>Ga0210400_10003954_pt1 | contig 12981 bp, 10 predicted proteins | sample IncBWH26MmetaG_FD_155456 | JGI IMG/M metagenome (GOLD analysis project Ga0210400, IMG submission 155456) | Forest soil microbial communities from Barre Woods Harvard Forest LTER site, Petersham, Massachusetts, United States - Inc-BW-H-26-M | ecosystem: Environmental > Terrestrial > Soil >...
GGCGCGGGTGTTCCTGGCAGTGGCGTCGGGAATTTTATGCGGCTGGCCCGCGGCTTCGGCGAGCAATTGGGCCTGACAGGAACGGTCCATGGTGATGAACCACCAGGCCGCTTCGTCGACGGTATGGCCGACGGTGAGCAAGCCGTGATTGCGAAGAATGGCAGCTTTCTTCGCCCCGAGGGCGCGCGCGATGCGGTCGCCTTCGGAAGTTTCCTCGACGATGCCGGTGTAATCGTCGAAAACGACATGATCTCCATAAAACGCACAAGCATCCTGCGTGATCGGGTCAAGTGGTCGGCCAAGGGCTGACCACGATTTACCGTAGAGCGAGTGGGCGTGAGCGGCGGCGACCACGTCCGGCCGGGCGGCGTGGACCCGCGAGTGAATGGCGAAGGCAGCGAGATTGACTTCCGCGCGGCCTTCGACGACAGTGCCAGCGTGATCCACAAGAATAAGGTCGGAAGCGCGAATCTGGCCGAAGTGCATGCCAAAAGGATTCACCCAGAAATGGTCGAGCCGCTCGGGATCGCGCGCGGTGATATGGCCGGCGACACCTTCATCAAAGCCGAAGCGAGAGAAGAGGCGAAAAGCGGCAGCGAGGCGCTCTTTTCGATGATGGCGCTCTTCGGCAGCAGTCGCAAAGACGGGAGGTCGAGGCACGCGATCCATGAAGGCGCTATGAACCGGCGAAGCGACGGACGGGGATGGTTGCGGCATGAGAGCCTCCGTAAGGAAGAGAGCTGGAGACAGGAATTGTGCCTGAGGGCGAGGCGGTTGGGAAGGAAGAAGTGAAGAACAACGCGGTAAGCGCGGCGGTGCGGAAAGCGTCGCTGCTGCCGTTTGTGTTTGTGATGTACGCGTACGCGACGGGCGGGCCGTTCGGCCTCGAAGACATGGTGACCACGAGCGGGCCGGGGTTGACGCTGCTCTATCACTTGTTCATTCCGTTTTTCTGGTGCATTCCCGTTTCGCTGGTGGCGGCGGAGCTGACCACCGCGATTCCCGTCGAGGGCGGATTCTACCGCTGGGTGCGCGCGGCCTTTGGCGACTTCTGGGGATTTCAGGCGGGATGGTGGAACTGGAGCGCTTCGTTCCTGCTGGCGGCCGCGTATGCCGTTTTGGCTACCGATTACCTGAGTTTCTATTTCCCGGCGATTGTGGGATGGAAGCACCACCTTGTCAGCGTGCTGATCATCGCGGTAATTGCGTGGATCAACGTGCGGGGCATCCAGATGGTCGGCGCGGTGTCCACGGTGCTGTCGATTTTCGTGCTGCTGGTGGTCGCGGCGCTGTGCGCAATTGCGGCGACGAAGTGGCACCACAATCCGTTTTTGCCGCTGGTGCCGCCGCATGTTCCGCCGTTCCAGGTTTTCGGCGCGGGGCTGGCGCTGGGGTTGTGGCTTTACTCCGGCTACGAGCAAGTGTCCAGCGTGGCGGAGGAAGTGGAGAATCCGCAGCGGAACTATCCGATTGCGCTGGCGATCGTGGTGCCGCTTTCGATGGCGACATATTTTCTACCGACGATGTTTTCTTTGGCGGCGCTGGGCGATTGGCAGAAGTGGCACACCGGATATTTTTCCGATGCCGCGCGGCTGATCGGCGGGCCCTGGCTCGGTTTTGCGATGACCATCGCGGCGATGATCACCAATCTTTCGCTGCTGAACGCCACAGTGCTTACCAGCACGCGCATGCCCTCCACCATGGCCGAGGACGGCTATCTTCCTGCGGCGTTTTCGGCGCGCCATCCGCGCTATGGCACGCCGTGGATTGCCATCATCGTGTCTTCGATCGTCTACGCACTACTGGCGCAGAAGACCATGGTGCAGCTTCTGACCATCTACGTGTGGCTGCGAATTGGCGTAACCATTCTGACGGTGCTTTCTTCGTGGCGCCTGCGCAAGACGCAGCCGGATTTGCCGCGGCCCTTCCGCATCCCCTGGGGGCGCGCCGGACTTCTCTACGTGATCGTTGCACCGCTGGTGATGAGCGTGGTCGCGCTCGTGGCAAGCGATCCGTTCGCGCGGAAGTGGGGGCCGATACCGGTGCTGCTGGGACCGGTGATATATGGCGGACTAACGATGATGAAGGGACGAAGTGAGGAGGTAACCAGGTAAGAACAAGTTGTCAGTTCTCAGTTTTCAGTGGACAAAAAGTGTTGAAGATGACGAGTTCCTTTAGCTTAGATGAGGACTGACAACTGAGCAGTGAGGACCGCGCTACGTGAAGAAATCGAGGAGCCGGTACCACGCGCCGGCAAGAGGAAGGGCCCAGGTGTTGCCGCTGCGCAGGCCAAGTGGGGCCCCGCGAAACGGTATTCCATCGAAGGGAATGTCGTTGGGATCGCCGCAGATCAGCCCGGCGAGCTTCGCGCCGAACCAGGTGGCGGCGGCCACTCCGTGGCCCGCAAAGCCCGTGGCGAAGTACATGCCGTCAATTTTTCCCGCGTGCGGCATTACATCGAGTGTGAAATCGAGCGTGCCGCCCCAGACGAATTCGACTTTGGTGTCGCGCAGTTGCGGGTAGACGCCGATCATGCCGCGGCGAAGAATGTCCGCGCTCTGGCGCACGGTGTTTTCGGTTTCCGGAAAGAAGGCCGCGCGCCCTCCGAAGAGCACGCGATTGTCCGGCGTGAGGCGGTAGTAGTAAAGAAAGTGTTTCGAGTCGTAGATCATGCGGTTGCGCGGGCTTAGTTCGCGGGCGAGATCGGCGGGCAGAGTTTCCGTCGCGATAATGTACGAGCCGATGGGAATGATTTTCTTGCGCAGCGCGGGAGTCGCATCGGTCGTGTACGCCCCGCTGGCGAGAATCACTTCGCGCGCCGTGATGGCGCCCCTAGAGGTGTGTACGCGAAATTTGCGCACATTGTTATTTCTCTCCAGCTCGACAGATGTGACGCGCGTGTGATCGTAAAGGCAGGCGCCGGCGCGCTGCGCGGCATGCGCGAGGCCGGCAACGTAACGCGCGGGATTCAAGCCCGCGCTGGTTTCGTCCACCATGCCGCCGAAATAAATGTCCGAGCCGATTTCGTCGCGCAGCTCGCTTTTCGGAATGATACGTATTTCGTGATCGAATTCGCGCTTGATAAGCGCGGCAGATTCTTCGTAGCCATCGAAGTGCGCCTGCTTGCACGCGACTTCGAGATGGCCGCAGCGCGAGAAGTTGCAGTCGATGTTCTCCTCGCGGACGATCTGCTCGACGCAATCGATGGAGTCGAGCGAGGCGGCGTACATTTTGCGCGCGGCTTCCCTGCCGTAGCGCTCGATCAAAGTGGGCACGGGCAATTTCATGCCGGTGAGGACCATGCCGCCGTTCCGCGAACTGGCGCCCCAGCCAAATGTTTCGGCTTCCAGCACGACAACTTTTACACCGCGTTTCGCGAGCGTGCGGGCAGCGGAGAGACCGCAGTAGCCGCCCCCAACGACAGCTACATCAACGGAGTCGGCGAGATTGGGAGAGGCAACGATGGCCGGCAAATCGACAGTCGTCGCCCAGAAATTTTTCTCCTGCATGGACATGGAATGGATTGGCGCGAAGAGATTCTAGCATTGGGGAGCGGTTGAAGAACAATGAGACGAGCAAAAAAGAAGACGGCAGCGAATAAGGCGAGGCTGCCGTCTCCGTATCTGACTTTCTTCTTTTGTGGAACTGTGCGAGTTATTCTTCGTCGCCGTCGAGGCCGTCAACAGGCGTGATGGTACCGAAGAGGCCGTCGGTTTCATTGTTGATTCCTGCGGTGAAGAACAGAGTGTTGGCTGACCCGGCGCCCGCATCGTTGCCGAAGGTGAGCGACCAAAGACCATCAATGAATACGAGCGAATCGTCGGGATTCTTTACGAAGCCGATGAATTTGTGGGTGAAGCCGTTGAACGCGGCAATCCAGCCGCTCCGGAAATTGCCGACGAGAATGGCGTTGCTGAACTCGCCAAAATCGCGAGTGGTCCACACGACACCCCAGGGCGCGTTGAACCAGTCGCCGTGCTCGAGGTGGCCGATGTGCTTGCCGCTTGGCGTGAACAACTCGACGAAGCCGAGGCCATCGCCGCCGACGGGATCGTGACGAGGCGCATCCTGTTTGGCGTAGGTAACGAAGAGGGTTCCACCGATGTTCTGCACGTTAAAAGGAGCGAAACCGCTGGGCACGCCTTCGGCTTCGAAAGCATCCTCGCCGAGGTGCACACTTTTAAAATTCGTGTCGTAGACCTCGACTTTTGCGGAGCGGAAATTCGTTACGTAGAGAAATTTGTTGCCATTGATTTCGCCGGAGGTTGCGCCTTTGTAGACGGCGCCATTCGCGGAGCCGTTATCGGAGTTGTCGACGACGGGCACGGCATTCTGCCCGCCAGCCCAGCCGGAGATCGTTCCATCTTCGGTTGCAAAAATGAAGGCAGCGGATTTGCCGGGAGCAATCAGAAAATCAGTGGGGCTGCCGTTGAACACGACGCCCGTTGGAGTCGAGAGGGTGCCCGCCGGTGAGCCCTTCGGAGGCGGAACTGTGACCGTACCAGTTCCGTTAATCGGAATTATGGCGCCAGCTCCCGTGTAGAGAGTGGAAGTGCCGGAGTTATTGTTTCCCACCCACCAGGGGCTTCCGGGGCGCGTGGGTGTAGTGGAGGAGCGGGTGAGACCCCAGGGATTCTTGAGGTTGGGGTCGAAGGTCGGAGCCATCCCGGCGATGTCGGAGACGAGGTTCGTTTGTTTGTAATGTTGCGCTTGCGTGACACCGGGAAGCAAGAAAAGCGAAAAGACAAATGCTGCCGGGAACTTCCAGTACTTCCTGTTGAACTTCATTGGAGAATCCTTCCAAAGCGAGATTTTCGATGCGAAACACGTCCCATGCGTTCGCAGACGAACTTCCGCTGGCTGGACTCACGTTGCTTGGATGCAAGCTGGCTGCCAATAGACACAACATATTTAGTGCCTCATTCGAATTGAGAACAAGCGACTTGGGGCGGGGAGTGAGGCTGAGTAAGAGCCTGGTTTCTAAAAATTGAATCCAGAAGATAAGAGGGATACGGAAGTCTGGAGATTCTGATTCCACCGGGGGAACGCACACCGAGAAACGGATTTCCAGCGACGTTCTGCTGCTAGGCGCGGCGTAGGATGATGAGACTGATCTCGGGAGGTACGCCGAGGCGTATTGGGGCGCCGACCGTTCCCAGGCCACGATTCACGTAGATATGGGCCATGGGGGACGATGGCGAGGCGAGGAGCGAGGGGCTAAAAGCCTGGGTGGCGGAAGCGCTCGAAGCAGCACGTTCATTGGGAGCAGGCGCAAAGAGCGGGCGCTGGTAGAGGCCAGCGATGTAGTCGGTGATAAAGCGCGCTGGACTCAGGCGATGGTCGAGGATTTCGACCTGGATCTGTCCTCCATGGGTGTGGCCGGCGAGAGAAAGCTCGATGCCGAGTTCGGCGGCGCGATTGAAGGTATTAGGATTGTGCGAGAGAAGGATATTGGGCATATCGCGGCGGACGAGTGGCTCAACTCCGGCGAGAGTCTGCTGCCGCTGGCCGCGGGGAGTGCGTTCGCGCTGGTAATCCACGCCGAGGAGATTGAAGGAGGCGCCCTTGAAGGTAATCTGAGCGTTTTCGTGGCGAAGGAGTTTCATGCCGGCCTGCGCGTAGAGATAAGCCGCCTCGTCTTCCGCGCGCGCATAGATTTCGTGGTTGCCGTTGCAACCCCAGATCCCCAGCGGAGCGTGGAGACGGCGAATCTCGTCGACGCAATCGGCGATCGAATCGCCGCTCCCGGTGATGAGATCACCGGTGACAACGGCGAGATCAACGCCGAGTTCATTGGCCATATCCACGGCGCGGCGCACCTGTGCGCGGGACATGTAGCTGCTGAGGTGAATGTCGCTGATTTGCACGATCCGCATGCCGTCGAGGGCGGACGGCAGATTGGGCAAGGGAATCTCAACGCGGCGGACTTGGTAGTTCAGGCGCTCCGCAGCGAAACCATACATAGCCCCGAGGAACGGAGCGGCGCCGGCAGCAGCAGTGGCAGCGCGGAAAAAGTAGCGGCGACCCGGGTCAGCGACAGTCTCCACAGGAGCGGAGTTGGAGTGCGAGGTAGATTGCCGGGTGACGGCTGTCTTGGCGGTTGCGGCGTGCAGCCATCGCCAGAGGCGTTCCAGCCCGTGAACCGCCTTGACCGCAAGATAGGCGAAGATCGCGCAGAAAAACCACAGGCCGGTTACAACGGTCATCACGGAGCTTTGGCGAGTGAATGCTCCGCGACCAAAGACCAGACCTTGGGCCATGGTAACGACTACCAACAGGAGAAGAACAATGTAGACCAGACGGACGCCTACTCGAAGGAGTCGCCGACCCCAATGCGAAGTGACGCGCCAGAGGGCGCGGTACCAGAATCGCTGCGAGAGATAAAGCAGCGTCAGGATACCTAAAGCGATGGAAATGCGCAGCAGCAGAAAACCCCAGTTCACGGTGATGGCGCCCCCAAGTCTAAAGTACAAGTTTAGCATGCGGGGCTTGGGAATTTGCATGACGGGGGCGATTTTACTGCGTAAGATGAACCCCCGCGGAGGGCCGGAACCGCAGACCAAGGCAACGCAGGTTTGGGGGGAAACGGCTGGGAGAGTGGTGCGTCTGAAGGAAAGAACGTCCGGTTTCCGGGCGAAACGGAGGAGAAAACTCATGACGAAGTGGAATGTGCTGGCGAGTCTGGTGCTGGGGGCTGGGTTGGCCGTGCTTCCGGCGGGGGCCCAGGATGCGGCAAAGAAGAAGGAGCCACCAAAGGCGGCGGTGAGTCCGACGCAGGCGGTTTTGGAGCAATGGAACGACATCGGGCGGAAGCTGACCGCCATGGCGGAGGACTTCCCCGAGGACAAGTATGAGTTCAAACCGAATCCGGAGCAGCGCAGCTTCCGGGAGGGACTCCTGCACGTTGCGGATGTGAATTATTTCTTCACCAATCCGGTGAAGGGAGAGAAGCCGCCCGCCCAAGAGGATTTCTCGAAAGACAAACTCAAGACCAAGGCGGAAGTGGCCGCTTACGTGAAGAAATCCTTCGCCGACGGCGCAGCGGCGATCAAAGCGAAAGGCGATGCGGGGCTGAATTCGCTGGTCGTCGATCCGTACGCGAATCAGCAGGTCCGCGTCATTGACATGGCCTACGGCTTCATGGAGCACTCGGGAGAACACTACGGGCAGTTGGTGGTGTACTACCGGGTGTCAGGATTGGTGCCGCCGGAGTCGCGGCCGAAGAAATAAGGGTGACTCGTGACTGGTGACTTGTGAAAACCCGCCAGTCGCGAATGGTCTGATTGAAATTCGAGGGTGTTTTTCGGGGCGCGGTGCGCGAGCATCGCGCCCGTTTTTCATTTGGGGCGGGATTCAAGTCGTGGTCTTTGCGGACGCACGGTCCTGGGGAGCATCGGGCGCGTCGGAACGCGGGCCCCTATAGACACGAGGTTCGAATCGCTAGGAGGTGGCTGCACCGGCGACGCCATTTTCGAGGAGGGCGATCAGCTGCGCGGGGTCGCTGGTTGGCGGGAGGCAGGTCTGGCTGGAGCAGACAACGGCGAGGGGTTTGCCGGCGGGGAGCTGTGGGAGAGTTTCTTTCAGGGCGCCGGCGAGATGGAGTTGCGGAGTTTCGGGAGTGACGCGGAGGACGGATTTGCCGAAGCGGAAGACGCGGTGGGCGGCGGCTTCGAGGGCTTGCGCGGTGGGATCGTTCGAACGGCCGGTGATCACGACCTGCAGAGGATGATTCGCGAAGAGCGTGGCGGCCAGGCCGTAGGTGGCAGCGAAGAGGCCGTACTGTGGGGCAATGCCGGCAAAGGCTTCGAGCGTTTTTTGGGCCAAGGCGCGGTAGCGTTCGTCGCCGGTGATGGCGTGCATTCGAATGAGGGCGATGCCGGCGACGGAATTTGCGCCGGGCGTGGGTGAATCCTGGAAGGGCTTGCGGCGGACGTCGAGGCCACCCAGGGGGGCGGCGTCGGAAGGGCGGTCGAAGAAGCCTCCTTCGGCATCGCCGTAGCGGGCGATGGCCAGCTCCATGGTTTTTTGTGCGGCGTTAAAATAGCGGGGATCGAGCGTGGTTTCGTAGGCGTCGAGCAGCGCGAGAACGCCGAAGACTTGATCGTCGAGCGAACCTTCCAGGGCGGGACCGCCGATGCGGTGGCCGAAGCCGCGAGATTCGCTCCAGACTTCTTTCAACATGCGGTCGAGGGTTTTCAAGGCGAAGGCGCGGCAGCCCGCACCACGTGAGTCGCCCAGAGCCCGCGCGGCATCAAGATAGGCAGAGACAAACATGGCGTTCCAAGAGACGTACATCGTTTTATCAATGAACGGTGTGGGACGTGGGATGCGCGCGCCGAGCATCTTCCCTTTTGCCTTGGCGATGATCAGGCGGACAGTGGTTTCCTCCAGGCCAAGCTGTTTCGCAATATCCGCGGCGCCGCGCGCGATCCACAAGACATTTTTCGCGGGATTGTGGTGCATTTCGCCGTGAGCCTCGACGTCGTAACACAGCTCCATGACGCGGGCTTCTTCGGGGAGGAGCGCTGCGCGGAGTTCGTCGAGACTCCAGGTGAAATAATCGCCGTCATCAGCGAGCGAATAGTCGGCATCCTGACTCGCGTAGAAACCGCCATTTTCCGGATCCGATAAAACTTCGTTCACCCAGCCGATGATGCCTTCGGCGGTCTCGCGCAGAAATGGGTTTTGCGTGACTTGCCAGCCGTGGAGATAGTTTTTCAAGAGCTCGGAATTGTCGTAGGACATTTTTTCGAAGTGGGGGACAAGCCAGCGTTCATCGACGGAGTAACGATGGAAGCCACCGGCGAGCTGGTCGTAGACGCCGCCGCGAGCCATTTTTTCGAGGGTGGTTTCGGCCATGGCGAGCAAATGCTTTTCTTTGGTTTGCTGGTAGCGCTCGAGGATGAGGTCGATGGCCGAGGAATGCGGGAACTTCGGAGCGCGGCCGAAGCCGCCGTTCTTGACGTCAAAAAGCTGGGTGATGGATTTGATCTGCGTGTCGACGACGCCGAGATCGAAATCGGCGCGGGCGCCGGTGAAGACTTCGGCTTGCGAGACGGCGTCGGCGAGGGAGTTGGCGGCGCGCTCGAGTTCGGCGCGCTTGTTGCGGTAGGAATCGGCGACGGCCAGAAGAACGCGGCGGAATCCGGGGCGGCCCATCTGGTCCTCGGGCGGGAAATAGGTGCCGCCGAAAAAGGGTTTGCCGTCGGAAAGCAGAAAACCGGTGAGGGGCCAGCCGCCCTGGCCGGAAATGGCGCTGACGGCGGATTGATAGCGGGAGTCCACGTCGGGGCGCTCGTCGCGGTCAACTTTCACGGCGACGAAATGTTCGTTGATGATCTTGGCGATTTCGGCGTTCTCGTAGCTTTCGCGGTCGATGACGTGGCACCAGTGGCACCAGACCGCGCCGATGTCGAGGAGGATGGGCTTGTCCTCGGATTTGGCGCGGGCGAAGGCGGCGTCGCCCCATTCGTGCCAATCGATGGGCTGGTGGGCCGCGGAACGCAGGTAGGGGCTGGCGGAGTCTTTCAGGCGGTTTCCGGGATGGTCGGTCAAAGTCGCTCACCGTCTGAGGCAGCGAAGAATGAGCGGTCGAGATCCTTCGCTGCCTTCAGGATGACACCAAGAGAAAAGCGCCGGTCTAAAGACCGGTCACTACAAAAACGATCATCGTATTGAAATAACACAATTATTGGATGGTGTCGCCGGGGCCGAGGTCGCGCGGGTCGAGCGGTTTGCGGCTCGAGAATCCTTCGTCCTGGCGATGGTAAAAGCGGATGCGGTCCTCGCCGAGCTTCCAGCAGAGATAAACATCCTGTTTATTGATGACGGCGGGAAAATCGAGCAGGCCGACGTCGAGGTCCTTGATAAGGCATCCGGTTTCGAGAATGCGGTTGAGCGCGGACTTGAGCGCTTCGGCAAGCTGCTCGTGCTGCATGCGGACGACGGCCAGTTTTTCGTAGGGGACGATCACGCCGCCCATCATCATGATGCGCGCGGAAACCGTGGAGAGTTCGTTTTCCAGACCGGAGAGTTTCTTGCGGGAATCCATGGCCTCGACGAGAAAGGGTTCGAGTTCCCGCCGCGTACGCTCCGCTTCGGTCAGCGTGAAAAGGCGCTGTGGTGGTTCCGGAGTTTCGTCTTGTTCCTGATCGTCGTCGTCTTCGTCTGCCATTCTGTTTCCGTTCGGGGGACCATGGACCGATGAGAGGACAGACTGAAGTCTGTCCTACCGATGCTATCGCAAACTCAGCATGCGGTCGAGAGCAACCCGCGCGTGGTGGCGGGTGCGCTCATCGACGGAGATGCGGTTTACAACGTTGCCCTCGCCCAGATTTTCGAGCACCCAGAGGAGATGTTGAGGAGTGATACGGAACATCGTCGTGCACACGCAAACGCTGGGATCGAGCGAGATGACTTTGTGGTCCTGCAATTCCTTGCTGAGGCGGTTGACGAGGTGGATTTCCGTGCCGACGGCCCATGCGGTGCCGGCGGGAGAAGCCTGGATGGCTTTGATGATGCCCTCGGTGGAGCCGATTTGATCGGCGGCCTGAGCAACCTCGAAGCGGCATTCGGGATGCGCGATGACGCGAATGCCGGGATGCTCGCGGCGGACGCGATCCACTTGCTGCGGCGTGAAGCGCTGATGCACGGAGCAATAGCCCTTCCAGAGGATGATGCGCGCGCTGCGAATCGCTTCCGGCGTGTTTCCGCCAAATTCCTGGTAGGGATCCCAGACAATCATTTGTTCGAGCGGGATGCCCATGCGATAGCCGGTGTTGCGTCCGAGGTGCTCGTCGGGAAGGAAGAGAACTTTTTCGCCGGTTTCGAAAGCCCACTTCATGACCCCGGCGGCGTTGGAGCTAGTGCACACCGAGCCGCCATGCTGACCGGTAAAGGCTTTGATGGCCGCGGTCGAGTTCATGTAGGTAACGGGGATGACCTTGCGCGAATCGAGGAGAGAAGAGAGTTCGCTCCAGCAGGCTTCCACTTGGCCAATGTCGGCCATATCGGCCATGGAGCAACCGGCGTTCAGGTCGGGAAGAATGACGGTTTGGTGCTCGCGGCGAAGAATGTCGGCGCTTTCGGCCATAAAGTGCACGCCGCAGAAGACGATGTAGCGGGCCTCAGCCTGCGAAGCCTGGAAGGAGAGCTTGAGGGAGTCACCGCGGAAATCGGCGAACTTGACGACTTCATCGCGCTGGTAGTGATGGCCCAAAATCACGACATCCTGGCCCAGGCGGGCTTTGGCGGCAGCGATGCGGTCGTCGAGGGCGTTGTCCGGCACAAGAAGGTAGGAGTCGAAGTCACACCCTACGCCGGCCTCGATTTCCGGAGCGCGGATGGTGGCCGGCTGGTGCGCGCCGATGAGGGTGCTGCTATCCGAGATGGATACTAGGTTGCCCATGGATTGTGTCTTGTCTGCTTAGAGGCTATTGCTAAGCGGTCGCTGATCCCTGCCTGGAAGCTTTATTTTCTCATATTTCAGCTAGTTTTCCACTATCCGCCGATAAATACCATGGTGCGAGAGGGTTGTACGAAGCCCGGCTCATTGATGCGATGGCCCTCTTCTTTTTCCATGACAATCGAACCGATATAGGTGACCAAATCCTCGTCGGACGCTCCTTCGCGCAGCAGCGCACGCAGGTCATGATCGTCCTTGCTGAACAGACAGGTGCGGAGCTTACCATCGGCAGTGAGCCGGATGCGGGAGCAGTGGCCACAGAAGGGTTGCGTCACCGGGGCGATGAGGCCGATTTCACCGGGGGCGCCATCGGCAAAGCGGTATTTGCGAGCGGTCTCGCTGCGCTCGTGAGGAATCTGCAAGAGCGGCCAGCGGGAGTGGATGCGCTGGTGGACTTCCGCGGCAGGGACAACGAGATCGCGTGTCCAGTGGCGGTCGGCATCCAGCGGCATGAATTCGATAAAACGCATGACCACGCCGGTTTCGCGGGCGAACGAGGCGAAGGCTTCGACTTCGTCGTCATTGAGGCCGCGGACCAGGACGGCGTTCACTTTGGCGGGGGCCAGGCGTGATTTCTGCACGACATCGATGCTGTGCATCACGGTTGAAAAAGACTTGGTTCTAGTGATGCGTTCGAATCGCTCGGGATCGAGCGAATCGAGGCTGATGTTGATGCGGCGGAGGCCGGCAGCCAGGAGCCGGTCGCACCGTTCGGCCAGCAGGTGGCCGTTGGTGGTCATGGAGAGGTCTTCGACGCCAAGGGCGTGGAGACGAGCAATGTAGTCCTCGACACCATCGCGGACGAGCGGCTCGCCGCCGGTGATGCGGATTTTGCGGATGCCAAGGCTGAGGAAGATCCTGGCGAGACGGTCGAGCTCGGGCCAGGAGAGAATTTCGTCGTGATCGCGGTAATTTTCCGGGTCGGCGGAGCGGCAGTAGACGCAGCGGAAATTGCAGCGGTCCGTGATGGAGATGCGCAGGTCCGTGATCTGGCGGCCGAATTTGTCGTGAAGGGTCATGGTCCGTGCTGCTTGTTGGATGTTGCTCCCAGCTTCCTTGGCTCAATGAAGCCCTAAAACGAAACCGCCCGATCCAGTGCTGGGAATCGGGCGCTCGCCGAAAAAATACGCATTTTCGGTGTTATCGCTCCTTTCCAAGCACGGGAGGCCCGGGTGTTTCCGCCCAAACCCTCAGCCCCGATGATTCTCGGGGCATCGCCCCAGCAGCCATGGGTTATCTCTCCCGTAGGCTTCAGGGGTCGGAGTTGCAACCATAGTCTACGCCGCCCGTCTGAAGTATGCAATTGGGGCACCGGTAAACCACTGCTAAGGACGGCCCTTCGTATTGTGATAGAGTTTTGGCCACGCCATGCGGATCTTCGTTTTAGGGGCCGGAGCGACCGGCTCTCTTCTCGCACAATTGCTGGAGCGGCAAGGACATACGGTTTGGTGCGGAGACCGCGACCCGGAGCGCGCGCGGCGCTTCCTGGGCAAGAAAAGCACCATCCCTGTAACCAA
>Ga0210400_10003956_pt1 | contig 12980 bp, 14 predicted proteins | sample IncBWH26MmetaG_FD_155456 | JGI IMG/M metagenome (GOLD analysis project Ga0210400, IMG submission 155456) | Forest soil microbial communities from Barre Woods Harvard Forest LTER site, Petersham, Massachusetts, United States - Inc-BW-H-26-M | ecosystem: Environmental > Terrestrial > Soil >...
GCCTTCCGCGATGCGGAAGAGGAGGCTGTAGCCGATCTGGCCGGCGGCCCCGGTGACAGCGACGCGGACGGGCTTCTTCAGGGTCATGGGCGGGCTCCAGGCAAACGCCTCATTCTAGCGTCCGGGCTTGGCGGACCCAAGTCACAAGGCGGTCACGGAGCCTACTTCTCCAGTCCCTTCACCATGTCGACGCCGCCCATCTGCGCCATCTGATCGAGGATCCACGCCTGGCGGTCGCGGACGAAACCGCTGGGCGCGTCCACACGGTACTTGCGCGGGTTGGGCAGCACGGCGGCCAGCAACGCGGCCTCGCTGGGGCTCAGGCGCTTCGCGGGTTTGTGGAAGAAATGCTGGCTGGCGGCCTCGACGCCGTAGATGCCGTCGCCGAACTCCACGATGTTCAGGTAGACCTCCAGGATGCGCCGCTTGGGCCACTCGGCTTCCATGAGCATCGTGAACCAGACTTCGAAGCCCTTGCGGGTCCAGGAGCGGCCCTCCCACAGGAAGAGGTTCTTGGCAGTCTGCTGGGAGATGGTGGAGGCGCCCCGTTTGCGGCGGCTCTTCTCGTTGCGGTCGTAGGCCTTCTGGATGGAGTCCCAGTCGAAGCCGGAATGGTCAGGGAATTTCTGATCCTCGCCCGCCATGACGGCGGCACCCATGGAAGGCGAGATGTCCTCCAGCGGCACCCAGGTGTGGTCGGAATGGTAGGGCTCGTGACCGGTCCAGGAGGCCACGCGCCGCTGCGCCATCAGCGCCGAGAAGGGCGGATGGACGTAGCGCAGCAGCAGCACGAGGATGGCGCTCCAGGCCATGGCAGCGAGCATGCCGAAGCACACCGCTCGCAGAATCCGCCTGCCCAGTCCCTTCCGCGCCACCGCGACCTCCTGCCGCCGCGCGGCGTCTTCCAGTCTACGAGCTAATCCGGCTTGGCGCGGGAGCGTAGGCTGTTCCAGAGGCCTCCATGCTTTCACCTTCCCGCCGCGGATCCCGCTGGCTCTCCTGGATCGCGGGCCTGCTGGCCGTCGGAACCATGCTCGTCCTCTCGGTCGTGTTCCGCGTCACGGAGAACCGGGGCAAGGCCTGGTCCATCCTCCAGACGGTGGCCGCGCGGCTGGCCACGGACGAAGGGGCCCGGGATCTCTACGCGAAGAATCCGCAGCTGGCGGATTCCTATGCGTCCACTGACATATTCGCGGAAGCTGTCCGCGCGCGCCGGGCCGCCTTCGGCACCCTGCCCGACCGCGAGCCCGCGATGGACAGGGAACACTACGAGGCTGATTCGGATCCCGACGGGCTCCACGCCTTCGTCAAAGGCACGGGCGGCGCTTGGATGTCCCTTGGGCTGGAACGGAGCGACGGCACGGAGGCGGACCATGCGGCCCTTGGCGAAGGCATCACCTTTCTTGGATTCGGTGATAGCGCCTCCAAGCTGAAAGACCTGCGCAGCGCCATGCGCACAGCCTTCACGGAGAGCCTGTGGAGCAAATTCATGGCCGTGGAGCAGTCCCTCCTCACGGAAGAAGGCACCCAGGCTCTGCTCCAGGCCAACCCCTCCCTTGCCAGGGATGACGCCGCCCGGACCGCTTTCCTCCAACGGGCCCGGACCTGGCGTCCCCGCCTGGCAGCCTCCGCGCCCCCAGCCACGTGGGCAGAAGCTGAAAAAGCTCCGGACGATGTCGTCCATTTCATGCGCCACAACAGGCCGCTCTTCGGAGAGAGGGCGGAGGTCGGCTGGAAACCGAAGGGCGGCGCCTGGCTGCAGATCGGGTGGGAGAACGGGCGCCTGGTGAAGGTCGTGTTGGAGGATTAGGCGAGGCGCCCGATCAGCGCCGACAACGCCGTCTCTGTGCGCAGCACGCGGGGTCCCATGGAGACGGGCTCGAAGCCCATGCGGGCGAAGCTCTCCAGTTCCGGGGCGATCCAACCGCCTTCAGGGCCCAGCGCGAGAATCGCGGGTGTTTCGAGGCCGCGCGGGCACGGCGTTTCCGCGCCCGGATGGGCCAGCAGCCTGCGGGCGCCTTCCGCGAAGGCAGGCAGTTCCTTCTCCAGGAAGGGCACGAAGAGCCGCGCCAGATGCAGCTCCGGCAGCACCGTGTCCCGCGATTGCTCAAGGCCGAGGATGAGCTGCTCCCGCAGATGGGCCTCTTCCAGTTTGGGGCTGGCCCAGTAAGCTTTCTCCACGCGCCAGGCGTTGAGGAGGACGATGCGCGCGACACCCAGCGCCGCGGCGGATTGCAGACAGCGATCCAGTGCCTTAGGTCGCGGCAACGCCAGCAGCAACGACAGCGGAAGCTTCGGCGGCGGATTCTTGTCGAGATCAAGATCCAGTTCAAGCGCATCCGCGTCCAGGGCGACGATGCAGCCGAGGCCCATAACCCCGCCCAGCCGCCCCACCTTCAGGATGTCCCCCTGCTTCGCGGCCAGCACCTCCCGCGCGTGGGCCAGCCTCCGCCCCGTGAGCCGGGCGCGATGGGGCGCGATGAAATCCTCGTCCAGCAACAATAGGAGATTCACGAATTGACCCTGCCGGAATGATAAGTGCCGTCTATGCTTTAGCCTATTACGATCCAATCATGATCTCGATCCGACGGCTTCTTCTTCGTGAGTTCCTGATCATCGGGAGCCTTGCGCTCGTCCTGCTGCTGGGTGCCAGGAGTATCGCCGAGCTCTGGACTTTGCGGGAACAGGCCACCACGCAGGCCGACAGCGGGCTCAAGCTCCTGATGGATGGGATCAACCATCAGGTGCAGCAGGCCGAGGAACTGGGGAACGCCGTCGCGCTCATGTGGCGGCGCGGCGAGATCGCGCCAGGCCAGCCTGGCGCCGAGCTGACCCTGGAAGGCCTGCTCAGACAATCCGAAGCCCAGAACCTTGTTCTCACTGACACGCAAGGGCGGTCTGTCAGCGCCCAGGACTTGGACGGCGCTTTCGCGACCAGCTCCCTCATCTCCGTGGATGGCAAACCCCACACCCTCGTCCGGCGATGGGACGCGGACGGCAAGGTGGCAAGCAGCCAAATCCTGGACATGGTCGTGCCAGACCTGACTCAGCGGCCCTGGTACCGCCAGGCCATGACGAGCGGGGGGCCCTCCTGGACAGGGCCCTACCTCTTCATCAGTCCCGGAGTCGCCGGTGTCACCTATTATCGGAGGGCCGTGGACGCCAGCGGCCGGTCTCAAGGCGCAGTGGGCGTCGATCTCCAGCTCGACGCACTTAAGCGGCTTATGCGGAAGTACAAGCCCACGCCGAATGCGCTCACCCGCCTCACCGGGGCCGACGGGCAGATCCTGGCGCCTCCAGACCGCCAGGCTCCTCTCTCATCGGACGCCGAAGACCTGGACTCGCTCATCAAGGCCGCGCTGACTTCGAAAACCGCCCAAACCGGGTGGCCGGTCGTGCGGGCCGGAAGCCGGTTCTGGCTGGTGCACCAGGACCGCGTCGAGCGGACCGGCTGGCGGATGCTCGTCGCGATCCCGATGAACGACCTCATATCGGCGCCGGGGCGCATCACGATGGCGGCCCTTGCCATCGGCCTGTTGGCGATTTTCGCCATCGCGCTGCGGCTCGCCTCCGTGTCCCGGCGCATCGCCCAGCCGCTCCTCGACCTTGAGAGGAGCAGCGAAGCCCTGCTCGCGGGCCAGACCCTCCCCTTTCCTCCCACGGACATCCGTGAGCTGGCCCAGGCCCGGGCTGCGCTGGAGGCGGCCTCTCTGAGCATGCAGGAACGGCACAAGCTGGAACTCGAGCTCCAACGGATGCAGCGCCTGGATCTCGTGGGCACCATGGCGGCCGGGCTCGCGCATGACATGAACAACCACCTCACCGCGATCCAGGGCCAGATCCAGCTCGCGGCGCTGAGTGCGCGGGAAGGACCGCAGGCGGCGCACATCGCCCAAGCGGAAGAGGCCTGCCAGGGCATGGCGCGGCTGCTTAAAGACCTCGTCGCTTTCGGGAAGCCGAGAGCGCTGCATTCGGACCGGGTCGACTTGAACGTCATAGTCGGACTCGTCGGGAAGCTGCTGGAGCACAGCCGCGGAAAGCGCATGCGGGTGGATCTCGACCTGGACCATTCCGGGCCCGTCGTGGCGGGAGACCCCATCCAGCTGGAGCAGGTGATCCTGAATCTGGGCTTCAACGCCAAGGACGCCACACCGGAAGGCGGGCTGCTCACCCTGACGACCGGGCGCAAAGGAGGCGAGGCCTTTTTCGAAGTCCGCGACACAGGCACGGGCATGACGCCCGCGGTGAGGGAGAAGCTTTTCACGCCCTTCTTCAGCACCAAAGGCGAAGACCAGGGCACGGGTCTCGGGCTCGCCATGGTGGCCAGCATCGTCAAGGCCCACCACGGCCGCATCCTCGTCGAATCCGAACCCGGCCACGGCAGCGCCTTCACGGTGTGGCTGCCGTTGGCGCGGGCGGCAAACAGCTGACGGTTTCAGTCCAGCCGTTTCTCAAAGACGAGATCCCGGTCTTCCATCGATCCTACTTGGAAGCGATGATCCCCCACTTCGACGAAGCCGTTGCGGCGGTAGAAAGCCTGGGCGCGATCATTGCGTTCCCACACGCCGAGCCAAAGCGTGCGCTTGCCCATCTCCCTGGCCCGGGCGGCGCAGCGGTCGAGCAGAGCCTGCCCGAGTCCGGCTCCTAGAGCGGCGCGGAGCACATAGATGCGCTCCAGCTCAATGGGCGCGGGGCCATGGACGCAGGATTCGGCGGTGCCGTCGTGCAGCAGCGCATAGCCGGCCAGACTCCCGCCCCGCTCCGCCACGAAACAGCTGTAGGAGGGATCGGCGAGCTCCCGCGCGATCTTCGGCAGCGCGTAGGCCGAGGCGAGGAAGGCCTCCAGATCCTCAGGCGCGTAGTTGGATCCGAAGGTCTCCTGGAAGGTCCGGGAGGCCAGTTCGCTCAGAGCCCGTGCGTCCTCAGGGATCGCGGCGCGAAGATGGAATGCGTCCATGAGCGGCCCCCGCATCAGCGCTTGGCGCGCTTCTTCGGCTTCTTCGCCCCCGCCGCCACGGTCAGCGCCTCGCGCATCCACTCGGGCAAGCGGTCTTCGTCTTCCAGCACATCTCCAGGCAGCTCGTAGTAGCCGCCCATGATGGCCGAGCCGTCCTTGTAGGGGTCGAAGGGGCCCATGCCAGCGGTCTGGTAGCGGGACCGGCTGGCGTCATCCACTTTGAAGTAAAGGCGGTCGTCGTCCATGAGCGCGAAGAAGAGGCCCTCCGCGTAGATGCCCACACCGCCGAACATGGCGCGGGCGCTCACGGGCGCGACGGCGGAGAGCTGCTCCAGAACGAAGGCCTTGAAGGACGCGGACACGGGCATGGGCTACTTTCTCGGCGGCTGGAAGTCGGCGTCCGTGACCGGGACATTGAGGGTGATCTTGTCCACGCGCACGGAGACGGGGCCGATGATCACGGTATAGGCCATGGGGAGGCCATCCACGGTCTGGTAGTCCCAGAAATCCAGCTCCACACCCGCCTTCCCTTCCCCGTTCACCTGCGCGAACTTGAGGAAAGTCTTGGGGTCGAGGTACATCATCTGCACGCGTTTGTCCTTGAGGGTCACCTTGAGGACGAGCGCCTTCTGGTTCTGGAACTCCTGGAGGCCCTTGAACTCGACTTTGTGGCCTTTCGCCGCCGCGTCCACCAAGGGTCCGTCGAAGTCGGCATCCAGCACCTTGACCTCTTCCGGCTCCATCACCCGCGCTGCCTCGGTGTTGGACCAGGCCCAACCGGTCTTCCCGTCGCAGGTCTTGATCTGGTCCGTGGCGGGCGAGTCTTTGGACTCCGTGCGCGTTTCCAGGCGGATCCGGTCAGGCCGCGCATTGAGCTGGTCGAAGGAGATGGGATCCGGGAGACCCTCGATGTGGCCTGTGATGTGCCGGGATTGGACAGCCCTGAGCTTGGCCAGCCCGCCCTGCGCTTCGAAGCATTTCGCCAGCACTTGATCCACAGTCATGGACGCGGGATCCGATGGCGGGAGCGCGGGCGGCGCCTGGGCGCCCAGCACGGCGGCAGCGAGAAACAGGATGGGCAGGCGCATGATTGACCCTAGGTCTACGCCTCCATCATGGCCGGGGCGCTGTTCCGCGCAACCGTGGGATCATCCTTCCATGCGCATGGAAGCCCTTCTGGACGAGGTCATCGCAGCCTGCCGTTCTCTGCACGGCCAGGGCCTTCTGGCCGCCGCGGACGGCAATGTGTCCGTGCGGCTGGAGGACGGCCGTATCGCCATCACGCCACGGGGCGTGCCCAAGGCCTCGTTGCAACCGCAAGATTTCGCTCTGCTGGAGCTGGACGGAACCATTCTCGACGGCACGCCCAGCAGTGAGCGGCTCATGCACTTGGCGGTCTACCGCGCGGTGCCGGAGGCGAAGGCCGTGGTCCACGCCCATCCCGCGACGGCCATCGCCTGGTCCCTTGCGAACCCCGATGCGAAGGAGCTGCCCTCAGACGCGCTGCCGGAGGTGATCCTGGCCGCGGGGCGCATCCCCCTCGTGCCCATGGCCACGCCGGGAACAGAGGAGATGGGCTCGAACCTCGCTCCGTTCCTGCCTGCCCACCGCCTGATGATTCTGGCCCGCCATGGCGGCCTCGCCTGGGGCGGTTCCGTGCGTGAGGCCGCCGGCGGCATCGAACGGCTGGAGCAGGTGGCGAAGATCCTGCTGGCGGCCCAGGCTTTCGGCGGCGCGAAGCCGCTTGCGGCGCCGGATCTCGCGGCGTTGCACGCGCTCCGCGAAAAGCTCGGACCGGGATTGCTCTGATGAAGCCCTTTGAATCCCTCGGCCTCCGATACGACGGCAAGACGCTTTGGGCGCTGGACCAGACCCGGCTGCCCCGTGACGAAGTGTGGGTGGATGGCTCTGACCCGGTGCACATGGTGCCGCTCATCCGGAGATTGGCCGTGCGCGGCGCGCCCCTCATCGGCGTCGCGGCGGCTGCCAGCCTCGCCTGTCATGCGGAACGGGGAGCCACGCCCCGCCAGTACGAGACGGCCCGCCTCGCCCTGCGCGCGGCCCGGCCCACGGCCGTGAACCTCGCATGGGCTCTCGACCGGATGCAGGACGCGAAGGACCCCGTCGCGCTGGCCGAGGCCATCTTCGATGAGGACATCGCCTTATGCGAGCGCATGGCCGACTACGGGGCTCCGCTCATCGGTGAAGGCGAAGCCGTCCTCACCCACTGCAACACGGGCGGACTCGCCACGGCGGGCGCCGGCACGGCGCTGGGCGTCATCCGCCGGGCCTGGGAGCAGGGCAAGGTGCGCGAGGTCTTCGTGGACGAGACGCGGCCCCTGCTGCAGGGCGCGCGGCTCACGGCCTGGGAGCTGAAGAAGCTGGGCATCCCCTGCACGCTCATCACGGATAGCATGGCGGCCATCCTGCTCCGCGATGGCCGCGTGCAGCGCGTGCTCGTGGGCGCGGATCGCGTGGCCGCCAACGGCGACTTCGCCAACAAGGTGGGCACCTACGGCCTCGCCGTGCTGGCCGCCCACCACGGCGCGCCCTTCCATCCCGTGGCGCCTTATTCCACCGTGGATCTCGCCTGCGCCACCGGCGCGGACATCCCCATCGAGCAACGGGACGCGGAAGAGGTCCGCCGCGACTGGTCACCGGAGGTGCCCGTCTTCAACCCGGCTTTCGATGTGACGCCCGCGCCGCTCGTCACAAGCCTTATCACGGACAGGGGTGTGCTGGATCGCGCGGCGCTGAAGGCGGGCGGGCTGTCGAAGCTGATGCGCTAGGGCTCCACTGCCAGCCGCTGCACATAGACCAGCTCGCAGGCGCCCGCTCCGGTGTCCTCCCGCGTGAGGCTGCTGATCCAGTGCCAGCCGTCAGATGAATCGGCGCGCACGAGGAAACCCTCCAGCGACACCACCTGGCCCGGACGCAGGCCCAGGATCGTGTGCTTCACGACCGCATCGGCGGGAATGAGGTGCATGTTCGCGCTATGGACCTCGATGTTGCCGCGGGAGATGGGGAACTCCTTGCACGACCATTGGTACCAGCGGCCCGACTGGCCGATGTCGAGCTGGTCGAGGATGCGGCTGTCCGACATCTGCCCCCAGCCGAAGGCCACATCCTCGGGCACGAGATCGGCTTCACGATCGAAGCGGTAGCGTTCCGTGGACAGCACGCGGGCCTTCATGGAGAAGGCCGCGAGGGCGCTGAGTCTGTAGCCGTTCACTTCCCAGCTCTGCGGATCGCAGGCCGTCTGCGCGGGATCCTCCGCCGCAAGCACGCCAAGCGGCCTCTTCACCGGATCCGCGGGCCAGAGCGCCCAGCCGCCCAGCAGGATGAGGAATGCGAGACCCGCGAGCTTCCATCGCGGATCCACCTCATCCCAGCTCACGAGGCCTTCCCGCTCCAGGCTTGGAGCGCCACGCCCACGACGATGATGGCGAGGCTGATCCAGCGGATGGGAGGGATGATCTCGCCCAGCCAGGCCTTCGCCATCAGCGCGTTGGCGATGAAGCCCAGGGCCAGGAAGGGGTAGGCGTAGTTCACTTCGACCATGGAGAGGGCCTTGAGCCACACCAGGACGCTCACGGCGTAGCAGGCGAGTCCCGCGAGGATCCAGGGCTGCTGGAAGAGCTTGAGCAAGGCCGAGGGCTCGAAGCTCATGCCGTGCGTGAGCCCCTTCTTGAGGCAGATCTGCGCGGCCGCGTTGAGCAGCACGCCCAGCAGGATCAGGGGGATCGCCTTGATGTTGGGGGCCATCGTCGTTCTCCTCAGCGCCGTTCCATGAGCATCCAGGTGTCTCCGCCCTGGCCCAGTTTCAGCAGCGGCTGGAAGGATGACATCGTTCCAGGTTTCAGCCCCAGATGGCCCGGTTCCCACCGGCTTTCAATGACCACGAGGCGGTCTCCCGGCTTCAACGCCAGCAGGCCTTCATCGCTGAGGACCTCGGGCATCTTGATGTCCGTGTAGAGCATCGCCCCGCTGCGGATCTCATCCCAGAAGTAGACGCGATGGCCCTGCATCAGGGGCAGCGCCCCGGCGGTCCAGCGCTGCGTGTCCTTCTGCGGATCCAGCATGCGGAAACCCCATGTGCCGCCCAGCAAGAAGAGCAATCCGATCGTGATCCCCGCTTCGCGGACGAGAAAGCGGCCCTCACTCACGGCGGCGCGCGTGGCCACGGAGAGTGCGCCCATGGTGGCCACGAAGGCCATCACGCGGATGAGCGTGTGGAAGGGGGCCATTTGAGTCTGCAACTTCGCCCCACCCGCGCCGAAAGCCACCGCGAGCAGCGCGCCCGCCAGCAGGCCCAGGCCCAGGCCCAGGACGCCGCCGAGGCGCCGGATGCGTCGCCCGCTCACGCCCTCCACCGCCAAAGGCTGCAACATGGCCGCCAGCAGCAGCGCGAGGAAGGGATAGGCCACGAGCAGGTACTTGCCCTGCTTGCTCTCCACCCAGGACAGGAAGAGGAACGGCACGAGCCAAGCCAGCGCGAGGAACCGCGCCAGCGGCGCGCGGTGCGCCCCGCCCTTCACGAAGAAGAAACCGAGCGCTGGCAGCAGCAGCACCCAAGGGAAGAAGTCGCCCAGCATGTAGACGCCGTACTGGTACCAGGGCTGGATGTGGTCCCAGGCGTGTGTGGCGCGCTCGAAATTCTGGTGGATCAGCAGCTCGTAGACATACTGCGGCCCCGCCTTCATCGCCATCATCACGGACCAGGGCGCGGCGACGAGGAGGAAGAGCAGCGTGCCCGTGCCCAGGCGCATGGAACGGAGCGCCTTGAAATCGCGCTGCCAGGCGAGGAAGGCTCCCAGGACGAGGAAATCCAGGACCAGCGCCAGCGGGCCCTTGGCCAGGAAGGCCAGGGCGAGGAAGACATAGGCCTTGAGGAACCAGGTGTCCTGCTCGTTTTCACGCGACGCCTTCGTCTGGCCCCGCAGCAGCAGGTAACCCGCGAGCCAGCAGAGCCAGGCCCAGGCCACCAGGGCCGCGAAGAGGAGGTCGATCTGGATGAATTGGCTCTGCCAGAACCAGAGCGGCGTCGTGGCCAGGATGATGACGGCGAGATTCGCCACATCCTTCTGGAGGAAGCGCAGCGCCCAGCGATGGAAGGCCGCCACGAAGGCGATGGACGCGAGAACCGAGGGCAGCCGCAGCGCCCAGGCCGCGATGCCCTGCTGGAAACCAAGGCCGCCGCTCAGTTTCTCGAAGACGATGGCCGAGACCTTCATGAACCAGTAGAAGAGGATGGGCTTCTCGGAATAGGGCTGGCCGTTGAGGTAAGGCAGCAGCCATTCGCCGCGCTCGCGCATCTCCTTCACGCACTGCGCGAAATCCGGCTCATCTGGGCTCCAGTAGCCCCGGCAGAACATCACCGTGATCAGCAGCGCGGCGAAGAGGACGAGGGGCAGATGCCCGCGCACCCAAAGGCCCACCCGTTGGCCCGGCGCGGCGGGCGTTTCCATCGCTTCGTCCTCGAGCTCATCCTGGGACCAGTCCATGCCTCCATGATCCCGCAGGGAACCGCCGCTCCCAAGGCCGTATTATGGAAATGGAGGTGCGCGATGATCCTTCCCGCTTTGTTCGCCGCCACGCTGGCGCTCTCGCCGCAAGGTTCCCCCAAACAGGACATCAAGGAGGCCGGCAAGGAAGTCGGCCACGCCTTCAAGGAGGGCGGCAAAGAAGTGGGTCACGCCGCCGCGAAAGGAGGAAAGGCCGTGGGCCATGTCGCGAAAAAGGGCGGCAAGGCCGTCGGCAAAGGCGCCAAGGAAGCCGCCCACGGCGTCAAGGACGCCTTCGACGGGAAGTAGTTCCTAGCGGAACTCCGCGAGGACATTGCCGCCGTTCCGCGCGATGACTGTGAAGGCATCGCGGGTGGCGGCAGGAACGCCCTCCCAATCGCGGGATGAGGCCGTCACCACCACGGGCCGGCCTGTCTCCGCCTTGAGGCGCGCGGCCAGCGACAGAAGCCCGCCTCGATCCTCGGGAAGCCAGCGCTCGCGCTCTGCCGCATCCAGGTGTTCGCGGCCATAGGCCAGTTCGCCGGTGCCATCCAGCACGACGCTCCGGCGGCCGGTGTACCAGGCGATGCCCTGGCGGTAGACGCCATAGCTGATCCATTCCGCATCGGCCGGAGCCGACTTCACGAGGGGCGCCATCTCCTTCGCAGGGCCCGCCGCGCGTTCGGCCGTGAGCGTGAGCAGCAGCATGCAGGCCGCAAGCCCGCCCAGGAGCATCTTCACGGTCATGCGGAGCGGCTTCACACACCAGGCCCCGAAGGCGACCCAGGCTGCACCCAGGAGGATGACCCACACGCCTGATCCAACGGGAAGCCGCTTCACGGCGAGGCCGTAGCCCAGGAAGGCCAGTCCCAGCAAGGCAAGCTCGATGCCCGCGCGGCGCAGCGTGGCGGGCTCTTCGCCCCCGCGCTCGAAGGCACAGGCCAGGGCCATGAGCGGCACCACCACGGGCAGGATGTAGGGCGGCAGTTTCGAGCCCGACACGCTGAAGAAGAAAAGGGGCCAGGCGAAGAACAGCCAGCTGGCGCCCACGAGCCAACGATGGAGGCCGCCATCCTCGAACTCCGGCCCCTTGGCCAGGACGAACCCCCAGCTGCGCCTCAGGCCCCGCAGCGCCGCGCCCAGCCAGGGCAGCAGGCCCGCCAGCAATATCCCCGCGAAGTAGAGCTTGTCGAGGACGGGGTTGTTGGAGCCTTGCCGCGCGTGCTCGTGCGTGAGGAATCGGGCGAAATGCTCGTGGACGAAGAAGAAGGTCGCGTGGCCCGGATTCGCGCGGTCCACCATCACGAACCAGGGCGTGGCGATGACGGCCGCAAGAATCCAGCCCAGCGGGTCGAAAAGCGTGCGGAGGATGGCCCGGCGCAGCCGCGGGCTGCCCTTGGCGAGGAAAAGCGAGAAGAGCAGCGCGCCGCCCGGCAGCACCATCGCCGCGAGTCCCTTGGTGAGGAACGCCAGCGCCAGCGCCGCGAATTCCACCAGCAGCCACTTCCGCGGATTCCCGCCCGCTGTCTCTGTGGCCACAGCCTCCACCGCCGCCACGAAGGTGAGGACCGTGAGCGCCGAGAACAGCGCGTCCAGCGTGAGGATCTGGCCCACGATGAAACCGAGGATCGTCGTCGCCGCCATGGCGGCGGCCCAGATGGGCCCGCGGGAGCCCAGGCGCTTCGCCAGCCTCCACGCGCACCAGAGCATGACGGCCGCCGCCAGAGCGAGAGGCAACCTCGCGGCCCAGTCCTGGTGGCCGAAGAGCTTGATGGACACCGCCGACATCCAGTACTGCAAGGGCGGCTTCTCGAAGTAGAGGACCCCGTTGAGCCGCGGCGTCAGCCAGTCGTGGCTGGCCAGCATCTCCCGCGGGATCTCCGCGTAGCGCGCCTCATCCGGTTCCCACAGCGGCCGCAGGAAGAGCGGCAGCAGGCCCAGCGCGGCCCAGAGGAAGAGGTAGGTGAGCTTCTCGCGGCGGGTCATATCGGGGGCGAGGTGGCGAGGGGCGAGGTGGTGGGGAAGGGCATCAGCTCGCCTTCGAGCCTCACCACCTCATCACCTTCAGGCCTGATCTTCCGCCACCTGCTCCATGGCCTCGTATTCCTTCAGGAAGAAGTCCAGGCTCTTGGCCAGGCTCTCCTTCATGCCGATCTTCGGATCGAAGCCGAAAGTCTCCTTGAGGCGCTTGATGCTCGGCGTGCGGGTGAGCACATCCTGGTAGCCCTTGCCGTAGAAGTCGCCGCTGCTGGTCTCCACGATGGGGGAGAGCGTCACGCCCAGCTCCTTGCGCTTGGGATGCTTGTCCCAGAGGTCGCGCAGCATGACGGCCACATCCTTCACACTGTAGTCGTTCGCCGGATTGCCGATGTTGAAGATGCCGCCCTTGGCCTTCCCGCCCTCGTTCTTGAGGATCATCATCAGGCCGTCCATGGCGTCGTCCACATCGATGAAGCAGCGGCGCTGGGCGCCGCCGTCCACGAGCTTGAGCGGTTCGCCCTGGATGAGGTTCCACACGA
>Ga0210400_10003958_pt1 | contig 12978 bp, 9 predicted proteins | sample IncBWH26MmetaG_FD_155456 | JGI IMG/M metagenome (GOLD analysis project Ga0210400, IMG submission 155456) | Forest soil microbial communities from Barre Woods Harvard Forest LTER site, Petersham, Massachusetts, United States - Inc-BW-H-26-M | ecosystem: Environmental > Terrestrial > Soil >...
GGAAGCCGTCACGGTGTTGGCGGCAGCCGGGTTCACGGTGATGGTGCGGGTGGCGGTGTTGCTGACGCCCGTGTTGTCCGTGACCTTGAGGGTGGCGGTGTAGTTCACGGCGGAGGAGCCCGTGTTGGTGTAGGTGTGGCTGGCGGAGGCCGTGGAGGCCGTGCCGCCGTCACCGAAGGTCCAGTTGTAGGTCAGGGTGGCGGACGAGGAACTGTCCGTGCCCGTGCCCACGAAGGACTGGTTCGTGCCCGTCGCGATCGTCACATTGCCCGAGGGCGTCGTGATCGAGGCCGTCACCGTGTTGGCCGCGGGCGGGTTGACAGTGACCGTGCGGGTGGTGCTGTTGCTGACGCCCGTATTGTCGGTGGCGGTGAAGGTCGCGGTGTAGGTGACGGGGGAACTGCCGGTGTTGGTATAGGTGTGGCTGGCGGAAGCGCCGTTCGCGGTGGCCCCGTCGCCGAAGGCCCAGTTGTAGGACAGCGTGGCGGAGCTGCTGCTGTCCGTCGCGCTCCCGGAGAAGTTCACGGCCGTCCCGCTGGCCACCGTCACATTGGAGGCAGGCGAGGTGATACTGGCCGTGACCGTGTTGCTGGTGCCGGGATTGAACTGGATGTCGATGACCGGGTGGAGTTCGATGCCGTTGGGAGCCACGCCCGTCTGGCCGTGGAGGAAATCGAACATCCCGATTCCCGTGATCTTCACCGGGACATTGGCGGTCTGGAAGCTGCTGGTGGCGGTGTAGACCGCGGCGAACTGGGCGCGGGCGTTCGTGATGCCGCTGAGGAAGGGGCTTGAGGAGCCCACGCAGGACGGCAGCGGGATCTCCGCGATCATCGTCAGGCCGCTGGCGTCCTGGAGCACCAGATGGATGTCGGAATCGCTCTCGAGCTTGTACTGGGTCAGCGTGGCATTGAGCACCCACACCGTCGTCTCGTAAGGGGAGACGCGGTTGTTGGCTGGGATGGGGCTCGGCGCAGGCCAGCTCCGCATCGTGGCGATGGTGTTGGTCTGGTGGGTTGAGAGGTTCACGAGGCCCACATCCGCATCCGTGCCGGTCTTGACGGACCAGCGTTCGACACCGCAGGACTGGGCCTGGAGGGCCGGAATGGAGAGGCCCAGGGACAATGCCACGAAGGCAGCAAACAGACGGGTGCGCATCATGAGACTTCCTTTTGATTATTTAAGTGGGTTCATATTTATGGCTGCATGGTGACCCTAGAACCACTGATGACTTGGGGGATGTGAATTCTTTTTAAAATTTCAGTTATTGGCAAATATGGCTGTAGGCGTTGGAAATCAATTGGAATAAAATGTTTGATATATTAATGATTTAATGTTAATAATTTGTAAGCTGTCTATTTGTTAACGTCAAAATTGGAGATTCTAGTCACCCACGAGTCCCAGGGATCAGCCGAGGTCGCCTGATGTGACACGCCTGGACCGCGCAGGCCCGACCGGGTTCTGATGCTTCAAGATTGACCGTAACGATTGTTACATGTAATGATCGTTACATGAGGAATCGCAAGGAAGAACTTCTCGATGGGTTGATCGAGTACCTGGTCCGCCATGGACCTTCAGACCTCTCCTTGCGGCCGATGGCCGCCGAGATCGGGACGAGCGCCCGTCTCCTGATCTTCCACTTCCAGTCGAAAGAGCAGCTTCTGGTCGAGGTCCTGGACGAGATGCAAGCCCGCTTGCAGGGCTCCCTCGCCCGGCTGCAGGCCGCTAAGCCTGGGCCCCGCCGTGCTCCTCTGCTCAGGATGTTCTGGGATTGGGCGACCTCGGAAACGAATTTCGGCCATCTCTGCCTGCATTACCAATTGCATATCCTCGCCGTCCAATCGCGCGGGATCTACGCGCAGTACCTCGAACGGAATTCCGAGAACTGGCTTCGGGCGATCCAAGCGGCCCTTCCAGCCGAGAAGCAGGATCCAGCCTTCGCGACATTGCTCGGGGCGGTTTTTGACGGCCTTTTCATCGAGCTCATGAGCACCGGCGATAAGAAACGCACCACGAAAGCGCTCGACGAGTTCATCCAGCTGGCCACTCAACAGACTAAGACGGTGAAACCTTCAAGGAGACGGTCGTGAAACCGCTGCTGCACGCGTTATTCGCCCTGGGGCTTTGCCTCGGACCCACACCCGCATGGGCGGGTCTCACGGCCGGTTCGATGGATGTGAAGTGGGATGCCGGCGCGAAAGACGGCAAACCGCGCGCCCACGCGCCCATCCAGGTGCATTCCTACAACCCGCAGACCTTCATTCTGAGGGAGAACCTGAGCGACACCTGGGAAGCGCCGTTCATGTATCTGCTGGTGGGGAGCAAACAAGCCCTGCTGATCGATACCGGTGACATCGCCGACCCGAAGGTCATGCCCATCGAAGAGGCGGTCATGGCGCTCCTGCCAGGAGAAGGGCCGTCGAAGATGCCTTTGATCGTGGTGCATAGCCACGGGCATTTGGACCATCGCGAAGGTGATGCGCAGTTCGAGAACCACCCCGGCGTCCAAGTGGTGCCCGCGGATCTGGAACATGTGAAGAAGCACTTCGGGTTTTCCGGTTGGCCCAATGGCGTCGCGGAGGTGGATCTGGGCGACCGGGTCATCGATGTGCTGCCCGCGCCTGGCCATCATCCGGCCCATGTGGTGTTTTACGATCGAAACACTGGAATGCTGTTCTCAGGTGATTTCCTTCTGCCGGGGCGCCTCTTGGTGGATGACATCGGGCCCTACCGGGCGAGCGCTCAGCGGATCGCCAGTTTCGTGAAAGACCGGCCGGTGAGCTATGTCCTGGGCGGGCACATCGAGAAGAACCAGGCTGGAGAATTGTTTCCATGGCAATCCACCTACCATCCCGATGAACGCCCGTTGCAACTGACCAAAGCTGAAGTGCTCGCGTTGCCCGCCGCTTTGCAGCAGTTCAACGGCTTCTATACGGAGACCGGGAATTTCGTCATCGAGAACCCCATGCGCTTCCTCATCGTATTCGCGACCGCCTTCATCCTGGGCCTCACCGGATTCGGGGTCTGGCTGTATCGCTTCATCCGCCGTCGTCGCAGGGGTTCTATTGCAATGCTCTAGGCCCTCCAGCCGGGAGCCGCGGTCGAACCGCTTCGACCCAACTTGGAGAAGCACTCTCCCGAATCAGTGATCCCAGGCAACTTTGGGCAGGCGGAGAGGAGGCGTTCAAACCTCCCTGGAGTAGGCCTCCTCGCCATGAAGGCCGGTGTCGAGGCCCATGGCTTCTTGTTCCGGCCCGACGCGCACAGGTGTGACACGGTCGATAGCCCAGAGCATGCCGTAGGTGAAGGCGAAGGCCCAGATGCTGGAGACGGCCACCGCCGCGACCTGCTTCCCGAAGAATCCGGTGCCTCCGAAGAGCAGTCCGTCCGCGCCAGCCGGATTCCAGGCCTTGGATGCGAGGACGCCCAGGAGGATCACGCCGATCAGCCCGCCCACGCCGTGGACGCCCCAGACATCGAGGGCATCGTCCCAGCCAAGTTTGTTCTTCATGGCCACAGCGTAGTAGCAGATCACGCCGGCCAGAATGCCGATGAGCGCCGCCATCGTCGGTGAGACGAAACCGGCTGCGGGCGTGATGGTGGCGAGACCGGCGACGGAACCCGTCAGCAGGCCCACGAACTTGGGCTGCTTCGCGTTCATCCACTCCACGATCATCCAGGTCGCGCCGGCGAAGGATGCGGCGATGTCGGTGTTCAGGAAGGCGGAGGCGGTGATATGGTCCACCCGCAGTTCGGAACCGGCGTTGAAGCCGTACCATCCGAACCAGAGCAGGCCCGTTCCCAACGCGATGAGCGGGACATTGTGGGGCAGGTTCTCAACGACTCTGCGCTTGCCGATGTACAGGATGGAGGCCAGCGCCGCGAAGCCGGCCGTGTTGTGGACCACGATGCCGCCCGCGAAGTCCAGCACCCCCCATTTCGCCAGGATGCCGTCCGGGTTCCAGATCATGTGGCAGAAGGGGAAGTACACGAAGACCAGCCAACCCGTCAGGAAGAGGAAGTAGGCCTTGAAGGTCACACGGTTCGCGAAGGCCCCTGTGATGAGCGCGGGCGTGATGATGGCGAACATCATCTGATAGGCGACATGCACGGCCAGGGGGATGCCCGCCGTGGAGCCGCCGAGCGTGAACATGGTCGACAGATCGATATGCCTCAGGAAGGCGTAGCGCGTGGGGTCGCCGATGATGCCGCCCAGACTCGGACCGAAGCACATGGAGTAGCCGAAAGCGAACCACAGCACGGTGGTCCAGACCAGGCTGACGAAGCTCTGCATCATGATCGTCAGCACATTCTTCCGGCCGACCAGTCCGCCGTAGAAAAAGGCGAGTCCTGGCGTCATGAGCATCACCAGGCTGCTGCACAGCAGCATGAAAGCGGTGTTGCCGGTATCGATCGGCATCATTTGAGGGTTCACGGAGTCTCCCTGGCTGGGGCCTGGACGGGAACGGGACAAGGCCTGGGCCGGTGGAGGCCAGCTGGGCCTGCGGATATTGAAGAGAAGGTTTGGAAGCTTGGATCAGAGTAGAAGGAAGGATCCTGTCTCTGCCATGGCAACTTGTGTTCCGCATCCTTAAACGCGTAGAGACAAGGATTAAATCAGGAGCAAAGATGTGGGCAGCTTCCTGGCCCGCGCCAAGGAGACTGTCGGGAGGACATGACCTTGCCTCAGAGCTAGGCCATGGATGAGGGAATCACTCCAGGCTGAACAGGGGGCTGAGAAGGATAGTCAGTCTCATTCTGGAGGAACGCCGCGACCAGCCCTTCGATGAGAGTGTGAAGATAGATGGCTTGGCTCGACTCCAGACCCACCCAGGGTCGATTCGCAGAGCCACCCGGGGAAAGGCAAGAGACCTGAACGCCTCCTGGCCAACTGAGGCGCCCTGGATCGCACCATGGATTGGAATGAATCGATCGAGCCTGAAGCGGTTTTTCAGGGTTCAGTGCGGTTCCTGCGACGGGCAGGGCATTGAGGTGGCGTTCGAGCGCGGCGATTGCCGTGATTGCCGCCTTGAAAAGCATGGTTTCGTGCCCGAGCCAGTTTTCTTGTGCGCCGCCATACTGCGTCCCGTCTGTCTCCAGTTCGGATTGGTTGGGGGTTTCTAGCGACCCCGATCGATCGAGGCGCTTGAGAATGTGAAGGACGATCCGGAAACGCTGTCTCACTGTGTCGGGATGCATCTGGGCTGCCCTTTTGACGCTGAAGCCAAGGAGACCACCGCAGGCACGAGGCCCAGCGGCGGTCTCCAGGATTGATCAGTGCACCGGGTTGGCGTTGCTGAATGCCTGATCGAAGAAGACGAGGTCCCAGTCGTTCACGGAGTAGGAGCCGGCGATCGCTGCAGCGGGATTGGGCCCCTGGGGCAGACCCCAGGCCATGGCCACGGAGCCCAGGTCGATGGCATCCGTCTCGCCGTCCGTATCGGCGTCGAGCTCCATGAGCAGCGTGCGCCCCTTCGCGAATTCGGCAGGATCGGCCTGGCTTGTCGCGGTGATGGTGATCAGGTTCCCGTAGAAGGACCAGGACGGTGTGGTCCAGGTGCCATCCGGATTGATGTGGCCCGCCTGATCTCCTTCGTTCGGTGATGATGCCAGGCTCCAGTCCACTTTCGTGTTGGTGGTGTTCGTCACGGTGCACTGGACTTGCACGGTGGCCCGGGTGGGGAAGATCTGGACCTTGTCGAGGATCCCGGATGGGACCGCGTGGGCGTCGAGGAAACTGCCCGCGGCATTGACCACGGGGAAAGTGACGCGGACCCGCGCCGGCTGCCCGGGAGCGGAACCCACATTCACGGCCGCCCAAGCGTCCATCACGGCCGTTTCCTGGGCGGAGCCGACCCCATAGAGTTCGTCCGCGGACTGGATGGCTCCCGCGCGGGCGTCGTCGAAGGTGGCATTCGGCGTCAGGTGCTCAGTGAGCGTCTTGTACCAGATGCGCGCGGCGGTGTCGTTGCCGAGACCCGTCATGCCGCCGGGCAGGTAGGCGCTGTGGGTGAGGCTCGACGGGTCGCTGGACGCGCCTTCGGAAAGGAAGAACATGCAGCGGTTCAACACGCCGCTGCTGAAATGCACATCCAGCATCTCCATGCCGTCGTACCAGCCGTCCGCGCTGATGCCATCCAGACTGGGCTTGTACATGTACCGTAGGGCGCCGCTAGGGACGGAATTCCGCCCGACCTCCCATTTGGTGAGATCGCCAGCGGGAAAGTCGGGGACGGAAGTGCCCGCGCCTCCACCATCCGCATAGGCCTGGACCATCTTCCCGAAGAAGTCGGAATTGCCCTCGTTCAAGGCGCCGGATTCGCCTGCGTAGACGAGCGCGGCGGAGTACTCGGTGACACCGTGGCTCAGTTCATGGCCAGTGATGTCGATCTCCGTGACGGCTTTCATGCCGAAGGAAAGGGTCGGATAGGTGCCGTCCCCGAACTGCATGCCGAAGTACCAAGGGGACCATTGGGCGTTGTCTTGGAGCGGCGCTGCTCCAAAGGGGCTGAACACCATCGTGTGGACGATGCCGAAGGTGGAGGTGCCCAGGTTGTCCACGCCGTTACGGCCGAAGACATTCTTGTAGAAGTCCCAAGTGGTGCTGAGGCCGAAGTGCGCGTCTACGGCGGCAGTCTCGCCACTGGGCGTGAGGGTGCCCTGGAGCCAGGCTTTGGAACCGTCTGCGCTGTAGTCGAGGATAGGCATGCCCATGCTGAAGTCCCAGGGTGAGGGGAAGACCGTGCCATCGCCCCAGGTATTGGTGGCGTGCCCTGAGTAGGGGAGGAATCCGAGGTTTCCAGTGTTCACATCCATGTAGCTGTAGTAGATCGTGAGCCCAAGCTGGGTCATGCCTTGGGACGCGACATAGGGCTGGGGCAGGGTGCCCCGGTCCAGGGCGTCGAGGGTGAAAGTGCCACCCGCGGCTTGCGCGGTGGAGAGATTCACGGTGCCGCGGTAGTAGCTCTGCCCCGTGCCCGCGGCGGGGGTGTCGCCTTGGATGGCGTTCCACTTGCGCAGGATGGCGCCGGTACCCGCATCCACGATGTAGCTCATCTCCTGGTGACCATCCAGCTTGTTGGAGAGAAGGGTCTTCACTTCATAGGCCCACACATAGGGATCTGATGGGGCCTTCGCCCAGGTGCTCATGGTCTTGTCCACGACCTCAGCCTTCTTCTCAGGATCGAACCGGGTGGCGATGCCGCCCGTGAAGCTGGACGGGAAGGCCACGAGCTCGACCTTGGGTTCCGCGGCCATGGCGCCCTTTGGAGCGAGGTTGCGAAGAGCTGCTTTGACGGCCTCGTCCGCGCTGAACTTGGGCGCGCCCTTGATGCTGATGTCGCTCTTGACGCCGCTCGTGACGGTTTCGATGCCGCCATCAGCTTCCACATGGGCGATGGCTTCACCGGCCCACACGCGATGCCCTTCATAGAGCTGATGGAAATGGACCACCGTGCGGCCCTGGGCATTCACGAAAGTGTCGTGGGCGAGGAAATCCGAGCCTGTCGCCAGGCCGAGCTGGGAGCGGAGCTGGAGCAGGGAGGCCTTGCCCCGCGCGATGTTCGCGGGCTCCTGGGATTTGAGGGCGGCCAGGCGGGCGGGCGGAAGCTGAGGCGTGGCGGCGATGGCGTGGAGGGATGCCCCCGCGGCCAGCGCGAAGACCAGGCTCGGCAGCAGGCCCGGATGGGGGCGCGGAATAGTGCGACGCATGGGTGCTCCTTTTCGGGGCGGAATGGGATCGTTCAATTGGCGGAGAGGGAGCCGGTGGCGACGGTAATGTCCGCCATCCGCATTTTCTTGTTCAGGGTCCAGAGGTCGTCGCTGACGGCGCCGATGTCCTCAGGGGTGGCCTTGGCCTTCACCACCTGGAGCTGGAGCGCGTCGCCTGCCGAGATCCCCTGCGCGGGGTCGAGGACGATGGCGATCTGGCAGAGCGGAGAACCGGAATCCTGCGCAGGCTGCACGCGGTCCTTCTGGTAGATTCCGACGGAGAGCAGGTTGCCCGTCTTCACGCCGCCGATGATCGCGACGGGTTCCGTCGGGTCCGCGGCCGCGCTGAGCAGCTTGTAGACGCCCGTGTCGTTGATGGGCAGACCATTGGCGAACACGCCGAACTTCACTTTCGGCGAGGCCTGGAGGTTGAAACCCACGCCCCGGGTCTTGGTCCCGGAGGGGCCCACGAGATCCAGCACGATCCGGGTGCCGGTGGAGGAGGCGTCCTTCACCAGGCGCCAACCGGTGCCGGACGGATCGCTGTAGGAAAGACTCGTCGCCGGCGAAGGGGCAACAGCGGAGGAGGATGAGGATGAGCCCGAGCAGGCGAGCGCCAGCGGAAGGACGAGTCCCGCGAGGAGGAGGGAGAGGGTGCGGAATCGCATGGGGGACCTCACTTGACGGGCCAAGTGGATCGCATCGCGTCCACGAAGAAGGAAACATCCGTGTCATCCACCCACGGCGCTTCGAGGACGGAATGGGCGGGATTCAGGGCGTTGGAGAGGTACCAGGAGTAGGCGACGCCGGCCATGTCCACGGCGTCCTGTTCCAGGTCCATGTCCGTGTCCAGGTTGATGAGGAACACACGGCCTTCGGCCAGCTGGTTGGGATCGGCGTGGCTGGTGGCGGTGATGGAATGCCAGCTCATCCGATCCGGCGTGGTCCAGCTCCCATCGGCGTTGATGACCCCGCCCTCTTCGACGCTGTAGTCGGCTCCGTTGTACATGGAGGGGCCGCCGAGGCTCCAAGTCACGGAGGTATCAGCCGTGTTGAGCACCGAGATGCGGGGGAAGACGGTCTCGCCCATGGGGAAGATCTGACGGTTACCGTAGGCGGTGAAATGGTTGGTCTCGATGTAGTCTCCATTGCGCCAGTTCGCGAACTGGACCAGGACCCGGGGAGCTTGCCCCGGCGCTTCACCCACATTGGCTGCGGCGAAAGCGCTTTCGACGGCGGCTTCCTCGGGTGAACCCGCGCCATACAGGCTGTCAGCCGAGGTGATCGCCGCCGCGCGGGCATCCGCGTAGGTGATGGAGCCAGTGCCGTCCGCGAGGAGGTTCTCGGTGACGGTCTTGTACCAGATCCGGGCGGCCGAATCGTTGCCGATGCCCGTCATGCCGCTGGGCAGGAAGGGGCTGTAGTGGTCGTCACCTTGAGCCGACGAGGACCCCTGGGCGAGGAAGTAGAGCGCGCGGTTCAACGGGCCGGAGGAGTAGTGGCCATCCATGTACTGGATCCCGTCGAACCAGCCGTCCACGCTGCGCTGGTCCTTGCTCGGATGGTCGAGCCAGCGGATGGGCGTGCCGCGGTTGACGCCCGCCCCTTCTTCCCAATCCGCGCCAGTGTTGGGAATGGCGCTGTCCGCTCCCGTTGGCCGCGTCGTGTACGCCTTCACCATCTGGGCGAAGAAGTCCGAAGTCGCCTCGTTCAAGCCGGCCTCTTCATAGCCCGCTCCGCTCACCCAGGCCTGCGCATAGCTGGGGCTGGTGACGCCGTGGGTCAGCTCGTGGGCGACGATGTCCAGGTCGGTCATGGACAAACGGCCACTGGGATTGGTCGGGTAACTGCCCGCGCCGAGATAGACGCCTTGACCTCCGATGGACCACCAGGCGTCGTCAATGTTCACGGGACCTGTGGACAGGACTTGGGCGAAGACGCTCGTTCCCTGTCCGTCCAGACCGTTCCGGCCGAAGACGTTCTTGTAGAAATCCCAGGTCGTGGTCATGGCGCTCATGGCGTCCACACCGGCCGTCTGGCCGTTGGCGCCGTTCTCCAGGCCCCAAGAGGGGGCCCAGGGCTGTCCATCACCCCAGGTGTTGGCGGGATTCGACTGGAAGAGATAGCTGTTCCAGGTGCTGACGCCGGAAGGGCTGTGCTGCTCCCACCACACCTGCAGGCCTGTCGCGCTCCAGCCTGAGCCATCCGGCGTGAAGTACTGGAGGTTGGGGTTCGGCAGCGTGCCGCGCGTGGTGTCGTAAAGCGCGTAGGTCCCGTCCGCCATCTGGCTCGTGTTGAGCGTGACAGCCCCGCGGTAGTAACCGTTGCCGGTTCCCTGCACAGGTGTGGGAGCCGCCAGGTGCTGTGCGAGATCATTCACGCGCAGGATGTTCCCGGTGGTGCCATCGATGAGGTAGACCAACTCGTGGGCGCCATCCTGGGCGTTGTGGATGCTCACCCTGACTTCATAGGCCCACACATAGGGCGCGGCCAGCTTGGCGTGGACGGTGAGCTTCCGGTCCAGGACGGGGCGGCCGGTCTTCGGATCCATGGTCGTTGCGAGTCCGCCAAGGTAGCTGGCCGGGAAGACGACGCGTTCGACTGCAGGCGCGTCGGGCATCGGGCCTTGGGGCGCCAGGTTCCGGAGCGCCGCTTCGATGGCCTGCTGGCCGCTGAGGCGCGGGCCGGCCTGGAGATCGATACCGGCCTTGAGGCCGCCCGTCAGGGTCTCGACCGCGCCATCCGGAAGCACATGGGCGATGGCTTGGGTGCCCCAGACGCGGTATCCGTCGTAGGTCTGGTTGAGACGGACGACGGCCTGTCCTTGGTCGTTCGTGAAGGCGGATAGGGTGGCGAATCCATCACGGCTGCCAAGCCCCAACTGGCTTTTCTGGCTGATCAAGGTTGCGCGCGCCTGTGCCACGCGGGTGGGCTGAAAGGAGGCTTGGTGGGCCTGTTGGGCGCGAGTGAGGATCGGGGCGGTCCGGGCCGCCATTGGGACAGATCCCATGACCAATCCGAGGGCCAGGGCCGTCACGTGACGGAGGGGGGGGCGATGCATGGGAACTCCTGGGAACAAGGCGGATGAAGGGGATCAGTTGGTTTGGAGCTGGCCGACGGCGATGGTGAAGTTCACAGGTTTCGCTTTGGCGACCATCTCGGCGGTGGGTGTGACCGAGAACGCGCCGATGTCCTCGGCGATGTACTTGGCCTTCACGACGGTGAGCGAGAGGGGGGAACCGGCACTCAGATGGCCTGCCGGGTCGAGCTCAAGTGCGATCTGGCAGAGCGGGACGCCTGAGTCCTTGGCCGTGGCGCGGCGGTCCTTCTGGAAGATGCCAACCGTCAGCAGGTTGCCGGCCTTTACGCCCCCCGCGAGAAGCACGGGCTCCAAGGGATCGCCAGTGGCAGTTGTGTTCTTCAGTTCGTAGACCCCCGTGTCCCGGATGGGGAAATCCGTTACGCCGAGGTCCGGCACGGGGTTGGCAGAGGGGAAAGTGCCGAAGTGCACGCCTGCGGCGGCCACAAGGTTGAACCCGGCGCCACGGGTCATGAGCCCGGAGGGACCTACGAGGTTGAGGACGATGCGGGTGGGAGTGGAGGTCGCGTCCTTCATCAGGCGCCAGCCGGTTCCGGACGGATCGGTGTAAGCGAGACTCGTGGCAGGAGCCGCTGGCGCGGCGCTACGGGAGCCACCAGAGCCGCCACCGCAGGCCATGGCAATGCCCAGCAGGAGGCTGGAGAGGGGAAGGAGGAGTTTTCGCATGGGGGACCTGTGGGAAGAGAGCCTGTCCGCTGTTCCTACAGCGGACAGGCATGCGCGATTCGCCGCGAGGGCGGGTATCAGGAACGGAGCTGGAAAGAGCGAAGCTGGAGGGCTTGATGGCTCTCATTCAACGGTTGTTTTTATGATTGAAGGAAACAAATATAATTTATTTTTGAAAGTTCTTAAAAATAATGAAGAATTTTAAAGAATTTTTCACTATATCAATTGATCAAATAAGTGTACTGTTCAATTTGTCTTATTTATTTTGAAATGTTTGTCCATCTCTCGTCGCCCCCCCTTCACCAAGTTGGAGTTGCGGACCCGATTGGACGATATATCAAGTAGCGAGACGCTTCATGAGAAGCCGGCTCCGGGGATTTCCACGATGAAGCATGCTCCTGACAATCAAACCCTCGTCCCCGGCATCGCCGAGGCGATACGGGATCAGATCTGCCGGGGCAACCTCCGGGCTGGAGAGGTGCTCCACCAGACGGAGCTCGCCAAAGACCTGGGTGTGAGCCCGGTTCCCTTGCGGGAGGCGCTGCGCCGCCTTGAATCGGAAGGGCTCGTGACCTTCCTGCCTTACCGCGGCACCATCGTCACCCCTGTGACGGCTTCAGAAGTGCATGAAATCCACATCGCTTCCGTGGCGCTGGAGGTGGCGCTCCTGCCCTATGCCATCCCGCGGCTGACGGAACGGGATTTCCAGAAGCTCTACGAGCTCTGCGATGAGCTGGCGCAGGAGAACACGACCCCCGAGCGCGTGGCGCACTTCTACCAGGTGTTGCTGCGCCCAGCGGGCATGCCGACCATCGTCCAGTCCATCGAGAGCCTGGTGTGGCGGTCGGTCCGCTTCTTCCCCCTCATCCAGTTGGTGCGGCATGAGAGCCGGGGACTCCATCCGACCCGGCGCGAGGTGGTCCAGGCCTGTGAATCGGGGGATGTGGAACGGGCGAAGCTCACGCTCACGGCCTTCCTCCAGGTCCACACGGACGCGCTCCTCCAGCTGATGACTGAGCGTGAGCGCGACTTAGTCCATCGGCACGAGGCGCTCCGGTGATCCAGCCCGGCAGTCCGACACTGATTCCGGGAATCGCGGAGGCCATCTGCGACCGCATCCTTCGTGGCGAGCTTAGGGAAGGGGAGGTCATCCATCAAACGGAGCTGGCCAAGGAGCTGGGCGTGAGCCCCGTTCCTGTGCGGGAGGCGTTGCGTCGACTGGAGGCTGAGGGACTTGTGACCTTCCTTCCGTATAGGGGAACCATCGTCACTCCGATCACGGCCCTCGAGATCCGAGAGGGCTTTGCCGCCGGGATCGCGCTCGGACTGGTCATGCTTCCGGAGGCGCTTCAAAAGCTCGCGCGCGCTGATTTCGACGCCCTGCGATCGCTTGCGGAAGCCATGGACGGAGGCGATGCCGGCCAGGAGGATGTGCTGCAGTTCTACACCCTCCTCCTCCAGCCCGCGGGCATGCCCTGGCTGCTGGACATGTTCCGCAAGAT
>Ga0210400_10003960_pt1 | contig 12977 bp, 7 predicted proteins | sample IncBWH26MmetaG_FD_155456 | JGI IMG/M metagenome (GOLD analysis project Ga0210400, IMG submission 155456) | Forest soil microbial communities from Barre Woods Harvard Forest LTER site, Petersham, Massachusetts, United States - Inc-BW-H-26-M | ecosystem: Environmental > Terrestrial > Soil >...
TAGAATGGCCCACTCGCTGGCGTAATTGGGGGCATCATCGTCGGTGTAGGAGCGGCAGATCAGGGTGTAGGGGCCGATGTTCATCTTGTCGCCGTTTGCCATCTCCTGCTCTTTGTCCTGATTAAAAGCGGCTCCCGCGAAGCCGATAATGACGACGACCACGCCGAAGTGGACAATGTAGCCGCCGTAGCGGCGGGTGTTGCGGTGAGTCAGTTGCACCATGGAGGCGAACATGCCCTGGCCGGTGTGTTTCGAGATGACGCGGCCGCCGCGGTAGAACTCGCTGGCCACGGTGAGGGTCACGAGCACCGAGAGCGCGATGGCCATCAGGGAATAGAAGTAGGAGATATCCTGCCAGGGCTTGAGACCGAAAGCCGAGCCCCAACTCGGGGGCGTGATCATCAGGAAGACCGCGACTGCGATGGCGCCGATGGTTGGCCACAGGAAGTTGCGCTTCAGACTCTCCATCGACGTCTTGCGCCAGGCCAGCAGCGGCCCGACGGCGGTGAGGATCAGCAACAGCAAAGCCACGGGAATGGCGACGCGGTTATAAAACGGCGCGCCTACCGTGACTTGGTTGCCTTGTGCGAGTTCGGAAATTTTCGGGAACCAGGTTCCCCAGAGGACAGTGAAGCAGAGGAGAACGAAAAGCAGATTGTTGAACAGGAAGCTGGATTCGCGAGACACCAGCGATTCGAGCTTATGCTCGCTCTTCAAGTGAGACTTGTTCTTGAAGAAGAAGAAGACGAATACGACCAAGGTGAGCACGAGGAACCAGCCGAACCACTCGCCGATGGAGGATTGCGCGAAGGCGTGAACGGAACTGATGATGCCGCTGCGGGTGAGGAAGGTTCCGAGGATGGCGAGCCAGAAGGTAGCGAAGACCAGCCACATGTTCCACATCTTCAGCATGCCGCGCTTTTCCTGCATCATGACGGAATGCAGGAAGGCGGTGCCGGTGAGCCAGGGCATCAGCGAGGCGTTCTCTACGGGATCCCATCCCCAGTAGCCGCCCCAGCCGAGGACCTCGTAGGCCCAGTGCGCGCCGAGAAAGACTCCGCAGGTGAGGAAGGCCCAGGTGACCATGGTCCAGCGGCGGGTGATGTGAATCCACTTCTCGCCGGGATACTTCATGATCAGCGCGCCGAGGGCGAAGGCGAAGGGCACGGTGAAGCCCACGTAGCCGAGATAAAGCATGGGAGGGTGAATCACCATCTCGGGATACTGCAGGAGCGGATTCAAGCCACTGCCGTCCGGCCGGAGTGGGCCGGCGAGAATGCCGAATGGATTTGCCGCGACGTTTACCAGCAGCAGAAAGAAGATCTGCACGCCAGCCAGAACCACGGAAGCGTAGGCGAAGAGGCGTGGGTCGGTCTTGTAGCGCAGGCGCAACACGAAACCATAGGCGGCGAGCAGCAGCGACCAGAACAGCAGCGAGCCTTCCTGGCCGGACCACAGCACGGCGAACTTATAAGGAGCGGACAGATCTCGGTTGCTGTGATGGAAGATGTAGGCAATGGAGAAGTTGTCCTGGAAGGCGCAGAGGACGAGGACCACCGCAGCGAGAAAGACGGCGGCGAAAGTGGCGATGCCGGCGCGGCGGGCGGTTTCGCCGATACGCTCCGAGCCTTCTCCCTCGACCAGCGCGATGATCCCGGCGAGGAACGTGTAAGAACTCAACGCCAACGCGAGAAGAAGTGCGAAACTGCCAATCTCCGCCATGTGGGGGAACCCGGGGCTATTTTTTCAGAAATGCACCTGCGAGGCAACCGCACAGCGGAAAGCGACGGCGCAGTTCAGCCGCCGCTGTTCTGGATGAGACCGACCGCTGCTACGCGCTCTGCTGGTGGTAACGCTGGCGCACTTCCCGTTCCGCGGTGAGCCAGTCCTCGGCCTCGCTGCCGGAGGCGGTTCCGCGCTGCACGTAAAGTTCATAGGCGCGGCGCCGGATCTCGTCCTCGATATTAGTTGGAACCCGGTTGATCGGGACCACCACATTCTTTCGGGGCTCGGTCTTGACCATTTCCAACTTCCGGGGTTCGGGCGTGACTTTGGTTGCCGGCGCGCTTTCGGTGGGCGAAGTTTCCGCCGTAATTGCCTTTACATCGGGTATGTTGGCTGGACTGCTGGTGCCGATTTGCTCTTTGTTCGTATTCGGACTTATACGATTAGTCTTGCTGCCTGAGGGGGATTTCGACCTTGCCATATTCGGATACTCCTTGCAGATGCCTAGATTTATGAATGAATCGAGTTGTTCAGCGAACCACATACACGTCGCCCCGCAACATTTAAGAAAACATTAGATTTTAGTGCCAGAGTTGGCCTTGAGTATAAACCTTCGGAGGCTGTGGAAACCTGCCTTCTCTCAGAGGAATCGGCAGCGAGGTTCGACCCGGTATTCAGACCATGGTCCAAGGGAAGAATCTGCTTGTTCGGCCCTCGTCGATAGCCCTGAACCAAAAAACCCGAGCCATATATCGCAATTCCCTGCACAGGGAGCAGCGTCGCGCACCACTGGGGGCACCGGTCAACGGCAGATAAGAGCCTTACTCGCAGCAAGATAGAGTTCTGTTGAGGATGACGCCGCCGTGGCGGGTAAATTGCATAGCGGCCTAGCAGGCTGGCAGTTCCGCAGAGCCTGGTAAGCTGCGCTCTCCGATCCCTCGGGAGGTGCCTCATGTCGGCTTATGTTCGTCCCTACACATTCGGTTTGGTTGTGCTTTGCATTCTGGTGGGCGTGTCCCTGCCTGCGAGCGCAAATAGCGTGAGTGTCTCCGGAAACGGAGTTCTCGGGGGCACTTTGGATTCCATCAGTGTAACCGCAGGCATTTTTTCGGCGTCCTCGGGACCGCCGGACGGCCCCGGTGTTCTTGGTACGGGTCTGGTGGGTGTTCCGATGACCTTTTCATTTAACCCTGTCGCCTTTGGGGAACCCGGACCATTCTTTACGGAGGTGACCATAGGCAACCAATCCACCGACATTCTCGTTGGCGGGATCATCTTCACTGGAACCTTCACTGTTCCCGCCTCCGCTCTCGCAACCGGGATCTTCACGGCTCCAGTCGAAGTGGTGGGTCAGTTTATGGCATTCCGCGACTTGGGTGGCGCTCAAGGCCCATTGATGGCCAGCTTGTCTTTCACGGGAACCGGTACCGCGACTCTTCATATAGAAGACATTGGCAACGGCCAATTTCTTATCGTGTATGCAGTTGGCGACTTTGCGAACATAAACGGAAACCTAACCGTCGTTCCCGAGCCTTCCTCGCTGCTGCTGATCGGCACCGGGCTCATGGCCTTGGGAAGTCTGGCGGGACGCAAGCATGGCTTTCTCCGATGGGACCGTCTGCGTTTTCGCGGCATGTCGGCTTATGTTCGTCCCCACGCATTCGGGTTGGTTGTGCTTAGCATCGTGTTATGCGTCTCCCTGCCCGCGAGCGCAAATAGCGTGAGCGTGACCGGATATGGATATCAGGGGGCTACTTCAGATGGCCTCGGCCTAAATGCAGGCATTTTTTCGGCTTTCTCAGCCGCACCGGACGGGCCCGGAACTCTCGGTTCCGGTATGGTGGGTGTGCCGATGACCTTTTCGTTCAGCCCTTTCACTTTTCCCGGACCCGATAACACGGAGGTGAGCATCGGCAACAAATTCACCGACATTCTCCTCGGCGGGATCATCTTCACGACCGGGACCTTCTCCGTTCCAGCTTCTGCTCTTATAACTGGGACGTTCACGACTCCGGTGAACGTTGTCGGTCAGGTTATGGCCTTTCAGGATTTAGGCGGTGGTGTTCAAGGCCCTTTGATGGGAACCCTGTCTTTTACCGGAACGGGTACCGTAACTCTTCAGCTACAGGACGACGGCAATGGCGCATTTATTATTCTGTCGGCCCAGGGCAATTTTCAGAACATAAATGGAAACTTGACGGTCGTCCCTGAGCCGTCCTCGCTGTTGCTGATGGGTACGGGCCTGATGGCCATGGGAAGTCTGGCGAGACGCAAGCTTCACTTCCTGCAACGGGATCGCCAGCGCTTTCGCGGCACCGCAATTTGAAGCGGAGAACAGCGATCCCGACCCAGGTAATAGGCTCGTCTTCCGCAACTCGGGTGTGCCTCGACAACGCGTGCCTCGACAGCCCGGTCCCTGCTATGTTTCGCAACCGCTGCGTAGGAACGCTCTGAGACGTTGCCAGACCTCCTGAGGCTGTGGAAACCTGTCTGCGCGAAGAAATCGGCAAGGGGTGGCTTTGCTATAATCGAAGCTCTCCGGATGGCGCTATCGTCTAGGGGTTAGGACGGAAGATTCTCAATCTTCAAACACGGGTTCGATTCCCGTTAGCGCTACCACTGCTTTCTTTTCGTCAGCGACTTCTTTCCAAATTCAAGAAAATAGTGCTTGAACACGTGCTTTTGCCTGGGCCTCGATCCTGTGACGGAAGCAGCAGTGGCGCTGTTTTCTCCCTGGACCCAATGGCTCCACAACCGGCTTTGTAGCACCCTCGGGCCACGTGTTACCGGATCGTGCCATTGTCAAAGACACGTCACGGCCTCAGGATACTCGTGCCTGGTGATTGGCACTCTGGATTGAGGGCAGACTTGAAATGCTGGAGCGGAATCCAAGAACGGAGCTGGCTGGGACTGAGGGTGGTGTCGCAAATCAACAACCTCGCCGCCTGCTGATCGCGCTCGCTCTTCTGCTGATTGCCCTGGCCGTTGTCCTCGTGAAGGACCGCGAATTCTGGTTTGGAGCGGACGAGGCGGTTGAATCCGAGGCTGCAGGCTCGGAAAGCATCGCGAAAGCTAGCGCGCCAGCTGTCCCTGCCAAAACCGGCAAAGCGCCCGTGGCGCCGACTGCAACGGCAAAAAAACACGTTGCTCCGAAGACTTTCACACAGCCGGCCATCACCGAGCCGTCTACCAGAGACGCTGCCAACCCAGCTTCTGCCAGCCCAACTTCTGCTAACCCAGACTCACCTGTGGTCGCGACCAGGCGGACGGTGCTGCCTCCGTTGGAAGTAGAGGTGGTTGCAGGCGACACGCACAGCACCGTTCATCCCGGAAGCAACGTCACGAAAGTAGAGATTCCCAGCGATACAAACCACATCTCAGCAGTCACCGCGACGGTGGCGAATCTGCCCACGAATGCGGCCGCGCGCGAGCGTCTTTCGCCCGCGGGGGTTGCCGAACTGCGGCAAACCATCGATACGACTTATCCCTTGCTCGGACAGCACATGAGGGTCCAGGGTTCGGTAGTGTTGCAGGCGGTGGTCGGCTGCGATGGGACCATCGAAGACCTGCGGGTGCTGAGCGGCCCGTCCATCCTGAGCACGGCGGCACAGCAAGCGGTGCGTCAGTGGCGCTTCAAGCCCGTTCTCCAGAACGGACAGCCCGTCGAGACCAAAGCCAGAATCACCGTCAACTTCACGATTCGAATCTCCGACAATCCCGCCAACGCGAGCTAAATTACCCGATCCAACTGGTGCGTTACTTGACGTACTTCGGCCCTTCGGATGTGTGCCAGGGGTTGTAGTGCAGCGAGAAGCGGATTCGCTCCCGAATTGAGGGGTGCGTGTAGGACCAGAAGACAAGAACCCGGTTCGGCGTGGGATAGTCGTAGCTCTTCTCTCCAAGCTTCTGGAAAGACGAGGCCGCGACTTCGCTGTTGTTGGGGAGGAGACCGTGCGTTACCTCAAGGCCGTAGATATCGGCCTGGTGTTCCAGGTGGCGGCTGAAGGCGTTGCCAATTGGTTCAGCCACCAGGGTGAGCAGCGAGAGCGCCAGCATCAGGACGGGCAGTGCCGCAAGGTCGTTGATGCCGCGGATTTGCCACGACCCTCCCCATCGCGCCAGCATGGCGTTGACGATTTGGCGTCCTAGCCAGAAGCCCGCCAGCATCAGTGCCGCGAAGAACGCCAGTCCTTTATAGACGTGGTTCAAGACGTAGTGGCCCATCTCGTGGCCGAAGACGAAAAGGATTTCGGGGACAGTGAGGTCGCGGGAGGTGTTGTCCCAGACCACCACCCGCTTGGTGGCGCCGATGCCGGTGACGTAGGCGTTGTAGGTGGTGACTTTTGCGCTGGCCTCCATCTCGAACATGCGGTCGCGGGGGATGCTGAGTCCGCCGCGTTGGGTGACTCTTTCGATCTCGCCGACCAGTTGTGGCCGTGTCTTCTCCAGCGGTTCGAACTTGTTGAACATGGGATCGAGGATAACCGGCGCGACAAAAATCAACAGGATCAGGAAAGGCAGGGCCAGCAGCCAGAAGTAGAACCACCATCGCTGCGGGCTCTTGCCGATGACTCGGAACAGCCCGAAGACCGTCGGCACGATGATGACGAGCGCGACTCCTTCGGCCTTGCACCAGTCTCCTGCCCATGAGCCCCAGCCCTGCACGGAGAGTCCGTAGGCGCGCGAGATGTGGTGCTCGTAGATGTCGATGGGCAGGGAGACTACGGCGATCACAAGCGTCAGCAGCGGCGCAAAGACTAGCGCCTGCATAAAGCTGTTTTTGCTTGCGCGCTCGGCGAGATCACGGAACACGGGTGCTACGCGCAGCTTGAGCAGGACCCACAGAACCACAATCCCGAAGACCAGGCCGAAGAGATAGAGCACGGTGCGGATTTTGTAGAGCGCCTCAGCCTTGGCCAGCTTGTCTGGAGGCAGGCTGTATTCCGTGACTTTGAGTTCCTGCGGCTGATTTGCTTGAGGCTGGGCCGAGCCTGGCATTTTCCTCGTGGGGGTGGACTGGGAGAGGCCGAATGTGAGCGCCGAAACAACCATGCCACAGAGAACCAGCCACAATGCGACTGCTTTCAACGGTGACTCCTTAATTTTGCACCCCGGATGATAGGTCATCGGTAACCCTATAATCCAGCCATCGAGGCGTTGTGTCTCCGGAGCCGCCCACCCTCGAGAGTTTATAGAGACTTCAGGAATTCGATGATGGCTTCCTGGTCGTCCATCTTCAGTTTTTCAAATTGCTGATTCACATGGCTTGCCTCGCCCTGGTGCCGGTGGATCGCGTCGCGGAGCGTCAGGGAAGCGCCATCGTGCATCAGTCGAGGACGCAAGCGCACTCCCCATAAAGGGGCGGTGCGTATTTTGTTCCGGCTGCTCTCGAAGTCCTGTTTGGAAAGATAGTCCGACATCATCTGAAAGACCTTGTTCCCGTAGTGCTCCCGGGTCGCTTGCAGAATCCCGTCGCCAGTACCGATGTCATGCATCAGGAAATCTCCATAGGGATGAATGGTCATCGACCCCAGCGCGACGGGAATGGTAAACGTGCCGCCGTTGATCTTGGTTCCAGTAGGGGCAGTGGTCAAGGTTTCGACGTGGCAGGTCGTGCACCCGATCTTGTCAAATAAAGCGTTGCCCTTCTTTGCCACCGCGCCGCTGGCGAGCTGGGAATCACGCGCAGGGGCTTTCGTGGCTCGAATAAACCGGGCGAAGTGATCAATGTCAGAAAGGCCGTCCGCTCCTGGCGTGTCATTCGGCTCCGAGGCGGCGTTGCAAAGCTTGGTCACTTCATCCGGTTGCAGGCGGTTGGTGATGCCCATCTCGTTTAGGTAAGCGTCGCCGGAGAACGACAGCAGGCTGGCGTGCTGGTCTTTCCAACCGAACCTGCCCACGCTCATTTGTCCGGGGGCTTCTACGATTGGGACCTGGAGAACCTGCCCGCAGATTTTCCGATGGGAAGACTTGCATTGCTGTTCGGCGAGATCGATGAGCGTTTTGTCGGCAATCGCCTCGACGAAGCCGTCTCCCAACAGATTCAAGGAAAGGCGAAACGTCCGGATCGTCTCTGTCTCTGGAGCTCGCTCCTGAATCTCAGTGTTCGGAAAAGCAGCGTTGGGACAAATTGCGCGATCATTCACCAGAGAGCGGCCGGAGATCACCTCAGTTCCGTGAGCGATCGGGATTTCTGGATTGCGGAAGCGTCCGTCCGGCCCCAGATGGGCAACGCGTAATTCCGACACCTGGGACGCGGCGCCTGAAACCGGACTCTGGTGGCATTCGCGGCAGGATTGCGCGTTGTAGAGCGGTCCGAGGCCATCGCTCAACTGCTCGACTTCCTCGAATTTCGTTTGATCGGCGAGATGAGTGGCATCGTCGGCGACGCCGTTGCTCTTGTTGTCAAAACCGGTAGGTGCTTCCGCCGGCTGTAAGACCGAAGAGCCGAGGAAAAGAATCAGGACGGCCAATGGGATCAAGAGTCGCATGGCTTTCCCCTTTCTCTTTGGACGGCCTCGCGACAGGGCGCTCTCTCACCGAGGACTGTTGGCTGGTTCAGACGAATTTCGATTCATGAATACCACCTTTGCTGGTTTTTGTCCAAGAAGAAGGAAGAAGAAAGTGTGATGCCTGAAGGGTAGTGTCAGTGCGAGACGTGGGGGTTTGGGACTCGGAGAGGAGACCTGCAACGGTCTGGATCGTAGCTGCCTTCGCTCGGGCTATAATTGCGCGACACAAGATGGCCCTTACCCCTGGCACAAAACTAGGCCCTTACGAAATCCAGTCTCCGCTGGGCGCGGGCGGCATGGGAGAAGTTTACCGCGCTCTGGACACGCGCCTCGACCGCACTGTGGCGGTGAAAGTTCTGGCGTCGCATCTTTCTTCTTCTCCGGAACTGAAGCAGCGGATGGAACGCGAGGGGCGCGCGATCTCTTCGCTGAACCATCCTCACATCTGCCAGTTGTATGACATCGGTTCGCAGAATGGCACCGACTACCTGGTGATGGAGTTTCTGGAGGGTGAAACTTTGGCGGAGCGGCTGCGCAAAGGCGCGATTCCACTGGCCGAAGTTTTCAAGATTGGGATTGCGGTTGCCGAAGCGCTGGCCGTGGCGCATCGTTCAGGCATCGTGCACCGTGACCTTAAGCCCGGGAACATCATGCTGACCGCGGGCGGCGCGAAGCTGATGGACTTTGGGCTGGCCAAACCGCTGGGGGTGCAGACGGCGGCGCTGGGATCAGGAACGCAACCACCTTCCTTCACTGCGGCAGCCACGTTGAGCGGGCGGAGTCCATTAAGTCCGCTGACCACTGCGGGCAGCATCGTTGGCACGATTCAGTACATGTCGCCGGAGCAGATCGAGGGGAAAGAGGCGGACCCGCGCTCTGACATCTTTGCATTTGGGGCTGTGCTCTACGAGATGGTAGCGGGGAAGCGGCCGTTTGCGGGAAAGAGTCAACTCTCGCTGGCGTCGTCGATTCTGGAGTTCGATCCAGCAGCGATCAGCACTGTCAAGCCGAACACGCCGGCTGCCTTTGAACATGTGGTGACGACGTGCTTGCAGAAGAATCCGGACGAGCGCTTTCAGTCGGCGCTGGACATCAAACTGGAGTTGCAGTGGATTGCGGCAGACCGGTTGGCACCGGCGGTTGCGCCCGCGACGCCCGCGCCTTCCCATAGCCGCGAACGGATTGGTTGGGCAGCGGCCTTGGTTGCCACACTTGTTCTCGGTGCGGCGGCTTCCATTTTCCTCTACCATCCAACTCAAACCGCACGCTCCATACGCGCCGTAATCGATCCTCCTGAGAAAACTACTCTGAATCTCACGGGCGATTCTGCCGGGCCGCCAGTGCTTTCGCCCGACGGCGCGTCCGTCGCATTTGCGGCCACCGGTGCGGACGGCAAAACGGCGCTGTGGGTCCGGCCCACCAACGCGCTGGAGGCACGCACCCTGCCCGGCACCGCCGGTGCGTTCTTTCCTTTCTGGTCGCCGGACAGCCGTTCCCTGGGATTCTTCGCCGAGGGCAAACTGAAGACGATTGATGTGAGTGGCGGGTCTGCGCAGGTGGTTTGTGATTCAGTGCTTGGGCGTGGCGCCGCTTGGGGACCGGGTGACGTGATCGTGTTCTCTGCGGGGCCGACGTCGGCTCTGGTGCGCGTCAGCGCCAGCGGAGGAACTCCGGCTCCGATCACTACCCTCGATGCGGCGCAGCACACCTCGCATCGCTGGCCGTTTTTCCTTCCCGACGGCAAGCATTTCCTCTACCTCGCGATGAATCACGATCCCACGAAGGTTGCCAACGATATGCTCTATTACGCATCGCTCGATGGCCGGGAAAACCGTCCTCTGTTTCGTTCGCAATCGAATGCCATTTATGCCGATGGTTTCCTTTTGTTCGGGCGTGGCGAGCAAGTGATGGCACAATCGTTCGACCCTGCCTCTGGAAAATTAAGTGGCGAGCCGCAGACCGCAGTCACAGGCGTGATGAACGACGCTTCTACCTGGCACATGGACGCCTCGGCGTCCGCCGACGGACTGCTCATTTTTGCCAGCGGCGCCTCCGGCGACGTGCAACTGGTCTGGGTGGATCGCGATACGAAACAGATCAGCACCATCGCGGACAAACTCACAGACTTGCAAGTTGCCGTCATCTCCCCACAGGGTGACCGTGTCGCCATGCAGATTAACGCGGGTGCGACGGATATCTGGGTGCTCGATTTAGCGCGCGGGGTCCGCACCCGGTTGACCTTTGGGCCGGTCGCGAATACCGTGCCCATCTGGTCGCCCGACGGCATGTGGGTCGCTTACGAGTCGCCTCGCGATGGTCACTTCAATCTGTACCGCAAGCACTCCGACGGCAGCGGCGCTGAGGAACTTCTGCTCAGCGACGACAAGCAGGTCAACCCTTGTGATTGGTCGCGCGACGGCAAATTTCTGCTCTATTCGCGGCCCTTGTCGGCGGCGGGCCCCCTTCGGCAGACCTGGTCTTTGCCACTGGAAGGAGACCACAAACCTTCTCTGGTCGTGGAGCGGGGCGGAAATGCAAAACTTTCTCCAGACGGCCGCTGGCTCGCCTACCAGTCAGGCGAATCCGGCGTGATTCAAGTCTATGTGGAGGCCTTTGGCGGCGGGAGTGGCAAATGGCAGGTTTCCTCCAATGGAGGAAACGTTCCGCGCTGGAGTAAGGACGGCAAAGAACTGTATTATCTTGACCCGGCCTTCAGTGTTCTTGCCGTGCCCGTACAGGCTGCCGGCGGCGCCGTGCAGTTAGGAACACCGCAAACGCTGGTCGGCAATTGGACCTTCCCGAGCACGCCCCTTTATGACGTCTCGCCCGACGGCAGGAAAATTCTTCTTGCCCGGGTGCCGCAGCAGGTCAGCCAGTCGGTGACCGTGGTTACGAACTTTACAGCGGGGTTGAAGAAGTAGGCGACACCAACGTTTGGACACCCAAAAATTATTCGCCTCCAGGTGTAGCATGAACATTTCGATTCGGATTGCAGCCGCTGTGCTGCTGCTTGCAGCTTCCATGTCGGCACGAGACAACGCGCGCTCGATGGTGGTCACACGCTACGGCATTGTGGCGACCAGCCACGTGCAGGCGTCGGTGGCGGGAGCGAAGATTCTTGAACGTGGAGGCTCCGCCGTGGATGCGGCGATTGCCGCCAATGCCGTCCTTGGAGTGACAGAACCCATGATGAACGGCATGGGCGGCGACCTGTTCGCCATTTACTGGGAAGCGAAAACCGGCAAGCTTTATGGCTTGAACGCCAGCGGATGGGCCCCGCGTGGGCTCACCATCGCGCATATCAAGGCCCAGGACGCGACCGCGATGCCTGCGGAAGGCATTGACTCGGTGACTGTTCCCGGCGCTGTGGCGGGTTGGCGCGCGCTGCATCAACGATTTGGAAAGATGGCGTGGAAAGATCTTTTCCAGCCGGCGATCTCTTATGCCGACGATGGCTATCCCGTGCCGGAACTCATTGCGTCGTATTGGAAGGACTCGGCGGATTGGATCGCGAACGATGCGGAAGCCCGGAGGGTTTATTTGCCTGACGGCAGGCCTCCAGCAGTGGGGCAAGTGTTCCAGAATCACGATCTTGCGAAAGCCTTGCGGTTGGTTGCTGAGAATGGAGCAGATGCGTTTTATAAGGGCGAGATTGCGCGGGCGACTTTGAGCACGTCGCAGAGCCTGGGTGGGACGATGGCGGCGGACGACCTGGCCGATTTCTCGCCAGAATGGGTCGAGCCAATTTCAACCAAGTATCGCGACTGGACCGTTTACGAACTTCCTCCCAACGGACAAGGCATGGCAGCGCTGGAGATGCTGAACATCATGGAGACGGTTCCAGCGTCACCGGACGGACCTTTAAGTGTTGTCGAGTTGCATAAAAAGATCGAAGCCATGAAGCTGGCTTACGCCGACCTGGGCCGCTACAACGCCGATCCGCGCTTCGCAAAGATTCCGGTTAAGGGCATGCTGTCGAAGGAATACGCTCGCGAGCGCGCCAAACTGATCGATCCTGCGAAAGCAAACTGTGAAGTCGCTGCCGGCGCGCCGCCCTTTAGCGATACGACTTATCTTTCAGTGGTCGACCGCGAGGGCAACATCGTCTCGTTGATCCAAAGCAATTATGAGGCGTTCGGAGCGGGAATCGTAGTGCGCGGCATGGGGTTCGCACTGCAAGATCGCGGCGCGCTGTTCTCGCTAGATCCGGCGTCACCGAATGCCCTGGCGCCGCGCAAGCGCCCGTTCCACACCATCATTCCAGCGTTCATGGAGCGCGGAGATCAGCACATCGGCTTTGGAATCATGGGAGGAGCGAACCAGCCGCTGGCGCACGCCCAATTCGTTTCCAACGTAGTTGACTACGGAATGAACATTCAGGAGGCGGTGGAGAATGCGCGCTTCACAGTCAGTCCGCAGCGGGGATGCAACATTGTGATCGAGTCGCGAGTATCGCCGGAAGTGCGGCAAAAACTTTCCGCGATGGGACATCAACTCGACGTACGGAACGCCTACTCCTCGGCCATGGGCCGCGGCCAGGCAGTGCTGCATGACTCGAAGGCCAAGGTGAACTACGGAGCGTCGGACGCACGCGCCGACGGCGCTGCCGTGCCGGAGCAGTGATAGAAGCAGTGGTCAGTGGCCAGTCATCGCGCCGGCTCAAGTTTTACTGACCACTGATCACTGACCACTGTTTTTCAGTCGATGCCGTGAATGCGCATGTTGACCAGTTGATCGATG
>Ga0210400_10003961_pt1 | contig 12976 bp, 7 predicted proteins | sample IncBWH26MmetaG_FD_155456 | JGI IMG/M metagenome (GOLD analysis project Ga0210400, IMG submission 155456) | Forest soil microbial communities from Barre Woods Harvard Forest LTER site, Petersham, Massachusetts, United States - Inc-BW-H-26-M | ecosystem: Environmental > Terrestrial > Soil >...
AGAGTTGCTGGACGCGGGGATCATTAGCGTCGGCCATGGATTGCGCACCTAGATTCGGCGAGAACGCAACTGCCAAGATCAGAGCAGCACACACTCTCCCGCACACGTGCATCCATTTTTGCGGCAGGTTGTCGACGATCATACCCGACGACAACATCCTGTTTAACTTATGCTGCAAAAATCGTGACTCATGGGCGCGGTATCTCCGGCGAAGAATGAGTCCCGTTCAGCGCGGCGCAATGGTCGAGTTGTACTTTCGCCTTTTCCTTTAGACCTTGTCTGCGATAGATCGGTCCGAGCATGCACGGAAGATTCGGATTCTGCGGAGCGAGCGCGATGGCCTGCTCGAGTTCGCTTCGCGCTTGCGACAACTGATTCAGGTGCGAATACGCTTTGCTAAGGAGTTCGTGGACCTTGAAGTCGCGCCGCGAGATTTCGATGGCTTGCTTCAGATACGCGATGGCTTCGGTGGAGCGGTTCTGATCCAATAACAGATTGCCCATATCAATATACGGACCCGGATTCTTTGTTGCGGCGTTTTTTTGCCAGGCGATAGCGTTCTCGTAGGCGCCGGCGGCGTCGTCGACGCGGCCGAGTCCAGCGAACGCAAGACCCAGATTGTCCTCAGTTTTAACATTGTTGGGATCGAGTTTGAGCGATTCTTGGAAAGCGTGCACCGCCTCATCGAAACGATTCTCGTTATATTTCGTACGGCCGAGGTGATACCAGCCCTCCGGATCGTTGGGTATCCATTCCAACATTTTGGTGAGCCATTTGTCGGCGTCCACATAATCTTCGAGCAGAACGTAATCAAATGCGATGATCTTTAAGTCAAAGGCGCTAGGAGCTTGAAATTTGGCGCCCTCGGTGAATTCGGCGAGTGAAGCCTTGGCCTTAGCGTCGCGGTAGGCGGTGAAGTCCTCAGCCGAGTTGGCGGCGTTAGGCGTATGGCGGGATATGCTGCCGCTTACGGTGGCCGATACCGTGTCGTTCGCGGCCGCGGGGCTTTGACTGATGGCGGCCGTTTCGGCTTGCTCCTGAATTTCGCGGAAGAAAATATAGCCGAGCAGGAAATGAGCGTTCGCCGAGTTCAATTGGGAACTCAGATATTGACGAACGTTGTGCTCCGCTTCAGTTGCCCTTCCGTTCTCGGCCAGGGATCTGGCCTGCACGAGAACTGGATCTAATCGCGCCTGAGCATCGGCAGCATTATTTACATGCGCTAGGGCTCGTTCGCGAGGCGGCTTTGGAGAGTCCAAAGTTCTTATCGGCGGGGCCTGCGCCGAACCCGTGTCCGGAATCAATTGCATCGCGGCAATCAGTGCCAGCAATGGGACGCAGCCCCTAGCCGTCCGGCTGATACTAAAGCAGGATAGGAGGCTGTTTTTGGGCTCCAATAGCGAGCGCATGGCGACCACGTCGAAAATTACGATGGAGATTTCGAGGAACACATTACATTTTTACCAGAAGACGCTAATCCGCCGAAGGAAAAAGACCGATAAGCAGAGAGCTGGGCGGAACACAGCTATACGTTTCTGCTGAGTGGCAATCTCGATTTCATGTTCGACGGTTCAGGAATTTCTCGGCGTCACTTTCCGAGTGGATGTTATAGTTTTGTTTCTATCCATTTTCTAGTGGCTCCGCACCGCTTTTGGAGTCTCCCGAGCGTGAGAATGTTTTCCGGCAGTTTGTTAAAAGAACTCAGTAGCGGGCGCCCCTCGTGATGGATCGGCGCTCGGCTCTTGCCTTTCTGTTGTCGGTGTTCATTACGGTCCTGCCGATTTTGGGAGAGAAGACCGCGCCTAAAGTGCCTACCCCAGAAAGGGCGACCAAATCCCTTGGGGTGACTCAAGCGACGGTAGCGAAGTTTACCGACGTAACTGCAGCGCTGGGTGTGGTTTTTCGCAACCGAGCCTCTCACACTTCAAAAAAATATTTGATTGAAACGATGGGTGGCGGGGCGGCGCTCTTCGACTACGATAACGACGGCCGCCTGGATCTGTTTCTGGTGAATGGCGCGCCGCTCAGCGATCCTACCCCCAAAGGAACGATTCCGCAGAAGACCGGCCCGCAATATTGGAATCGGTTATATCGGCAGAAGCGCGACGGAACGTTCGAGGACGTCACGGAAAAGGCTGGGCTGCAAGGATTTGGCTACGGCATGGGCGTGGCGGTAGGCGATTACGATAACGATGGAAATGCCGATTTGTTTGTGACGGCGTATGGCGGTAATCGGCTGTATCACAACAATGGCAATGGAACGTTTACGGACGTCACGGCAAAAGCCGGGCTTAACGGCAGCGGATGGTCCACAAGCGCGGCATGGGTGGACTTAGATAATGACGGGCTGCTCGATTTGGTTGTTTTGCGGTACATGGACTGGGATTTTGACGATGTCTGGTGCGGCCCGCCCAAAGAAGAGTTGCGCTCGTATTGCAATCCCAGCCGTTTCCGGCCAGCAACTCCGCTTGTGTATCATAACGACGGCGACGGCCACTTTACCGAGGTCTCCAAGAGAATTGGGTTGTCGAAGGCAGGGAGAGGATTGGGGATCGCGTTTGCCGACTACGACCGCGACGGACGCCTGGATATTTCTGTCGCCAATGACTCCATGTTTGAATTTCTCTATCGCAACAAGGGTGATGGCACATTCGAAGAAGTGGGCTTGATGGCGGGAGTGGCTGTGGATGGCGACGGCGCGACATACGCCGGCATGGGCGTGGACTTCGCCGATTACGACAACGACGGCCTACCCGATTTGCTGATCACCGACCTCGGTAACCAGGCCTATGCGCTGTACAAGAACAACGGCGATGGCAGCTTCACTTACGCGACCTACACCAGCGGCCTTGCGGATATCACACGGCCTCACTCAGGATGGGGATTTCGCTTCATGGATTTTGATAACGATGGATGGAAGGATCTGCTGATCGCCCAGGCACACGATATGGACAACGTGGAGCTGACCACTCCCAATTTGCATTACCGTGAGCCGCCCGTTTTGATTCGCAACGTCCAGGGGAAATTTGCGGATATTTCCGCAGCCGGGGGCAACGTTTTCAGAGAGCCATGGGTGGGGCGGGGGATGGCTATTGGCGATGTTGATAACGATGGCCGCCTGGATGCAGTAATCACCACGAATGATGGAGCTGCGCACATCCTGCGAAATGAGACCCCTACGCGAAACCACTGGCTGATTTTGAAGCTCGTGGGTCATCGTAGCAACCGCGACGGTATCGGTGCTGAAGTGAAATTGACAACTGTAGAGGGCATGCAGCTTCAGACCGTGACCACGGCGGGCAGCTATTTATCGTCGAGCGATAAGCGGGTGCACTTCGGCCTGGGAGCGGAGGCCGTGGCCCGGCGAGTGGAGATCCGCTGGCCGAGCGGGATTGTGCAAGTCTTAGAGTCCGTCCGCGCAGATCAGATTCTGCAGATTGACGAACCGCTGAGCAATGATTCGCCGCGCGGGGCGTCAAAGCGATGACGGACGCTTCGCAGGATACCCCACTTGCTATGTGTCATTCCCGGAAACGCCGGTAGCTCCAGGCAATATCTCCGCCTAATATACATGGACTCAATGGTTTGGCCGGGAACAAATAGGTCACATCCCGGACCCTTGACAGTTTTAGTGCTTTTACATTAGGGTCGCCCGCAATAAGGGGTCGTGCAAGCACATCTCTCCGTTATTTTGCGGGTGGACTGTTGAAAGCTCTCATCGGAGGAAAAAACATGGAAGCGTTTTTGAGGTTGTGTAGTGGTGTGCGCAACCGATCGGCAGTTCGCCACGGCTTAATCGCCGGGCTGGCCGTTTGCTTGGCTGTTCTCCTCTGCCCAGTCGAAGGGCATGCGCAAGCGGTTAGCAGAATTAACGGCTCGGTTACTGACCCAGCTGGCGCGGCGATTCCAGATGCAAAGGTGACGGTGACGAACGTGGATACGAACGTATCCCAGACAACCACTACAACCTCAGTCGGCACCTACCTAATCACCGACCTCATTCCGGGCACATATACTGTCAAGGTCGAAAAAGCTGGCTTCAACTCCTTTATAGATAGGAACGTGACCGTGGCGGGTGGCTCGACTTCCACCGCCAATGCCACTTTGAAGCCGGGCACGGTGGCGGAGACAGTTGAAGTCATAGCTCCTGCAATTGCCTTGCAAACGGAGCAACCGGAGATCGGCACGACGATCAGCGAGACGCTTACGCAAGAGCTTCCGCAGTTGATAAGTGGGAGCAATCGTCAGATTGACGCTTTTATCTTTCTGGCACCCGGGGTTACGGGCAATGGATTTAGCCACCGGATCAACGGAGGTGTGGACCAGCAGACCGAAATCATGTTCAACGGCGTTCCCGAGGCGTTCTCAGAGACTGCCGGCTTCACATTTTGGAACCAGCCGCCTTACGATTCGATAAAGGACGCGGATATTCTAACGGGAACGTTTTCGGCGCAGTACGGTCTGGGCCAAGGGGTCGAGCAGTACCACACCAAATCTGGAACGAACACGATTCACGGCGACGCCTTCTTCTTGTACCGGGATGACAAGTACCTTGGTGCCCCGGGCGCCTATTATGATGTGCATCCAAACAATGTTGGGAGGATTGACGAGCCCAACCAAGACATCGAAAACAATTGGGGATTTTCCGTCGGTGGACCAGTGTTCTTGCCCAAACTGTATAACGGGAAAAACAAAACCTTCTGGTTCTTTAGCTATGACCGGTATAGGAAGGCCGTCGGGCAGTCTCCCATCACGCTTCCCACACCGGCGGAACTTTCAGGTGATTTCAGCGCTTTGGTCAACCCGAATAATAACAACGCGCCCATACCCATTTTCGTTCCGATCGCCTGGAAGTCGAATCCGTCGCTCATCCCCTCGGGTTGCACGGTCCCAGCGAGCGGTGCTGGTAGCCCAGGTACCCAGTGGCCCGGGAACAAGATTCCGAGCAGTTGTTTCAGCTCGGTTTCCGCGGGCCTCCTGAAACAGTTCCCTATCCCGGGACCGTCCAACTCTTCGGTAGTTAACAACTTTATCCCGACCACCATCCCGGTAAACCTCCAGACGGATCTCAGCGTCAGCATTGATCATAACTTGACGTCCAAGCAAGCCATCCATGGCCTGTACTGGCGACAAAAGTACCCGCAGCCGAGCAACGCGGACTGGGTCAATAATCCTTTAAGCAACGCGTTCGTCAACACGATCCTGGGGCGCGGCTTGGATATCACCTATTCCAACGCACTTAGTTCTCGCATGGTGCTGACTGGCGGCTTTTTATACGTTTACCAGAGCAATGATTTCTTTCCGACGCATCTGCTATCAGGACAGTTCCCGGGCGTTTTGCCCTCAGGGCTATCCGGGCAGCCCAATGCTTTTCCGACCATTGCTTTTGGCGGGGGCGGATGGGAGCCGCAAAGTTGGGGGCCCGGAAACGGCTTGTCATCCACAATCAATCACAAAACGGGATACTCATACCTGGCTAACATGCTCTACATAAGGGGTCGGCACACCATGAATATTGGTGTCGATATCCGGAAGACCCACCAGGATGACTTTGAAGCGGGCGGCTCAGGGGGCCAGCCGGGAGCCGCAGGATTGATAGCGTTTAGCTCCGACATAACGGCAGACCCCACGGAAGCTACACCCGGCGCAAATACCGGAAATGGATTCGCAAGCTTCCTGCTGGGAGATGCCACCTTAGGAGCTAGGGGTGGTGCGGGCAACACCAACCTCAGCAACACCTATATCGCTCCCTACTTCCAGGATGACATGCAAATTAAGCCGCGCCTCAAGGTGAACTGGGGTCTGCGCTGGGATTTGGCATTTCCTTTTAAGAATGATTCCCACACAAATCAACTTACCTTCTTCGACCCAAATGCGGTGAACGCGGCTGAGATCAACCCCAAAACCGGCCAGCCGCTCCTGGGTGCTATGGCGGAGTTGGGGACATGTTCCGCATGCAGTGGCTGGAGTCACCAAGACATGAACTGGCATCACCTCAGCCCTCGAATTGGGTTTACCTATCAGTTGAATCCCAAAACCGTGTTGCTCGGTGGCGTGTCCTGGTATTGGCTGGACACGGGGTCGTTCGAGTACGGAGTTAACAAGGTTGCGGTGAACTACGGGAACAACCTGAATGGCCAAGTGTCAATTGGCTCGCCAGGCCCGCAGATTCCAGGCTTGGGTCAATGGGACACACATCCGCTCCCGGGGTTGCCATCGGCCGGCTTTAGTCCAACCTTCTTTAACGGCACGTCTATTTTGGGATTTGGGCAGGTTCACGAATTGCCCAGACAAGTTAATCAAGCCTATGATACGCAATTTGTGCTGGGTGTTCAGCGTGAACTGCCCTGGAATATGTTCCTTTCGGTTTCCGGGGTGCACACGCATGACGTTCACTTGCCGGCGACGCTACAGTCTGGAGTTCAGTCGCTGCCGTACAGCCTTATAACATCGGTTTGCCCGCAGGGCCCTACGGTCACTAAAACCACCGATTGTGTCCTGGCCCAGCCCTGGACGTCGGCAGCTGCCCAGTCATTTATGGCCGGTCAGGGGAAGTTCGGTCAGGTTATCTATGCCCCGGGTACGTGCGGCGGAAACGCGGCGGCTGTCACGTACTATGCCCCATACAACAATTTCTGCCAAGAACAGGGTACCTCGACGCCTCTTTTCGTGACCCAACTTCCCTATCCGCACATGCCTTTCGTGACCAACAACTTCGACACTTCCGGGGCCGATAAATACACTGCGCTTCAGACGAGCCTGCAGAAGCGCACCGGTAGCGGGTTAACGTTCTTGGTTTCTTATACCCTTTCGAGGTATTTGACGAATACCGACAGCGGTTTCTCGACATTTAACTTCAGAGGCCTGAACCCGGCCAACCCTAAGGCGGAATGGTCTGTGGGCAATAATGACCAGACCCACGTGCTCACCATGGCAGGTGTTTATGAACTGCCGATCGGTCCTGGAAAGAAATTCCTGAACCACGGTGGCACGGCTATGAGGAATATCGCCGGCGGTTGGAAGATCGCCATGGTCAACTATTACGAGAGTGGGACACCGCTCCCATTGAACGCATGCCTTCCCGACCAGTTCAACTGCGACCCCGTAATTGGCAATATATTCGTGGGCAACCGGCCGAACCTTGTGTCGACCAATTTCAACTTCAACTGGAACAATTATTACAAAGGGCAGCCGCTCATCAATACGTCGGCCTTCGCTCCGCCGGGGGACTGGACCATTGGAAATGCGTCTCCTCTCTACAATTCCATCCGTGCGCCGGCGTACTACGACGAAGATGTCTCGCTCTCAAAGAGGTTTTTCTTTGGCGAGCGGTTCAGCGGCGAGTTGACCATTCAATTCTTCAACGTTTTCAATCGCATGTTGTTGAATGTTGGCCCTGCTAATGGAGCTGGCATCGCGTGCTGGGATGGCAACGTTTGGGACCAAGCTCAGTTCGGTCGGACCCCCAATTTTGGCAAAGCCAATTTCGCCGGATCAAATTGTCAGGGCAACCAACCGAGGAGAGGTCAGGCGGAATTGAGAGTCTTCTTCTAATCGGGCAGGGCCGAAGACTCTAGACTTCGGCTCCGTGGACAGGCTAAAGTCGGGGCATCGGGTTTGAGGGTTTGAGCTTGCAAACCCTCAAACCCAGAGGGCCCCGACTTTATCTTTTTTGGAGGCGCGATGAACGCGCGGACGAATTTCCTTCTCGATTCAAAGATTTTCTCAAGACAACTTGCGCTTCTCCTTGTACTACTTCTTGCCGTAACTCTCGTTTGGGCGGGAGACAAGCCCTGGAAGACCAAACCGTTCCTGCAATGGGACGAAAAGGAGATTCAGGCTATCCTCACGGATTCGCCCTGGGTGCGGCTAACCACCATACAGCGCACCTGGCTCCCCGTTGCAGAGAAGGACGTTGCACCCGATCCGCAACTCAACGGTGGCGTCAGGCAAATGCCCTCAGGCGGAACCCAAGTCGGAGGAAACGCAACCTCTCCTATACGAGCCGGCGAGGGCTCGTTGAGGGAGCTGAACGTATATATTTATTGGCAATCATCGCGCGTGATGCGCGCCGCCACGGCGCGCGAGGCCCTTCTGCACGGCCAAACGGTCGACGCTGAAAAATATGCTAGCGAGCCCCAGAGCGAATATCAGATTATCCTGCGCATGGAGGACATGAGCCCCTTCGTGCAGCATAACGAAGAATTTTTCCAGAGCGCCGCATTTCTCCAAACGAAAAAGGGCAAGAGCAAGATCTCCCCTAGTCACGTCGTGTATGAACGCACCCAGAAGGGATCGATTCAAGATGCCATCTTTTTCTTTGCCAAAACGAATCCTTCCGGCCAGCCTACGATTTCCGGCGACGAGACGGACGTGCAGTTTTCCTGCAAAATTGCGGACTCGATGGTGCGCGCCGATTTCAAGCCGCGGGAAATGGCGGATCAGTCCGGCCCTGCCTTGTGACGTCAGGCTGTGTGACGGCACAGTGCTCGCCGCACCCTCACGGCTGTTTTCCTTTTGAGCCCTGCGCTGCCACCGGCCTATAATCCCGAGAGGGGGGCTCGGTGTCCTCGGCGCTGTTTGCGGCAAATCGCGGAATAATTACTAGTCGAACGCTTTCACGCTCGCCCCTCCGGGAGCGGCAGGACAGCGCCTCCGGCATTGGTACCTCTCTTGGCTTCCCTGGCCTGATTTACTTTCTCTGTCTACTGCTGTTTGGCGCAGCGGTAAGCGCGCAAAATTCTACGGCCGTTACACCACAAGGCCCGCGTTCTACCACGCCGGCCAGCGCCACTCAGTCCAACGCCAGCCCAGCCGTTGCCGAAAATCCAGTCGAGCCTAACGACTCCCCCACGCTCGCGCCAGCGAGACTGTTCTTGCAACGCGGAATGCTGAGCGAGGCCGAAGCGGCGTCAAGAAACTATTTGCAGGCGCATGCAGACTCCGCGGAAGCGCATTTCTTGCTTGGCTTCATCTTGTTCAGGAAGGTGCAGGCGAAATGGCTGGAGGCAGGGGAGAAGGACAGTGAAGCCTTGCGCTTCAACACCGGAGATTTGAGCGGCTCGCTGGTTGCGTATCGAGACGCGAAGATTAAAGAATCGCTCGCAGAATTTACGATCGGAGCCAAGTATCGCGTCCCGAATGCGTTTGATCTGAAAATCGTGGCCCTCGATTATCTCCTGCTCAAGGATTATATAGACGCCGACCATTGGCTCACGCGATCGCTGCAGGGGGATCCTCGCGACGCGCAGGCCTGGTACTACTTGGGGCGCACGAAATATAGCGAGAGCCAGTTTCGGGAGGCGATTGCAGCCTTTGCGCGGTGCTTAAGACTGGAACCGCGAAACGTTCAGGCGGAAAATAACGTGGGACTATCTTACGAGGCGCTCGGCCAGCGGGACCAGGCCACCCAAGCCTTCAAAAATGCGATTGCCTGGGAACTGCAAAGCCCGGCCAAAGACCCTGAGCCGTTCATTGAACTAGCCCACCTTTACCTGGACCAAAATCAACCAGAAAAAGCAGTGCCCTATCTCTCGCAGTGCATCGCGATGTCGCCTAAAGTATCCAAAGCACATGAAACATTAGGAAAAGCCTACTCCTTGTTACACCGGCTTCCCGAGGCGCAGGTGGAATTGGAAAAAGCTGTCGCGCTCGAGCCGGCAAGGGCTTCGTTGCACTGCATGCTGGGTCAGATCTATCGGCAAGAAGGAATGATCGCGGCAGCGAAAGCTGCACTCGAGCAGTGCGCCGCGCTACAGCAAACGCAAACCGCAAACCCTTCAGGAATGGAGCCTCAAACAGAAAAACCTACCGAACGCCGGCATTAGTATTGCATCGCTATGCCAAGCGGCGCGCAGTCCGGCAGTTCCGAGCCCTCCAGAAGAGACCTGCTTCTATTCATCCAAAGCGAGAGAACGCCGGACCCTCAGTTTCCGAGTGATCTCGTAGAGACCATCGCGATCATAGTCGCCCCAGGTAGGCCGCTCAGCGGTGATAGGGCGATGGAGAGCGTCCCGCACGGGTGCGTGCGCGCCACCAGTGAGGTGGTCAGCTTGATCTCGGCGCCAATGCCATCGCGATTGCTTTTGTGGCCGACGAATTTGAGTGTGAGCCAATGATTTTGCGTGGGCGTTTCGTTGTGCAAAATGCAAAATGTGGGCCGGACCGTCGTTGGTGGCGACGACATCGACCCTGCCATCGTTGTCGATGTCGCCGATGGCCAAACCACGGCCCAGCCAGGGTTGAGCGAAAACTGCTCCAGAATCGGCAGATACATCGGCGAAGCTATTGCCGGTGTTCCGGATCAGCAGCATCGGCTCGCGATATCGGAGATTTGGGTAGTTGAGCTCGACGGTTCGATACCCCAGAGACGAAATACCTCGACTGGGAGGGACATTCGACTGAAAAGGCCAAGCTACTCGACCCGACTCCGCGGGTGGAATTTGACCAGCGAACGTACGCTGTCCTTACCCTCAATTATTTCAATCTTCTGGCCTGCGGGCACATTTTTAAACGATTGCCGAAATCCGCTGGGCCATTCCACTTGCAACACATTTGCTTGCTTCTCACGGCCCAGACCCAGATGAACAACGCGGGAATTATTGCAGCCGAAACCGTTGCCACCGTTCACCCACTTGAAGATTCTGCGCTTGCCGGCCACCGCCGAAACTTTCGCGCCGATGGCATCGCGGTTTGAACGCGTCCCGATGAGCCGAACCTCTAGGGATTGGTTTCCAGAGCCCACATTCCGGTATAGACGGCTCGTTTCGCGCGACCCCCAGTAAAATCCGCCAAACGATCCGAAGAGACTCAAGTTGCCGCTGTCGTCATAGTCAGCGAGCGCTGTCCCATGGAGCATGCCAAAATGCACCAAGCCGGAGGGCTCGCCAATATCGGTGAAGCGGCCTTCGCCATCATTGTGAAACAATGGTTTCGGCTCGGTCCAGTCCATCTCAGGGTTTCCTGTCCCGATGGTGATCTCGTCGAAGCCGTCATTGTCGAAGTCACCGACCTGCGTAGACATACCGCCGTACCAGCCCGTGATGCCCGCCGACTCGGTGATGTTGCGAAATGTTCCATCGCCGTTATTACGGAACAACAATTGGCGTTGCGCGCGAGGGACCGCAGCGCCGCTGAGCTTAGCCTCGATCATGTTTTTGACTGTAAAGTCGCCACCGGGGTACGTGCAAATAAACAGATCGAGGTTGCCGTCGTTGTCGTAATCGAAGAACGCGGGGGTATATGCAGCCACCTGAGTACGAATACCCGCTTGAACGCTGACATCCACAAAGCGGCCGTCACCCAGATTCCGGAACAAGAAAGGACCTGCGTCGTAACTGGTGGCAAGTAAATCCTGGCGGCCGTCGCCATCATAATCTCCCCAGCAAAGCGAAATCCATCGGGCCTTCTGCGTCAAACCTGCCACTTCGCCCACTTCCCGAAATTTTCCGTTGCCTTCATTGTGATAGAGGCGGATGTGGTCGCCTCCCTCGGGATCAATGATTCCAGTGGCGACGGCCAGATCGACGCGTCCATCATTGTCGTAATCCGCCCAGGCTGAGCCGAAGGCGTTGACCGGACCAGCAAGTCCTGCGCTCTCAGTGACGTCGATGAAGCGCTTGCCGTCCTCGTTGTGAAATAAGAAGAGTCGCCCGCCTCCGCCCCATCCATTGCTCGTTAGAAAGATGTCCTGCAAGCCGTCATTGTCGTAGTCAATGAACTGGGAAGCGTAGCAACCCAGACCGACGGGATCGGTCAGGCCCATCTTGCTCGCTACATCTTCAAAGGTTCCATCGCCGCGGTTATGAAATAAGCAGAACGGCGCACGCTCTGCGCCCACGAGAATATCCTCCCGTCCGTCATTGTCGAAATCGCCCCAGGCTGCCCCGCGTCCAAGAGCCAGCCTTCCGGTGTTGGTATCGTTCGTGACGTCACGAAACTGAAAGCCTGAGGAAGATTCTTGTTGTGGGATTTTTAGCCGGAACTCTTTGGGAATCGTACTCTCTGGCCGTCCGCTATGCAGAGTGAGAGCCCGCAACATCCATCGGTAACGGATGTCGTCGGGGGTGTCGCGACACGCTTGGAGAGCATAAGGAATTCCATCGGCGTGCCGCTCCATCCGAAGATAGATGGTTGCAATGGCGTAAGGGACGACGCCGGGACGCTTTTTGATGGCGGGGATCAATACTTTTAAAGCTTCGTCGAAACGCCCCGCAAAGAGAGGATGCTGGGCTTCTTCGTACTGGGCCAAGTCCGGGAAGCGCGCCTGTCTTGGAAGGCCGGCTTGGTGTTGGAGAGCGAGGAGCCGTTCGAGCGGATCTCGATGCGGCAAAAAAGGAAGATGCCACATGGCTCCAAAGAGAACCTCTTTTACGAAATTCCGGCGGTTCAAGAATCCATTCCTTAACGTAATCGTCCGAATGCCTTCGAGGCGGAAGAAATGTTAGCACGGGTAGGGATGCTCGCTGACCATGGCGCAACACATTGGCTGCGCGTACTCCCCTCGAGGAGAAAAACCTAGATCTTCCCCATTTCTTCCCGAGGCCGCGGGTATGGTCGTCCACAGCGGCATTCACCAGCGCGAGCATTCCGGTGGACGGGCGATCAAAACCTGAGTTCCTTCAGCGACTGTCGACTTTTTTTCCCGGAACATCGCTTCCAAATGGTTTCCTAGACCGTTGTAGCTGCAGATCTCCACCTTATCAGTCTAGCGTGATTTGGTTTTACAACAACTTACAAAACCGCGGGGACTGCCAAAACACGCGGAAGTCGTACAAGACATCGCAATCTGTGGGTTGGATTCTGGGTTGGGAACAAACTTCTGCCCTGATCTACGAACTTCCCGAATGCCGCGCAACGCCATGTCTCCAGATGGCGTATCCGTGGATAGAAGACACAAAGATCATGCCGAGACACCATTCGATCACTCCGCACTAGATTCCCCGAGCCTAAAATTAATGGAAACGGGGTCAATAAA
>Ga0210400_10003962_pt1 | contig 12976 bp, 8 predicted proteins | sample IncBWH26MmetaG_FD_155456 | JGI IMG/M metagenome (GOLD analysis project Ga0210400, IMG submission 155456) | Forest soil microbial communities from Barre Woods Harvard Forest LTER site, Petersham, Massachusetts, United States - Inc-BW-H-26-M | ecosystem: Environmental > Terrestrial > Soil >...
GTGCGAATCAACAACAATGGTTATGGCGACATCTTAGAGGATGAGATCACTTCCAGCGCGGGCACCTACTCGGCTGCAGCATCACAGAACGTCAAGGGCTGGTCGATCATGTCGATGGCGGCGTTCAGGGCCGCGAATGGTGGCGCAGCACCGAGTGCACCGACCGGTCTTTCCGCCACTGCCACAGCCAATACTCAAGTCGCCCTTGCTTGGATGGCATCCACTGCGGGCAGTGGTGGCGCGGTCACCGGATACCGCATCTGGCGTTGCAGCGGCGTCGGGTGTATGAGCTTCGCCCAGATTGGCACGGCGACCTCGCTGTCATACACCGACACCGGTTTGGCCGCAGGAGTTACTTACCTTTATCGCATTGCCGCGGTCGATGCGGCCGGTGATGTGAGCGGCTGGTCCGCGACCGCTTCGGTGACCATGGCCGGAATCAACTACGTTCAATCCGGGAATGCGCTGGTGGATTCCGGATCCTCGGCGACGGCGGTTTTTGCCGGTGCCCAAAGCGCTGGAGACCTGAATGTCGTCATTGTCGCCTGGAGCGGAGCAGGGCCGACGCCTGCGGTTACCGACAGCAGCGGCAACGCCTATACGCTCGCGGTGAGTACGACGAATTCCGGTAGTTCCGCCGTTCAGTCCATCTACTATGCCAGCAACATCGCTGCGGCGGGCGCTGGCAGCAACGCCGTGACGGTCAGTTTCGGTTCTGCGGTCACTTTCATAGACGAAAGGATCGCAGAATACAGCGGAGCGGCGACGAGCGCGGCGTTGGATGGCGCATCTGGTGCCACCGGTACGGGGAAAACATTCAACAGCGGCTCCGTGACGACCGTCGGCACGAACGATCTGTTGATCGCGGGAGACTACCTGCAGGGCGCCACTGTGGCGCCAAGCGCCGGGTTCACGGTGCGAATCAACAACAATGGTTATGGCGACATCTTAGAGGATGAGATCACTTCCAGCGCGGGCACCTACTCGGCTGCAGCATCACAGAACGTCAAGGGCTGGTCGATCATGTCGATGGCGGCGTTCAAGGCCGCACCCGGTGGATCTGGCTCTAGCGGTCCAACGACGCCTTCCAATGTTACCGCTACGGCCGGCTCTCCTACACAAATCAATCTGACTTGGACCGCTTCAACGGATGCGACCGGGGTCACTGGCTACATCATCGAGCGGTGTCAGGGTGCCGCCTGCAGCAATTTCAGCCAGATCGGGACGTCCTCGACCACGAGTTACAGTGATTCCGGGCTCAGCGCATCAACCAGCTACAGCTATGAGGTGATCGCCGTCGATGCGGCCGGCAATTCAAGCGCTAATTCATCAAGCGCGAGCGCAATAACCCAAGTAATTGTCACCTACTCGTACGACAACTTGAAGCGCCTCACCAAGGCAAGTGGAACCAATTCTGGCAGCGTTACCTATACCTACGACGCGAACGGAAATGTGACCTCGATTACTCCCTCAGCCGGGCCATAGTGGCCGGTGAGATGACGAGGTTTACGAGATGTCATTGGCGGAATTCGATTGATTGTCCATCAAACATATCCATGAACCCTAGGCTACAAATCGAAGCCGCTCCCTGGGTCGACGGACCGCCCGCTGTTCCCTATCGGCGTGCCGGGGGCCGCGGGCTGGCGGCTCCCTGGTCTACTTTACGATCGGCGCCTGCCATGATTGAGGTGCCACACGGAGCACTTCGTCTGAGGACCTTTATCGCGTTCTCCGCGGTGCTGGGTATGCACATCGCCATTTACCACCTCATGACGCGCCCATCAGCGACGCGGGCAATCGATCCGGTTCCTCCCGCCATGCAGGTGACGTTGATCGAGGAGGAACGTAGGACTGTGGAGCCCGTACCAGAACCGCGTTTCAGCGCCATACCGATAGGCGCCCTGGATATACCGATTCCGGAGGTTCCTAACATCGACCCATCCGCTGTCCCTTTGAACGTGGAGCGACCCGTGGATCTTCCAAGGGCTCAGGCAACATTCGACAGCAGAAAACTCGCTGCGTTTGATAGTGTCGCGAATCTAAAGGAGCTCATCAGGCCGCAATTCGATCAAGCGGGACGTCCGGTGCCTGCGGAGGTTATCGCTCCTCGCGGTAGCGGGGGACCTGCGGTCGAAAAATTGACGATTGACGTGTGGATTGAGCCCAGTGGCCGTGTGAGTCGGGCGAACGTGGTGCGATCTAGCGGCGCACCATGGTTAGATGTGGCCGCCACTCAATACGCGCGAACATGGACGCTACGCCCCGGTACGACCAGGGGCATAGCGCAAGGAATGTGGACCGAGTTCACTCTACTCGTCGGCACCGATCCGTGCTGCACAACATTGCGGCTGGCGCAATGAATCAGGTTCCTTGCAGCCTGACGGCGGCCTGCAACTACGGCAATTGCCCTATGTTGTTCAGCGCGACTGCCGTCGGTGTCGCGGCAATCAATGACGGGCTTTCCGGCACCGAGTGCTTAAGGGGGCCCTACGCCTTCGGGAGACCACTGGCATGAGAACGAGAATGCAACACGTAACCGTTGACGGCGCATCTGGCGATCCTGCGGGTGGCGCTGTCTCGAATCGTGCTCGGCCGTCGTGGTTTTCGCGGCGCGGAATCTTGCTCATGCTGGCCTTATGCGCAACGACATTGTGCCGGATGCACCCGGTGCAGGCTGATCCACCGCCGCCGACAGACTGGTTTCCGCCAGAAGAGGGAATGGGAACCTGTTGGTTCAACGGTCTTCAGAGCGGCATCCCCTGTTATCAGGTTCCCATCCTCACGTTGCCGTTCCCGACTTGGACTCTGGGTCAAACCTTCCAAATGACAGTCACCGCGCCTGCCTCGGGACCTTGCGGAGGAGTGATTACCTATACAGGAGCGGCTCTATATACCGATTCACCTTACGACCCTGATGGCTTCTACATCCCGGGCGCGGTCACGAGTTCTGCGTTTCCCACCACCATCCCGCTCCAGTCGGGCGCCTCAATGACCATTACCGTGACGCTAACCAGCCAAGGGCTTCCCCCTGCCGGTGCAGGTGGCGGAAATAACTACTGGTTGTTCCTACTAGGTACCCTCCCGGAGGCATGCACGGGTCCCCTCGAGACTGGTCTAAGCGAATTGGCTTACTGGCGGTTCTTCGTGGCCAATCCGCTGCCAGCTAGCAACTTCTTCTTGGTAAAACCTACCCCCGTGGTGCCACAGCTTGGCCCGTGCGACGGCTCGGCGTCTAAGGCCGGATGCGCCAAGACTCCCGAACCGATTGATCCGTCCAGTGGAAATGAGGCCTATGGCGAGCCGGATGACTACAGCACGGGTGACGGTCGATTGAAACTGACCCGCACCTACAACAGTACAATTGCTTCTGCTCCGTCAATGCCCAACCAGCTCGGACTCGGCTGGCAACACAATTTTATGGGACGGCAGATCACCACGACTAACAATGTCGCCGGACTCTTGCCGCAATATTCTGTTTCCCATAACTACTCAAGCGCTCAAGCCGCTTGCGAACAAGGCTGGTTGGACGTAGCCCCCGGGCAACCAAATAGCACAGGCGTGACAGCGACCTACAGCAGCGGGGTTTGCCAGCTATCCAATGGTCAGAGCTGGCCGGTTTACACGAGCGCTTCGGCGAGCACCAACAGCGGGCTACCTACGGCAGTCACGGTTCAGCGCCCCGGTGGCGCCGTGTACCTGTACTCGTGTCAGAGCGGTGCGTGTACCGGCAATCCCAGTGTCGCCCTGACCCTGGTTCCGACCTCCAGCGGCTATACATTGACCGATGAAAACGACACCGTCGAGCAATACGACACGAATGGAAACCTGCTGTCTATCACCACGCGTGGTGGCTACGGCCAAACCGTAACGTCCAGCAAAGGGCTCATACAGACTGTCACGGACAGCTTCGGGCGCAGCCTGGCATTTGCGTACACCTCCAACGGTCAATTGCAGACGGTTACGACCCCTAGCGGACAAATTCAGTACGGCTACGACACCTCCAGTCGTTTAGCTTCGGTCACCTTCGCCGATGGCACGACACGATCTTACAGCTATACGAACACTGCGTTCCCAAATGCGCTGACGGGCGTGACCGATGAAAGTGGCAACCCCTACGCCGCCATTTCATACGACGGCGCCGGCCGCGCCTACCAAAGCAATTTGGGTGGCATTGCCTGGCAAACCTCCGTCGATTACACGAATCCCAGTGCGCCGGTCCTGACGGATGCATTCAACGTCGCTCGGACTTATCAATTCACGACAGTGCAGGGAAGGCAGAAGGCCAGCGGTATTAGCGGATCCGCATGCAATACCTGCAACATGCCTCCGGTCATCACATACGATACGGCCGGGTACTACAGCACGCAGACGGATTGGAACGGAAACGTCACGCAGTTCACTTACGATGACACCCGGGGTCTTCCCGACCTCGTTACTGAAGCCTTCGGCACCCCTCGCGCCCGGTCGATCAGTACGCAGTGGGATCCTTTGTACCGCCAACCCGATCTCATTTCGCTGTATGCCGGCAGTTCCGCGACTGGAACTGCAGTTCGCACGGTTTCGTTTACCTACGACACTGTGGGGAATGTGCTTACCCGAACCAGTACCGACACCACCGTTACGCCCAGCGTCGCGCGCACGTGGACGTACACGTACAACAACTTCGGTCAAGTTCTGACCATGGATGGCCCACGGACCGATGTGTCCGATATAACGACGTACACCTATTACACCTGCGCAACCGGAAATCAATGCGGGCAGTTGGAAACGCTGACAAATGCGCTTGGGCAAGTCACAACCTTCAATACTTACAACCCGGCCGGACAACCAACGACTATCACGGACCCCAACAACGTGGTGACAACGCTCACTTACGATGCCAGACAACGACTCAGCTCGTGGCAGATTGGAGGCGAGACGACAGCTCTGGTGTACTGGCCCACGGGTGAACTCAAAGAGGCGATACTGCCCGACGGCAGCTACCTCATGTACACCTATGATGCCGCAAATCGGCTCACCCAGATCACCGATGGTTTAGGCAATAAGGTCCTTTACACCATCGACGCCATGGGAAACCGTACTGCTGAAAATGACTATGACCCTTCCAATGCCTTAGTTCGAACACACACACGGATTTTCAATACGCTGAACCAGTTATGGAAAGACATCGGTGCGGCGGCAACGGCTGGCGTGACCTCTGTATTTGCCTACGACAACAACGGTAATCGCACTTCGATCACGGATCCTCTGGGCAGAGTGACGGCCATGGGTTACGACGAACTCAACCGCCTGTCGCAGAATACGGACGCGGCCAACGGTGTGACCCAATTCACCTTTGATGTTAATGACAATGTTTCCTCGGTGCTCGATCCGCGCAATATCACTACCACGTACAGTTACGGTGGTCTCGCGCAACTGAATAGCCAGTCGAGCCCGGACACGGGCGGCACCGCGAATACCTACGATTCGGCAGGAAATCTTGCCACTTCCACCGACGCTCGCGGTGCGGTTTCATACTTCACCTATGACGCACTGAATCGTCCCATCGCAAGATCCTATGCCTCCGCCCCTCTTGGGAGCGGCGGTACCGTAGATGACGCGATTACGTTTGCGTATGACAGCACGCTCGCCCCCAACGGAATCGGTAGGCCGTTCAGCGCTGGAGACAATGTCGTCGGCCTGCAGTGGAACTATGACGCACGAGGGCGTGTTATCAAGAAGACCCAGAGCTTCGCCGGCGGAATCGCCAACAACGTAGAGTATGCGTATACGAACGCGGATCTGACGACCCTGACGACGCCTTCTGGACAGGTCATTGCATTCAGCTACAACAACCATCAGGTAACGAACATCACCGTCAACGGCAGCGCATTGCTGAGCCAGGTCACCTATACGCCATTCGGTTCAGTGGCTGGCTGGCAGTGGGCAAGTGGACTCACCACCAGCCGAGCTTACGACACGGACGGCAGAGTCGAGTCGATTACTAGCGCCGGGCAAACCGCGTACTCGTACAACGGTGACGGAACTCTGGAGACTGTCACGACCGATGCACCGGCCGTAGTCAGCACGCTGGCGACTGCGGCAACCATGACCCCTAGCGCTGGCTCCAATCGGATTACTTCAGCGACCGGCGGGCTGTCGCGTTCTTATACTTATGACGCTGCGGGTCATGTGCTGAGCGATGGGACCAATACATTTACCTACAACAACGCGGGCCGTCTGGTTGCGGCTACAAACGCCGGAATCACCACGACGTACACGTACAATGCGGCCGGCCAGAGGGTCAGAAAGGTCAATCCTGGCGGTACCGTCTACTTCGTCTACGACGAACCGGGCCACCTTATCGGAGAATATGACGGGAACGGCAACCTCATTGAGGAGATCATCTGGCTCAGGGACATTCCGGTGGCCTCCATCAGACCTGGCCAAAGCGGTGGCGTCGGGGTCTTCTACATCCATACAGATCAGCAGAATGCGCCCACGCGCCTGACTCGAGCCAACGACAATGTCGTCATTTGGCGCTGGGATCACGATGCCTATGGAAATGGCGCGCCGATGGAGGATCCGGATGGTAACGGTGCCAACGTCACTTTCAATCTGCGGTTTCCCGGGCAGTATTTCGACTCAGAGACGGGATTACTCTACAACTACTTTAGGGACTACGATTCTCTGGTCGGCCGATACGTCGAGAGCGACCCGATTGGGCTCTATTCTGGGCTTAATACCTATGCGTACGCCGGGGGCGATCCGATGGTCCTCATCGATCCGCTAGGGCTCTATTGCTACTCTGCACAGGAGATCAACGGCATCGCTGGTTCGGCAGGGGGAGCACTGGCCGCCGGCGCGGCCCTCATTGAATTCGGCCCGGCTGGTGTCTTCGTCGGCGTTCTTGTTGGAGGAGTTATCGGCGGTGTTACGGGATATTTTTCGACCGATACGTTGGGCAATCAGGTTGGAACTGGTGCTGTCGACGGCGGCATTTCGAGTAGCGGTTTGTCCTTGAGCGGCGCGCTGGGCGGCGCGGCTGGCGGTGCGGTGACCTACGGTGCGAAACAGCTTGGCGCCTCGGACACGGTAAGCGAACCCCTCGGATCCGCTGTTGGCGGCGCGGCAGGCGACGCTGCAAAGGCCGCCATCGGCGATGCAGTACAAGGCGTGGCAGGAAGTGCCGCTGAGGGAGGTGCGATTGGGCTCGCCGCTGGAGCCACCAGGGTGGCCGTGGCTGCGGCACTCAGGGCCGGCAACAATTGTCCTTGCGGAAACCCATAATGAAGCTGACCCTCGTTCTTCGGGCAATTCGTGCGGCGGAATTTATCGCGGCATGGATCCCTATCCGTGCAATGCGCCGAGGTGTGCTATTTTTCTCGCCGCTGTCTGTCCCGGGTTCTTACTGCGCAGCCGCTCCTGAGCCTTCACCTGCGCGCATGTGGCTTTGACTGCGAAGCCATTGATATCGCGCGTCACGTATTGATAGGTGTAGGAGCCTACGCCGTGATCTTCTTCCGCTTCTCCGCAATGTGCGGAGGAGGGTCCGGTGTCCGAAATCCGAAAAGGTTCCGCCTCCGGTTCGACATGAAGACCGGAGCGTGGTGTGTCGTTTGTATCGGCGGCTCGCCCCCAGAGGATCAGGCACTTCCAATTGCCGCCGATAATGGCAAGGGAAGCCTCCAGGCCACAACTATAAGTTTTGTTTTCATGGCGCTTCCTGCCTCTTCATTACTTACCAAAAGGTAGGTACTCGTCACTACTAAATCGCGATGCAGATAATAGGCCAGCACTAACACGAGGTGGGCGGGGTGGATCACACCAGCGGCTAGGTTGGGGATTGCCGTTCGTTGCCCTCGATCGGCCGCCGAGCCTCGGCGATCAGGCTTGTGTGCACCACGCCACGCGGTCTCGGCCGCCGGTCTTGGCGTCGTACATCGCCCGGTCGGCGGCGGCCACGAGCTGCTCAGCCGCGGCTTCCTCGGACGGCACCAGCGCCGCGACCCCAACGCTGATCGTCACGTGCGACGCTAACGGCGAAGCCGGATGCGTTAGCGATTCCTCCTTCACCGCGCAGCGCAACTCCTCGCCCTGCGCGATTGCGATATCCATCGTGCGTCCGGGCAGCAGCAGAACGAACTCCTCGCCACCATAGCGTGCGACCAGATCGTATTCTTCTACCGCGAAGCGCTCGCATATCCGCGCCAACCGGCGCAAGCATTCATCGCCCCGAAGGTGCCCGGCGGAATCGTTGAGCGCCTTGAAGTAATCGACATCGGCGAGCAACAGCGCCAGCGGCGCGCCGCCACGACTCTGGCGCGCCCAGGTCTCCGCCAAGCGGGCGTCAAACTGCCGTCGATTGGCGATCCCCGTGAGGCCATCGCGCATAGACAACCAATTGAGCTTGCGGTTCGCCTGGGTGAGCTCGTCGGCTACGCGCGCAAAGTGGATGGCGCCGGCGACCAGATCTGCGACGGCATCAAACACCGCGCAGGACTCGGGGCCGAAGAAGTCGGTGCGGGCGCACTCCAGATTGAGGACGCCATGCAGGCGGTTGCCGTGCCGGATGGGAACCAGATACTCGGAGCGCGCGGTGGCATTGCCCGGTACATAATCCGGATCGGTTGCGGTGTCAGGAATCAGGTGTGGCCGCCCCAGTTGCACACAACGACCTGCGGCGCCCACCGTGATTGGCCATCGGCCCGCCACGGCCAGCGGCGAGCGGGTGAATTCACCGGAATAAACTTCGTGGACGAATTGTTTGTTGTCGTCGTCCAGCAGCAGCACGCTGACGATGGCGACCGGTAGTTCCGCCACCAGGCAATCGCAGATGCCCTGCATCAGCGAATCCAGACTGGCTCCCTGTAATGCCTCGCGCGAGATCCGGGTCAAGATGCGGATCAGGGTGGCTTGACGTGCGGTCGTGTCCTGCACGTCCCACTTCACGACGGTGGGTTCGCTCACCTAATTGCCCATCGAGTCGATCAGCATGGTCTTTCCCATTTGGTGGCAGTCTAACCCGGCCGAAGTAGGTTGCGTCGCGAGCCGGCGAGGTTCCGCGCCGCAGTTGCACGGCAGCTCGGCTGATTTCGAACCAATTGTCGATGTCATGCCGAATTCCAAATGACAGATTATGGCAAGCACAGTTGTTTTCCCGGTGATGAATGACCGGACGCTCGGGTACGCAAACCGTTTGCTTTGCGGCTAGGGTAGCAATACGGGTGCCACAAAATGCAGCGGCAAATAATGGTCTATGAAAACAATGAGTTAGACTGATTGCCGAGGCGCGTATCGCCGCCCGCGGACCGATCAGGTCACATCAACGGATGATGCAGGGGTCGGCAGATTGCCTGGATGGCTTGCGGGCGCTCAGACGTAGCGCGGAATGGGGGCGTTGTGCGGGGTCTTATCCTGCGTCAGATCCAGCATCACCTTGTCCAGGTAACACCAACCCCAGCCGTCGGGTGGATCGTACGCTTCGATGATGGGATGCCGGGATTTATGGAAATGCTTGGTGGCATGGCGGTTGGGTGACTCATCGCAGCACCCGACATGGCCGCAGGTCCTGCACAGTCGAAGGTGCACCCAAGTGGACCCCATTCGAAGGCACTCCTCACATCCCAGGGCACTGGGGGTAACCTTGACGATCGAGGCGGTATGCGAGCATTCGGCTGACATTGGAAGCTCCTGGGTTACCGGGCGTTGGCGGTTCGTAGGGCAGATTGCGCGAAGTAGCGATGGATGGTCGCGATCACCTGGGCTCCCTCGCCGACGGCCGCGGAAAGCCTCTTCGTGGAACCTGAGCGCACATCCCCAATGGCGAACACGCCGGGTAGGCTCGTTTGGAAGGCCCATTGGCCCGCGCTACAGGCGCCTTCGGTTCGCACGAACCCGTCATCATCCAGCGCCAGACCCGACGCGGCCAGCCAATCGGTATTGGGTTCTGCGCCGATGTAAACAAACAGATGCCGGGCCGGCTTTCTCGTTTCCAAGCCGGCTCGATCCCGCCACGTGACAGCCTCCAGAACGCCATCCTGGCCTTCCAGGGCATTCACCTGCGTCTGCAGCAGCACTTCGATATTCGGCTGCGCTGTAATCCGTTCTGCAAGATAGCTCGACATGCTGGCGCGCAGGCTGCTGCCCCGCGCCAATAGCCATACCTTGACGGCCTGAGTCGCCAGGTAGACGGCCGCTTGTCCCGCGGAGTTGCCCGCGCCGACCAACACGACCTCGGCGCCATGGCACAGTCGCCCTTCGAGGGGCGAGGCCCAATAGTGAACGGAGATTCCTTCGAAAGGGGCAAGGTTGGCCAACGCCAGCCGCCGATACCGGGCCCCGGTGGCAATCACGACGGCACGCGCCATGACCGACTCGTCGTTCGCGAGCTGAATCACGAGCGGCTGACCGGGCTCGCCGGGCTGCAACTGCACTGCCTCGTGCGGGATCGCCATCTCAATCCCGAATTTCTGCGCCTGACTATTGGCGCGGGTCATGAGTTCCTGCCCCGAAACACCGGCTGGGAATCCCAGATAGTTCTCGATGCGGGCCGAGGCGCCGGCTTGTCCGCCGAAACTCTGGCAGTCCAGGGCAATGGCCGCCAACCCCTCCGAACCCGCGTACACCGCGGCCGCGAGTCCTGCAGGCCCCGCCCCGATGATCGCTACATCATAAATTCGCGCCGCGTCAATGGAGCGGGACATGCCGATGCACCGCGCGAGACTGACCCGACTCGGATTTCGCAACACCTCGCCGTTCGGGCACAGCACGATCGGCAACTCGGCGTCGGTCAGGCCGAAGCGCTCGATGATGGCGCGTGCTTCCAGGTCCGTGTCGGGATCCAATCGGCGGTACGGATGACCATTGCTCGCAAGAAAGCCTTCAATTCGCAACACATTGCCATTGGCCACGTGGCCGACGATCACGGGGCCACCGATGCCCTTTTGTATGAGCATCACGCGACGCAGGATCAAGGCGCGCATGATCTGCTCTCCCAGATCGGCTTCCTCCACCAGGACATTGCGCAGCGCTTGGGGAGCCAGAGTGAGCGCCTGCACCGGGCCCTTCGCCTGGGCATCGGCCAATGCCGGGCGGCCCGAGAGCTGCGCCAGCTCGCCCACGAACCCGCCCGCCGTATGCACCACGATCGGTGCCTGGTCCGCCGCATTGTCGCGTCGCGCAACGATTACGCAGCCGGAGATAATGATCAGCATGCCGACGCCCACTTCGCCGGTACGCGTGAGGAAGGCGCCGTCCGCGAATGCCCGGCTTTCGCCAAAGCGCTGGAGCCGCGCGATTTCGGATGTGTCCAAAGTGGGAAACATCTGCCCGCGATCGGTTTCGGATATCGATTGCACGATGAATTGGCCCCAGCAACCGCGCGCTGTCAGTGCTTGGCTTGTGGACCTGCTCGGGCGATCTGCTGGTCCAGCGCCTTCAGGGCGTCCAGGTAGATTTCCGAGAAGGTGGGAAAAGGCTGGATCGTGTCCCGCAGCGTGCTCAATGGCACGCCCGCGCGAATGGCGAGCGTTGCCTGCTGGAGCCATTCTCCGGCCTCCGGGCCCAGCGCGAGGGCGCCGGTCAAGCACTTGCCGTCGCTGAACAAGGTCAGAAAGCCATTCGACGCCGCGTAGTCGCGCGTATAAGTCGCCGTTTTGGTTACTTCGGATAACCTCGCGGTCCCCGTGAACGGTGCGGTTGTTGCACCCACCGCCGCGGCTTGCGGATCGGTGTAGGTGACCCGCGGTACGGAGTCGTAGTTGGCCTCGCGCGGCTCGCCCAAAATATTGGCGGCAGCCACCCGGCCCTGGTACTTCCCGACATGCGTGAGTTGCCACAGACCGGTGACATCCCCGATCGCCCATAATCGGTCGCCGGCGCGCAAGCGGCTATCCACCGGAATGCCCTTGTGATTGGGGGCAAGCCCCACCGTCTCCAGGCCAATGTCCGCGACGCGGGCTCGCCGCCCGGTGGCCACCAGCAGCTTATCGCCACGGAACTCGCGCTTATCCTCGAGCGTCAGGACATACTGCCCGCCCTCGCGGCGGGCGCCGATGGCCAGAGCGCCGAGCACGAGCTCGATACCATCCTGGCGCAGCGTGTCGGCTAGCGCCACGCCCAGCACCTCGGGCTCACGGGGCAGCAGGTGCGCCTCACCGCCGATGAGGATCACCTCACCGCCGAGCCGCCGAACCGCCTGCGCCATCTCGACGCCCTGCGGACCGCCACCCAGCACCAGGAGTCGTTTCGGGACCGCCTTCATCCCGGTGACTTCGCGGTTGGTCCAGATGCCCTCAAGGCCGGGCAATCCCGCTACGGGGGGTATGACGGCATCGGAGCCGGTTGCCACAATGACATGGTCGGCGCTATAGCGCTCACCCGCGACCTCGACCGCGCCCGTTCCGGCCAGCCGTCCATGGCCGCGAATCAGAGTGATGCCCCGATGCGCCAGCCATTGCTGCTGCGTGGCGTCGGAATAGCCGGAAACCATGAAGTCGCGCCAGGCGAGGGCACGCTCCACATCCACCGTGGCCTTGACGGCGGCCTCGTTCGCATCATGCGCCGCTTCACCAGGTCGCAGCAGGGTCTTGGAGGGAACGCAGGCCCAGTAGGAACACTCGCCTCCGACCAAAGCGCGCTCGATGAGGGCCACGCGCAATCCACCCTCGGCCAGCATTCCCGCACAGTGTTCACCGGGGGAGCCACCACCCATCACCATGACATCGAAGTCGTTCTTCATGTCGCCAACGGCGTGCAGATGTGTTCGGCGGCAACGCGGCCCGGCAACCGCAACGTCACTTCCTGGACGATCCAGGCATTGCCATCCGGATCGCTGAAGGAAACGAAGGAACTGTAACTTTGGCGTTGGGGGTGCGGGCCTCTCAGGTAGTCCGCGCCCGGGGCGCGATGGAAGACCTCACTTACGTTCACGCCGCGTACCACCAGATCCTTGTATGCGGTCTCGATGTCCGAGACGACCAGGTAGTTTGCGCCT
>Ga0210400_10003965_pt1 | contig 12966 bp, 10 predicted proteins | sample IncBWH26MmetaG_FD_155456 | JGI IMG/M metagenome (GOLD analysis project Ga0210400, IMG submission 155456) | Forest soil microbial communities from Barre Woods Harvard Forest LTER site, Petersham, Massachusetts, United States - Inc-BW-H-26-M | ecosystem: Environmental > Terrestrial > Soil >...
GCGAAGTATTCCGCCTGCATCGGGATCAACACTCCATCGGCCGCGACCAGCGCGTTCAGCGTAAGGAGATCGAGCGCCGGCGGACAATCCAGCACGATGAACCGAAAGCGATCAAGCAAACTCGCCAGCGCGTCGCGCAGTCGATACTCGCGCCGTTCCGCCCCGACCAGCTCGATGTTCGCGCCAATGAGATTCTTATGCGATGGAATCAGCCACAGCTGTTCGAGTTCAGTGGTCTGCAACGCCTCCTCAGCGGAGGCCACGCCCATCATGACGTCGTAGATGCTGATGCGATCAGGATTTTTCACCAGGCCCAAACCGCTGGTGGAGTTCGACTGCGGATCGCAGTCCACCAGCAGCGTATTGACCTCGGAGGCGGCGAGTGAGGCGGCAAGGTTGATGGCGGTCGTAGTCTTGCCGACGCCACCCTTCTGGTTGGCAACTGCGATGACACGTCCCATGATTTTATTTTTGCGTGTTGCGCGTCAGGATAAGCCAAGGCGTTTGCGAAATCAACACCAGATTGTTGTGCAAATCGCGACGAGTGTTTCACGTGAAACATTCACGCTGGTTTCCCGAGTCCGGGTAATTAGTGTCCCCAGTGTTTCACATGAAACACTTCGGGACTTTGCGGATCGAGGGGATCGGAAGGATCAGGTCTTTTAAATTTTGCAATTGGAGTATTGTTCCACGTGGAACATTCTTGATGACAGTCTCATAATGAGATTATTATCCAACGATTTACCACTTCATGCCTATCCTAGCCAGTAGACTGATTGTTAACGCTATCCTTCCGCCGATTTCTTTTGACCATGTCCCACTTTTACTCATGTATACCGATCGACAACACTCTTTGGTTTGATTGGGGGACTGGTATTGGCGTGCGCCATTTCATGGTGGGCAGGGTTGTTAGGTGGGGGAGCTGCGCGACTCCTATTAGAAGGGCTAGGGTGGCGTTGGGGGCTAGCAGAGCTATGGCTTGGAGGAGGATGGTCTCGAAGTGTTCCACGGCTCGGAGGGTTACTACTTTGGAGCGGGGGAAGCCGGGACGGGCGGTCAGGACCTCGACTCGGTCGGTGATTACATTGATGTTGGTCAATGTGAGGGCGCGGGCCACTTCGCGGAGGAAGGTGGCTTTCTTGTGATTCGATTCGATCAGCGTCAGGTGAATGTGCGGGGCCCAGAGTTTCAGGGGGAGGGCGGGGAACCCGGCGCCGGAGCCGATGTCGAGGACGTCGGGAGCGGTGGAGGGGCAGGGGTCCCCATCGGCAAGCTCAGGGCAGGCTTTCGACTCCACCGAGCCCATCGCTTCGCTCTTGGCTGGGTTGCGCTCAGGATGACTGGGGGATGAGAGTCGGGACTTGGCTGGCGGTTGGGCGCTGCTTGGGTTCGCGGACAAGAGTGTCCGCGCCACACTTGAGCCATTTGCCACGGTCTTTGGGAAGAGGTGGCTTGCTAGAAACAAGGACTCACCGAAATGACGGGTTACGATTTCTTCGGGATGACGGATGGCGGTCAGGTTGATGCGGGCATTCCAGCGGAGCAATAGATCGATGTATGTCGATATTTGATCGAGCATGGGTTCGGGAGGCGATGGCTCGAGGAAGGGTTGGAGGAGGTCGGCGATGCGAGCGGTGTCCATGAAGAGAGATTCTAGCGGGACCGGTTACCGTAGTGCACTTTCTTGGTCTATGTTGCTCAGTTCCCATTTCTCAGCGGAGGTAAGATACGGGCGTGGCATTGTGTCTGCTTCGATCGATTTCAGTTCGCATAGGAGAGTCTTATGTTTCAGATCCGTCTAACGATTTTTTTAATGCTGGCATTGTCAATTCTGCCGGGAACACTGGCGGCCCAGGGTCCGCGGGGCGGCGACGCCGGCCAGTACGTGATTCTAAACGCGCAATATGGCAATGAGCGCAGGCATGTGGATGTGACTAACCGGTTGAAGGACCTGGCGCGCCGGGACCGGCGATTTCGGATAAGCCACGACTCGATGGATGCGGATCCGGATCATGGAGCGGCGAAGGCGTTGCGCGTTTTTGCGCGCGGGCCGAACGGGCGGGAACGAATGTTTGACTTTCGCGACGGCAGCGTGTTCGACGGCGCGATGTTCCGCAGCTGGGGACAGGGCGACTGGGGCAACGAACACTGGAACGGCGGCTGGAATGGCGGACGCGATAGTGGGGGGCGCGGTAATGACGCCGGCGAATACGTGATCCTCAGCGCGCAATATGGGAGCGAGCGCCGACATGTGGAGGTTACAGACCGGCTGCGGGAGATGGCGCGTCAGGATGTTACGTTCCGGTTGGACTACCGGACGTTCGGCGTGGACCCGGATGAGGGACGTTCGAAGTCGCTACGAATTTTCGCTCGGGGTCCGAATGGGCAGGAGCAGATGTTTGAGTATCAGGATAACAGCGTGATTGACGGGGCGATTTTCCGCGGCTGGGGCGGTGGCGAGTGGGGCCACGGCGGGTGGAGTGGTAATTGGAATGGCGGTGACGCGGGCCAGTACGCGATTTTGAGCGCGCAGTATGGAACGGGGCGCAATCACGTGGATGTCACCGAGCGGCTGAAGGAGCTGGCGCGCCAGGACCAGCAGTTCCGCATGGGCAACGGCACGTTTGGTGTGGACCCGGATTGGGGAGTGGTGAAGACACTGCGCATTTATGCGCGCGGTCCGAATGGACGGGAACAAATGTTTGAGTATCGCGAGGGCAGCGTGGTTGACGGCGCACAGTTCCGAGGGTGGGGCCGCGGCGAGTGGGGCAACGGCAATGACCGCTGGAGCGGCAGATGGGAAGGCGAAGAGCACGAGGAGAGAGAAAGAGAGAGGCATAGGTAAAACGCGCTGGATCCGAGTCAGCTGTGATCTTTCGGCAGTGCGAGTGCGGAGTCTGAGGAACACCCGTCCAAGCGGACCTTGGGCGGGGCACCCTTTAGAGTAGAGATGGACGCGAAGTCCGGGACAGCCGGCGAGGCTAGGTTCCTGATGGAAGAAGCAAACTTCCCTACTGAGAAGGTGAATACTCGCTGCTGCGTGGTGGGCGGGGGACCGGCGGGGATGATTGCGGGGTTCCTGCTTGCGCGTGCGGGTGTGGATGTGGTGGTCCTGGAGAAGCACGCGGACTTTTTGCGTGATTTTCGCGGTGACACGATTCATCCCTCGACCCTGGAACTGATGTACGAGCTCGGAATTCTCGATGAGTTTCTGCGCCGGCCGCACCAGGAGTTGCCTCAATTCGGCGGCCAAATCGAAGACGTCACGGTGATTGTCGCCGACTTTTCTCACCTGCCTACGCATTGCAAATTCATCGCGTTGATGCCGCAGTGGGATTTCCTGAACTTCATCGCAGAAAAGGCAAAGGCGTACCCGCAATTCCATTTGCGCATGGAGTCCGAGGTCACGGAACTGATTGAGGAAAACGGCCGCATAGTGGGAGTTCGCGCCAAGACCTCGCAAGGCATTTTGGAAGTGCGCGCGGATTTGACTCTGGGGACAGATGGCCGGCACTCCACTGTTCGCGCCAAAGCTGGACTCGAGGTCATCGATTTGGGGGCTCCGATCGACGTGCTTTGGATGCGTCTTACGCGCGAGCCGAGTGACCAGTATCAAACGCTGGGGCGCTTCCGCGCGGGGAAGATCCTGGTGATGCTGAACCGTGGCGACTATTGGCAATGCGCGTACGTGATCCCCAAAGGGGGCATCGAAGCGATCCGGCAAAAGGGGCTGGCGGCATTTCGCGAAGACATTGCGAGCGTCGCTCCGTTCCTGCGCGGACCCACAGACGAGTTAAAAGATTGGAACGATATCAAGCTGTTGACGGTTGCCGTCGATCGCCTGCGCCGGTGGTGGCGGAGCGGGCTTCTGTGCCTGGGAGACTCCGCGCATGCGATGTCTCCGGTTGGAGGGGTCGGCATTAACCTGGCCATCCAGGACGCCGTTGCCGCCGCCAATATTCTGACGCAGTCATTGCTACGTGGTGTGGTCAGCGATGAGCAGTTGCGTGAGGTACAAGAGAGGCGCGAATATCCGACGCGCATGACCCAACGGTTCCAGCTCTTCGCGCACAGGCACTTACTTCGCCCCGCTTTGAGCCACAAAACCCAGATTCGTCAGCTTCCACTGGCTTTTAAACTTTTGCGGCGATTTCCGGTGCTGCGGCGGATTCCAGCGCGCCTGCTCGGACTGGGATTTCGACCTGAGCACGTGCGTACAGGTGAGAAGCAGTCGCGGATCTCCACGATGAAAGGGAGCGACGGTGCGTAACGGTGTGGCGGCGACTAGACTTTTGCCTTCGCCTTGAGCTTGACCTGTCCGCCTTGCGTCTCGACCGAGTACACCACGGTCTCGCAGCCGTGCTGCTTGCGAATGTCGCTGGTCTTTTTCTTGACGAACGCGGCGAAGGAATCGAGATTGCCGGAAACCTTTTCTCCCGACTTTTGCTTGGCTTCGCTCAGCGCCTTGTAGAGGGATTCAACTTGCTCCCGCTCGGCCGCTGCGCCGGAGCACTGCACCGAGAAAGGCTGGTCAGCCGCTGACCCTGGCGTTCCGGCGCCTGCGGTTGGAGCTTTGTGGCTGAGGCCATACACCCGATGCTTAGCTTCGTGCTCTTCGGGAACGCGCACGCCTTGCACGGAGAGGATCTTATCCGCTGGCCGGCGGTAGCCCTCTTCGCGAATCCGCATTTTCTTGCGCCAAAGGTCGCTTTGAATCGCGTAGCGCTGCGCCATCTCGTTGTACCGGAAGCGCTGAGAAAAACTCAGCCGTGAGCTATCGCTAAACTTGCGAATTAACGACAAAACCTTCCATTCGACGTCGGTAGGAGGCCGTTTGGCCGGGTTGTTGAAGAAAATCTCGTACTCGATCTTCAGCCGGCGAAGTTGCTGATCGAGGAGGTTCAGTTCTTCATCAATGGTCACAAATATCCCCCAGCCACTAGCTTAGCGTCCCAAGGATGGGATGGCGAGGTTCCCGGCGGACACCTGAGGGATGGTACGAAAGTGTACGAGCAGCCGTCAGCACTCAGCCGTCAGCCGTCAGCCGTCAGCCGTCAGCCTTCAGCCTTCAGCTAAAGCCTATGGGTTTAGAGGCTTGTGAACCTGGACGCACCCGGCAAACTGCCTACCCTGAAGGGCTGATGACTGGCGACTGATGACTGGGTCACTTCGCGCTCGACGCCATCTTCTTCACCATCGCCAGCACCAGCTTCCGGTCGCTGTCGTTCAGATTCGCCGAATAGCGGCGCATCTGGCTCAGGAAGCGGACCTCATCGTCGGAGAGCTGTGGCAATCCCTTGTGGCCGTTGTTGTTGCCTTCGGAGAAGAACTGCGACAACGCCAAATCCATCGCTCCGGCGATCTTGGCGAGCGTGTCCAACGAAGGGATGGTGTGGCCGTTTTCAACGCGTGACAGGTAGCAGCGCAACAGGCCAGTGCGCTTCTCGATGTCGCCCTGTGACATGCTTCGCTGGAGCCGGAAATTGCGGATGGTCTCGCCGATGTTCATAGGTAAGCGACTAACTCAGTCCCAAGAATGAATGTCCAGGTCAAGATTCAAAGATGGGTGCATAGTAACCAGAGCGGTACCTTCTGGCAAGTGGAAATTCATTGCGTTTTGGCTGGCGCCGGTTTCATGAATGTTTATGGGAGCGGAACGGACAATGTTTTTGATAACACATGGCGTCGCAGGCTGTGGAAAAAGTCGAATGTCGATGACCAACCCCTAAAAGGGGATTTGATTTCGAAAGAGCTTGCGGTATCGCTAAGGCGATACCCTGATACGAAACCACTGTTTTCCGCAGCCTTTTTTTCGCGGGGCCTGAAACCCACGACCTGAGACCTGACACCTGTCTTTTTTACGGTGTCCCCTCAAACAGCGGCCAGAGCCGGTCGGAGGCGATGCGATAGATCGCATAGGCACTGCCATCGATGGAGGTGCGACGGAACAGCAATTCACCCCGGCCGTCGCCGTCGGCATCGATGGCGTCGACCAGCTCCATACGCGGAGTGACGTCGAGACGTCGCGAATCCGTCTGCGAGAAAAATATTTTTTTTAACTCGCCTTCGAGGTTAGTACGGGCGATGAGCGTGATCTCTTTTGGTTCGTCGAAGCTTTCGGTCTCGCCCGTAGTGACGAGATGAGTTTTCGCGGAGAGGACGAGCACGGGCTCGTTCGAATTGGAGAGATCAAAGATGCGCAAACTGACGTCGTCGAAGGCAGGCTTGGGTAATTTCCCGAGGGATTTGCGAGCAGATGGCGACTTCTGCGCGAGGGCAGACTCTTTGGCCGGTCTGCCTGCCTGGGTGCGAAGTTGCGTCGCGGCCAGATCGAGCATCTTGGCGCGATAGCTGGCTTCTTCCGCGGGCTTCACATCGTAAGTGTAGGGACGCGGATCGGGGCCGCCAGCATCGGAAATTGCTGGGATGAAAGTGAACTGCGGCAACGGCGCGGGGGAATTGCTTGCCGCCTTCGCGTCGGGCTTGCTAGTGGTTGCCGGCGGCGTGCCTGGCGGCATTTCGTCCGTCAGCGGGTCGAAGGTCGCAAAGGGTTCGCGGCGAGCAGTTGAGTCAGGCTTGCCGCGTCGCAGCCGGGGACGATTTGGATCCTGGATCGGCTCGTCGGAGGCAGCAGTAGACGCTTTGGCCGTCTTTGTCATTGTCTCGGTCTTTGTCTCTGAGGTGGCAGGCGGCTTTGTGGCTTCCGGCGCGGTCGGGGCGCTCGGCGCAGCAGGAGGCTGCGTCGGAGAGGTTGCGGGCTTTTCCGGGTCTTTCTTATCGTTCTTATCCTTATCGTTTTTATCTTGGTCCTTATCTTTTTCCCTATCTTTATCTTTGTCTTTATCGGGACCGCTATCGGAGTCGGCCTTGCCGCTGCGGCGATGAAGAACGGGGGGCGCGTCCTTGTCTTCGATCACGGGCGTGGAGTACTTCTTGCTTTTCTCGGGAGCCTTCGCGCCCGCGGGAAGCCACGTGCCTTCGGCGATCCAGACGTGGTTGAGTTGTCCGGGCTGGGTAATGGTGAAGACGCCCTGCGACACGCCGGCGCGAAACCCTTCGTAGACGATGCCGAAGTCGAGAGCCATGGGGACGGGCGCAGCTTTGTACGAGCTGGCGTCGTAGAATTTTCCGTCCATCATGATGGCAATGGGGGTGAGGCGGGCTTTGCCCTTGGGAGAAAGCTGAACTAATCCCAGGGCGCGCGGTCCCTTGTTGGAGGCCGCTTTGTGTCCGTAATGCGGGATTGGACCTTGAATCTGCGCCACCAGCCGAGGGGCAAGCCATCCGCTGGTTAGCAAGACTGAGGCGGCAAAGGTGACGGCGAACGGGCCGTTGCGATATAACTTGCGATGTAACGGCGAGCGGCGAGGAGAAAATTCCATGGAAGTTAATGATAAATCCCCAGACTTCAGTACGACGGACGAGAACGGCAAGGAGGTTGCCTCAAAAGATTTTCGGGGCAAGACCGTGGTGCTTTATTTTTATCCCAAAGCTGATACGCCGGGGTGCACCAAGGAAGCGTGCGGCTTTCGCGACAGCTACTCGGCAATCAAGAAGACGGGCGTGGTGCTGCTCGGGATTTCGGCGGACACGGCGGCCTCGCAGAAGAAATTTCAGGACAAATTCAGCTTGCCTTTCCCCTTGCTGGCCGATCCGGAGAAGAAAATTGCGAATCTGTTCGGTGTGGTCAAGGAGAAGAATATGTACGGCAAGAAAGTGAAAGGGATCGCGCGGACTACGTTCGTCATTGGGCCGGATGGGAAGATCAAGCACATTTTCAATAACGTGAAGGCGGAGGGGCACGCGGATGAAGTGCTGGCGTATTTGAAGAGTGCGGCTTGAGGAATGCGCGCGCTAGCTTGGCGGCGGAAAGCCGGGCTTCTCTGGCCGGCCTCGCGGGTGGACGGGCGAGGGCGCCCGTCGCTCCACTGAATGTTACTTGGCTGAAAGCGGAGTTCTTCAATCGTGATCCGCGACGGGTGGCTCGGGCTTTGCTGGGGAAACTACTGGTCCGGAAGACTTCTCGCGGAATTCTGGCGGGGCGCATTGTTGAGACCGAAGCGTATCTTGGCCAAGGCGACGCAGCGGCGCACGCGGCTGCGGGCCGGACGGCGCGGAATGCTGTTCTGTTCGGTCCTCCGGGTCACGCTTATGTCTACTTCATTTATGGCAATCACTATTGCCTGAATGTTTCGTGCCTGCCAGACGGAGTGCCTGGATGCGTGCTGTTACGGGCGCTGGACCCGGTGGCGGGCGTCGAAGAGATGGCTGAGGCGCGAGGGATTGAGGTGGCGAAAGGAACGGATCAGATTAAGATTTCTTTTCTCAAGAAAATTTCTTCCGGTCCGGGACGGATGGCCGAAGCGCTGGAGATAACCCGCGAGCGGGACAACGGAAAAAGCCTGGTGAGCGCGAGGTCAGACCTGCGGCTGGCTGATGACGACTATCGCGTGCGCCGCGTAGCGATCACTCCGCGCATCGGAATTGTGAAATCGGCGGAGCAGCCTTTGCGCTACTTCATCGCGGGGAATCCGTTTGTGTCGGGGCGGAAGGCGGTCTAAGAGCGGCGAGAGGTTCTTCTTAACGCAATTTCTCGTACTCCGCTTTCGCTTCCTTCAGGACGGGCAGATCCGGATCGGCATCTTTCCATGTGGCGAAGAAGTCCTGGTAGGCGGACTTGGCTGCGGCGATGTTGCCCTGCAACGCATACGCCCGCCCCAGGCCTAGATGGGAGAGAGTGTAGGTGACATCCCAGGGGTCTATGCCACGGTGGTCCAGTATCCTCTGGTACTCAACCGCCGCCTTCGCGCCCTGTTTCGAGGCGAGGAAGGCCTCACCACGAATGTAGTTGACCCAGTATCCCGCGCTGCCGGGGCCGCTTCCGAGTTCGTAGGGTGTGGCTGCTTCCAGTCGCGCTACGGCCTGTGCCGACTGGTTGCGCTGCAAGTCGCTCGCGGCCTGGACGAGGGGAACGAAGACCTTGTTGAGCAGGGTATCGGTAGGATACTGGCGGACCAGATCTTCCGCAATTTTCTGGCTGCGCGTGGTGTCTCCGGTCCTGGGTAAGACGTGCATCACAATCGCCCGGGTGTCGCGATCTTGCGAGATGGCCAAGGCATCCGAAATCTTCTTGCGGGCTTCCCCCAGGTTGCCCAGTTCGGCCTCGCATGAGGCTTGTCTCGCTAGAATGATGCCGCTGAACTCCTTGTACCCCAGGCGCTGGGAGGCACTTTCACTTTGGGCAAAGGCCGCCCGGGCAGGCTGCAGTTTGCCGAGCGAGCACTGGGCATTGGCGTGGAACATAAGCAGGATGGGTTCGTCCGGTTTACCGGCAGCCCATTCCAGTTCGTGGCGCTGGGCGGGTTCATCGCCGCGAATGAAGGCGAGGTCGAAGAGCGTGTAATGGTCTACGCGGCCCAGGTTCTGCGCGATCGCCCGCTCGGCGACCGCCCTGGCTTCATCGAAGCGATTGAGGCGTTCATAGGCGTCGGCAACGTTCTGGTAGGCGTAAGTGTCTTTGGGGTCGAGACGCAGGGCCTCGCTGGAACTGGCCAGAGCTTTTTCCTGCTGCCCGATGGCGGAGTAGCGTAGCGCGAGGTTGTCGCGAGGGACACTGTCGCGCGGGTAGATTTGCACCCACTGTTCGTAGATCTCGATAGCCTTCTCCATCTCTCGAGTGACAATGTCGAAGTAATGCGACGAGATATAGAGTCTTTCGCGCTCGCTCGCTCTTTCTTTCAAGTCGAACGCCTTGGTGATAAAAGTAGAGGCCAGCTCTCCCTGGGTGAGATTGCTATAGGCCACGCCCAGGGTGGCATGCGCCATCGCGAAGTTGGGATCGAGCTCGACGGCACGCTTGAGATGGGGAACGGCCTTGTCGTCGTCAAGTCTCTGGTGCGCGGCCTGGCCGAGGCTGAATGCCTGCAAGGCTTCGAGCGAAGAGGTGGTGGCTTGTTCGAGCGGCGTCGCGAACTTTTGCACGGAGCCGATGGACTCGCCCAGCTTGCCCCGCAAGCTGGAAGCGGCCTGGTCGAGCGACTTGAGGACTTGCTCCTTGCTCTCGGCCTCGCTCTCTTCGCGGGCCAAGACGTCTCCGGTTTGGGCATTCAGCGCGGAAAGGGTGATGACGAAGTGCGTGCCCAGGCTGGCGATTGAGCCGGTGAGCATGGCTTTGGCGCCTTCGCGCATGCAGATCTCACGAGCAACGTCGTTGCTGAGGCGTGTGTCGGGTGGGCGGCCCATGAAGCGCAGGGCATCGTGGATGCGGGATTCGCGCAACAGGTTGAGGTAGGGGGATTGCTCGAGTTGGACGGCGAGCGCCTGCTTCAAGGTTCCATCGAAAACGGGATCGCCGGTTGTGTTGACGAAGTCGGCGAGCACGACAGTGTCTTTTTCGGTGAGCGCGTTGGCGCGGCGGGTGCGGAAGAATAGGCCTCCGCCGATCACCGCGGCAATCAGCAGAGCGGCAGCTACGGCGGGAATCTTCCAGGATTTTTTCGGGACTGCTGGAACGGCGCCAGTCGCCGGTGTCACGGCAGGCGTCACGGCTCCCGAGGAACCGGGGGCTACGGCCGCAACCGAACCAGCGGAGATTGTTTGGGCCGCTGGCCTCGATCCTGAATCCGGCGCGGCTGTCACCGAGCCCGAGCTGGCCGCGACTGCACGCCCGGTGTCGGTATCGCGCTTTAGGCGTTGCAGGTCGGCCCGAATGTCGGCGGCGTGCTGGTAGCGGAGATTGCGATCCTTCTCCAGCGCCTTGTTGATGATGTCTTCGAGCTTCGTCGGCAGGTCCGGATTCAGCCGGATCGGCGAAACGGGCGCGCGATCGAGGATCGCCTGAAAAATGAGCGCCGACGTGTCGCCGCGAAACGGGAGCATACCGGTGGCCATTTCATAGAGCACGGCTCCAAACGAAAACAGGTCGGTTCGCGAGTCCAGTTCCTTTCCTTTTGCCTGCTCCGGAGACATGTATGCCACCGTTCCAAGCGCGGAACCGGGGCTGGTCAGGTGCTCCTCTGCCACCGATGCCTCCACCGTGACACCCGACGACTCCGACGGCCGGGTGGCGGGCTGTGTGACCTTGGCCAGCCCAAAATCCAGAATCTTCGCGTGTCCGCGCTTGGTCACAAAAATATTTGCCGGCTTGATGTCACGATGGACGATCCCCTGGGCATGTGCCGCGTCGAGCGCATCGGCAATTTCGATGCCCAGCGAAAACAGCGCATCCAGGTCCAGCGGACGGTTGCCGATAATATGTTTCAGCGTCGCCCCGTCGAGATACTCCATGACGATGTAGGCCTTGCCGTCCTGCTCCCCAATGTCGTATAAGGTGCAAATATTCGGATGATTGAGCGCCGAGGCGGCTCTCGCCTCGCGGCGGAATCGCTCCAGCGACTGGCGGTCCTGCGCGACGTTCTCAGGAAGGAACTTCAGCGCTACGAAGCGGTCAAGGCGAGTGTCCTCGGCCTTGTAGACGACTCCCATGCCGCCGCCGCCGAGCTTTTCGACGATGCGGTAATGTGAGACAACTTCGCCAACCATTCTTCACCCTGCGCTGGGCTGAAATCTTACGGGGGGTCATGGGTCAAGTCAAACCAATTAGACTGCGGCGCTCTCACACCTAAATCAATTCAGGGATTCAGAACGATATTGTCGATCAGGCGCGTCGATCCCACGTAAGCGGCGACGGCGACCAGTGTTTCCTGTGAGATGCGTTCGACGGGATCGAGCGTTTCCGGATCAACGATCTCGAAATAATCGAGCGCGACTTGGGGCTCGCGCGTGAAGACTTCCGTAGCGATGGCGATCAGCTTGGCGGTGATTCTTTCCCCGGCTTGAAATTCCTGCCGTGCGCGTTGCAACGAGCGTTGCAGGACGAGGGCTTGGGCGCGCTCCTCTCGATTCAGGTAGGCGTTGCGGGAGCTCATGGCCAGGCCATCGGGTTCACGCACGATTGGGCAGGCGACAATTTCTATTGGGAAGTTAAGGTCCTGCACCATGCGCCGGATCACGGCTAGCTGTGCGGCGTCTTTCTGTCCGAAGAACGCGGCGCCGGGCTCGAGGATGTGAAACAGCTTGGCGACGATCGTGGTTACGCCTCGGAAATGGCCGGGGCGGGAGCGTCCGTCGAGCTTTTCGCTCAGGTCTTCAACCAGAACCCAGGTGACTTGGCGGTCCGGATAAATCTCTTCGACGGATGGCGCGAAGAGGATCTCGACGCCTTCTTTTTCCAGCAACCGGCAATCTTGGTCAAATTGGCGCGGATATTTTGACAAATCTTCTGTGGGGCCGAATTGCGTGGGGTTGACGAAGATGGAAACGGCAACGGCGTCACACTGCGCATTTGCGGCGCGGACAAGCGACATGTGGCCTTCATGGAGAGCGCCCATGGTCGGAACGAGGCCGAGGCGTTTACTACTCGCGCGGGCGTCGCGGCAGGCAGCGCGGGCTTCCGGGATGGTGGCGCATATCTTCATGGCTGGACTTAACCGGGCTGCGCGGGAAAATCCAAGCCCCTAAAGGGGCTGTAAAGACCGGACAAATTTCGGCATCGCTAAAGCGATGCCCTGATACGAAACACTCTTTCGTCGAATCCGGTCAGGGTCTGTCCGCTCAGGGCGCCTCGCGGACTTGCACGTCCAATTCTTTGAGGGTCCCTAGAAGCAGAGCACGGTTCTTGCGCAGGTCCGCTTTCGTCTGTTCGCTTGGATTTTTGGGAACGACCTGGGAGATGAGCACTACGCGGCCGTAGGGCCAGGCGCTCGATGGAAGAGAGACCAACTCGGCCGGGATTTCTTCCAGTTTCAGAATGCGGACCTCGCGATCGGCGAGATCAACGAGACCGATGCCATCGTCGCGCACGACGAGATAAGGATTCTTCCAACCGGTCATGTCGCTGAAGTTCGGATATTTTGAGGGATCCGGCTCAGGGATGGACTCGAGACCGCTAGCCTGCGGTGTCTCGGT
>Ga0210400_10003966_pt1 | contig 12965 bp, 8 predicted proteins | sample IncBWH26MmetaG_FD_155456 | JGI IMG/M metagenome (GOLD analysis project Ga0210400, IMG submission 155456) | Forest soil microbial communities from Barre Woods Harvard Forest LTER site, Petersham, Massachusetts, United States - Inc-BW-H-26-M | ecosystem: Environmental > Terrestrial > Soil >...
GCCGCCGATCATCATGCAGTAGCCGCGCTCGATGCCCCAGACGCCGCCGGAGGTGCCGACATCGATGTAATGGATGCCACGCTCTTTCAGGGCCTTGCCGCGGCGCACGTCGTCCTGCCAGAATGTATTGCCGCCATCAATGATGACGTCGCCGTTCTCCATCAGTTTCGACAGCGCCTCGATGGTTGCTTCGGTGATCTTGCCGGCCGGCAGCATCACCCAGACGGTTCGCGGCTTCTCGAGCTTTTTGATAAAATCTTCCAGCGTGCCTGAGCCGACTGAACCATCGGCCGCGAGGGCCGCGACCGCCTTGGCATCCTTGTCATACACCACGCTGGAGTGTCCGTGCTTCATCAGCCGCCGGACGATATTGCCGCCCATCCGCCCCAAACCGATCATGCCGAGCTGCATTTTGATTTTCCCTGCAATTGGATTTAGGCCAGCTCAAGCTACATGAACATCTTCGGCGACGGCGATAGGCTAGTTCAACGCATCGTGAATGGCGGTATCGAGCATCTTCAATCCCGCTTCGAGATCGCCCTTCAGATGCACGTGTAATGCCCGACGGCCGCGTTCGGTAAGCACGTCGAAATCTCCGCGCCCCTGCGCAGCCTTGATGATTCCAAAGCTTGCCTTCTGGCCCGGCACGGCGAGATCCTTGGCGTCGTCGGCGGTGATCTGGAGGAACACACCGCTGTTGGGCCCGCCCTTGTAGGCCTGGCCGGTCGAATGCAGGAAGCGCGGGCCAAATTCGGCGCAGGTCGCTACATGACGCTTGTCACGCACCGCCAGCCGCATGTGCTGCAGGTCGTCGATATGCGCGGCATCGCGTTCGATATAAGCGAGCAGCGCCACATAATCGCCTGCGTGAGAACGACCGAGATGCGCTTTCAGCCAGGAACCAAGATCGCCATTGGCGCCTGCCTTGCGCAGATCGGCGGCGTTCTTTTCGTCGGTGTAGATGTCAGCCTCGGCTGACGACATCACCGGCCTTTCCGCGGGCAGCTTGCCTGACTTTTCGAACGCCGCGGTCAATTCCCGGGTCTTGATCTTGGCGGCCTCGACGTCGGGCTGGTTGAACGGATTGATGCCGATCACGGCGCCGGCGACCGCGGTCGCCAGTTCAAACCGGAAGAATTCCTGGCCGATATGCTCGATCGACTTCAAGACGATGCGGACCACGGGATGTCCGGCTTTTTCCAGCGCGGTCAGTTTTTCGTCATGTCCGGCGTCGCTCTCGCCTTCGGTGCGCAGGTCGATAAAGAACCGGTCGTTGCCATAAAGCGCAGGATCGCCAAGCGGCTCGCCGTTGATCGGGACCAGGCCTTTGCCGTCCTTGCCGGTGGATTCCGCGATCAACTGTTCCGCCCATGCGCCGAAATCGGCGATCTTCTTTGATGATGAGATGGTCACCTTGTCACGGCCTTCGAGGCCGGCCAGGCCCATGGCGAGGCCGAGCTGCACACCTGGATTTTCATGCGGTGGCACGTCGGGCCCGCAGGAGCGCACCATGGCCAGCGTGTGCTTCAACACCGTACGAAGATCGATGCCCGCGGCCGCGGCCGGCACCAGTCCGAACGGGGAGAGCACGGAGTAGCGTCCGCCGATCGTGGGATCGCCGTGGAAGATGCGGGCAAAGCGTTGCTTGGTGGCGACCTTCTCCAGCGATGAGCCGGGATCGGTCACCGCGATGAATCGGTGGCCGGCTTTGGCGGCGCCGATGGTTTCCGATACGCGAGCGAAGAAATAATCCTTCATCACGTTCGGCTCGGTGGTGCCGCCGGACTTGCTGGAGACGATGAACAGGGTGTTGGCGATATTGACCGAAGCCTGTAGGCTGCGCACCTGCGCGGGATCCGTTGAATCAAGCACGTGCAGTTTGGGAAATCCGGGCTGTTTTGCGAAGGTCTGCGCCAACACTTCCGGTCCCAGGCTCGATCCGCCCATGCCGAGCACGACGGCATCGGTGAAATTCTGCCCCTTCACGCGCTGCGCGAAATCCTCGTAGTCGGCGATGTCGGCGGAGGCAGGGCTATTGAGCCAGCCCAGCCATTTGTTTTCGTCGGTTCCCGTCCACACTGATTTATCGTGCTGCCAGAGCCGGCGGATGGCGGCTGACGCGCGCCAGTCTTCGGTGGCCTTCTCGACAGCCTTGCTGATGCCGTCGCCCAGCGCCAGCTCCTGATGGTCGATGCCGTGGCCGAGCACCGACGCGCGCTTGTGCGCGACCGCGCCGTACAGCTTGTCGGCGGCATCCGCGAACAGTTTGACGCCATCCTTGACCAGTTCGGTCGTGATTGCATCGAGCGAGATGCCGGATTTCTCAAGCTCTGCCAGCACACGCTTCGCATCCTCGACATTTTCTTCGAGGCTGTCGCGCGGAGTGCCGTGGTCGCGGAAGGCGTCGAGCGTCGCTGGCGGCACGGTGTTGACCGTATTGGGACCGATCAACTCCTCGACGTAAAGCACGTCGCTATAGTCTTTATTTTTGGTGCCGGTCGAGGCCCACAGCAGGCGCTGCGGCTTGGCGCCTTTGGCTTTGAGCTTCTCCCAGCGCGCGCCCGAAAACAGATGCTTGTATTCCTGATAGGCGAGCTTGGCGTTGGCGATCGCGACCTTGCCCTTCAGCGCGGCGAGACGTTCCTTCTCGCTTGGATCGTTCGCTCTTGCGATCTTTTCATCGAGCTGTTTGTCGACCGCGCTGTCGATGCGGCTGACGAAGAAGCTGGCGACGCTGGCGACATGGGATGGATCGCCGCCGCCAGCGACATATTTCTCGAGGCCGGCGAGGTAGGCCTCGGCGACCTCGATATAGGTCTTCTGCGAGAACAACAGCGTGATGTTGATGCTGATGCCCCCGCCGATCAGATGCTGAATCGCGGGCAGGCCCTCCGGCGTCGCCGGCACCTTGACCATCAGATTTTTGCGATGGACGTGCTTCCAGAGCCGCTCGGCCTCGGTGATGGTGCCTTTGGTATCCATCGCCAGGTAGGGCGAGACTTCCAGGCTCACGAAGCCGTCATCGCCATTGAGTTGATCATAAACCGGACGCAGCACATCGGCCGCATGCTGGATGTCCTCGATCGCAACATGCTCGAACAATTCCGCAATCGAACGATCCCCCTTTTTCAAGGCGCTACCGATCGGACTGTCATATTCGTCCGAACTGCCGATCGCCTTCTCGAAGATCGACGGATTCGACGTGACGCCCTTGACGCCGTCGGTATCGATCAGTTTTTTCAGGTCGCCATTGGCGACAAAGCCGCGGGCCAGGAAATCCAGCCAGACCGCCTGGCCGTGCTTTTCGAGTTCTTTGACGGGATTCATGATGCCTGCTTCTGTTCGAGCGGATCCATTCTCGGCGATGCCAACCTTCTCTGGGGGGGAGCCGGATTGTCAACACGTCCGTGAGAGGATGCTGGTGATCGAAATACGCGAGTCCGTGCTGATAACGCGGCTCACGACATATCGATCCCCGGGAATTGCCTGTTTGGCCGCACTGTTGACGCAATTTCGCGATGGGCGGCCCGGGTGCGGGCGGGGGGTGATTGCCTCGGATAAAGGCATCTGTGCCTTCCCGGCGGGTCAGTTCATTGTCTTGTCGTGCGTTCGTCAAAAAGTGAACAGAATGGCGGCGTACCAGGAATATTGATCGGTTTCGTCGGTATTCTCGATGGTGCGCCGCACATAGCCCAGCAGGTGATAGTTGTCGTTCAGGTCATAACGCACACCTACACCGATACTCGATGTCGCCGGCGTGCCGAAGGCATCCGCCGTCTGGTAGAAGAACTCCGTACCGAGCTGTAGTTTTGGCAGCACCTGATAGGTCAGCACGGCGCCCGCCTGGCAGAAGTTCAGGCCCCGTCCATCGGTGACCGTGCATCCGCCGCCGCCGAAGGCGGACCATCCGCCATTCCAGTCCTTCTCGACCCATATCGGGAGCAGCAGCGAGGCGCGGTTGTCGTTGACGCCGTTCGTCACGGTCGGAAGAAAGACCCGCGGAAAGACGCTGACATCGAGACCGAACGAGTCCTGATGCAGGAAGCGGTATTTCGCGGCAAGTTCGATATTGCTCATACCGACCGCGAGACCATCGCCATAGGGCTGGTTGAAACCGGCGGGCACTACCGCGGTGAGCTGAAGATTAGGCGCGGCGCCGTAGTTGAAATCGATGCCGCTTTCGCCATTGGTTCCGCTATGCGCGGTCGTTCCGAGATTGAACGTGTAAATCTCGAAATGTTGATAATCCGTCGGTTCGGGATCGTCGGCAACATAGGGTGGGCCGGCGAAAGCGGACTGGGTCCATAGCGCGAGGCTAAATCCAGCAAGCGCCCATGATTGCGGGCGCGACCACCGAAATCTGAACATCCCGCCGCTGCGCACGTGAAATCACATCCGAATTGCCCGAGTTGCATGTAATAGATGTTACGTCGTATCATTCCTAGTAGCTTTTATTACACAGTTTCCGAGAGCACCCATGGTGGAGGCGATTTCTTCCGAGTTCGGAAGCGAACTTGACCGGCTGTTCCAGCGCGCCAATCAGCAACTGGGCGAGGCCGGTCGTCGCGTCGTGCGATTCATCGATGAAAATCGCCAGACCGTGCTGGCGAGTTCGGCGGCCGCGCTCGGAAGCTATGTCGGTACATCCGATGCGACGGTGGTGCGGACGATCCAGGCGTTGGGGTTCACCGGCCTCGGCGACCTGAAGCGGGCCATCCTGAAATCCACCGACAAGGTTTCGACGCCTGCCGACCACATGCGGCGCACGTTGGCCGATCTGGAGAAAACGACCGGGCAGGCGTTCGATAGTGTGCTGCTGGCCCACTCCGATGGGCTGGCGGTGCTGAATTCAGAAAGATGCCGTACCCAAATCGCCGCCGCTGTCGGTCTTCTCGATGTCTCGGAGCGGATCGCCGTGTTTGGTATCGGTCCTTCGGCAGCCCTTGCGAGCTATGTTTCGATCTCGCTGGCGCGATCTGGCCGCCCGAGCCGAACCATCAGTGCGACGGGCTCGATGCTTGCCGATCAATTGCTGGACCTCAGACGCGGCGATGGTCTTCTTATCCTCGCTTACGGCCGTCTCTACAAGGAGGTCAGGACCGTCTTTACCGAAGCGAAGGGCCTGGGGCTCGCGACCGTGCTGGTGACGGAAGCCGAGAACACGCCGCTGGCGAAGTTGGCCGATGTCGCCGTCGCGATCCCGCGCGGGCGGCCGGAACAAGTCTCCTTGCATGGTGCCACGCTGGTCGGCCTTGAAGCGATCGTGCTCTCGCTCGCAGCCGCCAGACCGCAAGCGGCATTGGCGTCGCTCGATAAGCTCAACCGTCTTCGGCGAGCGACCGAGGTACAGGGAAAACTTCGAACATAAAACTTCAACGCAATGGCCGTAAACACCTGTCCCCAGGCAAGGAACATCTGCATGAATCAAGGCGAGGAACGAAGCAAGGTTCCGGAAGTCACGCTGGTATTTTGGCTCATCAAGATACTCGCGACGACGCTCGGCGAAACCGGCGGCGATGCCGCTTCAATGTCGCTGGATCTCGGCTACGCAGTCAGCAGCTTTATCTTCATCGGCATTTTTGTGGTCGCTGTCGTCGCGCAGATTTCCGCCAAGGCGTTTCATCCCTGGCTCTACTGGCTCGTGGTCATCGCGACCACCACCGCAGGCACGACGATGGCCGACTTCGCCGATCGTTCGCTTGACATCGGTTATCCCGGAGGTGCCTCGCTTCTGTTCCTGCTGCTGATGATCTCCCTGCTGGTCTGGTACCGGTCGGCGGGGTCCATTTCGGTCAACACCGTGGCCACGCCCAAAATCGAAATGTTCTATTGGGTGTCGATCCTGTTTTCACAGACGCTGGGCACCGCGCTCGGCGACTGGATGGCGGATACCAACGGCCTCGGCTACCAGGGCGGCGCGCTGGTATTCACGGCCGGGCTCGCCGTGATCGCGGCGGCGTATTTCTGGACCAATATCTCGCGAACGCTGCTGTTCTGGGCCGCGTTCATTCTGACGCGCCCGCTCGGTGCCACGCTGGGCGATTTCCTCGACAAGCCGCTCGACGCGGGTGGCCTTGCCTTCGGCAGATTTTATGCAACGGGAATCCTGGCCGCCGTCATCGTGGCCTGTCTGGTGTTCCTGCCCCAGCGCGCCGGCTCTCACGCCGGAAAAGCCTGATACGACGCACACGTTTAGCCGCCAGCCACGGAAGGTCATCTCGATGCAGAAAATACATTTGCCGGCGCTGGGGCCGCGTTATTGGGTGGCACTTTGCATCGCCAGTATATTTGGCGCCAACATGGGCGATTTCTTCGCGCATAATCTGGGGCTGGGCCATGTTGCGGGGCTTCCGTTTCTTGCGGTCGCGCTTGCCATCGTCGTGGTCGTCGAACGCTTCGATCGTTCGTCGCACGAAAGCTATTACTGGATCGCGATCATTATCGTGCGGACGGCCGCCACAAACTTCGCCGATTTTGCATGCGGTGATCTCAAATTGCCTAGAATTCTGGTGATGGCGACGCTGGCCGTCGTACTTGCCGCGGCGGTATGGACGATCTGGAAGATGTCATGGCGGTCGACGGCGGAAGATAACAGCCGCGCAACCGGTACGGTAATCCGCGCCGATCTCGGCTATTGGACCTGCATGTTCATCGCGGGGACGCTGGGCACGGTGATCGGCGATTATTGCTCGCACAATCTACATCTTGATGATGGCGGATCGGCCCTGCTGCTCAGCCCCGTTGTGGCGGCGTTGTTTCTCGTGGGACGAAACGGGCCGCTTCGCTTGCTGCCGTTCTATTGGCTGACCGTTGTCGCCATCCGTGCCGCCGGCACATCCGTCGGAGACTTTATCTCCGGTCGACACATGTTGGGCCTGCCGTTGAGCACGTTCCTCACCGGCATGCTGTTGGCGGTATTGCTTGCGGTTTGGCGAGAGCCAGCCAGGCCAAATCAAGCGAAAGCGGAGCCGGTCAATTAAGGCGGAAGGGCGCTGCCGGCCTGGCGGGCCGCAACGATCTACCGCAGGCTGGCGTTGATCTTTTCCAGCGCTGACGTGCCAGGGCACAGGACGTTCTCGCCGAGCTGGTTGAGCGGCGTATCCACCGTGTCGAGATGGGTGTGCAGGTCTTCCGCTTCGGGATCGACATAGAGCAGGCCGGTGACGATCTGGCCCTTGGCCGCGTGCTTTTGCAGGAACGTCATCGCCGCCAGGCGATCATGCGGGTCATAATTCGCATCGATCTTGCGCAGCGCCAGTCGCGTGCCATCGTGCTGCTCGACCACCTGCACCGTTCCCGGCGCGTAATCGACCGTGATCGGATCGCGGCCGGTGATGACGTCGAGCCGGTTCACCGCGTCGTTGTGCTCGCGCACATAGTCGAAGCTCTTGGTCGAGCCGGCGTGATTATTGAAGGCGACGCAGGGGCTGACGACATCGATGAACGCCGCGCCCTTGTGCTGGATGGCGGCGGCGATCAGCGGCACCAACTGGCTCTTGTCGCCGGAGAAACTGCGCGCCACGAAGCTCGCGCCAAGCTGAAGCGCGATCGCCACGAGGTCGATGGCGTTGTCATTGTTCATGACACCCTTTTTGGACTTCGAGCCGCGGTCGGCGGTAGCCGAGAACTGGCCCTTGGTCAGGCCGTAAACGCCATTGTTCTCGACGATATAGGTCATGTTGACGCCGCGCCGGATCGAATGCGCGAACTGGCCAAAGCCGATCGAGGCCGAGTCGCCGTCGCCGGAGACGCCAAGATAAATCAGGTCGCGGTTGGCGAGATTGGCGCCGGTCAATACCGACGGCATGCGGCCATGGACCGAATTGAAGCCGTGGGAATTGCCGAGGAAATAATCCGGGGTTTTCGACGAGCACCCGATGCCGGAAATCTTGGCGACGCGGTGTGGCTCGATCGAAAGCTCGTAACAGGCCTCGATGATCGAGGCGGTGATGGAGTCGTGGCCGCAGCCGGCGCAGAGCGTCGAGACCTTGCCCTCGTAATCGCGGTGGGTGAAGCCGAGATCGTTCTTGGGAAGGCCGGGATGCTGGAATTTCGGCTTGGCGATATAGGTCATGACTTCACCTTGCGAAGCGGAGTTACCTGGAGCTGATCCTGGTGGTCGCCGATGGCGCTGGCGATGAAGCGCGCGGTGATCGGCGTGCCGTCGTAATTAAGGATCGGAACCAGACGGACCGGATCGATACCGTTCTCGTTGACGATCAAGGAGCGAAACTGCGCATCGCGGTTCTGCTCGACCACGTAAACGAAATCATGGTCGGCAATGAAGCTGGCGACGCTGGAATGGAACGGGAAGGCGCGAATGCGAAGCCGGTCGAACTGGTGCCCGCGCGCTTCCAGTATCCCGATCGCCTCGTCCATGGCCGGCGAGGTCGAACCGAAATAGATCACGCCGTATTTGGTCGGCTTGGCGGCGTTGGCCTGCAACGGCCGCGGCACCATGTCCTGGGCGGTTTCGAATTTGCGCACCAGCCGCTGCATGTTGTCGGCATAGACAGCGCCTTCCTCGGAATAGCGCGCGTAACGGTCGCGCGAGGTTCCGCGGGTGAAGAACGAGCCTTTGGTGGGATGCGTGCCGGGATAGGTGCGGTAGGCGATGCCGTCGCCATCGACGTCTAGATAGCGGCCGAAATCGCGGCCCTCCTCCAGCATCTCCGCCGTCATCACCTTGCCGCGGTCGTATTGCCTGGCATCGTCCCATTTCAGCGGGCGGCACAGCCTGTGGTTCATGCCGATATCGAGATCGAGCATGACAAAGATCGTGGTTTGCAGGCGCTCGGCGAGATCGAAGGCCTGGGCGGCAAACTCAAAGGCTTCGGCCGGGTCTTCCGGGAACAGCAGCACATGCTTGGTGTCGCCATGCGAGGCATAGGCGCAGGCGATGATGTCGCATTGCTGGGTGCGCGTCGGCATGCCGGTCGAGGGACCCGCGCGCTGCACATTCATGATCACGGCCGGAATCTCGGCAAAATATGAAAGGCCGATGAATTCCTGCATCAGCGAGATGCCGGGTCCGGACGTCGCGGTGAAGGCGCGCGCGCCGTTCCATGACGCGCCGATCACGATGCCGATCGAGGCCAGTTCGTCCTCGCCCTGGACGATGGCATAATTGGCCTTGCCGGTTTTCGGATCGTGCCGCAGCTTCTTGCAATGGCTGGCGAAGGCGTCGGCGAGCGACGACGACGGCGTGATCGGATACCAGGCGCAAACGGTAGCGCCGCCATAGACCGCGCCGAGCGCGGCAGCACTGTTGCCTTCGATGAAAATGCGGTCGCCGACCTTGTCGGCTTTCCTGACGCGCAGGCCGATCGGGCATTTGAGATTTTGCAGCGCCCAGTCGCGGCCGAGATGCAGCGCGTGGACGTTCGACGACAACAGCTTTTCCTTGCCCTTGTACTGCTCGCCGATCAGTTGCTCGATCAGCTTCGGGTCCATCTCGAGCAAGGCGCACAGCGCGCCGAGATAGATGATGTTCTTGAATAGCTGGCGCTGGCGCGGATCGGTATAGGTCGAGTTGGTGATGGCGGTCAGCGGTACGCCGATCACGGTGATGTCGGCGCGGAATTTCGACGCTGGCATCGGCTTGGTCGAATCATAGAACAGATAGCCGCCAGGCTCGATCGAGGCGAGATCCTTGTCCCAGGTCTGCGGGTTCATCGCCACCATCATGTCGACGCCGCCGCGCGCGCCTAGATGGCCTTCCTCGGTGATCCGCACCTCGTACCAGGTCGGCAGCCCCTGGATGTTGGAGGGAAAGATGTTGCGCGGCGAGACCGGAACACCGTGGCGCAGGATCGAGCGCGCGAACAGTTCGTTGGCGCTGGCCGAGCCCGAGCCGTTGACGTTGGCGAAGCGGACGACGAAGTCGTTTACGCTGCTGATCGGCTTTTGGACTGACATGATGAACCCGCGTGAGTCATATCGATAAGATACTTCTGCATGTCCCAGGCTCCGGTGGGACAGCGTTCGGCGCACAACCCGCAATGCAGGCAGACGTCTTCATCCTTGACCATCACCCGCCCGGTCTTGAGACCGTCGGCGACGTACAGAGCCTGGTCGGGATGCGGCGACGGTGCCTTCAGCCGCTCACGCAGATCGGCTTCCTCGCCATTCTGCGTAAAAGTGATGCAATCCATCGGGCAGATATCGACGCAGGCGTCGCATTCGATGCATAGCGGCGCGGCGAACACGGTCTGGATGTCGCAGTTCAGGCAGCGCTGGGCCTCGCCGAGCGCTAGCTTGAGGTCATAGCCGAGTTCGACTTCGGCGCGGATGTCCTTGAGCGCGACGACCTTGTCGCGGTGCGGCACCTTGTAGCGCTTGTCGCTGGAGACATCATTGTCGTAGCTCCATTCGTGGATGCCCATCTTCTGCGATGAGACATGCACTTCGGGCAGCGGACGCTCGGTAATGTCCTCGCCGGAGAGCAGCTTGTGGATCGAAAGCGCCGCGTCGTGACCGTGCGCCACGGCCCAGATGATGTTCTTGGGACCGAACGCGGCGTCGCCGCCGAAGAATACCTTTGGATTGGTCGAGCCCATGGTCCTGGTGTCGACCTTGGGCATGTCCCACTTGTCGAACTCGACGCCACAGTCGCGCTCGATCCACGGAAATGCGTTCTCCTGGCCAACCGCAACCAGGACGTCGTCGCAGGCCACGGTTTCGTCCGGTTCGCCCGAGGGCACCAGCGTGCGCTTTCCCTTGGCATCGTACTCGGCCTTCACCTTCTGGAAGGTGACGCCGGTGAGCTTGCCGTTGTTGTGGGCGAAGGCCGTCGGCACCATGAAATTGAGGATCGGAATATCCTCGTGAAGGGCGTCCTCCTTTTCCCAGGGCGATGCCTTCATCTCCTCGAAGCCGGAACGCACGATCACCTTGACGTCTTCGCCGCCGAGACGACGTGCGGTGCGGCAGCAATCCATCGCGGTATTGCCGCCGCCGAGCACGATCACGCGCCGGCCGATCTTTTCGACATGACCAAACGACACGCTGGAGAGCCAGTCGAGGCCGATGTGGATATTGGCGGCGGCTTCCTTGCGGCCGGGAATATCGAGTTCGCGGCCGCGCGGCGCACCGGAGCCGACAAAGATCGCGTCGTAATTCTCGCCGAGCAGCGCCTTCAGGCTGTCGATGCGCTGGCCGCCTTTGAACTCGATGCCGAGATCGAGGATGTAATCGGTTTCCTCGTCGATCACCGAATCCGGCAGCCGGAATTTCGGAATCTGCGTGCGCATCATGCCGCCCGCCTTGGGGTCGGAATCGAACACGGTGCAGAGATAACCGAGCGGCGCGAGGTCCCGGGCCACCGTGAGCGAGGCAGGACCGCCGCCGACGATCGCAATGCGCCGGCCGTTGTTCGGCGCACGGCGCGGCATGCGGTGCTTGACGTCGTCCTTGAAGTCGGCGGCGACGCGCTTCAGCCGGCAGATCGCAACCGGTGTCTCCTCGACGCGGCCACGGCGGCACGCGGGCTCGCACGGACGATCGCAGGTGCGGCCGAGAATTCCCGGAAACACGTTCGATCTCCAATTGATCATGTAGGCGTCGCTATAGCGGCCCTCGGCGATCAAGCGGATGTATTCGGGAACGGGTGTGTGTGCGGGACAGGCCCACTGGCAATCGACTACTTTATGAAAGTAGTCGGGTGCCGAGATATCGGTCGGTTTCATTCCTACCTTGTCCGCGCCAAATTCGAATACCGCGCGGCCTTGCTTTCTGCGAACGCTCAGGTGGCGTCCTTGTGGTTTTTGAATTGCTTCATAGGCTTATCTTATTAGAACCATTCAGGATGATCCACAAAGGCAATTTTGCTTGATCGGCAGCTTACGGGCTCAAATGCCCAACTTTCTTTAATGTCGGTATCCCCATGCGGCACTGCAGCATTGCCGGCGGCTTCAGACGGGAAGGTCGCTTTTCGCGAGATCCCACATCAGACGGTAGACGCCGGTTGAAATCATCGCGGATTTGAACAGGGTGCTGTCTGCGATGCGCGCGGCTATGGCCGCCAGAATCGCATTCACATCCGTGGCATCGATCAGCACGAACCAATCACCGGCGCCCGGCTCGGCAACGGCAGCCTGGTCCGTGAGTGGTTTGGAAAGCACGGGATCACTCTCGATCAGATGCATCGAGATGATGCCGTCCAATAGCCCCGGATCGAGCGCGTCCTGAAGCACCGCACGCAGCTTTTCCGCGCCGACGGCTGGGGGACGAAGCCGGACAATGCCGAGCACCGCGCCGCGGCCCTGTCCGCGGCTGATCGTGATGCGCGCCACCGCCCGGATCATGTTCTTGAACCGCGCAATGTTGGCTCTCGACCAATCGGTCTGATGGGCCAATGCGGTGCGATAAATAGCGCTATCAAGCACCTCGAATGTCTCGGTGGAATAGAGGCTGAGATATTTGGGGGCACCCTGGTGCGCGACATAGCGCCGGGCTTCAAGGAAGCCCTCGATCGCAACGCGCTCCTCTAGATGCTCGCGGTCGTACCATCGGTTGAATTCGGCTTCGTCCGACGGATCGATGTCCATCGACGTCAACAGCATGCCTTTGCCGGCGAGAGGCATTTCGGAAATCCTTATCCGCTGACTTTAGAGGCAAGATCCGCGATCGCTCTCATCACCGCGTCCCTGACGCCGGGATCGTACAGCGAATGGCCGGCGCCTTCGACGACGTGAATTTCGGCCTCGCGCCACCGCGCGGCGACCATATCCGAGATGGCCGGCGGACAGAGCAGGTCGTAGCGGCCCTGCACGATGATACCGGGAATGCCGTTGAGCCTGTCGGCTTCCGCCAGAAGCTGGTTCGGCTTCATGAAGCAATCGTTCTGAAAATAATGCGCTTCCATCGATGGCGTCGAGGGCAGGGCGCCGGTCGATTTCAGCGACGCGAGATCGAGCCGGTCTCGTTGTGGCGCGTGCTGCGAGAGAATTTGTTCAGTATCATGC
>Ga0210400_10003967_pt1 | contig 12964 bp, 2 predicted proteins | sample IncBWH26MmetaG_FD_155456 | JGI IMG/M metagenome (GOLD analysis project Ga0210400, IMG submission 155456) | Forest soil microbial communities from Barre Woods Harvard Forest LTER site, Petersham, Massachusetts, United States - Inc-BW-H-26-M | ecosystem: Environmental > Terrestrial > Soil >...
TATACGCGCTGTGTGCTGCCGTTGAAGTGGATTTTGCCAAATCCCAGGACGGCGGAGAAGGCATTGGTCTGAACAGGGCCGCCGGCGGCGACTGAGAACGTAAGCAGGGTAGCAGACGATGCACCAAAGAGCGAACCGGCATCAGGTCCCCATGCCAGCGCGGAGACCGCAGTCCCCGTGGCGGCCCGTGGCGTTACGTCATCAAAGATGCTGAATGGTTGGCTAGAGAAGCCGCTGTTCGGCGAACCCGGCACAACTGCGGTTGTGTGCGGCCCTCCCGGAGCCACCTGAAGATCGATGGCCGTTGAAAGCCCGCCGAAAATAGTTGACGGAACGGAATAGCGAATGTCTGGTGAGCCGAACGAAGCCAAAGTAAAGCGCTGGACTGAACTGCTCCCATCGATTCCGGTGTAGAGGAACTGGCTGTCATCTGAGAGTGCCAGCAGATTCGGATTGCTGCCGGCGAATTGTGACCCAATGAAGCTGGCAGTGGACAAGTCGAGTACCGCCACACTGTTGCCGTTGGGATCAGTGTTGTTAGTGGTGGCATAGATCAATTGTCGCGCGGGGTCATACGCGATGTCCCTGGAAGCCTTGTTCAGTACGGCAATGGAAACGCCGTTCACCTGCGCGGTTCCGGTAAAGAAAGTAAACGCTGCCGAGGCGCCGCCGCTTGTCACCGGATTAACCACAGTAACGCTGCTCGCCCCGATTGATGCTATGTCTCCGCTGGTGATCCCAGCCTGCAACTGCGTGCTGGAGATGAAAGTAGTCGTCCGCGAGCTTCCGTTGAACTGCACTTGCGCAGCCGGATCAAAGCCGGAGCCGGTCACGGTGAGCGTGAATCCCCCTCCGCCAGCGACGGCAGAAGCAGGATTCAGCGCTGTGATGACAGGCGCATTCGCGGCAGGAGCCGGAGCAGGCGAGGGCAATGTTGGGGATGGCGGAATTGCCGTTGACGCCGAATCCAGGAAATTGCCTCCTACAAGCACAAGCTGTCCGCCAGTTGTATTGAATGCAAGGCCATTCTGGCCCCAGCGAATAAGGCGCTTCGGCGCGCCGGTAATTCCCGGGATATTAATGGAACCTGCGGCAGTGAGGCGGTTCAAAACGTAAGAATCAATGCCTACTGAACCGACCGTAGGCTGGCGCAGGAAGAAAGCTTTATTAAGCGTCCGGTCTGTGACCATGGATCCGCTGGTGTTGAAATTACCCAGCGGCAGGCCAGTGGCGGTGTCAGCGACGTGACCGTCGTCTGAGTAGATCGACTTTGTTGCGGCATCAAAATGAATTTCCGGCCCATTGCCAAGAACACCCCCAAAGTTTTGCGATTGCGTGAGACCATTTGCGTCCACGGTATAGGTGGTGAGACTTCCGCCTCCGAAACCGGGCAAAGAAAACAAAGTGGTTGCATCACTACCCCACTGGATTGAACTTGCGTTGGATCCTAGGTTTGGACGCGCCGCGCCATCATCGAAAATCTGCAACGATCCAGACGAGAATAATGGCGCCTTTGAAACGGCAATTGTATGAGGAAGCGCGGGCGCGACTTGCAGTGCATGAGCGATATTTGCGCCAACGAAATCAATACCGAGCGAAAAGGCGATATCCTTCGTCATCGCGGGCAGATTGACCCGCTGTATGCTTGAGGCTCCGTCGATACCGGAGTAGAGAAACTGATTATCTGAGGAGAGAGCCAGTACATTCGGCTCGCTGCCGGCAAACATTGAAGAGATGACGCTTCCTGAAGCCAGATCGAGCGCAGAAATGGTATTGCCGTGAACCGCATCGGTGCTGGGCGATGAGAACAGAATGACGTTGCTTGCCGGATCGAAGATGATGTCGTTTGCCGGTTGGTTGAGCACAGTCACGGCAAAGCCCGCTCCCGTGGTGCTTGTTCCCGGAGACGTCCCGACGAACAGCGTGGAACCAGCCGAAGTGCCGCCGTTCGCTGCCGGATTCGCAACCGTGATTGTGGCAACCCCTGGCGACGCTATGTCGTTGGCAGAGATCGCGGCCTGCAACTGCGTGCTTGAAATGAAAGCGGTGTTCCGCGCCGTGCCGTTGAATTGCACAACAGCTGCGGGGTCAAAGTTGGTGCCATTCACCGTTAATGTGAACGCTGCTCCACCAGAGACCGCTGAACCTGGATTGAGTAATGCGATTCGCGGTGTTGCTGCAGTGGGCGCAGGAGTGGGAGCAGGCGTTGGTAGGGCGACCGGCGTCGGCGGGTTGTTAGGCAGCGCACGGACTAACGGGCCCGCAAGGAGCACAAGCTGGCCTGCGTCAGTATTCCAGGCAAGGCCATTTGCTCCCCACCGAATCAGGCGCTGCGGATTGCCGGCCAGGAAAGGAACGGTGATGGAAGAACCCGCCGAGGTAAATTGCCTGAGATTGAATGCCTGGAGCGTGGCGCCTTGGAGGACATAGGCGGCATTCAAACCAGAATCGGGCACCATCAGGGGGAAAGGGAACCCGAACCCTAGCGGTCCTAGTGTTCCAAGTAGGGAACCCGTTGCGGGATCGGCAATCCGGCCGCCATCTGAATAGATGGCCGCCGTGGCTCTATCAAAATGAATTCTGCGGCCGTTGCCGACCACTCCCGTGAACGTCTTGTTCTGGCTAACTCCAGAGGGACTGACGGCTAACGTTACCAGGTCCGGTCCGCCGGCAAACAATTGTGTCGCATCGGGGCTCCATTGCACGGAGCTAAGCTGGCTGGCGAAAGTGGCAAATGACGTCGGCCGTGGAGTTGCATCGTCGAAAACAGTGATGCCTCCATCCGCTGCGGTTGAAACCGCTACTGTATGCGGCTGCCCGGGCGCGGGCTGCAAGTCAAGTGCCACATGCGCGCCGATGAAGGAATCTCCTCCAACCGAAAATTCAACGTCAGGCAGGATGCCCGACAAATTGAAGCGTTGCACTCCCACAGCTCCATCGAGCGATGAGTACAGAAACTGGTTGTCGTCAGAAATGGCCAGCAGGTTTGGATTGCTTCCCGCAAATTGCGATCCTATGATTGTGCCCGTAGCCAAATCAAAGACCGCTATGCTGTTGCCGTTCGCTGCTGTGACGGGAACCGTCAAATACAGGACCTGCCGCAAAGGATCGAAAACGATATCTTTGGCCGGCTGGTTGAAGACCGCAAGCGTGTTCCCGCTTATCTGGGTTGTTCCAATAAGGAAAGAACTTGGAACTGAATTACCGCCAGAAGCCGCGGGGTTCGCGACAGCCACTTGAGCAACTCCGGCGAAGGTAATTTGTCCTGCAGGTACAGTTGCCTGCAGCTGTGTGCTGGAGACGAATGTAGTGGCAAGCGCCGCGGAATTGAATTGCACCACCGAATTGCTGAGAAAGTTTGCTCCATTCACCGTAAGCGTGAAACTGGGGCCAGCGGCTATGGCCCCGCTTGGGCTGAGTGAGTTGATCGTCGGCGTCTGAGCGGTTGGAGTCGGCGTAGGAGTGGGCGTGGGCACCACAACGGGGGCCGGGGGCGGAACGGCGATAGGATCCAGAAAGTTTCCTGCGACCAGCACAATCTGGCCGGCACTGGTCGTAAAGGCCAGTCCATTTTGTCCCCAGCGAATGAGCTGATTTCCGCGGAAGCCGTTAAGACCCGGAATGGAAATGGAAGTTATCGGAGTGAAGTGGCGCAGATTATAAGAAGTGATTGTCTGCCCAAAGTCCAAGAAGAAAGCCTTGTTGAGGCTGGAATCGGCCGCCATGGCGCCAAAGGTATTAAATCTGCCGACGGGAAGCCCGGAGCTATCAACCGTGTTGCTGTTATCGCCATAGAAAAGGTTCGTACCCCGGTCATAGTGGATATTGCTGCCACCCGCTCCCTGAACATCCTGCTTGACAGAAACCCCGTTCGCGTCCACCGTCAGCAGGAACATGTCGGCTCCTGAGTCGTGCGTATTTGAACATAATAACGTTGTCGTGGCTGCGCCCCACTGTAGAGAATCGCAAAGACTGAAAGCATTAGGCGTGACTGAACGTGCCGTGGCATCGTCAAAGATCGTTATTGGGCCATCCACTGAAGGGCTGAAGCTCACACTGCCGGTTGTAACGGCCGTTGTGTGCGGCGCTCCGGGTGCAACCTGCACATCAAGGGCAACACGGGGTTGGCCGAAAACGTCCGAGCCCAATCCATAGCTTATGTCCGGAGTAAGCGCAGGCAATGTAAAGCGCTGCACGGAGCCTTTCACGCCTGCATAGAGAAACTGACCATCATCCGATATTGCCAGGGCGTTGGGATTCACTCCCGCTGGCCGTGAGGAGGTAATCGCAAGAGTATTTACGTCGAGAACGCTGATCGTGTTTGCATTCGTGGTTGCGCCGGTGGGTACTGCGGCGTAAATTACCTGGCGACCGGGATCGTACAAAAGTCTCTGCGCCTGCTGATTCACAATAGCAACGGCAAAGCCCGTTCCGCCTGTGCTACCTACCAGAAACGTGGAATCTGTTGAGATACCGCCACTTGCCTGAGGGTTCAGGACAGCAACATGGGCCACGGCTACACTAGCGACGTCAGCAGCCGTAATTGCTGCCTGCAATTGTGTGCTGGAGATGAACGTAGTTGTTCGCGCGCTGCCATTGAACTGCACCACGGATGCTGGCACAAAATTTGTGCCGGTTAGAGTCATCGTGAATGCGGCGCCGCCTGCCACTGCTGAGCCAGGGGTCATTTTCACGATTGTGGGTGCCGGGCCAGTAGGGGGCTGAATGAAATATCCGGAAATATCCATGACCACATGCGTCGGGTTCGATCCAAAAATACTGATGGCCCCATTCGCCGCGGGCACAATCGCCATGTTAGATGTGATCGCGCCATCGATGGCATTCAGCGTTGAAACCAGCGGCTGAGGGGTGCCCTGAGGCCATAACGTCAGAAAACCAAGAGAACCAGGTGGGACCACTGTGGCGTTCAGTACATACGACTGCGCCGACGCAGGGGCGCCACAGGAAGCAGCGGCCACGTTCAGGTCCTTCGCTCCATTGAATGGCGGCGAGCCCGCCGGATTTCGGGTATCGAGCACGCGGCAGGGCGTCAGATTATGCAGCGACAATCCTCCCGGACCGGGCGGAGCAAAATATCCGTTTACGTCGATTACCAGATCGGAAGGATTGGTGACGAACACCGAGATATCACCGTTTGCACCGGACGGTACGATTGCCGCATTCGCTGTAACCGCCCCGGTGGTTGCATTCAAGGTTGAAACCAGGGGCTGCGTTTGTCCCGCCGGCCAGGTGGTCAGAAAGCCGAGAGGTCCCTGGGGCACTGCGGTGTAGTTCAGTGAGTACGCCCGTGCGGTTGCCGGAATGTTGCAGGGACTCGACAGCAGTGGGAAGTTTCTGGTTACGCTGGCAATCAAAGACGGACCGCCCAGAGGGCTGGGTGCAAGACGCGTATCCACGAGACGGCAAGGCGGCATGGGATAGAACGCCATGGCGGTGATGTCGGTGTCCGGCACGAAATATCCGTTGATATCCAGGACCAGGTCCGTGTCATTGGAGGCAAAGAAACATGCGGCTCCGTTGGTGCCCGCGGGCAGAATGGCGGCCACCGCTTTGGCCCGACCATCGGAGTTGAGGTTGGATGCGAGCGGTTGCGGCTGCCCGCAGGGGAAGGCCGTCAGAAATCCGAGCCCGCCGTGCGGGACAACCGTCATATTCAGTGAATACGCCTGCGCGGTATTCGGTATTCCGCAGACGCTGCTGGGAATGGCAAACGCTCTGGCAGCTGCCTGGCCCCGCAGAAAAGGTCCACCGAATGGGCCGGCCGGGTTGCGCGTATCGGCAATGCGGCAGGGTGTCACCGGCACGAAGCTGAAGCCGGTCAGTGTGGCATCCACGATCAGCGTAGCGGAGGCTGTACTTCCCCTGCCACCGTTCAGCGACGTGACTGCCGATGCCGGGCCCGCCGGGGCCGGTGTCGCAGTCGGTGAAGGACTGGGAACTGGAGTTAGAGTTGCCGAAGATGAAGATAGGGATGTGGCCGTGGGCCTGGGTGTTCCGACAGCGCCGCCGCCGCAGCCGGCTAAAGAGAACACAACCAGAGACAAACAAATAAACGAAAGAGGGCCTGAGGCGCAAAACGAGAGTTGGCGGCGCATAGATTACCTTTCGGCAATATTTAAGGTGGACAGCTTTGGGGATGCAGAGCTGGATTATAATCAACTACCCAAGAATGTCTATAGGCTTAATAGATAAGTTTTTGTTAAGTGGTTCAATATTTGACACCCAGAATTTTTGTTTAGTGGTTCAATATTTAGAATCCAGAACCCTTAAAAAATGATGGGTAGTTCCCGGATCATCCAACCTTGCTTGATCAACCCGTCGGCGCTAGATCAAAGAACCGCGTTTCCACATGCGCGCTAACAACCCCCGACAACCTCCTGCCCAGAAGGTGTATTCATTGGCATCCGGGCCCTGGTCCGTCGGTCGTGGATCCGAGTCCAACGCTGCTACTAGGTTCAAATAGATAAATTCGCGTGTGCCCGCCAGCTCATGCGGCGCTTCGCAAGCTACCAATGCCACTACTGCTCCGACTTTCCTTGCTCCACCTCGAAACGTACCGGCTGGATCATTACGCTGGCTTCAGGATTGTAGTAGTCATACAGCAGTGACGGCGCTGTTTCGGCGCTCATGGCAAATCGCGGGCGGAACTGGAAGGTGAACTCCGATCCTCCCGCCATCGGCCACAGGTATACGACAACGCGATCGGGCATCACGTCGTAGCGATAGACGGAGTAGTTACCCGCCACCGCCCGTTCCAGGCTTTCACGGTCTACGTCCGCTCCGGGCGGGAGCCCGACCTCGCCCAGCATCATGCCGTAGCCGTGATAGCCCAGGCGCTCGGCCCGCACGCGGCATTCGATTTTGTCTCCGGTTTTGGCGTGTGGCGCGGAGTACGCTACGGAAAACTTCAGCGCGCTGCTGCTGTTGGCCGGCGTTTTGGTTGTTGCCGCCTGGCCGTCGTGCCACGGGACGTAAGCATCCGCCACGAACTGCGCGCTGATCATGCCTTCGCCGGAGCTCTCGAGTTCCACCCGGTTCTCGCCCGGCTTTACCAGTGCGGTCACGTCCACCTCGAGAGGCGCAGCCACGGTCCGGCCGCCGGGTAGATCGAGTGTCGCTGCCTCTTTATCGTTCACACCCACTCGCAGCTTGCCGCCGGAGTCGGAAGCGCGGGACATGCTGAGGAGCGTTTTCAGCACGTGCACCGTTGTTTGCCCCGAATACCACATGCCATCCTTGTCCTCATTGCGCAACAGGAAGAGCAGCCCTTGCCGGACAAGCTCCTTGTCATCAGCGCTTGCCTCGCCTGCCGCCACCAGCGCGCGCAGGGCCAGCGCCGTTGATTCCAGCCGGCCCGTGCGTCCCCAGCCGTAAAACGGAGTGTTGCGCTCCAGCGCCCAATAAACCGCGCTGTCCTCGTGATGCACGTTGCGCCGCAACTGGTCGAGCAGCGCGGCCCAGGTCTTCTTGTCGCCAGCGGCCTTTGCCGCCAGAGCGTAGCTCGCCATGACGTAAGGCTCATCGATCAGGTCGCGGTGCGCAGCCAGGAATCCCAGGGCCTTTTGCAGGCTCGCTTTGACCGGATCGGGGCCTGCGCGTTTTTCATCATCGATCAGCGCCAGCGTCTCCGCGATGTAGGCGGTCTCAAGGATCGCGTTTTTATCTGAGCTGTCTCGATAGCCGCGCCATGACCCATCTTTGCCCTGCTGCGCCAGGACCCAGTTCTCCGCTCGTTGCATTACAGTGGAATCCACTTCGATGAACCGGCCTGCGTGATTCAGAAACTCCAATGCGTACGCTGTCAGGGCCATGTCGGGATCGCCGTGTCCCCAGTATGTGAAGCCTCCGGAGGCATCCTGATATCGCAATAGGCGCTCGTATCCCGCTTGCAGGTATCGTTGCGCCGTGCGCGCCACCACCGGCTTATCGGCCGAGTTCGCATAAAACTCGGTCACAAGCAGGCTGGGATAGGTGGAGGAAATCGTCTGCTCGCCGCATCCGTGCGGAACCGCGAGACCAGCTTCCAGATTTTCGACCACGTGCGCCACCAGGTTGGGATAAATCTTCACTCTCGCCTTCAATGATCCGTCAATGGCATCCTGCGGCGCTTCGAGGACCAGCGTTCCTTTTTTCCCCAGCACGCTTGCCGTTGTCACCGATGCCGGGCGCCCGTTGGGATGAACATCCATCGGCTTCTCTGCTGCGTCGCTGATTTCGGTGTTGGCAGCGCTCACCTGCTGTTTGCCTCCGACGATCGCGGCTGCGGCGCGATAACGGAAGAATGCGCTGGCCGCGTCACCCGAATCCACCTTTACGCGCGTCTCTGCCGGGCCAAGCAGGGTAAACCAGCTCTCCGGCTTGATCCATGCCTTCAGCGTCTGCTGCCGATCAAGATAGTTGCGTAACACTACGGGATAGGAGATTTCATCGCCCTGCGTCAGCACCCGCGGGGGATCATGCTCAAGAAAGAACGGCTGGAAGGCGCGCAGATCTTTTTCCGCGCTGCCCAGCTCGCCGTTCTTTGTAGACGCGACCGCCGTCAGCTTCCACGTGGTGATGTTGTCCGCCATTTTGAAGTCGAGCTTCGCCCGGCCGCGATGGTCCGTGACCAGCTCCGGCTCCCACAGCATGGTTTCGGGAAAATCATGGCGCAAGCGCGGTGTGCTCATCGCGCCGGTCGGCGCTGCCAATACCGCGCCGGGCGCTGTCTTGGGCAGAGAGCGTTCGCGGCTCACCATAGAAACGGTGGTCTCGACCTTGGGCGCCGCGGCCGTAACTTCCACGGTTTCGCTGGCAGTGCCGACCGACAACTTAAAGCTCAGCTCAGTCTGCTGCATGGACTGTACCGAAACCGATGCCACCCGGATGGTCTGGAACCCCTGGGCGGAGGCCTCCATCTGATAGTTTCCCGGTTTCATGTCCTTGAGCTCGAACCTGCCGCTGCTGTCAGAGTGCGTGGAATAAATTTCTCCCGTGCCTTCGCGCGTGGCCTGCACTAGAGCTCCGGCAATGACGGCTCCGCTGGGATCCACTACCGTCCCGGTAATCGCCCCGGTATTCGCCGTCAAATTGATCTGGGCCGGCGGCGGCTCGGGCTTCGCGTCCTTCGCGCTCTGCTCTGAGACCAGCACGGAATAGCTGGCGACTTGGAAATCATCATTCCCGCCTCGCTGCTTATCCGGCCCCGGGCTCATGAGCAGGACTTGTTTGCGGATGAGAGTTACCGGCTCGCCGGTGCGCTCGCCCGAGGCGGAGGTTTGCCGGATGGTCACGCGATCGCCATACTGCGCCACGTTGCTGAAAACCACGTAATACGGGCTGCCCCACAGATCGCGCAGCTCGTCAAGATCAACGCCGGATTTGCGCAGAATGGTCTTGAACTGCTCGTCGTTCTGCGGGTAGGCGCCGCCCGCGTGCAGGTGCTCGTTGAGCAGGCGGTCGATGTGCTCCCGCGCCGTGCGGAAATAATCGATCCTGTCTTCCCATACGACGGTTCCGCGCACCTGTTTACCGGAGGATCTCTCCTCTCCGTGACTCACGATCTGGGTGATATAGGTTGAAGCGGAGATCAGAAATCGAGACTCGTAGGGCGTATCCCAGGGATCGCGCAGCTTCTGGAAGTCAACGCCCCGTTTCAGCAGCTCCGCCTCGAGCGTATCGTGATCGCGGATGAAACGGTTTTCTTTATCCATCAATTGCTGGCCCACCCGCTTCAACAGATTGCCGTAGTACAGGAAGTACACTCGCTGCGTTTCATGTGCGGTGAAATCATCTTCTGTTCCGAACTTTTTATCGGGCCCGGCAGAAGTCACCGTGAAAATATGATTACCGCCTTCGAAGCGGAAAGTGTATTTATACGGAGTTCCCCAGGGATCGCGCATGGCCGCAATATCCACGTTGCACTGGTTGCCCAGTTCCGCCAGCTCTCGATCATTGCGCGGCTGTTTGCCCTGCTCGTTCCATTCTTTCAACCCGCGCTCCACTGTCTCAAACTGGTTGTCGGTCATTTTTTTGAAGATGTTGTCCGGCGAGCGGTCTGGCTCTGCAGCCAGCAGTTCCGGCACCTCGTACCGGCCCGGTGAATTGAGAATGTACTCCGCTACCGCGTCAAGGTCCGGAGGCACGGGCTGGCTCAGATCGATCTTGTCCAGATCGTCGCGGGAAATGCCCGCAAACCCGGCGCCGCTGTCCGATGACCACAGCGACCAGCGCCACCAGTCTCGTGCGTTGTGATGTCCAAAATCGCTATCCGTACGCGCTCGCTCTTCCACCGCACTGTCCACGATCTTTATTCCCAAAACGCTCTCCGCGGCGTTCCGGTCAGACGAGCGCACCGCCAGTTGGAGCCGGGCACCTTCGCCGGGACGGTGCTCGTCTTTGTCGAATTGCACCGCCACGCCGAGTTGCCGGTTCTTGGGATACAGAACGGTGGCCACGCCCCGGAAATACGTGCTTGCGCTGCGTTCCTGATCCAGCGAGAACGCCACTATGGCGATCTCGTCGCTGAAACGCTCATCATAGGGAAATACCAGTGAGGCGCGGCCGTTGCGCAGCGTTGCCTGCTGCGTCGCCAGCACCGCTCCGTCGCGCACGGCTTGCACGATGAGCCGTGGGGTTGGCGTGACGCTCCTGAGCGTCACCTCGATAGGATCGCCGGGCTTATGAATAGAATGCGATGTGGTCACTTCGATCGAATCGAAATCGTTGCGGTAAATTCTCTCCACGTCACGCACGCCGAGCCCCTTCCGATCAGTGGCCTCCACCAGCAATGAGTCCTGATTTTCGTCGTCCGGGACCTTCAAGTCTGCGACCTTCACCAGCCCGTATTTATTCGTTTCGACAACTCGCAAGGAGTGTTTCTCGGGATTCTCCTGGCTATTGATCGAGCTCAGCCGTACTTTGCAGATCGCCGGGCTGCCATCCGCATAAAAAGTCGAGATGTAATAGGAGTGCAGCAGCTTGCCGGGAGGCGTCGAGCTTTCGGACACATAAACGTGAATCGGATCTTTGGTTACGCGCAGTGAAAATCGCCGCTGCTCGGTGCGCCCGGTCGTGAGATCGGTTACGTACGCGGCCAGATCTACGTCGCGAAAGCGTTCGTAGCTTCTATCTTTCAAGTCCACGTGGGTCTTGCTGAGATCGAATCGCGCGGTGAAGTGCCCGTCGCGATCGAGCTCCCCGGTCTGGACCTGCTGCTCTTCCGCGTCCCATTTCTGCTCTCGGTAGTTCCAGGTGCGCTCTGTTTCCTCCACCACACGGACTTTGGCTCGCGCCACCGGCTTGCCGAACAAGTACTCCGCCGAGACGGTCACCTCCGCATTTTGGGCCGGCAAGTAGTAAGGATGGTCAGGCTGGGCCTTGACGCGAAAATTCGGCAGGTCGTAGCGATAAATGTGGACGGACTTTCGCACGTGCGATCCGCTATCGTCTTCCTCCGTATTGGCAGACCCGACGTTGATCGTGTAATTCCCCTGCGCGGCATTGGCGGGAATCGTCCAGTCGAGCCGGGCCACGCCGTACGAGTCGGTGGTGATAGCCTGCCGTGAGACCAGAGTGTTCTCTTCGTCGTCGATGCGAGCGTCAAGGCTTTCTTTGTCGACTGCTTTGCGGTTGGAATCGAAGCGAAGAATGCGGGCGTGGACGGCCTGCCCAGGTTGATAAATGTCCTTGTCAGTGTCGAGCAGCAGATAGCCGGCCGGGCTGAAGTGAACTTCCTGCTGGAGCGAGCGGGCGACGAGCCCGTGCACCACAGAAATTCTCAGGTCCCCTGACCGCGCATGCACGGAGCCGGGAAGCGTGAAATCGAGCGTCGCATTGCCCGCCCGGTCAGTAAAGGCGGATGCGGACAGCTTCTGCTCGCCTTGATCCTCCTCCCAGGTCAGTTCTCCCTGAACCCGAATGCGGCGAAGTGGCCTGCCTTCTCTTGCCTTGGCGTGGACGCGCACCTGATAAAGCCTTCCTGCCGGCGCCAGCCCCGGCGCTGCGGCCGTGAGCACAACCGGGATCGTCGTCTGGGATCGCAGAGCCTCTATGCCTGACGCGATCACCTGGCCATCGACTGCGCGCAGTTCGTATTGCAGGCGCATCCATTCGAGCTCGTTGATTTCTTCGGGTGACAGGCTCGCTAAAGGCTTCGGCAGTGAGGCGACGACTTCTGCCTGCCCGGGCTGCAACTGTACTTCGTAAGCCGTCGTGGCGCGGACCGCATCCTCCGGGTTGAGCAGCTTGAGCTCGATGCGGACCCGCGTCGCTTGCTTGACGGGAGACGGCAGTCGCAAGGAGAGAGCAAACCGGTCCGCAGTAGCTCTAAGCCGGACTGTGGTCACCGGCGTTGCTGAGGCAATCTGCCCGTGCGTGGGCCGCGGCCCCAGCAACGCGAGGCATAGGACCGCAAAGGATGAATATCGATGGAACTCACGAAGATAGCGCATCGACGCCTCCGTAAGGCGGAATGCTCTGCTAGATCTAATGGGGGAACTGCTGCGATTTTACCCCTTGATAGAACGACAGGAAACCAGGAACTTGCGATGTCTCTGGGAAATGTTCGTTCATTCTGGTTCGCTTCTGGTTAGTGCGAATGGACTTCGATAATGAATTCCGACTCTTTGCGCGGATCGCGGTTGCGTACTTGGTTTCATAATAAGTCGCGAACTGCCTCACTCCGTCCGAATACCGTTAACTACGATGATCCTAAATCGTTGAATCCACACAACAGGGTTGAGGCAAGGCCTGTTTGCTAAACCGTTATAGGGGCTAACACCTCTATCGGGGTTCGAATTCTTCTCTCCGCCAGAATTGGCCCTTCCGGCAGTCCCAGCGTGCCAAACACCAGGCCGAGCTCCTGGTTGAAGTTATTGATTTCGCCTGCATCGCGCTCCCAGTTTGAAATCGATCGCTTATGGAGGCGTCGCGACGGCAGGCAGCACATCGCAGAACCAGAACG
>Ga0210400_10003969_pt1 | contig 12958 bp, 10 predicted proteins | sample IncBWH26MmetaG_FD_155456 | JGI IMG/M metagenome (GOLD analysis project Ga0210400, IMG submission 155456) | Forest soil microbial communities from Barre Woods Harvard Forest LTER site, Petersham, Massachusetts, United States - Inc-BW-H-26-M | ecosystem: Environmental > Terrestrial > Soil >...
GCCGTTAAGTTGGGCATTCGGCCTGGGCGAGTCTGGCCAGACCTACATCCTCGAACAGAACGGCACCTTTTTCGAAAGCCGCGTAAGTTACTACCGGGCGCTGGACGGTCTTGACTTCACTCCCGGCGCGACCCGCACTCCATCCGCGAATCTGGAAGACGCTCTGGGACGCCGCATGTTGTACGCTCCTGAAACCAGCCGGTGTTTCGCGTGCCATACCACCGCGTCGACGGCCAGCAATCGCTTTGATCCCAACCGCTCGATTCCGGGCGTAACCTGCGAAGCCTGTCACGGACCCGGAGCAAAACATGTGGCCGCGATGAAGGCGGGGCGGATGAAGGAAGGACTGAAGTCGATTCTGGATCCCGCGCAACTCGATCCCGTCGAGCAGGTAGATTTTTGCGGCGCATGCCATCGCACATTTGCGGACGTCGCTCTAACCCAAACCTTCGGCATTCGCGACCTTCGATTTCAGCCTTATCGTTTGGAAAAAAGTCAGTGTTGGGCAAAGAGCAATGGTGGCATTACGTGCCTGTCGTGTCATAATCCGCACCAGTCGCGGGTCCGGGACCTAGCCTCGTATGATGACAAATGTCTCGGTTGCCATCGTTTCCGCTCCAGTTCGGAACCGGCTAACCAGCACCCCGCGGCGGCCTGCACCGTGAGTGCTAGTAACTGCGTCTCCTGTCATATGCCCAAGTACGAGATGCCGGGAATGCAACTTAAATTCACTGACCACTTTATTCGGATCGTCCAGAAGGGCGAATCTTACCCGGATTGACTATACGGAAAACCGAGGTAACGGCCAACAACTCTCATCCGACCTGCACGTGCTGACGGGAAGGACTCACGGTAGCGAACGCCTGCTCCAGGTCAGCAATCAAGTCATCGGCATTTTCGATTCCCACCGACACCCGGATCAACTGTTCTGTCACGCCCATCTTCTGCCGCTGATCGGCTGAAATCATGGCATGGGAGGTGAGCACGGGGATCGAGACCAGCGATTCGACTCCGCCCAGGCTAGGAGCCAGTGTGAATAGGCGCAGCGATTCGGTTAGCCGCCGTGCGTCTTCCCCCGACCCGTCCACTTCGAAACTCAGCACTCCCCCGCCGCCGCGCATTTGCTTCATCGCGACCGCACGTTGCGGATGGCCCTCGAGAAACGGATAGTGAACACTCCGGACCCTGGGATGTTGAGCCAGAAACTGTGCGATGCGCAACGCATTCTCATTCTGCCGCTGCACGCGAACCGCGAGGGTTTTGATGCCGCGGAGCAGCAACCATGCAGCGTGTGGATCCATCACCCCGCCCAACGTTGTCCGGGTCTCATGAATCTTCTCGATCAGATCCTTGCGACCGGCAATAATGCCCGCAATCAGGTCAGCGTGCCCGCCGAAATATTTCGTGCCGGAGTGCATGATCAGATCAACGCCAAATTCCGCCGGCCGCTGGTTGATGGGCGTGGCGAAGGTGCTGTCGATCATCGTAAGCAAATTGTGTTTCTTCGCCAGCGTAGTGACCTTGTGCAAATCAACGATCCGGACCGTAGGATTGGTCGGCGACTCTAAATACAGAAGTTTGGTGTTGGGTCGAATGGCGGAAGCATGCTGATCGTATTCGGTGGTATCGACCAATGTCGTTTCGATGCCCAGCTTCGGAAGCCATTGGGTGAAAAACTTCGTGGCCCCGCCATAGATGTCGCGTTGAGCCACGACGTGATCGCCGCTTTTCAGGAGCGCAAGAATGGAAGAAGTGATCGCTCCCATACCCGAAGCAAAGAGCAGGGCCGCATCAGCACCTTCGAGTTCGGCGATTGCCGACTCAGCCACGGTATTCGTCGGGTTGCCGTAGCGTGTGTAAAACATGTCGGTATGGGTCGCTCGCAGTTGCTGGTCGTTGTCCGTGACCTCAAAAGTCGACGTCTGGTAGATAGGAGTGGCGAGGGGACCATTCTTCTTTTCAAGGTCGGTCCCGCCGCGAACGGCTTCAGTTTCTGGGCGGTGCTGGTGATTTTTCATGAAATTCCGTACGCGGATTCCGCGGCTAGCCTCTGATGATTTATCTAAGAGTATCGTTCACGGGCGAAGTCGGCAAGAGGCGCAGAACGCGACAATCCAGCCGATACGGCCAGCTAATACCTTTATAATTCCATCACGATGGATACAGGTCTGAAAAATCGGGTCGCGATCGTAGCTGCTTCCAGCCAGGGGATTGGACGCGCTACAGCGGAGGCTTTCGCCGCCGAAGGATGCCGGGTCGCGATGTGCGCCCGCAATGCTCAAACCCTGCGGGCGGCCGCCGAGCGAATCGAGAAACAATACGGCGCCGAGGTGTTCCCACAGGCTCTCGATGTAACGGACGCAGAGGAAGTACATCGCTTTGTCGATGCTGTAGTTTTGAAATTTGGTGGCGTAGACATTTGTGTCACTAATGCCGGAGGGCCGCCCGCAAAGGGATTTATGGCCGCCAGCCTCGAAGACTGGCGAAAGGCAGTGGACCTCAATTTTCTCAGCGCGGTTTATTTCGCCCGCGAAGTGATTCCGCACATGCAGCGCAAGCACTGGGGGCGGATCATCACGATTACTTCGATTACTACCAAGCAGCCGGTGCCAGACTTGGTACTTTCTAACGCGGTGCGTGCCGCGGTTGTGGGCCTGGTGAAAAGTTTGGCCAACGAATTCGGCAAAGATGGCATACTCGTGAACAACGTTGGCCCGGGCTACACTGCTACTGATCGATTAAAAGAACTAGCTAAGGCTCGATCCGCGGCCTCGGGTAAGAGCGAAAAAGAAATCTCCGAAGGATGGAGTGCAGACGCACCTCTAAGGCGTCTCGGCGAACCACGCGAAATTGCGGATGCAGTTGTGTGGTTAGCTTCGGAGCGCGCGTCGTATGTGACGGGGCAGACCATACTCGTGGATGGCGGCCTCTACAAAGGGCTATAAATAATGGAGGACGGGCATCTGACGCCGTCCACACGGACGGAGAGGTCCGGTCTCCACTAGCAAGAAAGGTACGCAATGCGACCGTTAGCTTCTCGAATGGCAGTCATGACTGGTGAGGGAGCGCTCTCTGTTTACGCGCGCGCCAAAGAACTGGAAAGCGAGGGCCGCTCCATTATCCATCTCGAACTCGGCGAGCCGGACTTTCATCCCTCGGCATTTGTGAATGACGCACTCAAACGAGCCGTGGACGAAGGCAAGGACCGATATTGCGCCGTAGCCGGAGTCCTGGCTTTACGAGAGGCAATCGCTAGTTACCTTCACGAAACCCGCAATCTCAAGGTTTCAGCGAATAACATTGTGATCGCACCGGGCTGCAAAATAGCACTCTTCATGGCGATGGTGGCGTTGATCGATCCCGGCGACGAAGTCTTGTATCCCGACCCGGGTTTTCCGGGATATCCGTCCATCGCCCTCGGACTGGGCGGAATTCCGGTCCCATTCAGTCTTTCCGAACGCAATCATTTTCAACCCGACACCGATGAGATCGCGGCGAAGATTACGCCTCGGACAAAGATCCTGATCACGAACTCCCCAGGCAATCCGACCGGCACCATTTACACGGACGAAGTGCAGCGGAGGCTGGCGGAACTCGCTGTAGAACATGATCTGCTGGTGCTCTCCGACGAAATCTATGCGCGGATCATTTATGGCGGAAAATACGTCTCGCTCATGAATTATCCGGGAATGGAGGAGCGCACCCTGATTATCGATGGCTTCTCCAAGAGTTTTGCGATGACGGGATGGCGGCTGGGGTATACGGTCGCGCCGCCGCGAATCGTGCCGGCGCTGCAGATGCTGGCGGTCAACAGTTATACTTGTGTCGCGGAATTCAGCCAGTATGCAGCCATCGAGGCACTCAAGGATCGCGACGGCGCTACTCCTCGGATGGTCGGTGAGTTCGCCAAGCGGCGCGAACAGTTCATTCGCGACCTCAATCGCGTCCCCGGATTTCGCTGCTTGCCTCCGGAAGGGGCGTTCTACGCGTGGGTGAACATTTCAGAGACGGGAACGGCTGCGGAAGAACTGTGTCGAATCATATTGGAGGACGCGGGAGTTGCGGCCATCCCCGGGGCGGCATTCGGAGCCTCCGGCGCTGACTTCATCCGCTTCTCGTTTGCCTCGTCGACCGCTACATTGCAGGAGGCCGTGGAGCGGATTCTGCAGGTTTCTGTTGCTTGGCAAGGAACCGTTGCCGTGCGGTAGCAAGGTTGCGACGGAATATGCGCGCATCGCGACGAAACTGAAACTTCATGAGACCGAGAACTCAGACGTGGACAAGCCTGTTGATGCTCTTTGGATTATCAGTGATCGCTGTTGGTCAAGCCCGTCCACTGCCCGGACCGGACGTGCAGCAAATCTACAAGCGACTGTTGCCACAGATCGAACAAATTCCACTCTTTGATCATCATGCGCATCCCGGGTTCTCCGACGATCCTGACGTCGACGCCATGGCCGCGCCTCCGGGAAGCGCTGCGCTCCGTGAACGCGACACCAACCCGGAACTCGTCGCCGCCGCCAAAGCGCTTTTCGGATATCCCTACGACGATCTCTCTCCGGAGCATGCCAAATGGCTGCTCCAGAAAAAAGCTGATCTCAAAAAGGAGCGGGGCAATGCTTATTTCGCTGACATTCTCGACAAATTGAATATCGAGCAGGGAGTCGCGAACCGCGCGATGATGGCCGACTACCTCGATCCCAAACGGTTTGTGTGGGTGTTTTTTGCAGATTCGTTCATGTGGCCGTTCGACAATCAGCGGGAACGCTCCCGCAACGCGGATGAGGGAGTCTATATCCCTCTGCAAGAGAAGATGCTGCACCGCTGGATGCAACAGGAAGGCGTGAGCAAGTTGCCTCCGGATTTTTCGGAGTATCTGAAGTTTTTGAGCCGCACCCTCGAAGACAATCAAAGGAAGGGCGGCATCGCCATGAAGTTCGAAGTGGCGTATTTCCGCTCAACCAAGTTCAGCGATCCTGAGCGCGAGGATGCGGGAGATATTTATCAGCGATTCGCGGCTGGTGGAGTTCCCAGCAAGGATGAATATCGTACTTTTCAGGACTTCATATTTCGCTACTTGATTCGCGAAGGCGGCCGGCTTCATCTCGCTGTCCACATTCACTCGGCAGTGGGTATCGGCGATTACTTCAACCTGTCCGAAAGCAATATCATGAACCTGGAAAGCATTCTGCGCGATCCGCGCTATTCGAATGTTACGTTTGTGATGATTCACGGCGGATATCCCTACGATCGTCAAGCCATCTGGCTGGCTTCGGCGAAAAACGTTTATCTGGATTCATCGGAAACCGAAATCTTGCTGTACCCCTCGGAGTTCAAAAATACGCTCAAACTGTGGTTGGAGACGTTTCCTGAGAAAATAACCTTTGGCACTGACGCATTTCCCTACAACGACGTTTTGGGTGCTGAGGAAAGCTACTGGCTGGGCGTGCAGTCGTCACGAACGGCGCTGGCGGCAGCGCTATCCGAAATGATTTCAATGGGCGAGGTCAACGAGGCACAGGCGATGCAGATGGCTCATGGCTATTTGCATGACAATGCGGTCAGACTTTACCCGGGGAAGGTGCACTAATGGCGAAGGCGGCAAAAGCAAAGCGGGCAATTCCAAAAATCAAGAAGACGACGATCCGCAGGACGACGAAAAATGCGGCAAAGGTTGATCTGAAACATATTCCATGGAACTCGATCGAACTTGAAAATCTGAATCCGCTCCTGCAGCGGCACTTCGTTGTCGGGCAGAAGATCATGTTGGCGCGTGTCCTATTGAAGAAGGGCTGCATTGTTCCCGAGCACAGCCACCACAATGAGCAAATTACTTATATTCTGGAGGGAGCACTGAAGTTTTGGATCGACGGCAAAGAAATCGTAGTGAGGGGCGGCGAAGTACTGACCATACCGCCGCATATGCCCCACAAAGCCGAGGCGCTTGAAGACACCGTGGACCTGGATGTATTCAATCCGCCGCGTACCGACTGGATTAATAAGACCGACAAGTATCTGCGCGGTGGGAAGTAGACTGGGGTCGTCACGATTCCGCTGACCCCGACCCCAGATGACTGACCACACTTCGCCCGAGTCCGACCCCGTTCAGACATCGCAACTGCGATGCATTGGCTGCGGAAGTGTGTGCCAGAAAGCGGGACAGAATTTCCGCTGCGCCGCTTGTGGCGATCTGCTGGAAATCGTATATCCCGACTGGACCCCAAGCCGACTGGACGCCGCCGCTCTCAGAACTCTCTGGCGCCAGCGCCGCACTTCCGGTCTTCCAGTCGATGAAAGCGGCGTCTGGCGGTTCCGTGAACTGCTGCCCAGCTTTCATGGTTGGCAAGAAATAATTACTCTGCGCGAGGGAAACACTCCTCTCTATGAAATGCCATACTGCGCGAGCGTCGCCGGGCTACAGCAGCTCTACGCCAAGCACCAGGGAATGAATCCCACGGGGTCATTCAAGGACACTGGAATGACTCTGGCTGCATCGGTCGCGCACCGGGAGGGATTTCGCTGGGTAGCGTGCGCCTCCACTGGCAACACATCGGCTTCCATGGCGGCCTATGCGGCGCGCGGCGGAATGCGTAGCCTGGTCCTGATTCCCGAAGGCAAAGTTTCGTGGGGCAAACTCTCTCAGGCGCTCGACTACGGAGCGGTGACCTGCCAGTTGAAAACCGATTTCGATGGTTGCATGCGTTTGTTGAACGAAGTCGTGCAGCGCATACCGGTTTACGTGCTGAACTCAGTCAATCCCTATCGCCTCGAGGGGCAGAAGACCGCGGCCATCGAACTGATGGAACAGTTCGATTGGCAGCCGCCCGACCACGTCATCGCTCCGGGCGGAAACCTGGGAAATTCCTCGGCGCTGGGAAAGGCGTTTCTCGAGATGAAGCAACTCGGTTTCATTTCAACATTGCCAAAGGTGTCGATTATTCAGGCGGCAGGAGCCAATCCATTAGTGCGGACCATGCGTGAAAATGGCGGCCAACAACTGATCTCGGTACAGGCTGAAACTGCGGCCAGCGCGATTCGCATCGGCAGTCCCGCGTCATGGAAGAAAGCAGTTAACGTGCTGCAGACGACCGGCGGTGCCATCGAACAGGTCAGCGAAGTTGAAATCGCGTTGGCAAAAGCCGAGATTGGTGCCGATGGCATTGGCTGCGAACCGGCATCCGCCGTAACCCTTGCCGGGCTTAAGAACTTAGTCAAGCAAGGATTCATCCAGGCGGGAGACAGCGTGGTATTGATCTTGACCGGGCATCTGCTCAAAGATCCCGAGTTCACCCTGAAGTTTCATCGCGGCGGTCTGTTCGCCGGAACTGAATGCGAAAAGGAAGCTAATCTTCTTGGGCCGCATCAGCGTGCGCCCATCGTACTGGATGCCACCGTGGACGCTGTTATTCGAACTTTGAAAGAGGCAGACGGTCGACTGGAGGCGTAGCAAGCTACGTCTCTGCAGCTTATGACTTATGTCGGTAAAAAGCGGGCTAAACCAAAGGCTCTGGAGATTGTCCTTCCCGCCACCTCCGCGAACCTTGGCCCTGCCTTCGATGCGGCTGCGCTTGCTTTCTCAATGTTTCTTAGAGTCCGCGCTCAGCCGGCAAATGAATTCTCGGTTGTTGCGCGAGGCCGCGATAGCGAAGTCTGCTCGCGAATCGAAAACCATCTTATTCTCACCACTTATCGTGAGGTTCTGCAGGCTGAAAAAAAACCGGTTCAGCCCCTCGCGCTCCGCATTGAAAACCAAATACCTATTGGCAAAGGATGCGGATCTTCCGCGGCCGCACGGTTGGCCGGGATCGCCCTGGCAGTACACTTCGGCCAATCGCGTTGGACCGACAGCCGGATCGTTTACGAAGCAGCCCGGCGTGAGCACCACCCGGATAACGCTGCGGCCTGTTGGATGGGCGGCTTAGCAATTGCACGAATCTCGGCGGACGGCGAAATGCAAATGGCCCATGTCAGGCCGAAAGGGAAGTGGCCGCTGCTGTTGGCTGTTCCCGAGGAAAGCCTTTCCACCGAGGATGCGCGCCGCATTCTCCCCAATCAATACTCGCGCGCTGATGTGGTGGCGAACATCCAGAATTCGATGTTGCTGCTGGCGGCGTTTCTTCAGGGGCGAAGGGATCTGCTGGCGTCCGCCTTGGAAGATCGCATTCACGAACCGTACCGTGCATCTCTGTGCCCGCTGTTGCCCGCATTGCAAAAGTTAACCGGGACTCGAGGAATACAAGGCAGCGCTTTGAGTGGGGCTGGACCTTCGGTGCTGGTTTTCCTCGACCCGAAATCGAGCGCGGACAAGGCCAAGACGCGGGTCCGCGAATGCCTACACGCGCAAGGATTCAATCCGGAACTCATTCACACGGAAATCACGGCGCGAGGCACAATCCAGCGAATCCGCTGAAGACAGTCTCGCAACCTTCCGTTATTCGTCCGTTCTGGGCGGATAGACCGCGGTCACAATGCTGGACAGATGTTGCTGGAAACTCAGGTAAGGCTCGCGGGCGAAGCGATCTGGATACGAACGCAGTGCCCGAAGAAACCTGTCTATTTCCTGTTGGACTTCGTGCTGGCGGCTGAAGTCTGCATTAAAATCTGCGGCATGATGCTTTTTGATTCTCATCTACTTCTCCCTACCACTCGGGTCAGCCTTGCACGGCACCGCACACCCGGATCGTTGCCCCGTGCAAACGCTCAGTTATTCTTACAAACTCTTCAGCAAGAGGGGGAAGTTGAGGTTATTGCGCATCCTCGTAGGTGTAAATGGCACTTTGGTGCCATAGATCGTCGGATGGCGAAAAAGGATAAAGACCGGGTATTTGGCCCGGTCTTATTGATGCAGTCCAGGTTGTGCTTTTAACGGCTGGCGGGAGGGACGATGCCATTCATCCGCAAATATTCCACCATCTGCCCGTAGTGGTCGAAGCAATGCCCCACGATCAGAGTGGCCATCCCCAGCCGCGTGACCTTTCCCTCGCCGAAAGGACTCTTGACGGGATTCAACAAGTTTCCTTCATTAACGTTGCCGACCGCTTTGTGGGCATAGGCGAACGAGTCCTTGATAAATTTCACAATGTCCGCCTTGGTCTTCATCGAGTCGGGCCCGTTCTCGCCGCCCAGTTCGACTGGCGGCTTTTCTTCGAGGATGGCTGCACCGACCATGTAGTTGACCGCGGCTACGTGCTTGACTTGCTGGGCAAAAGTACGTACGCCTTTGAATTCGCCATTGGTGGGCGCAAAGGAATATTTATCCTCTGGCATGGCGTCGGCAGCGGGAACAAACTCGCTTTCTACCCCGGTGACACCGCGATCCAATACCTGGGCAATTGTGCGATGTTCCGCGGGTTTGGCATCCTGCGCTTGAGCAAAACCGCAACCGGCCAGCAAAAGCACCGATGCAAACAGCCATGTCACATTCTTCATCAAAGATCTCCTTAAGTTGACCGAGAATTTGCATCTGACTAGTCTCGCACCACAGAAGGCGCGTATTGCAGTTCGTCAGACGTCAGCGGATAGCGTCGCACACTCACCAGTCCAATCACAAGCGCGATTGCGGACCACAGGAATGCGGTTGGAATTCCGATCCGGTTCGCCAGCGCGCCCCAAAGCGCGCTGCCAACCGCCATCCCTCCCTGCAACACCAGCAGATACAACGATAGCGCCCGCGCCCGCAGGAATGAAGGGGACATTGTCTGTGCTGCAACATTCAGACAGGCCAGGATTCCAATCCACGCGGTTCCGCTGATGAACAATACCAGTTGCAGCCAGCCGAAGGTTTGTACTCGTCCGGCTGCAAATGTCATGGCTGCGAACACCAGGATGGCCACAGTCACAACTGCGTCCACGGAAAGTGTACTCCGTAGCCTGGGCAGTACCGCTGCGCCTGCCAATGCGCCCAGCCCAAATGAGCCGAGCAGCAGGCCGTAGCCAGTGGCCCCATGCGGACGGGCAACGATCGGGAGCAAGGCCAGCAACGAACTTGCCGCCAGACTAAACGCCCCGGTGCGAATCAGGACACAACGCACCACTGGAGCCCCGCGCACATATCGCAGCCCAGTGAGGATGGCATCGGAAACACGCCCGGTCTCGACATCCTCAAAGTGAGGACGCTTCCAGCGATACAAGAAAAAGATGACCCCAAAAAACGAAGCCGCATTCAACAGAAACGCAACGCCCGATCCCGCGATAGCGATCACAATTCCGCCTAACGCCGGACCCACTGCCCGAGCCACATTGAACCCAACCGAATTCAAAGCCACGGCAGGTGCGTGCTGCCGGGGAGAAACTATTTCTGGTGTGATGGCCTGCCATGCCGGATCGTTCATCACTGCGCCCAGGCCCAGCACAAATGTGAAGCCAAGCAGAATCCACGGGGTCACATTTCCCAGCAACGTGAAAACGCCCAGCAGAGCTGCCGCTGCTACCATCCAACCCTGGGTGATCAGCAGGAGGCGACGCCGGTCGACCATGTCCGCGAGCGCACCCGCCGGCAAGATAACCAGAAAAACCGGCAGGGTCGTCGCGGCTTGCACCAGGCCCACCATCAAAGGAGACATTGTGAGCTGCGTCATCAGCCAGCCCGCGCCCACGTTCTGCATCCAGGTTCCGGTGTACGAGATCACTGCGGCTACCCAGAGCGAGCGGAATAACGGTTCACCTAACGGAGCCCAAGCCGATCCATTCGCGGAGCTGCGCAGAGTCGATGGCATCGATATTTTCGCCGCGTCGGCCATGCTTAGTCACCCGCAACCTTTTCCTCGGGTGCATGATTTCCAAACGGCCACTCCTGATGCCGCCAGGCGCGGTACAGATATATGGTCACGCCGGTAATCAGGATCAGCGCAGCATAGCGAATTTGGGTAAGTGAGTTGGTGCGCGAGATAAGAACAAACAGAAATCCCACCGATGCGGCCAATGCGGGAAGCGGGTAAAGCCACATGCGAAACGGCCGCGGCAAGTCAGGCCGGCGGATTCGCAATAAAATCACGCCGACCGCCTGCACCAGAAATTGCAAAGCAATACGAATCACAACGAGTCCTGCAATTACATCCGCCAAAGATAGAAAACAGAACAAAGCCGCGATCCCGGCTAAAGCGAGCAGTGAGATGTACGGAAACCGTCCCTCCGCGTGCAGGCGCGCAAATGCTTTGAAATAATTTCCGTCGAGGGCAGCCGCGTACGGAACTCGCGAATATCCCAGCATCAGCGAAAAGACCGAGGCAAACGCGGTCCACATGACCAGTCCAGTCGCGAGATTCGCCGCCCATGGCCCGTAGATCTTTCGCATAAAAAAAGACACAACATACAAACCCCGATTGTCTTGCCCTGCCTGAATCTCACGCCACGGCACTACGCCCAGGATGCAGATGTTCATCACCACATATAGACACGCCACTAAACAAATGGATAGCACGATCGCCCGCGGAATCGTTTTCGCCGGTTCCTTCACTTCGTCGCCCAGGAATGCGACGTTGTAATATCCCCAATAATCGTAAGTAGCGATGAGCATCGCTGAGCCCAGTCCGAGGAAGAAATTGCGGGAGAGCGTGAACGCGCCCGGCGGAAAACTGAAAGCTTGGGAAGAATCGAAATGACTGAGACCCGCAAAGATGATCCAGAACATGGTTCCGATCACGCCTGCCAACAGCAGCTTGGAAATCCATCCAATGCTCGTGATCTTGCGATACAAAAGAACCGTCGCTAAAGCAACCATACCGATTGCCAAAAACGTTGCTCCTGAAACCAGCCAGTGCAGTTGCAACTTGCCGAGCAGCGGAATCGGCACGCTCCAATGATGAGCAATCTGTTGTTTTTCCAATCCGGGCCAAAAGTAAGATGCGTAACCGGCGAGCCCAATGGCCCCCGACGCAATCGAGAGTGGTGCACTGAAAGAAAGTTGCCAGACAAAGAGGAATGAAATCAGCCGGCCCAGGCGATTCGCTCCGTAAATCTCACGCAGATAACCATACGAACCGCCTGACTGCGGCATGGCCGCGCCCAGTTCCGCCCAAACCAAGCCGTCGCACATGGCAAAGATCGCGCCCAGGATCCACCCAAGCATTGCCTGTGGCCCACCCATTGCGCTCACCATCAAGGGAATAGTGATGAACGGGCCGACGCCGATCATGTCGATCATGTTGAGCGCAACGGCACTTCCCAGTCCGACTCCACGAATCAGGTGTGGAGAACTCGGACCGGGCTGGGAGGCTGGCGGCATCGGCTGAATTTCTGCTTTTGTCTATAGAGGAAACGAAGGCTGAGAACTGAAAGCCGAACCACTATTCACTGAGCGCCTCCGCTCTCGTGTCCCGCACTCAGCAAGTTCACATACAGCCGGATTGCTCCCGGAACACCCGCCGGTAACTGGCGAAAGAAAGCGTATCCCGTGTAGATGTACGTTCCTTTGCCATATCGCGCGCGCAATAAACCGCCCTTCTGCGGCGCCTCTCCGGGATCATTCGAAGCCAGTAGCGGCTTGAAGTTGCTATCCCATTGATCCATGAAATAGAGCCCGCGTTCCTGGACCCATCCGTCGAAATCGCGCTTGCTGATCTGGTTGGGATAGTGAAAGACTCCATCCTCCGGAGCCAGAGTCTCGACCGGAGCCTCTTCCACCGAAACCCGCGCGCGGCTGAGTTGCGCGGGATAGGGCGCGAATTTTCCTTTGTTAAAATCAGCTACGCCGGTTTCGTATTGTCCGACCAGCGTTCCACCGTTATAAACGAAATCCAGCAGCTTTTTATTATTAGCCGCGAGATCTTTTTGGGTGTCATAAGCGCGGATTCCGAGAACAATCGTCTGGCACTGACTCAGGTCCTCGCTGGCGAGTTGGTCAGGCGGAATCAGACTGACTTTCATTCCAATCTGCTTTAGCACCGTCGGAATGTCATCGCCCGCGCCCATAATATAGCCAACTTTCAAATCCTTGAGAATCTTCACATCGACCACGCTG
>Ga0210400_10003970_pt1 | contig 12955 bp, 13 predicted proteins | sample IncBWH26MmetaG_FD_155456 | JGI IMG/M metagenome (GOLD analysis project Ga0210400, IMG submission 155456) | Forest soil microbial communities from Barre Woods Harvard Forest LTER site, Petersham, Massachusetts, United States - Inc-BW-H-26-M | ecosystem: Environmental > Terrestrial > Soil >...
GGCTCTGCTTCAGCTTCCAAACCAGTGCGTGCTCGCGTCCTCCTCCACCAATCACCAAAACTTTCATTTATTTTCCTTGTTCCCGATACTTTCGGAACGATAGAGCCTGTCCCCATTCGTGTCAACCTGACGCCAAATCAGCGCTCCAGGACCCGACGCAGAGTGTCGCCGAGCGTGTTCCAATCGCTTAACGGTTACTTATTGTAGGGCGAGGGCGGAATAAGCCCTATTGTGTCGAGGCCTGCGCCTAAACTGAAGATAACATTCCTGGCATTCGAGCCAGACGGGGGTCAAGCCATGCTGATTCCTTTGCGCCACGAAAATATGGAAGGCCGGCGCTGGCCAGTCATCTCGATCGCGCTCATAGCTATCAACTTCGTCGTCTTTCTGGGAACCCACTGGCAAATTGACGCGCAAAATCCGAAGCGCGCGGAAATTCGCGGGCACGTTCTCATGCTTGCGGCCGCACACCCGGAACTGCACATGAACCCCGACGTGCAGGAATTTGTGACTACATTCCGGGACAAAAATCCTTCCGTATGGAGTCGCGCCGCGTCGCCGACCCGGCAAGTCGCGGACACCTGGGACGCCAAAATGCGCGTGATGGAGGATGGAGCGGAATTGCAGGCGGAGATGGATTCGCTCCAACTGCAATACGCGGAGCTTGAACGCGCCTCGATTCTATCGAACTACGCGTTTATTCCCGCGCACCCCGCGCCGATCTCCTATGTCACCGCCAATTTCCTGCACGGCGGGTGGATGCACATCATTGGCAACATGTGGTTTTTGTGGCTTGCCGGCGCCATTTTGGAAGACACCTGGGGACGCATTATCTATCCTATTTTTTATTTTCTTTCCGGAGCGATGGCCCTTCAATTCTATGGGTGGGCGAATCCTGGCAGTCTCGTCGCCACGCTCGGCGCGTCCGGTGCCGTCGCCGCTTTGATGGGAGCGTTCCTGGTTCGCTTTCCGAAAACGAAGATCGAAATGCTTTGGCTTTTCGGCTTGGGCTTTCGGTCTTATCGATTTCACGCGCGGGCCTATTGGCTTCTGCCTCTGTGGCTGGCGATGGAGATATTTTCGGGAGCGCTTTTTGGGAATTCCTCGGGGGTCGCGCATTGGGCGCACGTGGGAGGGTTCGTTTTCGGCGCCGTCTTGGCGGTCGGGCTGCGCTATTCGGGCCTGGAGCACGTCGCCAATCAAGCCATCGAGGCAAAAGTCACGTGGACGGCGGAACCTGCCATCGTGCAGGCCACCGAAAAAATGGATCAAGGAAACGTGGACGAAGCTATCGCTATCCTGCAAAACCATCTTACGACCGGGCCAGCCTCGGTCGACGCGTGTACGCTGCTGTCTCAACTCTACTGGCGCAAGAATGATATTCCGAGGTACCACGAAGCGATGATCAAGCTCTGCCAGATGCACCTGAAAGCGCAGAATATCGACGCGGCTTGGCAGGATTTTGGCGAATATCTGAATTCGGGCGGCGAGCGAATGCCAGCGTCGACTTGGCTGGAACTTTGCCGAGCTGCAGAAGGCCAGCAGAATTTCGAGCGTGCTGTGGAAGAATACGACAAGTTGGCGCGCGCTTATCCCTCCGAACGGCAATCTCTATTGGCGCTGATGGCCGCAGGCAGGCTGTCGTTGAAGAAGTTGAACCGTCCAGCGGAGGCGCTGCACTTTTACAAGGCTGCGGCGGACTCGCCGGTCCCGCATCTTGATTGGGCGATGAATATTCAAGGCGGAATCTTGGAAGCGCAAAAGGCACTGACTGCAGCGCCGATTCCGACAAGCACTTAACCATGAACGTTCGGCTGCGCTTCTCTAACTAACCTCTATAAAACACAATGCAGGTTAAGATAAACGGCGCGGAATTAAGCGGAAGTGGCTGCCCGAATGGGGATTGTTACGCTCGAGACAGCATCCGAAGACGCGAGCATGTGACAGCGACCGTCAAAGATGCCTCCCGGGTCGATCACCATGCACGGCGAGTGAACTTCACCTGTGACTACGCCTTTCGCCTCGATCTCAACCCGGCCTTTGGCAAAGATTACCCCATCAAACCGCCCGGAAATCACTACGCGGTTGCCTTCGATCTGCCCCTCGACTTTGGCGCCTTCGCCGAGGATGACCGTCTGCTCTGAAATGATGTTCCCTTTAACGTTGCCATCGATGCGGAACGTGCCCGTGACGGTAAGAGTCCCTTCAAGGGTCACACCTTGATCGATGAAACCTGTCCACTCTTCACCGCTTGTGCCCTTTGCTGCGCCGGACCACTTCCATGCCATGGCAACCCCCAAGGAGAGACTCTTCCCACTTTAGCGGTACATGCAGACAAGTCAATGCAGCGTTGCGACGCAGTTGTCGAATCAGGCGATGGTAAATGGCGTCGGCTTCGAGGAATTCGACAGGCCGCCGACTATTTCATCAGGCGATCATACAAACCCAATAACTGCGCCTCTTCGTAGTACTCGAGCACGAGCTGGCCGGGCCGTATTTTCGTTTTTTCTCGCAGCAGAACCTTGGTCCCCAGGTGCCGCTGCAGCTCATCAAGCGCGGCACGAATGTTGGCGTCGACGTGCGGAGCGCTCGCCGCTACGCTGCCGCTTGCCTTCGCACGGCGCGCAGCTAACCGTTCGATCTGACGAACCGTCAAGCCGCCACGCGAAGCGCGCTGCGCATAGCGCATTCGCAGCTGCGGATCGGCGACCGCCAATAGCGCTCGACCGTGCCCCGCGCTCAGCTTGCCCTCCTCAATCCATTCCTGAATCGTGGGCTCAAGTTTCAGCAGGCGAACCGCGTTGGCTACGGTGGCGCGGTCCTTGCCAGTGCGCTCGGCCACCGCTTCCTGTGTGAGCTGAAATTCTTCCATCAGCCGGTCGAACGCGCGGGCCGTTTCGATGGCGTTCAAATCCTCGCGCTGGATGTTTTCCACCAAGGTCATTTCCAGCGCCAGCTCATCGGAGACTTGGCGGACGATTGCGGAAACCTTGGTCAGGCCGGCGCGTTGTGCGGCGCGCCAGCGGCGCTCGCCGGCAATGAGCTGAAAGCGTCCTGCGACCGGTCGCACTACCAGGGGCTGAATCATGCCGCTGGCCTTGATCGACCGCGCGAGTTCCTCAAGCGCCTCTTCGCGAAATCGCGTGCGGGGCTGGTAAGGGCTAGGATCGATGAGGTCAATATCGATTTGTTGTGGGCCCGCCGACATGGTTTCTCGCGCCGGAGCCACGGCGGCGGCCACCATCACAGGTTGTGGTGCTGGGGGCGGAACCTGCGGTTCAGGCTCCCGAATGAGCGCTCCTAGTCCCCGTCCCAGCGCGTTTCTCGGCATTGGCGATTACCTCCTGAGCCAGTTGTGTGTAGCCTTCGGCTCCCTTGCTGTGCATATCATAGAAAATAATAGGCTTACCGAAACTTGGAGCTTCCGCAAGGCGCACATTGCGCGGAATAATGCTTTGAAAGATCTGTGTGCCGAAAAAACTGCGCAAATCCGTCGCGACTTGACGCGATAGGCTCGTCCGCTCGTCGTACATGGTGAGCAGAATGCCCTCGATTTCGAGGCTCGGGTTCAAGGTCCTCCGGATCCGCATCAATGTATCAAGAAGCTCCGATACGCCCTCGAGCGCCAGATATTCACATTGAATGGGCACTAACACCGCATCTGCCGCGACTAACGCATTTAAGGTCAACAAATCCAGCGCGGGAGGGCAATCCAAAATGATGAAGCGGTATTTTTCGCGGAGGCCATTCAGAACCGATTGCAGCTTATATTCGCGCTCCTCGGCGGAGACCAATTCAACCGCGGCACCGGCGAGATTCTTATCGGCTGGCACCACATCCAGGCCGTCAACCTGCGATTTCTGGGCAATTCGATCAAAGGGCTCGTTCAGAATCACCAGATTGTAGAGCGTGCGGCGGGCCGGGTCCTTCTGGAAGCCGATTGCGGCCGTCGCATTGGCCTGCGAGTCGCAATCGACGAGTAAAGTGGGCTGTTCAGCGGCGGCGAGGCAGGCAGCTAAGTTTACGGCGGTGGTTGTCTTACCGACCCCACCTTTTTGATTGGCCACAGCAATAATTCGCGCCACCGAACCCTCGTGGGCGAAAACTTAGCAAAGCTGGAAAGTAGATGCAAGATGTTTCACGTGGAACAGCTAGATCGCTGTGAAAATTATGAATTTAGAGGTCGCACTCGACGATAAGCCGTTCCACGTGGAACATAGCGGTTTAGCCTTCCGAAGCCAAGCGAAACTATTCGCCGAAATTGGACCTTGCGACGACATGTTCCACGTGGAACACAAAATCCAGTCTTTCACACTCAGCCCGGAGAGTCCTTAGCGAACTATGAAACCGGATGCAGCATCTGGTCCGCGAGCCGATGTTCCACGTGGAACAGGGTCGGGACGGCCGTGAAGATTTGGTGAAGATCAAATCTAGCGAGAATCGTTCCACGTGGAACGCAAGGAATCCAGCTTCCGAAGGGAGCCAAGACGTCTCTCAGTGAACTGCCACAGTCCAAGGTCGTATCCGACTCGCGACACGATGTTCCACGTGGAACACGCCGGATGGTTGCTGAAAGGTTTGAACTTACCCTCAGCGAAGATCGGTCCACGTGGAACACAAAATCGAGCCCCAAAAAAACTGGGACTCTCTCCGAAACGGAAGAGCAGCCAATCGCAGCCGATCCGCCGCTCGCTGCTCCATGTGGAGCGGTCCCTTCTTTAGCAGCGCCGCGAGCGTTGGTCTGCTCCACGTGGAACGCAAACAAATCTTTAGCAGAGAACGCCGGACCTGAATTGTTCCACGTGGAACGCGTTCACGGACATAAGCCGCTTCAGGTAGCGTTGATTTGCTTCACGTGGAACGTCACGGAATCTTTGACAGCGGCTGCTAACCCTTGTCTTGTTCCACGTGGAACGCCCGCAGTCCTTAGCTAGCCATGATAGGGATCGTGCCTGGCTTGTTCCACGTGGAACCTTAAGTCGGAATTGGCGCTGCTAGCTACTATTACTGCGGCTCGGCTTGCCTGCTTCCAACTAACAGGAACCGCTGGAGGGAGTGCGGAATCGAAATAGGCTGCTGCCAGGTCCATCCTGCGATCTTCTTGATCTCATCGACGTCGCGCCCACCCACCCAAAGAATAGCGCGACCCGCCGGGACCCGTTCGGAGCGCGCCCAGCTCAGAAATCTGTCAAATTCGCCCAAAGCCCGCGAGCTTACAAAATCGAGTGGCGCAATCTCCTCGCCAAGCTCCTCGTACCGGCTGACGAGCACTCGAGTATCAGCGAGTTCTAGTTCGCGTACGACCTCAGCCAGAAATGTGGCTTTCTTCACGTTCGATTCGATCAAGAAGACCTGCAGGTCCGGCCTCGCAATTTTCAACGCCAGGCCAGGAAAGCCGCCGCCTGAGCCAACGTCAGCCAGCCGGCCAGATTCCAGTGGCACTGCCGCCGCGGCGTACATCGACTCGCAGAAATGCCGATACAGCATCTGAGCCAACGTCAGCCAGCCGGCCAGATTCCAGTGGCACTGCCGCCGCGGCGTACATCGACTCGCAGAAATGCCGATACAGCACCTCCAATGGATCGCGGATGGCCGTAAGGTTCAACTTATCGTTCCAAGCGAACAGAATTGCCATATACCGCTGAATGGCCGCAATTTGCCCGGGCGTTACCTGCAATTGAAATTCGCGGAGCGCCTTGGTGATGATATCCGCTGACAAAGGAGGCGCACTTTTAGTTAACATAACACCACAATCTGCTGGCATTCCCTGCTAACTTGTTGTTTATGCACGAGATAACGAGGACCAACTATTCCCGCTACGAGATCCACTCCAATGTGCCATACCATCACCGGCACCAAGTTGCCGAGCGCGGCCCGCGAAATCCCGAACAAAATTCCCAGCACCATCGTACTGACAAAACCCGCACGGCCCTGATAGAGGTGCGCCAGTCCAAAAAGAATCGAGGACAACAATATCACCACGCCCGCCGGCAAGCCTGTGCGGCTGAGCACGGCCATCGCAAATCCCCGATACAGAAACTCCTCGCACAATCCCGCCGTGATTGCCAAGGCGAAGAAGGGAACCAGCTCCACCATGCTTTGGGGAAGAATGCGCTCCGCAAGCGCCTGGAGCGGCCGTCGCATCGGGCTTGTCGACCGCCCCATGCGCCGCAAATTCAGCCATTGAAGCGTAACGATCAGCGCGGCACCGAGCGCCGTAATCACCAATAGCCTGACGCGCCCCGGGATCGCTAAGCCAAGCTGTTCGGCGCTGAATCCGTGCGCCCAGGCTCGCCAGGCGGCGGCGCCTGCAGCGAGCCACTGAAACGCGATGGTCGAACCGTACAGCCATAGCCGCTCTGCCGATTCCACGCGCGGCTTGGCGAGCAGCTGCTGCAACCGCGCCCGCCCGCGAAGCGGCACAATCACGCCCAACACAAAAAAGATCAGCAGAATGTCCCAATGCACCCGGGGATAAGAGCACGTTCAGGCGCAAAAGCGCAACACTTTGCTCGAGTGTCACGAGCGGCCAAACAGTGGCATCCTTATAGTGCGACTCAGCTGATGCAATCAGCAGCTGGAACGCAGTTGGAGAGGTGTTACGTTGGCGACGCAAGTGAAACTGACCTCTATGGCCAAGGCGGCAGGCTGTGCCGCAAAGCTGAATCCCGCCACTCTCGACGCGGTGCTGCGGAAGCTGCCGCGGCAAACCGATCCCAACGTACTGGTGGGGTTTGACACCAACGACGACGCGGGAATTTACAAAATTAGTGAAGAGGCGGCGCTCGTGCAGACCGTTGACTTCTTCACACCGATAGTGGATGACCCATATCTGTTCGGCCAAATCGCCGCCGCCAACGCGTTGAGCGACGTGTACGCAATGGGCGGCCGGCCGATATCGTCGCTTTCCATCGTGGGGTTCCCGGAGAAGGGGGACCCGGCAATTCTCGAACAGATTATTCGCGGCGGCTTGGCGAAAATGAACGAGGCGCGCTGCAGCGTCATCGGCGGCCACTCGATCCGCAACGAAGATATGTTGTTCGGTTACGCGGTCACGGGCTTGATCGATCCACGGCGGGTGTGGCGCAACGTTGGCGCGCGTGAAGGCGATGTACTGTTGTTCACGAAGCCGCTGGGGACAGGCGTGATCACCACGGCGCTTAAAAAGGATCGCGCCACGGAAGAATCGCTGGCGGCTGCGGTCTCGGCGATGACCACGCTGAACGGGGCGGCCGCGGCGGCGCTGCAAGAAATCGATGAGATGTCCACCGGCGACATGCCAAATGTTCACGCTGTCACCGATGTCACCGGCTTCAGTCTCCTAGGTCACGCGAGAGAGATGGCGCTGGGCGATCCGTCAAACGGCATCGCGTCCGTCTCCCTTGAAATCGATCACGCAGCATTCAACTATTTTCCAGGCGCGGTGGAAGCGGCGCGCGAAGGTCACCTCTCCGCCGGGCTCAAGAACAATCGCGCCTTTGTGAGTGACTGTGCCGGCTTCGCGCCACACGTCGCGGCCGAATATCAGGATCTGCTCTTCGATCCGCAAACGTCCGGCGGCCTGCTTGTCGCCATCGCCCCCGAAGCGGCGGAAGCCGCCCTTTCCACTTTGCAGCGCCACGGCGTCGCCGCGCGACGCGTTGGCAAAGTCGTAGCCAAGCGCTCCCCACTCCTCGCCGTGCACTGAGATGCGCCTGGGTTCGCATATCCGATAAACTCTCCCGCATGGATACAATCACTCACGGCATCGCCGGCGCGCTGATCGCGAAGGCGGCTTTTCGCGGGCAAGACATGCTCGGCGCAAAACCGGTGAATCGCGAACGAATCATTACCTGGTCGCTGATGCTGGGCGCGATCTTCCCGGACTCCGACGTGCTCCGGGAATTTTTCTCCCACAACGATCTCCTCATCGTGACCTGGCATCGCAGCATCACGCATTCGCTCGTCTGTCTCCCTTTTTTCGCGCTGGCGCTTGCTGCGTTGACGCGCTGGTTTGTGCGCTGGCGCAAATGGGACTCGCCGTCCTTTGGCGCGCTGGTCGCCATCTATGCCGTCGGCATTCTCAGCCACATCCTTCTCGATCTGGTCACGTCCTTCGGCACGATGATCTGGTCGCCCGTGAAATGGTCGCGCCCGGCCTGGGACCTGATCTTCATCATCGATTTCACGCTGACCGCGATTTTCCTGGCGCCGCAGATTCTCTCGTGGGTTTACGCCAAAAAAGAAGGATTGCAGCAGCGCGCGCTTGGAAGCTGGATGGCGTTCGCGGTCGCCACACTGGGGGTTGCGGCGATTGGGCGTGTCGTGGGCGCACCTCTCTCCTCAAGCGGTATTCTTGCAGCCATTGTCATATTCGCTGCCGCCTTCCTTTTGCCCGCGATTCGCAACTGGGGGTTGCTCGTGCGGCTCGCGTCGTGGAATTTGGCAGGTTTGCTGATCGCGTTCGGCTACGTCGGAGCTGCGGCTTACGCGCACCACGCGGCACTGGAGCGCGTCGACAAATTCTCCTCGTCGTTACACCTCGACGTGCAATCGCGGGGCGCTCTCCCGTTCCCGCCCTCGATATGGCATTGGGACGGATTGATCCGCGCGCCGCGCGGAGTCTACGAACTGCGCATGGACCTTAACGGCGACTCCACAGAGGTACAGGCAGCCTCTGCCGGTGCTGACGCGAGTTCATCCTTGAGCTACCGCTTCTATCCCGACGCTGCTCCTAATCCCTTCATCGAAGCAGCCAGGCGCCTGCCCGAAGTCCAGACCGTTCTGTGGTTCGCGCGCTTTCCGGTGACGCGCTTCCACAAAGAGGGCGATGACGCCATCGTGGAGATCTCCGATTTGCGCTTTCCGCAAATGAGGCCCGACCGGCCGGCGTCATTCACTTACCGCGTACGCTTTGCGCCGGATGGTGCGCTGCTGTCGCAAGGCTGGGTAAAGCCAAAAGAGTAGAGACTGCAGCGCCTCGCCGCGGAAACGAAACGTTAGCTCGAGGCTTTGGAGTCTGCGGGGTGGATTACCACTTGGCGGTGCTCGCCGACGCCCACGCTTTCCGTGCGGACGCCCGGGATGTCCTTCAGAGCAAGGTGCACGATGCGCCGCTCGCGCGAGCTCATCGGATTGAGCCGAAACGGTTGCTTGGAAGTCAGCACGCGCTCGGCAGCCACCTTCGCGGTCATACGCAGTTCCTCGAAACGCAACGCGCGATAACCGCCGCAATCGATGTGAATCTTTTCGTGATGCTCCGGCTCCAGCCGCAAAGCGCGAAAGGCCAGGTGTTCGAGGGCCTTCAAAACTTCCGCGCCTCGCTCCAGCAGGATCTCTTTGTCGCGCCCGTCCACATCGGCGAGGACTTCCGCGTCCCCGCCGGCATCCGGCGCAACCACGCTCACGGTGGCCTTCAGTTGAAATCCAGCTGCGCGAATGGTCGCTTCCAAAAAGTTTCGCAAGGCATCAGCCGCGGCTTGCCGATCGAGCTTCCCGTTATGAATGAGTTCCTGAGCCATAACCTCAACCAATCAAAATGCGTTGACCGAACTGGGCGCTTCGGATTCCGTTACTGCTTCTTGCCCTTCTTGCCGCGTGCCGGGCTAACCGCCGCCGCTGGCGCCGGGTGCGTGCGGTTCAGCCACCACTGCTGCAAGATGCCGACCAAGCTGCTGGTAAGAATATATACCGCCAGGCCGCTGGAGATGGGGGAGATCATAAATAGTCCGGCCATGGTCACCGGCATGATCTTCATCATCATCTGCTGCTGCGGATCGGTCGTCGTCATGGGCGTCATCTTCGAGACCAGGTACATGGAAAGGCCCATGATTATTGGCAAAACGTAATACGGATCCTTTGCCGACAAATCTATGATCCACCCAAACCATCGCGCGTGGCGCATCTCGATGGCGTACCGCAGCACGGTGTTCAGTCCGAACCAAATGGGCATCTGCAAAAACATCTGGAAGCAGCCGCCGACGGGGTTGATCTTCTCGCGGCTGTATACCGCCATTACTTCCTTGTTCATCTCCGCTTTGCGCGGATCGCGCATCGAATATTTCTTGTACTTTTCCTGGATCTGCTTGATCTCTGGCGCCACACGCTGCATCTTCAGCGTCGTGCGATAGCTGGAAATGCGCAGCGGAAACAGCAGCATGTTGATGACGAGCGTCAATACAACGATCGCCCAGCCCCAGTTCGGAATATAGCTGTGCAGCCACTTCAATCCGTGAAACAACGGATCCGCAATAAACTCCAGCCAGCCGAAGTTCACCAGCGAGTGCAGCGGCGGGTTCATCTTCTTCAGTTCGTCGTAATCTTTCGGGCCCACGTAGACGCGCAGCGCCAAAGGCTGCGCCGATGTTGCCGTCTGGATCTGCGGAACTGCTTCGTCGGTATCTTTTCCTTCGACCTGAACTGTGCGGAAGACTTTCCAGTAGCGGGCTTCGAGGCTCCCAGGGGGCGCGCCCGTCGGCGGCAGAAACACCGCGGTGAAGTAGCGGTCCTCGATTCCGGTCCAATCCTTGCCGCCCTGCCATACGCCGTGCGGCCACTTCTCCAGCCCTTCCAACTTCTTGGCCATGATGTTGGTGAGCTTGCCGTTCTCGCTGTAGAAGCCGGAGACGGTATCGATTGGCGCGGGATTGGAGACCGTCAAATCGCCGAAGCCGCCTAGCCAACTTATTCCAGCGGGTATGGGCGCGTTGTTGAACTTCACCGACGTCTCGACTCGCACAACGTAGGTGTGGTCGAAGTGAAAACGCTTGGTGATTTCCAGGTGACCGTCGCTCCAGGTGAATTCCGCATCGGTCGGCGCGTGCAAATTGGTCGCTGTCGTTGAAATTTGATACAGCCCGCTGTTCGCCGCGGTCTCTTGCTGCTCGTCGTTCAATGCCACCGCAAACGGCCATCCGCCGGTTTGTTTGGCGGCGTCAGCATGCACCAAATCAAGAATGCGCGGCGGCTTCGAGTCGTCTGTATATTTTTTGAGCTGCCAACTCTTCACCACCGCGCCGCGGTTTGAGAATTCCACGCGATAGAGGTCGTTCTCTACGACGAGCGTGCGCTCCTCCGTATCGGCCGTCGGCAGAATGGCCGCTTGCACGACGCCGGACATACTCGAGGCCGTTCCTTTTGGAGATGCCGCAGGGTTGCTCGATGGAGCCGCGGCCCTTGGAGTTCCGCCTCCCGGCGTTACGGGCGCCGTTTGCGCTGGCCGGTTACCCTGCGGAGGAACCGTCGGAGGCTTGGGCCCAAAAAACTTGGCCCAAAGCAAAATCACCACCAGGGACAAGAGCGAGGCCACCACAATGCGCAGCTCATGCGTTAACTTGAACTTCTTCTGCTGTTCGCTCACGAATGCGCCTCGTTAGGGGTAGCCGTACTGTTTTGCGAGTCTCGCCAGGGTTCAGGCACTGGATCGTACCCAAACCTGCCGGATAAAGGATGGCAGCGCAGCAAGCGCTTGAGCGTTAGCCACGCTCCTTGCGCCACGCCGAATCGCTCGATCGCTTGATATGCATACATCGAGCAGGTGGGCTCGAATCGGCAGCTTCCTCCGACGAGCAACGACAAATACGCCTTGTAAAATCGCAGCGCGCCCAGCGCGACGCGCACCCCACCGCTTTGCCGTGAGCATCTTACGCGCTCGGCAAGAGGCGCAGCAGGTCGGCCTTCAGCGCCGCGAACTCCGCCTTCGCAACATTGCTCTTCGGATGTATGACAATGTCCCATCCTGCAGATATCTCCAGACGATGGCAGCGCACGATTTCCCGCACGCGCCGCCGGATGCGATTGCGCACTACTGCGCCGCCGAGTGCCTTCTTGATGCTGAATCCAAAGCGGCTGTGCGGCAGTTGGTTCGCGCGAAGAAAAACGGTGAAGTGGGAATTCGAGCGGCGCTTCCCGGCACGGTATACGGCGTCAAACTCTCCGCGCCGCACCAGACGCGCCTCGCGCGGAAAATCCAGGCGCTCCGCGCTATTCGGGAGTGAGCCGATGACGGCCCTTCTTGCGACGCGCCGCAAGCACCTTGCGGCCTCCTGCGGTCTTCATGCGCGAACGGAAACCGTGCGTCTTGGCGCGCCGGCGCTTGCGCGGCTGATAAGTGCGCTTTGGCAAAGCAATCCCCCTTTTGGATACGCGCGTCGCCCATGCGAAATTTCAAATGCAAAACGTCGCATGCTTCGACACACGCCGCCCGGACCAAGCAGCGGTTCACAAGCCGCATCCGCGGCTCTCTGCGAATCAATTAGTGTAGTCGACCCGCGCGCACACGGTCAAGAAAGCGGGCCTAGCTCGGTTGTCCCTGAAGCCAGCGCCGCAACCTTTGCAGCCTTCTGGGTGCCACACCCGTGCCGGCAAGACTCGCAGCCGCCCACAGCAGCCGATACACGACGAGAGCTATCGCAGTGAAGAATGCGCCAAAGGTAAGTACAGTAGCGAGGGGAGGGAGTTTCAGCATGCAATCGACTCCTTCTAGTCAGGATAACACGCCAACAGGGAGTCCGTGGCTATTTCTGCCCAAGCAAGAATACTCCGGCATTTTGGGGAGTCGAAATTACGCAATGTTTTTCGTATGCCGGTATTCGTCAAACGCGGCTAAGAAGCGATCCACGTCTTTGCGCAACAAATAATACGGAGTCGAAAGCCGCAGCTTGGAGGGGTCGCCTCCGCGAATGCGAATCTTCTTGCTCTGCCATAGCCACTTCTCCAGGTCCATTCGCTGCAGCCGCGGCACGTTTACCGTAGCGATCGCGCAGCGCAGCGCCGCATCGGGCGAGGTCCATGATTCCGCGCCGCGTTTCACCATTTCGCCGAGAAGGTAATCTGCCATTTTGCGGTGCCGTTTCTCAATGCGTTCCATGCCAATATCATTCGCCAGCTTGATCGAAGCTCGCAGCCCCCACAAAGCCGGCACATTCGAACTGCCGATGCGCTGAAAACGTTCGGCGCGAATCTTTGTGTCGTCCCA
>Ga0210400_10003971_pt1 | contig 12954 bp, 10 predicted proteins | sample IncBWH26MmetaG_FD_155456 | JGI IMG/M metagenome (GOLD analysis project Ga0210400, IMG submission 155456) | Forest soil microbial communities from Barre Woods Harvard Forest LTER site, Petersham, Massachusetts, United States - Inc-BW-H-26-M | ecosystem: Environmental > Terrestrial > Soil >...
ATGATCATTACGCAATACATCGGCGCCATCTCAACGAGCAGATGGTGCGGGTCCTCAAAGCAATCGGTTACGACGTTGGATTTTGCAGTGGCAAGGGCCAGTATCTCTATGATCGAGACGGCAACCGTTATCTCGACCTATTGAGTGGTTTTGGAGTCTTTGCCATCGGGCGCAATCATCCCGCTTTGTGTGAGGCGTTGAAAAGCGTTCTCGACAGCGATCTTCCCAATCTGGTCCAAATGGATGTGTCGACTTTAGCCGGCATTCTCGCCGAGCGATTACTAGCGCACGTGCCCTATCTCGATAAAGTCTGCTTCGTAAATTCCGGATCGGAAACAGTCGAGGCAGCTATCAAATTTGCGCGAGCAGCAACGGGCCGGCCTGGGATACTTTATTGCGAGCATGCATTCCACGGTCTCAGCAATGGTGCGCTGTCTCTCAATGGCGACGATATTTTCCGAGAAGGCTTCGAGCCCTTGCTGCCCAACTGTGTCCGCATTCCATTTAATGATCTTATTGCGCTTGAGAAGGCACTTCATTCGCGCACGATTGCCGCATTCATCGTCGAGCCGATCCAGGGTAAAGGGGTAAACGTCCCCGACGATGATTATCTTAAACTTGCCGCGGATCTCTGCCGGCGCCACGGCACCTTGTTCGTCGCGGATGAAGTGCAGACCGGATTGGGCCGCACCGGCCGCTTCCTGGCGGTTGAATACTGGAACGTCGAGCCGGATATGGTTCTCCTTGCAAAAACACTGTCGGGCGGACACGTTCCGGTTGGAGCAGTCCTCACGCGAAAGTGGATTTTTGACAAAGTCTTCGACCGCATGGAGCGTGCAGTCGCCCACGGATCGACATTCGGGACAAATGACCTGGCAATGGCGGCCGGAATTGCGACACTAGATGTGCTCAAGTCGGAGCAGTTGGTCGAAAAAGCAGCGCAGACCGGAGAACGATTGCTGCGCGGCTTCACTGAAATGACCCAACGTTACGAGTTTCTGCGCGAGGTACGCGGCAAGGGATTGATGATTGGTATCGAATTCGGTCCACCAAGATCACTCAAACTCAAGGCATCATGGCACGCCCTTGAGGCCGCGAGGACGGGTCTGTTCAGCCAGCTCATTACGATCCCGCTTTTCAAAGAGCATAAATTGCTGAGCCAAGTCTCTAGTCATGCTGGCCATACGATCAAGCTTTTGCCCGCACTTGTTATTTCCGATTCGGACTGTGATTGGATCTTGAGCAGTTTTGACTCCGTCATAGCCGAAAGCCACCGCGTCCCCGGCGCTATATGGTCGCTCGGAAAAAATCTGGTTGGCCATGCGATGCAATCGAAAACATAGTTGTTACACGGATCCGCAGGGAATGCCTCGACCACGTTGTGGTGTTCAGCGACACCTTCGTCACCTACTGGCGTCGTACATGAAATATTGCAACGGCGCCCGCACGCATCTATCCCTGGAGAAAGATGCACCGGTCTCGCGCGCCGTCGATCGCGCCGGGCATATTCTTTGTCGCTCAACCCTGGGCGGACTGCATCACCAATATGCCCGGATTTAATTTACGACAGGCGCAGGCATCGGATCTAGCGTCGGTGGCCCAGACGTATCCCAAGCTTGAGCGCCTTCTGCCGCAGCGAACCCACACTACGTTTTGTAAGCTTCGCAATTTTGACGACGGGCGTTTTCGCCTTTGAGTGCGCACGCAATTCCTTCACATCGGCTTTGGTGTATTCGCGACGCACGACCGTCTTCTTTGTCTTTTTTGGCACTTAATATTCCTTGGTTGTGAGGCCGACTTAGTACCACAGATGACTTGAACAGCAAGCGTCATACGCACCTGCGATGCTTGCCCGGCGCGCCACCGGCCTCTCTAAAATATAGCTGGACCGGCGGATAGCTCAACTCTGGTCACTGCAGTGCCGACGCTTGGCATTGGCGGCCGCTCCAATTTCCAGATGTTAGAAGCAATTCAACCACAACGGAGGCGCCAACAAAACGGCAAACCGCAACGTTATACGCTTACGTATGACCGGGGACGTTTTATTCCGTTCATCATCTTCGCGCGTCTCGATTTGTGGACCGGAAAGCGATATCTCGCGTTCGCGCGGAAGACATTGCCATGAAGACACTGCCATAAAGGCCCGCAATCCAATGCCATCCGCTCGACGTCATGTTGAGATACCGTATTTCCGTCTGAATATGGGGCGCTACACTGTTCCAATAAAATTGCGGGTATCGATCGACGATGTCGGCGGGTGATTCATAACCAAGCTGGCGATTCATTCCGAACTCTTCAAACTCGTGGAAAAGGGCGTTTGCTTTACTAATGTAGTTGGGGTCTCTGCGAAGATCCGACCCGACGGCGCATATCGGAACCGAAAAACTCGTCCAAGGCATCTGCCGCCAGCTCCGGTAACGGTATCATTGATGATGCCCCGCTTCGATGACCTGCCTCGCGCCTACTCATCCTTTCATTGCCAGTGCCCGCCAGCATAGCTGCTTCTTTGGCCATCGACCAACGTCAAATACACGTTCAGAAAATAATAATATTGCGGTCCCTCCCGCCGCGTATCTCAGAATGGACATTCGGTTAGCGGTCGCTCTGCGACGATAGTGCTTCTTCATCCCTCCAGCGTTATTGCATCGCCGAAGCAAATTGGGATGCAGCGCAAGGACCCGCCATCTTCCACTGGGTGAACGGACGTCGCGTGAAGAGCCTTGAAGGAAAATTTGCCGAAGGTTACCATTGAAGCATTGCGATATTTCTCGATTTAGCGCGCGGTCAGCCGCGAAGCCCAGGAACATTTGCTATGTCGCCCATCCCCCCTCGTTCAAGATTCCGGTCGTCCCGGAACGGCGATCTGCTGCGTCTGGGAGGAGATGTTCTCCGTTTCGGCGCGGAAGCCTACGGTCAATGGTGGACTATTACGGGCCGCAGTTTGCGGCGCGAGACCGAACGCTTGGTCAAGGGCGTGAAGGCATCCGCGCCGCCGTCGACGTTATTGCAGGGCCTGGCCAGCGGCTATGTAAACTGGTTGAGCGAGTTAGCAGTCATGGCGCCTTCGGTCGCCGAAAAGGCTGCGATGGAATTTGCGCAGGCGGCGCACGGTGATCGAGAGCCCTGTGTTGGTAACGAGGGTGCAGGGCCTGTAACAGAGGGGGATTATTTCGAGGTTGCTGGCAAGCCGTTCGCGATGCCAGCGCGGGTTTTGGATGCTTCGCAGGGATGGTCGCTGTTCTTCGTGTCGACCAAGGCGGCTAACCACTCGCTTGGCGCGGCGGGCAACTACTTCTCCGCCTTCGATGCCGGCGGTGGCCGGACACCGCTCACGATCATGGGCGTGGACTATCGCAACAGCGACTTTGGCGTCTATCCGGAATTCGTTGTCGCGTTGACGGTGACCGCCAAGGGCGACCCCGCAAGGCAGCCATTCGTCTATTATTTGGCGATTGTCGTCACGCAGGAATTCACCAAAGAGGCGGCTCGAATCTTGTGGGGACTGGAGAAGATCGTCGCCCCCAAGCTCACGGCCAGCTATGCCGCGGATAATGTGCGATTCGGCCTGTCAGACAAGAGTGGCAAGGCGCTGTCGATCCGATTTCCGCGTTTCGGTGACGGACACTCTTTCGATGCACCTATCTTCTCGGTCTCGTTGCGAAGCTCGCCTATGGCTGGCGGGGACGCGGGACGCAGAAACAAGCGCCTCGTGGATCCGGAACGGCGAATCTATTGGGCTATGACGACGAAGAGCGGCAGCGGCGAGGGAACCCAGATCGGCGGCTCGGTGCTGCTGGAATTAGGTACGCCAGCAGACGGCTTGTGCCTGTGCAGCGACGGCAAGTCGGCTTGTTTGTGCGATACGCTGCGCAGTTTCGACATTGCCGAAAGGTTGCCGGCTGCGAACGGCTGGACGGAGCGGCAAACCGCAGTGTTCGGTCCGCCTCGGTTACTGGACCTGCCTTGATACGTGGCGGCGTCCAAGGGTCAACCGTTGGGAAACATCCGGGAGAATTGGGCGCGCATCATTGAATCGGCCACGGAGACAACCTTGGCGGCCATGGCCGCTGGTCGCAGCGCCACCGCGATCATCGCGGGGAAAATGGCCGGGTAGCTGTACGGCTGGACAATATCGATCGGAGTGCCAATCCCGCGCCTCCGGCGCAAAGCCTCAGCCGCCAGCAGGCCGCTGACCACGGCGCCTTCGACCGTGACGACATCGATGAACGTCTGGCAGAAGTCGCCGGCCAGGAAGAGGTTGGGAATGTCGCAGATCGCCTTGGGACGATAGTCCCAGCTCCCGACCTGGTTGACGAAAAGCTCCTCGCCGACATTGGTTTGAACATGGCAGCGGTCCCTGTCCACGTCATCGGGCTTGAAGTCGAGGAAGCGATGCAATTCCTTGAGCAAGATATCCAAAATGACCTTGCTCGGATAATCGACAATCCGATCTGCGTTTGAAGCGATGACATTGATAGCAGTGCCGCCCGCGGGGTGGTCGTTCCAGACTTGCGAAGTATCGAGCAGACTTAGCGTGTACTTCGAATCCAGCAGGACTGTAATACTCTTGGTCAAACCCCGAATCTTTCGCTTGAAATAGACATCGAGCGAGATCATGGGCTCGGTGCGCAGCAGGCGGACGGATTCAAGGTTGGGCGAGCAGGCGGCGACCTCCCAACTGACGAGGCGACCGAGCGCGCGCGGCGGTACGGCAAGGATAAGATCGCCGGGAACGTCGACTTCCCATGTTTCGGTCGGCTTCGGCGACGCGCCGCGCTCGCTGGTCGGGTTGATCGGCATGCGCCCGAGCGTCAACTTGCGCACCTTGCCATCTGTGAGATGAAGCCTTTCGAGCCGCGTCCGCCTTTCAATCTTGAAGTGACGCTTCAGATCCTTTGCACGAGCTTTCAGGTGTTTCGCCCACGGCTCGAAAATGGCGTCGTTGGTGTTCTGTGTGAGAAGCCACAAGGACGGGACCGGGTCAGGAAACCCATACTTGATCAGGCTCTGATAACTTCGCGCGGACGAAAGATAGCTCGGCGCGGCGAAGGCTTCCGCCAGGGTACGCGAAGAGTTTTCGATCGAAGCCTCAGTGCTGTAGCTTCTGGACCGAAAAAAATTATTGACCGATGTTTGCTCCAGTACTTCCCCTGACATCGACTGCGTGCCGATGAGGTCGAGCAGTGAATACGCCCAAAGGAAATGTTCCGCAGGCGGGGCGATGCCGTTCAGCATGTTAGTCACGACTGTCGCGGGCGAACCGGCATTGGTAAGATATGGCCGGGCCTCTTTTTCGCCCGGTAGCCAGCAGCCAATGACAGGGCTTGGTATGAATTTGTCGATGGCACCGATTTCCCTCATCAGCTGCCAGAAATTATTGTACCAATTCAAGTACATGTGATAGCAATGCTCGTGCGGGTCGGGTTTGCCGCCTTCTCTGTGAGCGCCGAGCTTGCCGCCAAGAAAGTCGTTCTGTTCGTATAGAGTGATGTCGAAGCCTTGCTCCATCAGCCGCGTGGCTGCGGAGATCCCGGCCAAACCGGAGCCGACGATTATCACTTCCGGCATATTAGTTACTCCCGAATTGCGCACCGCAATAATCGTAATAACGTAATAAAAGTAACATCAGATTGTCTCCCGTCATTGAGAGCAAAGCAATGGATTCCTCCCCACTCCAGGTGACCTATCGCGCAATCTTCACTGAAATGCTTTTGGCCCAATCAGCCGCAATCGGCGCATTCGCTGATGTCGCTGCCCGCTGCGCCCTGCTGGCGGGACAGGAATGTGAGCGGGCACTCATAACGATTACTCGCAACATGCCGCCAAAAGGCGGGACTGCCGAGCCGGCGCATCCAGGCGATGGATCGGAAATTCGGGAAGCCGCTCTGCCGAGGCTCGCGGATTCCGCTCGGGCCTTCGCCGCCATGCCGCTGATTTCAATGATGGTGTTCCTTTCGAAATACGACAAGTTGCGCACACGGCGCGGCGTGGTTCGGGACTAACCAAGCGTCCAAAATGTCGGGGGGAGTGCGGATTGCCTTCCCCGATGCCACCAATCGCGAGGTAGCCGCTGGGCTTACCAGCGCAACGCACGGGTTTGATGAGAATGTCAAACGCAGAAGGCACGTCTGGTTCTGGATCCGGCCGGTCGGCGCAAGACCCGGTTACCGGCCTTTTGCTTGCAATGCGTGACGCGTGGTTGGCGGGAGCCGCCCTCAAGGAAAGCCTCACTGCGCCATCGATGGCCGGCGGCAATCCGGGGGCTCGCGCGGCAGGTCTGCTGGGACCGATGATCGGTGTGCTTGGCGCGATGGCCGATTTCGCCGCCGCCAATCGCCAGCGGTTTGATCAGGCCGGCGCCGGGCCGGCGGGCCGCTCATCATCGCCCGGTCCGAACCAAGCGGCCGCCGCCGATCTCCTGCTACCTACCGGCTATGCCATGATGATCGCCGCGAACCGATCGGTCAGCTATTGGCTCGGCCTGGTTCAAATATTTGAAAATCATCAAGCAAAGTTGGCTCAGGTCGTTGGCCTAGAGGCGATCGAGGCAAGTGCGCCGGGAGCGGAACGCCTGATTGCGGCAGATGAACTGCGTTCATTGCTGCGTGAGGTCGGGGACCTCGCCACAAGGGAGGCGCGCATCTTGCAGAACGAGCTAAGCATTCTGGATGAGAGTTTAGCGCAGAGCTTTCAACAACCCGACCTGTCCGGCTCCTACAATAGGCGCTGGCGCAGCAAGGTCTAAGGCGGCGCCTTTCAAACATGCAAGAGCAATCGACGCAATCTGTTATCGCACGACTGGGTTTCGAGTCAGAGATGGCGCAGCTGCGCGAGCGCATTGCGCGCTGGGTTGCCGGTTGCAGCGAAGAGTTGCGCGAAGCGCTGGAATGGCAGTTCCTGGGCGGATCAAAATACTTTCGTCCGCTGACGATCTTCTCCTGCTATCGCGCGGTGCACGCAGGACCTATCCCCGAGCAGATCATGCAGTCGGCTTTGGTGATCGAGTTGTTTCACAATGTCTCCTTGATCATTGACGACATCGTCGATCGTTCGCCGACGCGGCGCGGCCGGGCGACCATGCACACCAAGTTCGGGGAACTGTCGGCTCTGATGACTTCAGGCTACATCGTGGCTGAGGGTTATCTGCAACTGAAGGACGATCTCACGGGAATTGCGTTGTTTTCCGAACTACTGAAGCGGCTGGGCGTGGCTGAGTGTCTGCAATGGCGGCTTCGTCGTCAGCCTTTGGGCGTTGAGGACTGGCGCAAGATCGCAGGAGAAGATACCGGCTCAATGTTCGAGGTCTGCGCCTGCTTGGGCGATCGCTCGGGCCAGTTGCGAACCTTCGGCGGCCTGTTGGGCTTGCTCTATCACGGTTGCGACGATGTTGGCGATGTGAAGGGGCTGGCCGCTCTCGGAGGCGGCGGCGAGGAGGACTTGCGCGACGGCATCCTTACGCTGCCAGCGGCGCTGGCGATCCGCGATCCCGCAGCGGCCAGGATATTTTGCGACGCGAAGGGCGGCGATCTGGCAGAACTGGGCAGGTATTTTGTGGCCCAGCTGCCGGAAGCGGAGAATTATCTCGACAAGATCGCCGAAGAGGGACGAACCGAAGCGCGATCGTTCGCCATCAATCCTGCGCCGTTGATCGCGCTGATCGAGCAAACCCGGCAGTTGAGCCGCTACTAGCCCGCTTTTCTGTTGTACAGTCGTCAACGCGGAAACGGAAAGAAGACGGACCCGCGCTACCCGGTCGCGGGGACCCGCGCAGGCCAATGCGCTAGGGTATCAGGGTTTAGGGACATGCGATCTCATGGAAAGTCTGGACGTCGGCGTATGGCTTGAAGAACTTGGGCTTGGCCAATACCGGGCCCTGTTCGCCGATCAGGCGATCGATAGCGATGTTCTGCCTGACCTGACAGAAGAAGATCTGGTGCGTCTTGGTGTACCGCTTGGGCACCGCAAGAAGTTGCTCAAGGCAATCGGAGACCTTCTCGGGCAGGAAACCACCGAAGGGAACGCGCCTATCCAGCTGGCGCGAACACGGCCGGACGCTGAGAGACGACAATTGACCGTGCTGATCTGCGACATGGTCGAATCGACGGCGCTTGCCGCCAAACTGGACCCCGAAGAACTCCGGAAGGTGATGGGAATCTATCTCGATGCTTGTGCGAATGCTGTGACGTCTCTTGGTGGTTTCATTGCCAGATACACCGGTGACGGCATCGTCGCCTATTTTGGCTATCCGGCCGCTTTGGAAGATGCCGCGGAACGGGCCGTGCGCGCCGGCCTGGAAATTAGCCAGACCATACCAAATCTGGCCCCACTGCCCGATGTCACGCTGCATGTGCGAACCGGTATAGCGACTGGGCTTGTTGTCGTTGGTGACCTTCTGGGTGAAGGCGCGGCCAGGGAAGAATCGGTTGTCGGAGAAACCCCGGTGCTGGCCGCACGGCTGCAGTCCCTTGCTTCACCCGACGGGGTAGCGATCGCCGGTAGCACCCGCCGCTTGATCGAGGGTGTGTTCGAGCTTGATTTCCTTGGCATGTGCGATCTGAAAGGTCTACCGGGCGTAAGGCCGGTCTGGCGCGTGCTGCGCGAGGCCGCATCCGAGAGCCGCTTCGATGCGACGCACCACGCGGATCTGACCGAAGTGGTCGGCCGTGAGAACGAGCTTTCGCTGCTACTTGGGCGATGGCAAACCGCCTGCGAGGGCGAGCGGCTGATGGTCCTGCTGGCGGGCGAAGCCGGCATCGGAAAGTCGAGGATATGCATGGCGTTGGCAAGTCGCATTGCAGCGGAGGGCCATTTCGTCATTCGCCTGCAGTGCTCGCCGTTCCATACCCACAGCGCGCTGCATCCGGTCATCACCAGTTTCGAGCGTATAGCTGGACTGACGCTGGCCATGGACCCAACGGAGAAACTCGAGCGCGTGACCGCTGAGGTCCAGAAGTCAGGCAATGTGGCGCCCGAAACCATTGCGCTTTTTGCCGGCCTGCTGTCGATACCGATCGGCGACCGGTTGCCGCAGCACGAAGCGCCGCTGGAGCAGATCAAGAGCCTGACCCTGGACGCCATCGACGACTGGCTCGTGAATCTGTCGCGGCTAAAGCCGGTATTGTGGATACTGGAGGATGCGCACTGGATTGATCCAACCACGGTTGAGGCGATCACCCGCGGCTTGGGCCGGCGCGAGAGTGCCCGGATCCTGTCTATCATAACGCACCGGCCGGAATATCGCCCCCCGTGGACTGGCCGCGGTCAGGTTACGTCGCTCAGCCTCAACCGGCTGAGCCGGCGGCAGTCTTACGAATTGGTCCGGCGTGTGGCGCTGACAAATTTGTCCGACGCACTCGTTGATCAGATTGTGGCCAAGACCGATGGGATGCCGTTGTTCATCGAGGAACTGACGAAGGTCATCATCGAGTCCGGCTCGTTCGAGGCGAGCGCCAGTCCCTATGACGCCAAGTGGGGGTCCGGTGAGTCGATGATACCGGTAACGCTGCAGGATTCGTTGCTTGCCCGTATCGACCGGCTGACAGACAGCAAATTCGTCGCCCAAATCGGTGCGGCGATCGGGCGGGAGTTCTCATTCGAGTTGTTGGCTGCGGTGCTGCCGTCCAAGCCCAAGGAACTTGAAGCCGCTCTGGCGCTTCTTGAGGCGGCCGACCTGATCAGCACGCGAGGTAGCCCGCCGCAGGTGACCTATACTTTCAAACATGCGCTGGTGCAGGAGGCGGCCTATTCGACATTGTTGATCAGCCGTCGCCAGGCGCTGCACAAACGCATTGCCGAGGCGTTGCAGAGCCGGTTTGCCCAGATAGCGGAGGTGCAACCCGAATTACTGGCGCATCACTTCACCGAGGCGGGTCTCGCCGCGCAAGCGATCAATTGGTGGGAGCGAGCCGCTTTGCGCTCGGCGGCCCGGTATGCCAACATCGAAGCGGCCAGCCAATTCAATCGAGCCTTGGCGTTACTCGCGCAACTTGCGGATGATTCAACGCATCGACATCGGGAGTTCGAATTACGTATCGGTCTGATCGAGCCGCTATATGCGATGCATGGCTATTCCGGTACGGAGGTCGAACAGAACTACGCCCGACTCCTTGAACTCGGTCAGGATCTGGGAGAAACGCGCCAATTGCTGCGCATCCTGTGGGGCCGTGCTGGCGGAGCTCTGGTGCGGACCGATTTGCCGCGCGCCGAAGAGTATGTCGGGAATTTTCTCGATCTGGCCCGTCAAGCCGGGGACGCGACGTCGGTGGCGCAGGGGCTCCGGATTCGCGCCATGATCGCGACTGCGAACGGCGAGCTGGAACTCGCCCGCGAGCGGTTCCTCGAAGTGATCGAGACATTTGAGCGCGAGGGTACGGCGACGACACTTGGCGACTACCTGACGATTCCGCGTCCGACGACGTTGGCGCAGTATTCGGTGGCCGCACAACAACTCGGTCGCCTGGACGAGGCGGATGAATTATGCGCGCGCAGTTTGCGCGAGGCTCGTGAAAGCGGGCATCACCTCACAAGCTGCTATGCAATCTGTCTATGCGCGATGAAATCAATGGTCGAGCAGGATCCTGCCGCCGTTTTCTCGCTCGGTGAAGAGCTCGTCGAGATCGTGAATCGCCATCATGTTTTCTATTGGGAATGCTTCACGGAAGGGCTGCTTGGCTGGGCTTCCGCCAGAACCGGCGATGTGGACAAGGGTTTGAGACGACTGCAGCGCGGTTGGGAAATCCGTGACAGGATGCAAACCAGGATCTGGGGCTCCTATTTCCGGATCAGCGAAGCCGATATCCTGGTGCGGAACCAGAGAAACGATGAGGCCATCGCCTTGCTGGATCGTGTGACGGCTGACCAGAATGCGGCGCGGTACGACGATGCTGAAGCGTTACGTGTACGGGCCAGCGCAAGACTAGCCCAAGGCGCACCGCTGGCCGAGGTGGAGGTGTTGCTTCAGCGCGGATTGACGACGGCGCGAAGGCAGCATGCGCGCCTGTTCGAGCTGCGGACCGCGACCAGCCTGGCGCAGGTTTGGCGGGATGCCGGACGAATTGATGACGCTCGCACGCTGCTCACACCTACCTATGGCTATTTCAAGAGCGGCCACCATACGGTGGACCTGATCCAGGCTCGTGCTGTATTGGACAGCATGAGGTGATGGTTGTTCGTTTCGTCGACCTCCTGCTGACGATCGAGTGAAACGCCTGATCATCTATCGCCTCGCCCTTGCGAATAAGCCCTCGCTGGGGTTGAAACCCATTGATAAACCCGTGTTTCAACGGATTGTCGTCCGGTCAGCGCGCTTGCGTCACCGGAACAAGGTCAGCCGCTTCTCAGAGGCCTTGCCGCGACAGAAATTATTTGCCGTTCCTGCGCTGGAACCAAAGTCCCATCGCATTATTGTTTGCTAAATAATGGAGGAACGCCATGATTTCCAAATGTCTTGCAATAGCATTCCTGGCTACCGCGTCGATGACCGGCGCGGCGTTGGCGCAAACAGCCACAAACCAGGTGGATTCGACTGCCAGTGCTACCACGCATAAGGAGGGTGAATGGCGTGCGTCCAAGCTTGCCGGCGTCGAGGTGTACAATGAAGCAAACGAGAAGATCGGCGACATCAACGAGGTGATTTTGGATAGGTCAGGCAAGGTGGCCAATGTCATTCTAGGCGTCGGCGGCGTTCTCGGCTTGGGCGAGCACTACGTGGCAGTCGCCTTCGATAAGCTGAAGTGGGTTGACCAGCCGGTGACGTCGACAACTGCCTCAACAACGTCCGCGCCGGGAATACGCCTGCAACTACTTCCGCTCGAGACGCGACCACGCAAACCACCACCGGCGCCGCAACTACCACTACGACAACAACCACAACCACCGCCAGTAAGCGTTGGTATCCTGATCACGCGGTTTACAACGCCACCAAGGATGATTTGAAGGCTATGCCGGAGTTTAAGTACTAACTCTCGATATGCGATTCAAAGGCCCCTCATCCGAGCATTTAGGCAGCCAGGAAGCGTGGAGCAACTGGCGGGACCTGGGCCGAACGGAAGTCCGTGGGATAATCTCGCCATTATTGCGTACTGATCGCGGTTTATATCGTGATTGAATCGGAGGGGATTCCGGTTCTGAAGGAATCAGACCGAGTTCTCTCGCGAGCTGGTGTCCATAACGAGGCGCAGCTTTCGGCTTTGGCGGTTGCAGAATTACGCATTCGGTAAGGCCGCCTCTGTTGGCGGGCACCCCTAGGGTCCACGTTCGAGGAGCAACATGATCACGGGCAACACAATGCCGCCCGAGATCCTGATGAAGACGAAGCGGACGAGGACGAAGAGAACGAGGACCGCGCCGACGAACCGCCGGTCGTGCGCGAGCCGGACGAAGACTAGAGCATGTACGATGGCGCGCTTTGTCCACAACGCAAACATCGAGCACTATAGACGGCTGATCGCTGAGAGCGAGTGTGATCCGTCGCGAGACGAACAGACGTGAACCCCTTCACACTTGTAATCCGCCGTCCTACACTTGCTTAACTAACGACGGGGGCTGTTCTCAAAGAGTGGAGGAGGCTGCAATGCGTGAACCAAACCTTGAAAAGTTGAACGCGCTGGTAGAAAAGCTGGTCGGCGACCTCGGCATCTCACTTGGCGGCGCAAGCATACTGCTCGGCGATCGCCTCGGGCTCTACAAGGCGATGGCGGACGGTGCTGTGATCACTCCGTCCGAGCTTGCCAAGAAGACCGGCCTGCATGAGCGATATGTGCGCGAATGGCTGGCCGGGCAGGCCGCCTCTGGATACATCGACTACCACCCCGAAAAAAATGCGTTCTCACTCTCGGCCGAGCAAGCCATGGCGTTCGCCGAAGAGGGGTCGCCGGCTTTCTTTGCCGGTGCATTCGACGTCGTGCAATCCACCTATCTTGACGAACCCAAGATCGCCGAAGCGTTTCGAACTGG
>Ga0210400_10003972_pt1 | contig 12950 bp, 11 predicted proteins | sample IncBWH26MmetaG_FD_155456 | JGI IMG/M metagenome (GOLD analysis project Ga0210400, IMG submission 155456) | Forest soil microbial communities from Barre Woods Harvard Forest LTER site, Petersham, Massachusetts, United States - Inc-BW-H-26-M | ecosystem: Environmental > Terrestrial > Soil >...
CACAACCAAATGTGCGTATCGAGCAGGAATCGCATCACTTTTCTTCGTCGGGATCCTGCGCCGCTTCCCAGTCAGAAATGTCCGTGATAGAGCTCACGATATCTCCATGGATCGTAAGGGAGCCGACCGCCGTGCCGAACTTCGGAGCCCGCTTCGCGGTGGCCGGGGGCATGATTTGAGCGACCGGGTGGCCAAAGCGAGTGACGAGGACAGGCTGTCCGGTTTTCTTGACCTTTTCGAGTACCGCCAGGCAGGTCGCTTTGAATTTCGAAATTGCAATTTCTTCCATGGCACTTTGCTCCTCTTTGCCAGAAGAATAGCATCAAACGGGACCATGGTCAAACCATAGTTCGATTATAGTTAGACCATGGTCACTATTTGTATTATTTCATTTTATTTCAATTAGTTACAATAGTCTATGTTCCTGGTAGGTTATGGCTCGTCGTCACCGTTGGCAGCTTGGCTCAGGTCGTGATCGAACGCCTTCCCGGGATCGAGTGTGCTGCCGCCGACCTTCTGGAGTTCACCGTTGAGCTTCGGAACGGTATTCAGCTTCAGGTCATTCCATCGCTTTAGGAGCAGATTTAATTGTTCGGTGAGTTCGGAATAGACTTTGCTCGCTTGAGTAGTCGGGGCGGCATCGGCGGAATCGGCGATGCCGAGCAGTTGGCTGAAGTGCTGATTGATGCTGGATAAATTCTCAGGTTGCTTGCCGCTGGGTGGAGTTCCGAAGAAGGTGCTGCTGGTTGCCCCGGCCAGGGCGGCGCATTGCTTGTCCAACTCCACCAGCGATTCGGCGAGCTTCCCTTTCGCCGTCTTTGCAGACTCTTTCAATTGTTCGCGGACGGACTGCACCTGGCTCAAGGCGTCGTAACTTTGATTCATTCCGGAGACGGCACCGGCCTGGAGCGACGCTTGCGCTTGCAGTTCCGAAAGGGGTGTCTTGATGCGCGGGTCCATCTTCACCGTCAGCGGTTGAGTAAATTGTTTGCCATCCACGGTCACCCGGACGGTGTAATTTCCCGGCAATGCCCATACTCCGAGGGGAAGCAGCGGCGTATCGTGCGCGATCGCGGAAATGGGAAATTCCTTGTTGAGCGCTTTCGGCAGCTCACCGTGCAAGTCCCACACGAAGCGGTGCATGCCCTGCGCGGCCGAAAGGATGCGCGCGGGCCGTACCCAATACATCGGGATCGGATGTTCGCCGGCAATTTTGTCCATCGGCGGCGGCTGGTCTGCGCTGGAGTAGCGGCGCACGGTTGCGCCTGTGGCGTCCAGAATTTCCAGAGTGACGGGGCCGTTCGCGGCTGCGGCAAGGTAGTAGTCGATGGTGGCGCCATCCGGCGGATTTTTTCCCGCCGGTGTTTCGGGCGGCAGCGGCGTGTCCGGATTGCGATCCCAGCGCCAGCGCAAGGCGTCCTGCGGCTGGTACAGAAATGCCGGGGATTTTGCAATCTGATCGTTCAACTGGCGGAGCGGAGCGAGGTCGTCGAGGATCCAGAAGGACCGGCCGTGCGTGGCGACAATGAGGTCGTCACCGTGGATGGCCAGATCGCGCATGGAGGTGTGCGGCAGATTCAACTGCAGCGGCTGCCAGGAATTGCCATCGTTGAACGAAACATAGACAGAGGTTTCGGAGCCGGCGAAGAGTAATCCTTTTCGCGCGGGATCTTCGCGGACAGAATTGATCGGAGCATTATCCGGAAGACCGGCAACAATTTCCTGCCAAGTGGCGCCGAAGTCGCGAGTGCGGTAGATGTGCGGCTTCAAATCGTCCAGGCGGAAGCGGTTGACGGCGGCATAGACCGTTCCCGCGTCGGAATGCGAAGCCTCCAGAATGGAAACCTTGCTCCAGGAAGTAAGCTGCGGCGGAGTGACATTCTTCCAGGTCTTTCCGCCGTCGCGAGTGAGCTGAATCAGGCCATCGTCGGTGCCGGCCCACAGCGTGCCTGTTTCCTTGAAGGAGGGTGCGAGAGCATAAATCGTGCCGCGATGCTTCCCTTTTTCGGGGTCGCCCGCGGAAAAAGCGCCGAGATTCGCGGGGATTTCCGGTGACTCGCGCGTCAGGTCCGGGCTGATGATCTGCCACGAGCGGCCGCCATCGGTCGTCTTGAACAAAACATTCGCGGCGAAATAGAGAGTGCCCGCGTCGAGCGGCGAAAAAACAATGGGGAGGGTACGGTTGTAACGATACTGGCCGGTACGGATCGGTTCGGGGGCAACGTTGGCGTATTCGTTGAGCGCCTGATTCGTGCGCGTGATGCGGCCGCCGTAAAGAATATTTGGATCGCGCGGGTCAACGGCGATGTAGCCGTACTCCTCGACGCCCGGCAGGTTCCACTCGCGGAAAGTCAGTTCGCCGACGTCGCTGCGGCTCATCACGGCGGCGCTGCCGCTCTCCTGTTGCGCGCCGTAAACCCAATAGGGAAACCGGTTGTCGGTGGTGGCGTGATAGAACTGGGCGGTCGGTTGGTTGTACCAACTGCTCCAGGTCTTGCCGGCATTCACGCTGATGACCGCACCCTGATCGCTGGAAAGCGCGATCATCTGAGGGTTATTCGGATTGATCCAGATGCGCTGGTAATCGTCACCGCCCGGTGCGCCCTTGAATCCCGTGAAGGTTTTTCCGCCGTCGGTGGATTTCCACGTCGTCGTGTTGGCGACGTAAATCAGATCGGCGTTGTCCGGCGAGACCGCGATGCCCATCGCGCCTGGACCGCGGCCGCCGATGCGGTGATCTTCGTTGACGTGCTGCCAGCTTTCTCCGGCGTCGTCGGAGCGGTAAATGCCGGGTTCCTTTTGCGCTTCGGCGGTCAGATACATGCGCTTCGGATTGCTGGGCGCGATGGCGATACCGATGCGGCCGAGCAAGTCGTCGGCGCCGGGAAGGCCTTTGGTGATTTGCTGCCAGGTGCTGCCGCCGTCCGTGGACTTGTAAAGGCCGCTGCCGGGAATTACAAACGATTCGCCACTGCGAATTTCCCAGGGAGCTACGCGAGCCGCCCAGAGGGCAGCAAAAAGAACCTGCGGGTTGGCCGGATCCATCACCAGATCGGCGGCGCCGGTGTTTTCGTCTTTGTAGAGGACTTTTTCGAAAGTTTTTCCGCCGTCGAGCGAGCGGAATATCCCGCGTTCCGTATTCGGTCCGTAGGGATGGCCCTGGACAGATACGAAAACGCGGTCAGGATTTCGCGGATCCACAACGATGGCCGTGATCTGCTGAGCGTCGCGCAGTCCGAGGTGGGTCCATGACTTTCCCGCGTCAGTGGACTTATAAAAACCATCGCCGACGGCGAGGTCAGGCCGCTGCAAGCCTTCGCCACTGCCGACGAAAAGAATATTGGGATCGGACGGAGCGACGGCCAGCGCGCCGATGGAGCCGGAGGTTTGTTCATCGAAAATCGGGAGCCAGGTGTTGCCGAAGTCGGTAGTCTTCCACAGGCCGCCGTTCACCGCGGCCATATAAAAGACATTGGGCTGCTGCGGAACGCCGCTGATAGCGACAGTGCGCCCACCGCGAAAAGGGCCGATGCAGCGCCAGCGCATTTCGGAATAGAGTTTTGGATCGTATTGCTGCGCCCGAAGGGAAAAAGCAGGAAACGCAACGGCCAGCAGGCAGAGCACGCCAACGATTTTGAGCGGAATTCGCATCCATTTCCTCCAGGAACGCAAGGAGGATAGCGCGGGCGCTGGCAACAGGCAAAGATCAATCCACAATTGTTTGCGGGAAGAGTGGCCGAAATGAACATTCGGCTGGCGGCAACTCGGAGCGGCTGGAGAGCGGGAAGGAGCGCAGGCCGGCTGGAAGCCGGCGCTACCTCCAGTCCCAGCTAGTCGTCGGGGGATTCCTTGACGACGCACTTGATGTCCACCACGGGCGTTCCGTCGATCGCTTCGATCGGGCCGATGGATAGGACATTTTGATCAATCGACAGAACCTTGGCCCGGTGCAGGCCCAAAGGATTGGGGCGATGCGGCGAACGAGTCGAGAAAACCCCTCGTATCTGACGGGTGAGATCGCCGCGCGGGCGAACCTTCAAGGTCTCGCGGTTCGCAAGATGCAGCCACGTGATGATGACGATGTCGTCTCCGACGTTTATCCCGTCCATCGCGTCCCATACACGCGCAACCAGTTCGAGCCGCGCGTTGGGCGCTCCATCGGTATAGAAACGCGGAGCGTCTTTCGTGTTTTTGAGTTCGGACCGAATCCAGCCGATTGGTTCAAGCAAATAGGTATCCATAGCAGCGCACCCTGATCCAAAGCGGAATGAGAATAGAGCTAAATCCCAGTCTAAGCCAGGTATCAGGCAAATTGGCGCGGCCCGTTTATTTCATGTTGAGTGCGGAAGAGGAGCTTCCGCTTTTGAGGACCACGATTCGTTGCCGAAATCTGGTGGGAAGGCAGCGCCTCAACCGCAAAAGCGGCAGCTTTGCTGCCGCACTCCAAAAGGGGCCTCAGTCCGCGGGTTGTTTTTCTTTGCTGGGGGCCGGCCGCGGCGGCGTGCCGTCGGCTTTTACATAGTGGGCGTACCAGGCGAGGTAGCGCTCATGCAGATCCTTTATATGGGAGGGCGTCTTGAACTCGTGGTATTCGTCCGGATAGACGACCAGCAGCGTCTCCCTGCCCAGCTCTTTGAGCGATAGATACATCTGTTCACCGCCGAGGACCGGAACGTTGCAATCCACACTGCCACCGACAAAGAGGGTGGGCGTTAAAATGTCCTTCGCCCGGTAAAAAGGCGAGATGCGGTCCCAGAGCGCTTTGTTCTCCCACGGGTAGCCAAGTTCGATCACATATTCGCGCTGGTACTCGTCATGGCCCCACAGACTGGTGAAGTTCGCCGCGCCTGCGCCGGTGATCGCCGCTTTGAAACGGTTGGTCTGGCCGATGATGAAGTCGGTGGAAATTCCGCCATACGACCAGCCACCAACACCCAACTTGTCCGGATCGGCCAATCCCTGCGCCAGGGCGAAATCCACAAACGCCATGTCGTCCTGATAGTCCTTGTTACCCCAGTCGGCGTAGATTGCTTTGCAGAAATCCTGCCCGTAACCGGAAGAGCCGCGTGGGTTGGGCAGCAACACCGCATACCCATTGGCCGCAAAAAGCTGGGCAACGTTGAAGAACTCGTCCTCGTACTCCTCGACCGGACCGCCGTGCGGGCGCAGGATGGTCGGAACCTTCTTGCCGGACACATAATTTACCGGCTTATAGAGGTAGCCGTGGACCTCCGTTCCATCCTTGGATTTGAAGGAAACGTATTCACCCTTGACCACTTTATGCTGTGAGAGCCAGTCGTCGTTCAGGTGCGTCAGCCGGGTGAGCTTTCCGCCTGGAATGGCAAAGACCTCGTAAGGCCGGTCCGTCGTCGAGATGGTCGCGGCGAGGGTGCCGTCTTTGGAGAAAGAGTAGCCATCCGCTGAGAGCCGCCCGCCAATGGCTCGAGTGACCTTGCCGTCGGCAAGAGAGACTTGGGCCACCGTCTGGGTGCCGTCGTCATTTGTGAGGAAAAAGACGGACTTGCCGTCCGGGGCAAACCGGGGTGCGCTGGCCATGCGGTCAAACGACTTCGTAAGGATTTTTGCCTCGCCGCCGGCCGCGGGAGAAACGGCGACGTGTCTCGTGGCGTAATAGAAAAGCTTCAGGTCAATGGAAGCCGTGTAGGCGAGCCACTTGGCGTCGGGCGACCAGGACGGGTGTCCCTTCTCTCCCGGGAAATTGGTGATCCGCACGGGATGAGCGCCCTGGTCTTTATTGTCGGCGGCCACCACCCAGATGTCGGAGTTATAGGTGGCGTCGGGATCCGGCTGGGTGCGGTTGCTGGCGAAAGCGAGAAACTTGCCGTCGGGCGACCAGGCGGGTTGCGAATCGTCGTAATCGCCCGAGGACACCTGACGCTGGGTCTTCGCCGCCAGGTTGAAGACGTAGAGGTGCGTGCGGCGGCGGTCGATGTAGCCGACATTGTCGTCTTTGAACTGCAGCCGATCGATCACCCAGGGAGGCTGCGCTTTGGACTTCTTCCCTGGCCCGTCGTCAGCGCCCTTGGATTTTCTGGCCGCCGCTTCCGCCTCTTCCGGCGTGGGATCGCGAAGAATCAAAACCAGTTGTTTGCCGTCGGGCGCCCAGTCGAACTCCTCCACATCCTGAATCGTGTCCGTCAAGCGCTGCGCCTCGCCGCCCTGGCGATTGAGCAGATAGACCTGCGTCTTCTCGTCGTTGCCCTCGGCGTCCTTGCGCGTAGAGAGAAACGCCAGAAACTTTCCGTCCGGCGACCAGCGCGGGTGAGACGACGCCACGCCTTCGGTGGTGAGGGGAAAAGAGTCGCCACCAGAGGCCGGCACCATCCAGATTCGCGACTCCGCCTTGTCTTCCTTCAAGGAACTTGAGGTGACGGTGAAGGCGATCACCTGCCCGTCCGGGCTGAATTGCGGTTCGTGCGCCTCTTTGACACCGAAGAGGTCGTCGACCGTGATCGCGCGCGGGGTTGCGGCTTGCTGCGCGGAGGTAATAGAACTTGCCAGGAGAAAGAGTGCGGACAGGCCAGAAAATCGAAGCTTCATGCGGATGACCCCGGTAGAAATTGGAATGAAAAAAGCCTCGCGGAGTGTACCACAGCCCATTGGCCGCTGGCCGGATCAGCCGGCGGGCGAAGGAAAATTTTCGGACGCGCGCAGGCTGGGCGCATGAAACGAAACGACTAGTACCCAAGTACCGTTGGCTCGCTCGAAAAAAAATTCGCCGAGCCTCATTTTTTTCTTGCAAGCGTGCGCGGTGATTGTATTCTTCAAAAGGTGAGCTTGCTTCGAGAAATGGGAAAGCGAGAGTCACTTTAGGAGGACGAGAGAAAAAAATTGAGCACTATATCGCTGCCCGCCCAAATTCCTTCCCAAGCACTTCCCATCTCCAAAAAGAGAGCCGCAAAACTGACGCTCTGGCCTTTGGTTGCCGCCACGTTCTTTATGGTGTCCGGTGGAACCTACGGCACTGAAGCGATCATTTCCGGCGCAGGTTACGGCCGCGGGATTCTGGTGCTGCTGTTTCTTCCCGTCCTGTGGTGTTTGCCGACGGCTTTCATGATCGGCGAGCTTTCGAGCGCGCTGCCGCACGAAGGCGGCTACTACGCGTGGGTGCGCCGCGGCCTGGGGAATTTCTGGGGCTTCCAGGAAGCGTGGCTTTCGCTGGCCGCCAGCATCTTTGATATGGCGATTTACCCGACGCTCTTTGGGATTTATCTGAAGCAGATGTCGCCCTGGTTTGGCGAGGGGAATCACGCGATCCTCGCGGGTTTGTTTGTGGTGGTAGCCTGTGCGGCTTTAAATCTTGCGGGCATCCGCGTGGTGGGGCTCACCTCCCTGTGGCTTTTCTTCCTGCTGTCGCTGCCGTTTGGACTGATCGTGCTGCTGACGCCGGTGAAGCTTGGCGCGTTCGCGGGAGGAGAGCAGGCAGCTTCGGCGGGCGCAAGTGTCGGCTTGCTGGGTGCGGTGCTGATGGCCATGTGGAATTACATGGGCTGGGATAACGCCTCGACCATCGCGCAGGAAGTGGAACGGCCGCAACGTACCTATCCAAGGGCGATGATCGCCGCTGTCATCCTGGTGTCAATCACCTACGTTCTGCCGTTTGTGGCTGTCTACTTTACCGGGACTCCGGCGTCGGCGTTTGCCGAGGACGGTTCGTGGGCGGCGATTGCCGGCCAGCTGGGAGGCAAAGTGATGGGTTTCGAGTGGCTGCGCTTCATGGTGACCATCGGCGGGATGATGAGCGCGTTCGGCATGTTCAACGCGCTGGTGATGAGCTACTCGCGGCTGCCTCTGGCCATGGCCAAGGACGGCATGTTGCCGAAGGTGTTCGGCAAGGTGACGCGCAAGAACGAAACGCCATGGGTAGCCATCGTGGTGCTGGCGAGCTGCTGGGCGTTGTGCCTGGGACTCGGCTTCAAGCGGCTGGTAACGCTGGACATTATGCTATACGGCGCTTCGCTGATGCTGGAGTTCATCACGCTGGTGGTGCTGCGCGTCCGGGAACCGAACCTGAAGCGGGAATTCCGCGTGCCGGGTGGCATGGCGGGAGCGGTTACGTGCGGGATCTTCCCGCTGGGATTGCTGCTGCTGTCGTTGGTCGAGAGCGACCGCGAGAGCATTCTGGGCATGAACGGGTTGGTCTTCGGATTGATCATCGTCGCGGCGGGATTTGTGATGTACTACGCCACGCGGCAGATCCAGGCTCGCTTCGCGTCCGAAGCAGCCCCGCAAGTCACGGCGGCGGATTAGGCGCAGCTTTTTTGAGTGCGGGAGCGAAGCTCCCGCTTTTGGGGCTAAACCTCCTTCTCACTCACAAATTCGTCTCAGAGTTGCAGGCTCGAAAGCGGAGGCTTCGCCTCCGCACTCAAAGGGTCCCTCATCGGCGCGGATTGATGTTCTTCGAATCAACGAGGGCGTTCAGATTTGGTATCCTGCTGGGCGTGAGATTCTTTCCCACTGCAGGGCAAATTCGGGCTACTGGCATCGCCGCCGGCGTGTTGTGCGGAGTCGCGCTCGGATGGGCAGCTCCTCAGCAAGGCGGCACAAATAGCAAGCCGGCCGCGAAAGCTGCGCAGACTACCGCGAACCCTTCCTCTCCGGCCAGCCATTCCAGCGTCACCCCGTCGCAGCAAACGGCCAGCGCTTCAACGTCTCCCGCAACCCGCACAGGTTTAAATATCGTGGTGCTGGATCCCGCGCACGGCGGCACGGATCCGGGCGCGCGCGGAACGGAAGGCATCAGCGAGAGCGACGAAGTGTTGCAATTCGCCTTTGCCACGAAGAGGGCGCTTGAAGCCCAGGGCTTCCAGGTGATCCTGACCCGCGAAGGGAACGATGATCCTTCCTTCGACGACCGCTCGGCGCGGGCGAACGCGCAGCGAGGTGCGGTCTTTATCACGATGCACATCGCCTCGACGGGATTGACGGGCACGGCGCGCGTCTACGTGGAACCGGACGCGCCGGCAACCAAAAACATCGCCGGGCTGATTCCGTGGGACCGGGCACAGGCGCCGTTTTTGAGTTTAAGCCGGAAACTTGGCGACCTGGTGCAGCAGGAATTGTCGAAACGCTTCAAAGGTTCGCCCGACACGCTGCAAACCGCGCCGGTGCGGCAACTGCGCACCACGGCAGCGCCGGCAATCGCAGTGGAAATTTCGAGCGTGGTGGTGAAGGAACGCGTTGAACTCGACCGCATGGTTCCTGGTGTGGCGGAGGCCATTGCGCGCGGGTTGGTGGAGTTTCGGCCAACGTATGTCGTGCCGAGCAATTCCGCTCCCGGGGGGAGCGTGCAGCCATGAACCAGAAGTGGACGATGTGGCTGGGCGGGGTGCTGCTGGCGGCGGTGATTGCGGCGGCGCTCTACTTCCCCGCCCTGCGTCGCCAGGTGAATAAGGCAAAAGATTTGACGGAAAAAACCGCCGAACAGGCGAGGCGCGAGTTGCTGCCGGTGGCGCCGGTGAGCACGGGCGATCCGATGGTGAAGGTGAATATGTTTTGGGGATCGCGCGGCCAGGAAGGCGAGTTGGTGCCGGTTGTGGTGGAATTGCCGCTCGCGCGCGATCCTGTTCTGCGCGCGAAGCAGGTGCTGAATACGCTGCTGGCCGGCCCGGTGGACGCGGAATCGCGCACGCTGCCGCCCGATGCGGCGCTGCTGGCGTTTTACATTTTGCCTGACGGCACGGGTATCGCGGATTTTTCCGATGAAATCCGGACTTCGATTCCCTCGGGGATTCAAAGCGAGCAACTGGCGGTGGAGTCGATTTTGCGAACGCTTGAAGCCAACGTGCCGCAGGTGCTACGGTTGAAAATTTTGATTCATGGCCAGGAAGCGGATACGCTGGCGGGCCATGTGGATCTGACGCAACTGTTCCGCGTGAACGCCAAGGATGCGGCGGGCACGCAATTGGATAATCCTTCGCCGCCGGGTTCGAAGTTGCCGGCGCCGATCCGCAGGGCCGTGGACACGGTGCGCAGAGCGACGAAACGGTGAGCGGGCCGGTTAAAGTATTCACCAAGTGGAAAAGAGGCTTGCAATGCGGAGCGACGGACGGCACGCCGACCAGTTACGGAGCTTGAAGATCACGCCGGATTTTATTTCTCAGGCGGAAGGCAGCGTGTTGATCGAATTGGGAAAGACGCGGGTGATCAGCACCGCAACCGTTGCGGACGGAGTTCCGGGATTCTTGAAGGGCAGCGGCAAGGGCTGGGTGACCAGCGAATATGGCATGCTGCCGCGCGCGACCGAAGAACGAACGCCGCGCGAAGCGGCGCGCGGCAAACAGAGCGGGCGGACGCTGGAGATCCAGAGGCTGATCGGGCGTTCGCTGCGCGCCGTGACGGATCAGGAAGCGCTTGGCGAGCGGACGGTGTGGATCGATTGCGACGTCATCGAAGCGGATGGCGGCACGCGGACGGCCTCCATCACCGGGGCGTTTGTAGCGCTGGCACTGGCGATGGAACGCATGGTAGCGGCGGGAATTCTGAAGAGTTCGCCGCTGATCGATTCGGTGGCCGCTACAAGCGTGGGAATTGTGGATGATGTTTCGCTTCTGGACCTGTGCTACGAAGAGGATGCGCGCGCGGAAGTGGATATGAACGTGGTCATGACCGGAAGCGGCGATTTCGTGGAGATACAAGCATCCGCTGAGGGCCGTCCATTTGCCGGGGCTGAGATGCAGGATCTGCTGGCGCTGGCCGCGGCGGGCATTCGTCTGTTGGGCGAAGAACAACTCACGGTGTTGCCCGCGAATTTCCTGGGGCGCAAGCGGTAGCCGGTGCGCGATTTTCAATAAGACATAAACAATCCAAGACAATCAGAGAAAATGACAGAGATCACGGAATTGCGAACGCTCCATCTGGCTTCAGGGAACGCGGGAAAACTGAAAGAGTTTCGATTCCTGGCGGAGGCTTGCGGTAAGAATTGGAAGTTGGAACTGCTGCCGGACTACTCGAAATTGCCGGAGTTTGAGGAAGCGGCGCCGACTTTTGCGGAAAATGCGACAGGGAAAGCGTTTTACTATTCGCGGCAGAGCGATGGGCTCGTGTTTGCCGATGATTCGGGGTTGGTGGTGCCGGCGTTGGGTGGAGCGCCGGGAGTGCTTTCGGCTCGCTACGCGGGACCAGGGGCCAGCAACGAGCAGAAAATTGCGAAGCTGCTTTTCGAAATGCAGGGGCTGGAGGGAGCCGACAGAAGCGCTTATTTCGTTTGCGTGATTGCGGCGGTCCGGGGTGGCCGGGCAGTCGCGGTCGTTTCGGAAAAGGTGGACGGGGAAATTCTGGATTCGCCGCGCGGATCGGACGGTTTTGGGTACGACCCGGTGTTTTTCTTTCCGCCGCTGGGCAAAACGTTTGCGGAATTGCGGGCGGAGGAGAAGAGCCAGCACAGCCATCGGGGGAAGGCGTTTCGGAGGTTGCTGGAAGTGTTGCAGTAGCGGAAGAAAGCTTAACGCAGAGGCACAGATGTCGCAGAGAAGAGGCGGAAATGGCGGCTAAGAAAAAAGTAGAGGTCAGCACGAAGAAAGCGGCGAAAAAAGCCCCAGGGAGAAAAGCTGCGGCCAAGAGAATGGTTGGGACTCCTGCGGGGACCGATCCGAAGCGTGTGGCTGCGATTCTGGCGGGATTGGATGCGGCTTATCCTGCGGCGACATGCGAGTTGAATTATTCGAATGCGTTTCAGTTGCTGATCGCCACGATTCTTTCGGCGCAGTGCACGGATGTGCGCGTCAACCAGGTCACCCAGGAGCTTTTCACAAAATATACGAAGCCGGAAGACTTCGCCTATGCGCCTCCCGCGGAACTCGAGAAGGCAATCCGTCCAACCGGATTTTTCCGCAACAAGACGAAATCCATCATGGGTGCAAGCAAGGGCCTGATGGACAAATTCGGCGGCGAAGTCCCGCGCACGATGGAAGAAATCCTGACGCTGCCGGGGGTGGCGAGAAAAACGGGAAACGTCGTGCTCGGCACCGCGTACGGAATCGCCAGCGGCGTTGTGGTGGACACCCACGTGATTAGGCTGTCGCAACGGCTCGACTTGACCCACAATGACGATCCAAAAAAAATCGAGCGGGACCTGATGAAGGTGATTCCCGAAACCAAGTGGATTAAGTTCTCCCACCAGCTTATCTGGCACGGCCGCCGCGTCTGCGCCGCGCGCAAGCCCAAATGTGGCGAGTGCAACCTCGAATCACTCTGCTATTCAAAAGACAAAACGATTTAACAAAACGGCCCTATGCCCTAGACTCCAGAGATATCACGATGCCCGCCACGCCACATCCTGTGGAAACCACGACGGCATTACTTAACAAAAACAGTCGTGTCAGTTCCTGGCCGTTCAAGCTACTTGCTCCGGTCGGGTTTCTAGGGGTAATGATTTATCTCTGCCTCGCAATACTCCTGTCTACTCCGTATCTTCTGGTTAAGAACTATGTGGCCAATAAACGTCGGTCCCGGTTCGAGTCACGCATGTTAGGCCTCGGTCGAACAATCGACCTCATGGAAGTTTTGGAAATAGTCAAAGAGGGCCGTGGAACGATTCTCCAAGAGCACCTTTTTCGTCGTGGCTGGGGAGTCAGAAGGTGGTGGATACCAAACAACCTTCTCCAAAATTCGCCTTACCAGCTACCAACATCTTTTGAGCAGGCACACACCGCTGATTTCGAGGTAGCTTGCAGATGGCTTTTTGAGCGTTATACGAGCCCAGTGACCGGAACCGCGAAGCTCATCGTTTGCATCAAAAACGGAAAGCACAATCCGATTTTGTGGCATGAGCTTCCCCCGCAAGTGGAGTTGATTTGCCCAACCGACGCCTATGATCGATAAATTGCGTATTACTTTGCTTCGGCGTTGATCAAGTGCTGTAAGCTGTAGGTAATGACGGCTTCAGCGAAGTCAGGTTTCGCTCCCACCAAAGAGACGTACATCGCCGG
>Ga0210400_10003973_pt1 | contig 12946 bp, 11 predicted proteins | sample IncBWH26MmetaG_FD_155456 | JGI IMG/M metagenome (GOLD analysis project Ga0210400, IMG submission 155456) | Forest soil microbial communities from Barre Woods Harvard Forest LTER site, Petersham, Massachusetts, United States - Inc-BW-H-26-M | ecosystem: Environmental > Terrestrial > Soil >...
CGCAGCAAGCTCTTGGGCGTCATGATGATGAGCGGCTTGCGCAACGGGCGCAGCATCTGCCTGCGCAGCATGTGGAACATCTGCGCCGGCGTCGAGGGAACGCAAACCTGCATGTTGAACTCGGCGCAGAGCTGCAAAAATCGCTCGAGGCGCGCCGAGGAGTGTTCCGGACCCTGGCCTTCGTAGCCATGCGGCAGGAACAAGGTGATGCCGGACACGCGGCCCCACTTGGCTTCGCCCGAGCTGATGAACTGGTCGATGATGACCTGCGCACCGTTGCTGAAATCGCCGAACTGGCCTTCCCAAATCGTCAGGCAGCGAGGCTCGGTGGTCGAGAATCCGTATTCGAACCCCATGACGGCCTCTTCGGACAGCACCGAATCGGTCACCGTGAACTTTGGCTGATTCGTGGCGATGTGCTGCAGCGGCACGTACGATCGCCCCGTGGTCTGGTCGTGCAATACGGCATGGCGATGAAAAAATGTGCCCCTGCCGCTGTCTTGTCCGGTGAGGCGGATGGGGTAGCCTTCCTGCACCAGGCTTGCGTAGGCAAGATTCTCGGCGCAGCCCCAATCCAGGGCCAGATCCCCGTTCACCATCTTCTCGCGGGCCTGCATGATGGCGAGCACGCGAGGATGTAAATTCCAATCCGTGGGGTACGCCGTGATCGCCTTCCCCAACACCCGAAGCCGCGCCATGTCCACGCCGGTCTTCACCGGCTCCCAATCGGCGCCCAAGTACTCGCTCCAATCCACGGTGTAGCGATTACCGATCAACCCCAGGGCGGCCCGGGCCTGAGGCTTGCCTTCATCCAACCCCGTGCGGTAAGTCTCCATCATCGCGGCGGCTTCCGCCGCGCTCAAGATCCCCTCGGCCGCGAGCTTGTCCGCATACAGCGCACGTGCGGTCGGTTTCTTGCGAATGACCTGATACATGAGCGGCTGCGTCGCGGCAGGCTCGTCGGCTTCGTTGTGTCCATGCCTCCGGTAGCAGACCAGATCAATGACCACATCCTTGTGGAATTTCATGCGGTAGTCGAGTGCGAAGCGCGTCACGAAGCACACCGCCTCCGGATCATCGGCATTCACGTGCAGGATCGGAGCCTCGATCATCTTGGCGACATCGGAGCAGTACAAAGTCGACCGCGCATCGTGCGGGTCGCTGGTCGTAAATCCGATCTGATTGTTGATGATGAGATGAACGGTGCCTCCGGTATAAAAGCCGCGCGCCTGCGACAACTGCAGGGTCTCCATGATCACGCCCTGCCCGGCAAATGCCGCGTCGCCGTGAATCTGCACCGGGAGCACTTTATCGCCCAGTGCGTCGCCGCGCCGCTCTTGGCGTGCGCGCGCCGATCCTTCCACGACTGGGTTCACCACTTCCAAATGCGAAGGATTGAAGGCAAGCGCGACGTGCACATTGCCCGAGCCGGTTTTCAAGTCGGCGGAGAATGCCTTGACTGACCTTCGAATTCACTGAAAAGATCTTTCGGCGATTTACCAAGCAAATTCACCAGCACATTGAGGCGGCCACGATGGGCCATGCCGATGATGGTCTCCTCGACGCCGCCCTTGCCGCCGTGCTGGACGAGATCGTCCAACAAGGGAATCAAACTGTCGCCGCCCTCCAGCGAGAAGCGCTTCTGTCCGACGTACTTGGTGTGCAGATAGCGCTCCAGGCCCTCCGCCGCGGTCAATTGCCACAGTATGTTCTTCTTCTCATCGACGCTGAAGCGCTGCTGCATCCGGCCGACCTGGAAACTGTCTTGCAGCCACAAGCGCTCTTCCGTATCCGACACGTGGGCAAATTCCGCGCCGATGGTGTCCGTGTAGATGAACTTCAAGTCGCGGAGAATATTTTTGAGGGTGGTGCGCTCTGGGATCGCGTGATTGCGGCTGCCGGTAAAAAATTCCGTGTCGAGGTCCGCGTCCGACAGCCCAAAATATTGCAAGTCGAGGACATAGGGCTTGGCCCGTTCCGACAGACCCAGGGGATCCAACTTGGCGATCAGATGACCGCGATTGGCATAGACCTGAATGAGGCGCGACACCGCGCCTTGCTTGGCGCTGGCCCCGTCCGATACGGCACCCGGCGCTGCCGCGGCGACGGGGGGACGCTCTGCGCGCTCCAATAAGCGCTCGCGAATGGGACCGTGGGCGATCTCGACACCGCTCCCCTGCAAGCCTTTGAAATAATTAACCCAGGCTGGCTCCAGGCTGCCCGGGTCCCGCAGGAACTGTTCGTAGAGGTCTTCAATGAACGCGGCGTTTCCGCCGGACAGCGCCGTGGTGGCTAATTGGTCGGCAAGTGATTGGCTCATGAGCGCGGCGGTTTGTGAAAAACCTCAAGTATATCAATACGATAAGGGGGATTGAGCGAATCTAAGACAGAGGTTTAGTTTAGCCGAAGGCGACACAATATGGAATGTGACGCCGGGTTAGGGTTTTACAAGCCCGGCGTGATCCCTACGCCTTTGAGCATCCAAAACTCATAGCCGAGGAGCGAGGCATAGACCGCCAGGACCGCGTACAGCACCATCTCGACGCGAAACACGCGCATGAATCGATGGCGGGCGAGAATCACCATGACCACGAGACTGATGCCAGTCATGGCCATTTTGAACGCCGCGAAGGCCGCCACGCTGCGATAGACCAGCACGGCCATGATGGGATTGATTTCGTCCGCCCCGCGCAGAAGCAGGATGCCCGTCAGAAATGCGTCCGCCGCACTAAACAACAAAATGCCGATGGACACGGCCAACAGGTGCGCCGAATACCAATCGATGGGGTGAAAGCGGGAGTCGTTCAGCCGCCGCGCAGGCCGCCTGCGACGCGGATTGAAACTGCCATACAGAACCGACCAAAACGCGCGATTGCGCCGATCGGTTCGCTCGCGCCGATCCGAGCCCCAAGCCGGCGGGCGCGCCGCGGTCCCCTGTAGCTGTTGACTAACCCAATCATTGGTCCGCCGCGGGCGGCTCGAGTCCTTCATCGGCGTCACTATCCAGACTTGCAGCCTGCAGGCCAAGCTCTATGCGTCATAATGCGTTCGCGCGGACGAGTATTTTTTCAACCGGCGGTCACCAGCTTCGCCACCAAGTCGCTGACTGGCATCGCCATCAAAGGCTTTCGATCCGCGAACAGCGCCTTAATGGACTCGGTCTGCTTGGGTGGAAAGTGGGCGGCGACGCTGCTCTCGAACTTCTTGACGAGTACGGGCATGCCCTCGGCGCGCCGCTTGCGATGTCCGATGGGGTAGTCCACCGCCACGCGCTCACTGGCCGAACCGTCCCTGAAGAACACCTGTACCGCGTTGCCGATATAGCGTTTATCGGGATCGTAATAGTCTTTGGTGAAGGCGGCGTTCTCCCGGACCTGCATCTTCCCGCGCAGGGCGTCAACGCGCGGATCACCCGCCACCTGATCCTCGTAGTCGGAGGCTTCCAGCCGGCCGAACAGCAGCGGGATCGCGACCATGTACTGGATACAGTGATCACGATCCGCGGGATTCGAAAGCGGCCCGGTCTTGTCGATGATGCGCACCCCCGGCTCTTGGGTCTCGATCAACACGCGATCGATCTGATCGAGCCTGGCCGCGATCTGCGGATGCAGCGTCATCGCCGCTTCGACCGCGGTCTGCGCATGAAATTCCGCCGGGTAGGAAATTTTGAACAGGACGTTCTCCATCACATAGCTCGCCAGCGGCTGCGGCAAGACGATGGGTTTGCCTTTGAACAGCACGTCTTGGAATCCCCAGGTCTTCGCGGACAGCGCGGAAGGGTAGCCCATCTCGCCTTTGAGCGCGAAGAGCGCGTGGCGCACGGCACGGCTGGTGGCGTCGCCCGCCGCCCAGCTCTTGCGAGAACCGGTGTTGGGCGCATGACGATAGGTTCGCAGCGCGCCACCGTCGACCCAAGCGTTCGACACGGCATTGATGACCTGCTCGCGCGTACCGCCGAGCATGGCGGTGACCACCGCGGTCGACGCGACGCGCACCAGCAGCACATGATCCAATCCGACGCGGTTGAAGCTGTTCTCCAAGGCGAGCACGCCTTGTATTTCATGCGCCTTGATCATGCCGGTAAGAACATCCCGCACGACGATGCGCTTGCCGGAGCGTGATAGATAGTCGGCCACGGCGAGGATGCCGCCTAGATTGTCCGAAGGATGGCCCCACTCGGCCGCCAGCCAGGTGTCGTTGAAATCCAACCATCGAATCATGGCGCCGATGTTGAACGCCGCGTTGATGGGATCCAGTTCGTACGCCGTTCCCGGAACGCGCGCGCCGCCGGCGAGGATTGCACCCGGCACCACCGGTCCCATCAGTTTGGTGCACGCGGGATACTTCAGTGCCTGGAAACCGCAGGCCAGCGTATCCATCAAGCAATACGCGGCGGTTTCGTAGGCCAGCGCGCTGACAATCTCGTAGCTCAGCGCGTAATCCGCGATGGCGGTGAGAACCTGATCCGGAGCCGGTCTCTCGGCGGACTTGATATCGTGGGACATGGACTTAAGGACGCTCCGCCAGTGGCACAAAGGTTAAATTTTCAGGTCCGGTGTAATTGGCGCTCGGCCGGATGATCTTTCCATCCTCTCGCTGTTCGATGACGTGCGCGGCCCAGCCGGACGTACGGCTGATGACAAACAACGGCGTGAACATGGCGGTGGGAACGCCCATGAGGTGATACGAGACCGCCGAAAACCAATCCAGATTGGGAAACATTTTTTTGATGTCCCACATGACCGCTTCGATTCGCGCGGCCACTTCGAAACCCAGCAGGTCGTTTGCCTCGCGCGCCAGGCCGCGCGAAACCTCCTTGATCACTTGATTGCGGGGATCCGAAACGGTGTAGACCGGATGTCCAAACCCGATGATGACCTCCTTGTTGGCGACGCGCTTGGCGATATCCGCTTCCGCCGCATCCGGCGTCGCATAGCGATTCTGGATCTCGAAGGCCACTTCATTCGCGCCGCCATGTTTCGGCCCGCGCAGCGCGCCGATGGCGCCGGTGATGCAGGAATACAGGTCCGAGCCGGTGCCGGCAATGACTCGGGCGGTGAAGGTCGAGGCGTTGAACTCGTGTTCGGCATACAGGTTCAACGAGGTGTGCATGGCGCGCACCCAACTGGCCGACGGCTTGCGGCCGTGAAGCAAGTGCAAGAAATGCGCGCCAATGGAGTCATCGTCCGTTTGCACCTCGATGCGGCGGCCGCTCTTTGAATAGTGGTACCAGTAGCACAGCATCGAGCCCAACGATGCCAACAGGCGATCCGCCAGGTCGCGTGCGCGCTCAGCATTGTGATCGTCGGCCTCCGGCACGCTGCAGCCCAGCGCCGAGACGCCGGTGCGCAGCACATCCATCGGATGGCTGGTCGCCGGGAGTTGCTCCAGCACGGCGGCCACCGCCGCGGGCAGTGCACGCAGCCCTTTCAGCTTGGTTTTATAGGCCGCGAGCTGCGCCTTATTCGGCAATTTTTCGTGCACCAGCAAGTAGGCGATTTCTTCGAATTCGCATTGCGTGGCGATATCGAGAATATCGTAGCCGCGATAGTGCAAGTCATTGCCGGTCCTGCCGACCGTGCACAAGGCGGTGTTGCCTGCCACGACGCCGGACAAGGCGACTGACTTCTTCGGCTTGAATGTTCCCGAGACCGGAGCGTCGGCGTTGCTAGTCACTTTTCTTTTCCTTCGGCGAATAACTCGTCCAACTTGGCTTCGTAGGCGTAGTAATCGAGATACTTGTACAGCTCGGCGCGCGTTTGCATGGTGCCAAGCACATTCTTCTGCGTGCCGTCGCGGCGAATCGCCTGGTAAGTGTTGAGTGCGGCGGCGTTCATCGCGCGATAGGCGGAACAGCAGTGCAGCACAATGTCGACGCCGACCGTCTTGAGTTCATCGCGAGTGTACAGGGGCGTCTGGCCGAACTCGGTGATGTTGGCCAGAATCGGTACCTTGACCGCCTCCTTGAAGAGCCGGTACATGGCGAGTTCCGTGATGGCCTCGGGGAATATCATGTCGGCACCCGCCTCGACGCAGGCGACCGCACGATCCAGCGCCCGCTCAATTCCCTCGACGGCCAGCGCATCGGTGCGCGCCATGATGACGAACTGATCGTCGGTGCGCGCGTCGACCGCCGCTTTGACGCGATCGACCATTTCCTCCTTGGACACGATCTCCTTGCCAGGCCGATGGCCGCAGCGCTTGGACTGGACCTGGTCCTCGATGTGCAGCCCGCCTGCCCCGAACTTGGTGAACGACTTGACGGTGCGGGCAATGTTGAATGCCCCGCCCCATCCGGTGTCCGCGTCCACCAGCATGGGCAGCGGGCAGGCGTCGGTAATCCGGCGGATATCGATGAGCACATCATCCATGGTGCTGATCCCTAAATCCGGGATGCCGAGCGAATTGGCGGCCACGCCGCTGCCCGCCAAATACAGGGCCTTGAAGCCGCACGCCGCCGCCATGCGCGCCGCGTAGGCGTTGATGGCCCCCACCATCTGCAGGGGTTTCTCCTCCACCACCGCCGCTCGCAGCCGTGCGCCGGCTGAACTCAGCATGGAAGTCATACGCGCCCCACGACTGGAATGAGCGCGCCGGTGACCGCGCTCGCTTGGTCGGAGAGCAAAAAGGCGATGACCTCCGCAGCCTCGTTCAGCGTCACCCACTGCTTGAAATCCGCCTGCGGCATATCCTGACGATTCGTTGGCGTATCGAGCGTGCTTGGCAGGATGGCATTCACCGTTATGCCGCGGCCTTTGAGTTCATCGGCCAAGGCTTCGGTCAATTGCGCGACGCCCGCCTTCGATGCGGCGTAAGGACCCATCCCGGTCGAAGCCTTCAGAGCCCCCATTGCGCCGACATTGACGATGCGCCCGCGGCTTGATCGCAGGAGATATGGCAGGGCGGCCTGACATGAAATCACCGCTGTTCTCACATTGATCTTGTACATGGCATCCCAACTGTCGACGCTGCCTCCTTCAAGTTTCTCCCAGCGAAATCCCCCGGCGATATTGATCAAGCCGTCGATGCCGCCCGCATCTTGGGCCACTCGTTGCATCGCCGAACGCGCCGCTGCCTCCTGGGTCAAGTCGATCCCGCCATATTGCCACGCGCCGGAAGGTTGCTTGCCGGCCGCCGTGCCGGCGTGGGAAAGCAGCGCCAGTTTCGCGCCATAGGCGCTCAAAGTCGCCGCCACGGATCGGCCCAGAGCGCCGTCGGCGCCCGTCACTACCAATACTTTTCCCGATAAGTCCATTGCCCATTATCCTCGATTCGTTGAAAACTCAAGCCTGCAATGTGCGGCGAAATTCGCCCGGCGAAGCGCCGGTCCATTTCCTGAACGCACGATGAAATGCGCTGCGCTCCGAGAAACCCAATTCCAACGCGATATCCATGACGCTGCGCTTCGAGTGGCTCAGATAGCTGATCGCAAGATCTCTGCGCAAATTATCCTTGATCGATTGGTAGGATTCGCCTTCATCGTGCAAGCGGCGGCGCATGGTCGCGGGCGTCATGCCCATGTCGTCCGCCAGCTGTTCAAAATCCGCAACCGCACCCGGCAGGAATTGGCGCAGCCGCCGCCGCACCCGGGCGGTGAGGCTACTGCCATTCTTATATTTCAACAAGATGTTCTCCGGCGCGGAACGCAAAAACTCCTTGGCCGACCGTTCGTTTTGCACCACAGGAAGATCAAGGTAGCTGGCCGCGAAAGCCAGCAAGGTGTTCGGCCGGTTGAAGCGCAAATCCGCGCAATACATCAGCCGATACTCGGCGCTGTGCGCCGGCTCCGCATAGTTGAATTCGGTACGCAGAATCGGTATACGCCGGCCCACCAGCCAGCAGGACACCCCGTACAGCAGCATCAGCAGGAGTTCATGCGCGAAGACTCGATGACCCGCGCCTGCCACACGTTCATACAAGACGATCCTGGCCTCCTGTGCGTCGCGCTCGGCGGTGCCTGAGATGTCGTCCAAGATGAGCGCATAAAAACGCAGGCTGCGCTCCAGTGCCTGACCCAAGGTCTTGCAGCTCAAGACGGCGTGGCAGAGCATCGCGAAGCTCCCCACTTTCATGCGCCGCGAATCTTGGCCGAAGAATTCATCATCGAGGGCGGCCGCAATGGCGCGCCAGAGCGCGCCGTAATGTTTGGCCGAGACGCGCGCCTGCGGCACCTGCAGCAGACTCGATGACAATCCCACGTTCGCGAGCAACTCGTCCGCGTTCAAGTCGCGGCCGTGAACACTCTGCAGCGCTGCGGCGACGAAACAAATGGCGATCGTGCCCGGTTCCGCGGTCGAATTTTGCACGCCGATAGTTTACGCGATACGGACAACTCGAGGGATCAGTATCGGCTAGACTATGGGGTAGTCCTAGGATGGCGCGCTTCATCACTCAAGAGGCACTCTCATGACAAGCAATCCTGCACTGCTGGCGAATCCCGTGCCCACCGTCAAAATGCTGCTCGACGGCAAGTTCATCGAGTCTCGATCCGGCGAATGGCACGATGTCGTCAATCCGGCAACGCAGGAGGTCCTGGCGCAGGTTCCCTTCGCGACCGACGAAGAGCTCCATGCCGCCGTCGCCGCGGCAAAACAGGCGTTCAAGACCTGGAAGAACACGCCTCTGGCGGCCCGCGCGCGCATCATGCTCAAGCTGCAAGCGCTGGTGCGGGAACACATGGGCCGCCTGGCGCAAACCTTGAGTGCGGAGCAAGGAAAAACCCTGGCCGATGCCGAAGGAGACGTGTTCCGCGGTCTCGAGGTGGTCGAGCACGCCTGCTCGATCGGCAGCCTGCAACTCGGGGAGTTTGCCGAAAACGTCGCCGGGGGCGTGGACACCTACACGCTGCGCCAGCCCATCGGCGTATGCGCCGGGATCACACCGTTTAATTTCCCCGCCATGATCCCGCTGTGGATGTTTCCGATGGCCATTGTGTGCGGCAACACCTTTGTGCTCAAACCTTCGGAGCAGGATCCGCTGACACCCATGCTATTGGCGGAACTCGCGCTCGAGGCCGGCGTGCCGCCGGGCGTCCTGAATATCATCCATGGCGGCAAGCGCGTGGTCGACGGCATTTGCACTCATCCCGATATCGCGGCCGTCTCCTTTGTCGGATCAACAGCCGTCGGCAATCATGTCTACAGCCTGGCCTCGACGCATGGCAAGCGCGTGCAATGCATGATGGGGGCCAAGAATCACGCGGTTGTCATGCCCGACGCGAACAAGGAACAGTCGCTCAATTCCCTGGTGGGAGCGACCTTCGGCGCGGCAGGACAGCGATGCATGGCAACGTCGGTGACCGTCTTGGTTGGCGAGGCTCAAAAGTGGATACCCGATATCGTCGCCAAGGCCAGGACCCTCAAGGTGAACGCCGGTGTCGAGAAGAACACCGACTTGGGTCCGGTTGTGTCGAAGAACGCGAAGCAGCGCATCCTCGGTCTGGTGGAAGACGGCGTCAAGGAAGGCGCGAAGCTTGAATTGGACGGCCGCGCCATCAAAGTGCCGGGCTATGAACAGGGAAACTTCATCGGCCCCACCATATTTTCCGCGGTCACCCCGGAAATGAAAATCTACACCACCGAGATATTCGGACCGGTGATGGTGATTGTGGGCGTGAACAGCTTGGATGAGGCAATCACGCTGATCAACAACAATCCCTTCGGCAATGGCACGGGCATATTTACGCAAAGCGGCGCTGTCGCGCGCAAATTTCAAAGCGAAATCGATGTGGGTCAAGTGGGGATCAACGTGCCCATTCCGGTTCCGGTGCCTTTCTTCAGCTTTACCGGCTCGCGCGGCTCGAAGCTCGGCGATCTTGGCCCCTACGGCAAACAGGTGGTGCAGTTCTACACTCAGACCAAGACCGTGACTTCGCGCTGGTTCGACGACAGCAGTTTGGGTGGGGGCGTGAACACCACGATCAGCCTGAAGTGAAAATCGCGTTCGCCCGCGCTGACTAGACGAACGCGCAGTGGAAGTATTGAGCGACGTCCGCAATCATATTGCGTTCATCACGCTGAACCGGCCCAAGGCGCTCAACGCGCTGTCACTCGAGATGATCCTGCGGCTGCGCACGCTGTTCGCGCAGTACGCGGCCGATCCCGACATCTACGCTGTCCTGATCAGGGGCGCGGGCGACAAGGCTTTCTGCGCCGGCGGCGACATTCGGGCGCTGCATCAAAGTTTCAAGGTCTCGGGATCCTTGCACACGGAGTTTTTCGCGGCGGAATATCCGCTCGACTACCAGCTGTATTCCTATCCCAAGCCTTACATCGTCTTGATGGACGGCATCACGCTGGGCGGCGGAATGGGTATCGCCCAAGGCTCAACATTTCGCATCGTCGGCGCGCGCACGCAGATGGCCATGCCAGAGGTTGCGATCGGCTTCTTTCCCGATGTCGGCGCCAGTTACTTCCTGTCGCGCCTGCCGGGCAGGCTTGGGACATACCTGGCTCTGACCGGCGTGCAAATCCAGGGAGCCGATGCGCTCTACAGCGGATTGGCGGATGCCTACTTCGCGCCCAAGGCGATCGCAACGCTGACCGAGGACTTATCGGACCTGCGCTGGGGCGATGATCGATTTGCCGATCTGCACCGATTCGTGCGAGCGCGGACTGCGGGAATCGGACCGTTCATGCCGCCGACGCTGCCCGCATTGCGTGCGGCGATCGACACGCACTTTTCGAAGCCCACGGTCTTGGCTATTCTCGCGTCGCTCGAGTCGGAAACCCGCACCGCGTATGCCGACTGGGCACGGCAAACCGCCGACATCATGCGCAGCCGCTCGCCCACGATGGTATGCGTGACTTTCAGCCAATTGCGCCGCGCCACGGCCATGAGTCTCGCTGCCTGTTTCAGGATGGAACTCGGTATGGCCGCGCACAGCTTCGAACAAGGCGACTTTCTCGAAGGAGTGCGCGCCGTGCTCATCGACAAGGATGGCGCGCCGCGCTGGCGGCCAAGCCGGATCGAAGAGGTCACCGACCCGATGGTCGAGGACTTCTTTCGCGACCGCTGGGCAGCCGGCGCGCATCCCTTGGCCGCGCTTGAAGCGTGCGAATCTCTCGAATGATTACCCGCATACTATCTCGATCGCGGCCGCGGCAAGCCTCTCCAACTCGGGACGGGACTGTCCGGCTCTGGAGCGGACCGCGAGGGTATGTAGGGTCGCAGTCATTACCCGAGCGAGCGCCTCCGGGTCGGCCTTTGGCTGAATTTCGTTTTGGTCGATTGCCTTTCGGACGAGCGCGTTTTGGTCGATTGCCTTTCGGACGAGCGACGCAAAAAATGCATCGCTGCTTTGAATGCTATTCGCGAGAAATGTGCGTACCGTCGCGTCGACCGCCGACTCGGTGCCGGCCGTTCCAACGAAGTAGCAGCCCCGCCCTTCCCCGGAGCCGGCGAAGTACACATCGAGCGCGGCCCGGTAGAATCGCCCTAGATAAATTCGAAGTGAAGGCTCATCCGCAAGTAGCGCCCTGGCCGCAGCGCGCATCCCGTCGCGGTACCGCCCTAGTGTCTTGAGATAAAGATCGTGCTTGTTCCCAAAGGCAGCGTAAAGACTGGGCCGGTTCATACCGGTAGCTGACGCCAACTCGTCAAGCGAAGTGCCGGCGTAACCGTGTTTCCAGAAGCACTCGGCCGCGCGGGCAAGTGCCTCGTCAGCATCGTACTCCCGTGGCCGACCACGGGGGCGTTTCTTTGGCGTCGACATCATTATGTACCGATTCGCATGCAAATAGTTGACAACCACTATATTTATGCGGATCATTACACAAATCAAGGATGGAGGATACGGTTGTGGACTTATTTTTCTCTCCGCTGGCTTGCTCTTTGGCCTGCCGCATCGCGTCCTACGAGGTCGACATTCATTTGAATTTCATCGAAGTGGACCCCGTCACCAAGCAATTGCCGGATGGCAGGAACTATCTCCAAATATTTCCACTGGGACTCCTTCCGGCGCTGCGTCTGGACGATGGGTACTTCTTGAGCAAGGATGCCGCCATTTTGCAGCACCTCGCCGCATCCGCGAATACATCGACTTTCGGTCCCGTCAGCAGCCTCGATCTGGACAGGCTGCATCAGTGGTTGGCGATTGTTGGAAGCGACCTGCACGAGGCGGTCTCGCTTCCGCTCGTAGCTGACAAAACAGGGGGCGGCATAGGATCTCAGACACGTGATTTCGTCATTGCGAGCCTGGATTTCCTCGACGAACGGCTAAGGGAGCGGCAGTTTCTGCTCGGCGGATTTAGCAGTGCTGACGCCTATCTGTACTCCCTTCTGCACCGCACGCCGCCGACAAGAATTGATCTTTCTGCCTGGCCGGCGATCAAGAACTATTGCGATCGACTGGCCAAAAGACCGAGTGTCTCCAGAGCCATTGCAGAAGAAATGGCGCTCCTTGAGGCCGCTGTAGCGCGGAACCCATCAATTAGCGAACTTTCCTTCAGAGGACTTCCGTGAATCATAAAGTCGGCGTATCGAGTCACTAAGGCCTTGTGACCGTCGATCGGATCACGCGGGAACCCTGCTCCGTATGCGGAAGGCACCCATCGCCAACTCTAAGTGGCACGGCAAACGAGCACTCAAACGGCCGAGCTTGCGTGAAAGAAAGCTCGACCCCGTCGCCGTTCTTGAACAACTGACGAATTGCCTGGTTTGTCCGTGCGATAATCAGCTCTACGCGGGGTGAAGAATTCTCGGGGCGAAGCGTGAGCGAAGCAAGTAAAGCAATATTCATCAGTTACGCCAAACAGGATGCCGAAGCGGCTGAACGAATCTGCACGTCGTTGCGCGCCGCCGGGATAGAAGTCTGGTTCGATCAAAGTGAACTGCGTGGCGGCGATGCATGGGATGCAGCCATCCGCCGGCAGATCAAGACCTGCGCCCTGATCATCCCGGTCATCTCGGCAAACACGCAAGGACGTGCCGAAGGCTATTTCCGTCT
>Ga0210400_10003974_pt1 | contig 12946 bp, 9 predicted proteins | sample IncBWH26MmetaG_FD_155456 | JGI IMG/M metagenome (GOLD analysis project Ga0210400, IMG submission 155456) | Forest soil microbial communities from Barre Woods Harvard Forest LTER site, Petersham, Massachusetts, United States - Inc-BW-H-26-M | ecosystem: Environmental > Terrestrial > Soil >...
ACCGAAGACGGCGTACCGCAGACCATCGCGTTTTTCGAATATCAGAAGCTGCCGGAGATCGCGGCAGCTCCGCTCCCGTCTGACACGGCGAACGCCGACCACGCCGTTGCGCCGCTGCCCAAGCTGCCCAGAACTCAGATCGCCCCGGAGACTCCCGGAGATGTTCGCTATCGTGACAAGCGGCTTCTGGCGTTGTATTTCGACCTGACCTCGATGCCGATACCCGACCAGTTGCGCGCGCTGGAGGCGGCCCAAAAATTCATCAGGACCCAGATCACGCCGGCCGACCTGGTGGCGATCATGACCTTCTCGAGCGGCGCGGTTCAGGTTCTTCAGGATTTCACCGACGATCGAGACCGTTTATTGAGCATTATCGGAACCCTGACTGTCGGCGAGGATGAAAATGCCACCTCCACCGACAGCAGCAGCGCGGATACCGGCGCGGCCTTCGGACAAAATGACGCGGAGTTCAATATCTTTTTCACCGATCGGGAGCTGTCCGCGCTGCAGACGGCCGCGGCGATGCTCGGCAAGTTGAACGAAAAGAAGTCCCTGATCTACTTCGCCAGCGGACTGCGGCTGAACGGAGCCAACAATCAGGCCCAACTGCACGCCACCACCAACGCGGCCATTCGCGCCGGCGTCTCATTCTGGCCGATCGACGCCCGTGGTCTCACCGCGTCGGCTCCGCTGGGCGACGCCAGCAAGGGATCGCCGGGCGGGCAGTCAATGTATACCGGAGCAGCCGCCATGACGGCCATGACAAATATGCAGCGGTCGCAGGACACCCTCTGGACGCTGGGGGCCGACACCGGCGGTAAGGCGCTGCTGGACGTGAACGACCTCTCCCTGGGGATCGTGCAAGCCCAAAAGGCTTTTTCGAGCTATTACATCATCGGATACTACACCAGCAACGCCAACCTCGACGGGAAATTCCGCCGCATCAAGATTTCGCTGCGCGAGGGCGTTTCGGGCGACCTCGACTATCGCCAGGGCTACTACGCCGGCAAGGACTTCAAGAAGTTTACAACTGCCGATAAAGAACGCCAGCTCGAAGACGCTCTGATGCTCGGCGATCCTATCACTGAGTTGACCCTCGCCATGGAAGTCGACTTTTTCCAGCTCAATAACGCGGAATATTATGTTCCGGTGGTGGTCAAAGTCTCCGGCAGCGAGTTGGCCCTGGCGAAGAAAGGCGGCGCCGAACACACTCTGCTCGACTTCATCGGCGAGATCAAGGATGAATTCGGCAGCACGGAATCCAACGTCCGCGACAAGGTCGACGTGAAGCTCAGCGACGCTACGGCCGCGGAGCTCACCAAGCGGCCCTACGCGTACGATACAGGCTTCACGCTGCTGCCGGGGAAAAAAGTCATCAAGATGCTGGTGCGCGACGCCGAAACGGGGAGGATCGGAACCTATCAGTCCACCTTCGTGGTTCCCAATCTGAACAAGGAAGACAAGCGCATTGCCATCAGTTCGGTAGTGCTCAGCAGCCAGCGCGTGGATATGCGGGACGCGGTCTTCAATGCAGCCAAGGACAAGACTAAAGGGGAAATTCAGCAATCCGTGAATCCGCTGGTCCAGGAAGGCTTCAAGCTCGTTCCCAGCGTTACGCGCGTGTTCACCCGCGGCCAGGATATGTATGTTTATCTTCAGGCCTATCAGCGAAACGTGGACACGGCGCACCCACTAGTTGCATTCGTGACCTTCTATCGCGGCCAGACCAAGGCATTCGAGACTCCGCCGATGCAGGTCACCGAAAGCCTGAACAACCGCCTGAAAACAATGCCGCTGAAATTCAGCTTCTCGATGCAAAAACTGCCCCCTGGCGAGTATCTGTGCCAGGTGACGGTGATCGATCCAACCGGGGAGAAGGCCGCGTTCTGGCAGGCTCCCGTGATGTTGGCGCAATAGCAGGGCGCCGCACGGCGAACCATAACCCCCTGTTCCTGGCTGGCCCGGCAAAAAACCCCCCATACGGGTGCTCAAGAAAATATTCGGAAAAGATGGCCCTTTTGCCACGGTGTTTTCGCTATCTAGCAGATAGGAGGCTGACAGTGAACCCCGGGGCTCTCTTCAAATTCAATCCAGTATCTCTCCATGAGCTGAAGCACTTGTCGGAGGCCCAGTGGAAAAACGAGGGAGGTGGTGCAAAAGGCGCACTCACCACTCGTTCTCTCCACAGAACGATCTCGGCCCTGCGCTCAGAGAAACGATATATCGAAGAAGCGATCGCAGTCCTTGAGCGGCTGGCTGCCGGTCGCACGGGCAACGGCTCAGAAGGGGACCACAAAGGCCCGCGGCTAGTCGGGAAGTAAGAAACGCACCCCGCTTTCCTGAGAATCTGATATCGTTGCAAGGAAATGCCGTGGTGCGCTACCCCAGGGGAAGTCTCACAGTTGCTGGAGCGCATTGTCAGCGGCGAAAGATCGGCGGAAGGCCGGCTTTTCGATCTGCTGTACACCGACCTTCGGCGTTTGGCCGCCTACCAGTTGCAGCAGGAGCGCAGTGATCACACGCTCCAGCCAACAGCCTTGGTCCATGAGGTGTATTTAAGGATATTCAGGCAAAATCCGCCTAAAACCCGCAGCCGGTCTCATTTCATGGCTCTTGCGGCTCAGGTCATGCGGCGTTTCCTGGTCGACCACGCCAGGACTAAGAAAGCCGGCAAGCGCGGCGGGCAGCAAGAGCCGGTTCCTCTCAATCATGCGCTGGTTTACGATGACCGTCGATCGGACGAGTTTCTGGCTGTCCATGACGCCTTGGAGCGCCTGCGCGAATGGGCCCCCCGCCAGAGTCAAATTGTGGAAATGAGGTATTTCGGCGGCATGGAAGAGGCGGAAATCGCCGAGTACCTGGGGATTAGCCCTCGTACCGTCAAACGGGACTGGGCCATGGCCAAAGCCTGGCTACACGCGGAACTATCGGCATGACGCCCGGACAGTGGCAGCGCTTGCAGGAGCTCTTCGATGAAGTCATGCTACTACCGCTTACCGAGCGCGAAGGCGCGGTGCACCGTCTTGAAAAGACGGTAGATGATCCCACCATTCTCCTGGAACTAAGACGGCTGGTCCAGCATGCGGAGCCCGATGCGGGGTTCCTCGAACCCGTTGTTACGCACCGTCCTGAATCCGGAACGCTGCGTCCTGGCGACGTCATTGACGGACGTTTCGAGATCGTCAAGCGCATTGGTAAGGGCGGCATGGGTGAGGTTTTCGAAGCCTTTGACCGGACGCTCGGCGAGCGGGTGGCGATCAAGGTCATCGCATCGGAATTTGCCCGTGACCCAAAGCTGCTGGACCGTTTTCGTCAAGAGGTGCAAAGCGCCCGCCGGGTGAGCCATCCTAACGTGTGCCGGATCCATGACTTAGGCGAACATGGCGGCGTGCTCTTTTTGAGCATGGAACTCCTGGAGGGAGAAACGATCGCGAAGCGGTTGGAGAGCGGACCCCTGTCCATTGAAGAATGGCAGATGTTCGCGCTGCAGCTTTTTGATGGACTTGGCGCGGCTCACGCTGTCGGGATCATCCATCGCGATCTCAAACCTTCGAACGTAATGCTGGTCGGTTCCCGCCTGGTCATTCTGGACTTTGGGCTGGCCACACCGCTTCTGGCGCCAGACGCCGGGGGCCTCACTCAAACCGGAACGCTGGTCGGCACACTGGACTGGATGGCGCCCGAGCAACTGCTCGGTGAGTACGATGAGCGGACCGATCTATATTCAGCCGCGCTGGTTCTGCTGCACGCCCTGTCCAGCGGGGATTCGAAATCGCACGGCAGCGGACTCGCCGGAGCGGTGCGCCGGGCCCTCCGCGAGACCGACTTCGAGGCATCCGTCCCGAAGCACCTGCCGGGCCATTGGCGGCAAGCGCTTCTCTCCTGCCTTGAGCGGGATCCGGCGCGGCGTCCCCCCCGAGCCCAGTCGGTGCGAGAGATGGTTCACAGAGAGCGCAGCTCGCGATTCCTGCCGTTCCGGTCTTTGATCCGGAACTCAGGGATACAGGCGGCGGCCGCCCTCGCAATTTTTTTGTCCCTCGTCGTTCTTGGTTTCCGCTATTTAGGGCACAAGGAATTACCGGCTGGGTCGCTGATCATGATTGCTTCCACAGTGAACGAAACGGGCGAGGCCAGATTCGACGGCATCACATCCGTTCTGCGGACCGATCTCGAACAGTCCTCACACTTTAATGTTTGGGACAACCAGCGTCTAGGGGAAGCGCTCCGGGGAATGCGCCGGGATCTGCAGTCTGTCCCCACGACCCGTGAATGGCGCGAGATAGCCTTCCGCGAATCAGCGCCTTTGCTGGTATTTTCCACTTTGAGCCGTGTGGGCGACGGCTATACGGTTTCGATTCACTATGAACAGTTCGGCTCTTCACCGGAGCCGATCGACGAGCAGGGGCACCATGAGGATTCCTCCGGTCCCGATGGGCTGTTTGAAGCTGTCCATAGGGCGACCAAGTGGATCCGAACAACCGCCGGAGAAAGCGAAATGGAGCTCTCGGCGAACAACCGTCTGCCGCAGGATATCACCAGTTCCAATTGGGAAGCATTGGAATCGTTCCAGCAGGCGCAATCGAAGATCGCCGCCCAGCGGGAGCGTGAGGCCATCCCGATGCTGCAGCGAGCCCTCCAATTGGATCCCCAATTTGCCATGGGTTTGATGTCCCTGGGCGATCAGTTATTTGCCCAGCATCGGAAGGAAGAAGGGCTTGAATACTGGCGCCAGGCAATCTCGCTCGCCGAAACCCAGCACCTTTCCGAGCACGAGAAACTGAACATCGAGAGTCGCTATGCGGTTGAAATTCAGGACTTTAAAGGAGCCGAGCCGATCCTCCAGGACTGGGTCAGGAAATTCCCTCACGATTCATTAGCTGCCGAACTATTGGCGTTCTGTCTTATGGGCATGGGGCGCTACGAAGACGGAGTCGCTGTTGCACTCTCGACTCAAGTGAATTTCCAACCGAGCGTATTTGGGACGTCGGTATTGATCCGCGGGCTGGCCGCGACCAATCGGACGACGGAGATTGAGAAATACGTAAAAGTCCTGGATAACCTCAATGCACGCGCCTTAGCTCAGGAGTTTCGCGGGATCGTTGCGGCTTTGCAGGGCCGGTATGATGAGTCCGCGCGGATATTTCGAGAACTGGTTCGCTCTGGCGATCGGATCGATTCATCCCGTGCAGCCAGTCTGCTGGCAAATCTGGAGGCAGACCGGGGGAATCTTGAAGAGGCTCGCCGCGTACTCAGGGAGGGAATTGACCGGGATCAAGAATCGGGTCAAAGCGGTTCCGCTACCCAGAAAAAGGTGGCTTTGGCCTACCTGGAGGGCGCCTCCGGGAACCGTAAGCTTGCGGCGGCCTTGGCTCGCGAGGCCGCATCCGGACAATCCTCCGCGCTTGTAATCGTGCAGGCAGTAAGCATTCTCGCGCGCTACGGTGACATCAGCGGCGCGACGCGAGTGATGAAAACGTTGCCGTTCGGCGAAGGCGTTCGATTCCAGGCAGATGGTCTTAGGATGAGCGGAGAAATCCTTGCGGGTAAGGGAAGACCCACGCAGGCACTCGAGTTGTTGAATCGCGCGGCGAACATGGACCGGCCCCAGGATCCGAAGGAATACCTGGCGTGGGTTCTGGATTCGGCCGGAGACCGCGAAGGAGCAAGGCTGATCTATCAACGTATCGCCGACTCCCCGTGGCTGGTCTGGAGTCTCTTTGAAGAACAGTGGCCTGGGACCAGGTTCCAGGCGGAGCAATATCTGAAGAGTTCGAAGGAGGGGAGGACACAATGAATCAGAATTATGGAACTACCGGCATCAAGCACGCGCTTGCCATGCTGCTCGTGATGGCACTGGAAGACGCAAACCACCAGCGCCCGAACATTCAGTACATTTCGTCGTCGGCGACTCCTCCGGACGTGAGCCTGTGGAAAGACGCTATCTGGCTTCACGATCTGCTGCCGATCGTGGACCAGAAGATCTACACCCAGATTCGAAACTTGCTCAACGGTAGCGTAGCCGTCCCCGGAGGGCTGGTGGATCAACAGCTTTTTGACGATACCGCCAAGAACATCAGCCTGATCCTCCGGGCCCTGTCGGAAAGCTATCATTCGTCTTACGCCGTTACCGCGAACGATGGGTTGACTCTTTGGGATCCGCAGTGTTTCCCCCATCCATCGGTTTGGAGAATGCGAGAAACCATCACAGCCTTGTTAGCGTAGTCCCGGTTCGCGATGAATAGCCGCCGTCTCACAGTTGTCGCGGCGGGTCTGGCCGCGCTTGCCGCCGCGGCGGAAGAGAATCCGCGGCAAACCGCGTGGAACCTCGCTGAAACGGCCATAAAGCAAAGCGGACCCCGGGGTGGCATTCCCGACTTCCTGAACTGGGCGATTGCGCGCGAAATCTTCCCTTGTGACGTTCAACCAAGCCGGACCAGCGATCCGGGACCGGCGCGAGATTTGTTTGACGAGAGTTTTCACTACAATCGGGAAGCCGCCGCGAGGCTCTGTGCACCGCTGACACGAGCTCCCGGGGCGCCACCCCTCGATCGAGCGCTCAACTTTTGGACCAGCTCCCGTCCATCTGGTACAACTAGGGCGGCGATGATCGACCCCCCCTTTCCAGATGACGCCCGGCTCGCAGCCGCGTTCTGGAATGTCGTGCGGCGTCCGGCGGACCCTCACATGGGCAAAATTGTCCCACTGCCCGTTCGCTCTGGCTCGCAGACTCTAACCAGGCGAATTCGGATCACGATACCGGAACAACTCAACGCTGGATCTTCGTCCTGTGCCCCGCCGTCCAATCCAGGGGATGCGGCTGCGGCGGGTGTCAAGGATGTGTCGATTAAGGATTTCTTCTGGGTACGGCTGCAAAAGGGCGAACGATACAGCGGCGCCTCCTGCGGCGATTTTGCCGTCCTGGTGGCGTTTCATTTGGTCCATAAGGTTCAAGGCCGCTGGCTATGGACCACGTTCTGGTGGGATGCGGAGCCGAACGAGTTCGCTGCCGGACGTCCCGGTAATTTCGCGGGCGCAGGAGAAAACCCCCTGGCGTGGCGGAATTATGCGATGGACGCAACTTACGAAACGACCGGGACGATATTCAACCCCTGGAGGATCGAGGAGCGCGGAACTAACTGCGCCTTATGCCACCAGCAAGTGACCTCATACACGGATCGCACGTCTGGTGATCAGATCTTTTTCGATTCCGTGACCGCGGCGCGAAATCACTTCAACTGAGAGTGTTTCCTGACGCTCAGCGGCCGCATGTCCGTCCACACGCGTGCGATTTGGTCCAGACACTCCCGTTTGAAGCCGAAAATCGCGGCCTCTCGCCAACCTCGAGGGACAGGCAGCGCCGCCGGAAGAACGGAATACTGTTCCTCCAGATTCACCACGACCTTGTACGAATCGTGAATGCTCGCGGATTCGGCCTCCTCCTGGATCACTTCCGTCTGGGGAACGGCTCCCGATAGGATTTCGCGCGCCGGTGCCTCGTTACCGTTTCCAGGGCGTAAGGTGTAGGCGGAGTTAGATCGAATGTATTCGGCCAGCTCCGCGATGGTGGGCCGGTCGAATAACGATTCCTCACTCATTTCGAGACCAAACCGGTCCCAGATGCGGCTGACCACCTGTGCCGCAAGCAAGGAGTCGCCGCCGAGATCCCGGAAATCGTCATGGACGCCAATGGGCGCCAAGCCAAGCAAGTCACTCCAAATCTGAGCCATCGCAAGCTCCAGCTCGTCGCGAGGCTCCTGATACTCAGTGTCGAGTTTCGGCCGGACCGGCTCGGGCAGAGGCAGAAGCTTCCGATCAACCTTTCCACTGCCGCCGAGTGGGATGCGATCCATGAACACGAACGAGGAAGGGATCATGTGGTCCGGAACGCGCTCCCGCAAATGGTTGCGCATCTGGTTGGCGTTTGGCGCTCCGATCTCCTTGACCACGACATATGCGACCAGCCGCCGGTCGCCGCCGATCGTCTTCGCGGCAGCGGCCGCCTCACGCACGCCGGGGTGACTCGCCAGGATCTGCTCAACCTCGGCCAGTTCGATACGGAATCCCCTGATCTTCACCTGATCGTCCGCGCGCCCCACGAAGTCCAAGTCGCCGTTCGATCGCAGGCGGCCGAGGTCTCCCGTGAAATACATCCGGCTTCCGGGCTCCATGCTGAATGGATCTGGCACAAAACGCTGTGCCGTCAAGTCTGGCCGATTCAGGTACCCGCGCGCCAGGTGACGCGCTCCCACGTAGAGATCACCAACCGTTCCCACCGGTACGGAATTCATTTGCCGGTCAAGGACATGGATTTGGGTGTTGGCGACGGGCCGGCCTATGGAAATCCGGCCGGGAGCAAGGGGTTCGTCCTTCGCCTCCCAGAGGGCCGCGACGGTTCCAATTTCTGTACCCGAGTAGCCATTGTGAAGTTTTGCTTGCGGCATCAGATCCATGAAACTCTTCAGGACGTCCCCGGTAAGCTCCGATCCAGCAACACGTATGGTCCTGATCTGGTTGAGTTTCGACACTGTTCTGGGGCCAAGGCTAAGAATCTGTTTGAAGACCGGAGGCGCCAGAACGATGCGAGTGACCGCTTCACTCTCAAGAACGCTCACCATCTGATGGATGTCCTTCATTTGCTCGTCTGAAAGGACTACGAGCGGCACCCCGCATATCAGCGGAAGAAACAGGTTTGCCAATGAGAACCCGAACAGGAGAGAGGTGTTCAAGCAGCACACCTCGTCAGCCGCGTAGGACACCGAATGCAGGCCATTGGTGATGCTCCGGTGAATGCCTACAACTCCCTTGGGCCCCCCAGTCGAACCGGACGTGTAGAGCACATAAGCTGCGTTGTCGGGGATGGCGCCGGAGTGCAGCGTTTTTGAACTCTCGGCGGCAATCAGGGCAGAGTCGCGATCCAGGCAAATCGCCTCCGCTTGCTCCGGGATCCGATCGCGGTATCGGGCACTGGTCACGACCAGCGATAGCCGGGCATCTTCGATCACCTGGTTGAGACGGTGTGCGGGGGCAGCGGGATCAAGCGGGACATAGGCTCCGCCGGCCTTTAAGATCCCCATCAGGCCCACGATCGCCCGCAAGGACTGGTCCATGCAGAGGCCTACCAACACCTCGTGACACACCCCGCGCTTCCGCAAGTAGTGTGCAACTTGGTTGGTTTGCTGATCCAGCTCGGTGTAGGTGAGGCGCTGGTTCCCCTGGATTAATGCCACGGAATGTGGCACCTGCTGGGCCTTCTTCTGGAAGAGCTGGTGGACGCACTCTGTCGCGTAACCGGGATCGGGAGGGGACTGTCTTATCTCGGTCGCGGCATCGCCCCGGCTTCCAACCATGCGCGGCTAAATAGCGTGAACTGACCCGCCGGGGGGCCATCCGCTCGAGCCGGGCAAGCCGGAATTACGCTGTTAGCAGCATCCGTCGTAATGCATCGCCGAAGTAAGACCCTTTACCCATCCGGTACGGCGGCCCGCCGCGAAGCAACGGATATCCACCTCGGGAGTATTGACTGGGGTTATGGCCGGTGACGCAGGTGGCGTCGATTGGGGCGCCGCCACGGTGCTGACTCGTTCTTCCCGGACAGGTTCAGCCTGGCGTTGCGCGGCGAGCTTTCGGTTCTCCTTCCTGAGCAGGTAGCAGAACGAGCCGAGGCTGCTCATACCGGTGATACCGATTACGTTAACAACTAACTGGAGTTGAGCTGGTTCCATGACAACCCGATGATAGGGAAAAGACCACCTGGAGCGAATAGGCAAGCAGCTACAAACTGGCGTGGTACGAATTGATCCCAAGTCGAAACATTGGTACTAGCCGTCGACGTCGCGAGCCATAAACCCCGATCCATCTATGACTTTGGGACTGGATGGTCCTCGAGGCCCGCGGGTACTAGCTGGGAAATTACATAAGTCTTACAAAAGACTCGGGAATACCCTGGTAACGTGGGGATGCACCATTCGGGAGATTCAGTGAGCACCGATCCTATCGTTCTTCCTAACCGCCAGAAACTAAACTGGCTTACCACCGTCGTTTTGATCTTGCTCCACATCGGAGCCGTTGCAGCGCTCTTCATGTTCAGTTGGCGCGTCTTTGCGGCGACCGTCTTTCTCTACTGGATGACCATCGGGTTGGGCATCAGCATGGGATACCATCGCCTTCACACCCACCGCTCGTATCGGGTGCCTCGGGTTCTGGAGTACTTCTTTGCCGTTTGCGGTTCCCTCACGCTGGAAGGCGGGCCTATCTTCTGGGTCGCCACCCACCGGCTGCACCACCAGAAGTCGGACCAGCCCGGCGACCCGCACTCTCCCCGTGATGGAGCCTGGTGGTCCCATGTGGGCTGGATCCTGCTGGGCGAGACCAATCACAACAACACGCGAGTCCTTTCTAAATACGCACCGGACCTAGCGAAGCACCGGTTTTACGTCTGGCTCAACAATTATCACTGGGTTCCGCTCACCGTGCTGGGAGTGTTGCTCTACGCCATCGGCGGGCTGCCTCTGTTCTTGTGGGGCGGCTGTCTGCGCGTCGTGGTCGGCCTTCATTCCACCTGGCTGGTCAATTCGGCTACCCACCTGTGGGGTAGACGCCGCTTCGAAACCCGGGACGATTCCCGCAACAGCTGGTGGGTCGCTCTTCTGACTTTCGGCGAAGGCTGGCACAACAATCATCACGCGCATCCCACGTCGGCCCGGCATGGCTTGGCCTGGTATGAGCTCGATCACTCCTGGATTCTGATTAGCGTTCTCAAGTTCTTCGGCATCGCGAGATCCGTCAAGGTGGCGAGCATCGCCAGCGCATCCGCCGCACGGGAAGCCGCCTAGTACCTTCGCAAAAGCACCCCGACTCTGCCTCGCGTAAGCTGGAGTTATGGTAGTCGCCGGCAGGCGCAAGTCGATCGGGTTCTTCATCGCCCTAGGCGCGGGCCTGATTTCCGTCATCCTTCTTCTTTATGTCGGCTGGGTCTTCCTCAGCTGGCGTTCCGGCATTTTATTGTTCCTGGGGATACTGTTGTTGGCGATGCTCATCAGCGGCGTCGTGCTGATTACGTTATTCCTGGTTCGGGAAATCCGGCGTAATGAACAGCAGGACGCATTCATTAACGCGGTAACCCATGAGTTGAAGACTCCAGTCGCATCCATCCGGCTATACCTCGAAACCCTGCAGACTCGCGCCGTCGATGATGAAAAACGCAAGGATTTCTACCGCATCATGCTGGAGGACAGCAACCGCTTGCTGGAAACCATCGAACAGATCCTGCGCACCGGACGCATCGGCCACGCCAGCCGCAAGCCCAATCTTTCGCGGATCGATCTCGGTGGAATCGTGCAGGAATGTGTCGATCGCGCCCGTACGCTGCACAATCTTTCCGTTGAGTCTTTGAGTTACCAGCCCGGTTCTCCGATGACGATCCTGGCCGACCTGGACGAGGTTCGCGCGGCGGTTTCCAATCTTGTGGATAACGCAGTGAAGTATTCCGGAAGCAATATTAAGGTTTCAGTGGAGATCGTCGCAACGGACGAGAAACACGTTTCCGTGCGGGTCTGCGACCAGGGCGCGGGAATACCGAAGACCGAATTGAAGCCGATCTTCAAACGCTTTTACCGGGCGCGCGGACCTGCCGCTCCGCGCGTGCCTGGAACCGGCCTGGGCCTCTACATCGTCCGTTCCGTTGCCAAACGGCACGGCGGGCGGGCATGGGCGGAAAGCGAAGGGCCGGGACGTGGTAGCACGTTCGTGCTCCAGCTTCCTATTGCCAGATGAACACAGATCGATGAGAAAACGATGAGCAGAGTTCTGGTCGTCGAAGATGAGCAGCACCTTGCCGACGGGCTGCGTTTCAACCTGGAGGCCGAAGGGTATCAGGTCCAGGTGACGGACACCGGAGAATCCGCCCTCGAAGCGCTCACGTCAGATCCATCGGCATTCGATGTAGTCGTGCTGGACGTGATGCTGCCGGGCAAGGATGGCTTTAGCGTGATGTCTGAAATGCGGGGCGCCGGACAATTCGTTCCAACCCTCATGCTTACGGCCCGGGGCCATCCCGGCGACGTTCTGCGCGGCTTCGCCGCCGGAGCGGATGACTATCTCACGAAGCCTTTCGATCTGTCGATTCTGATTGCCCGAATCCGCGGCCTGTTGCGCCGGCGCGAATGGCTTACGGCGTCTTTAAACACGGCGTCGGCGGCACTTCCACCTCAGGATGTGTTCGAATTCGGCGACAAGTCGGTGGACTTCGATCGTCTGGAACTGCGTGTCCGTGATCAGATCTTTCCGCTTACGCTGATGGAAGCGAATGTCCTGCGTTACTTGATCCAACGCGAGGGTAAGCCGGTTTCGCGGAAGAGAATGCTCGAGGAAGTCTGGAACCTTCACGAGGACACCGACACGCGCGCGATCGATAATTTCATAGTCCGGCTGCGGCGTTATATAGAAGACGATCCGGCGCACCCCCGTCACGTTCTCACGGTTCGCGGCGTAGGCTATCGATTCGTGGCCGTGCCGGATAAAGGAGCCTAGCCGCTGCCGGCCGGTTTGTCATGGAATCTTTGCTCTCTGGACTGTCCGAGCACGGCTACAGCATCCTGTTCGCGATCGTGCTCTTGGAGGCGATCGGGATGCCTGTGCCCGCCGCACTGGGCTTGCTGCTTGCGGGCGGAGCCAGCGCGCGCGGCTCGCTCCAGCTGTCTCTGGCGGCAGGCAGCGCCCTTCTCGCATTGATCATCGGCGACACGCTGATGTTTTTATTGGGTCGCTATACGGGATGGTGGTTGCTGGGTTTGCTTTGCCGTCTCTCGCTCAACCCGGAGTCTTGCATCCTGCGTTCCGCGAATTTGTTCTATCGCCGCGGACGGACCGTGCTGCTGTTCGCGAAGTTCGTGCCGGGGATCAATTCGATGGCTCCGCCGCTCGCGGGAAGCATGAACATGCGGTTTGG
>Ga0210400_10003976_pt1 | contig 12943 bp, 10 predicted proteins | sample IncBWH26MmetaG_FD_155456 | JGI IMG/M metagenome (GOLD analysis project Ga0210400, IMG submission 155456) | Forest soil microbial communities from Barre Woods Harvard Forest LTER site, Petersham, Massachusetts, United States - Inc-BW-H-26-M | ecosystem: Environmental > Terrestrial > Soil >...
GCTCGATGGTCGCGGCGGCGCCGAACGTTTCGCCGACTACTCGCAATGGGAAGCTTGGCAGGCGGTGCGCGGGCAATCCGCGCAGAACGTCTCCCGAGTCGCCGTTCGGGTCACGGCCGAGCCGGGGACGTCGTCGAAGAGAAAGCTCTCGTATCTCGAAGCCCGAGAATATGCCAGCATCGAAGAGCGAGTCGCTGCGGCAGAAAAAATAATGGAGGCAAAGCGAACGCACGCCGAAGACCCTGCTATTGCCAGCGACGCGACCCAACTCATGAACGCTCATGCGGAATTGGAATCGGCTCAGAATGACGTAGATGCGCTTTACGCCCGCTGGGCAGAACTGGAGAAGAAGCAGCGGGCGTGATGGTTGAACAGTCAGGGCGCCAGACAGAACGCGATGATTGTGTCGCCGTGCTTGCCGGTATTTTTTTCGACTTCCTTCAGCAGGCGCGATTCCAGGTCGTCGGGGTCGGGCTTCATTTCGCACGCCGCAATCTCCTTGTTCGACGCGCCCTGAAAACACAACTCGCATACACCCAGACCGCCTTCAGATCGTACCGGCGGACCGAAGACGCGGCAGGTCATGGGGCGGGATTCATAGAGCTCGCAGTATCCAGTTTCCGGATCGAGCACTGGGCACGGCTCGTCGTTGGCGAAATCGGCAAACTTCTGCTCGGCGTCTTCGCCTTCGTCGAGCACGCCACTGACGGCATCGCCCGGAAAATCAGGCGTCAAGCGCGCGACCGACTCGCGAGCCCGTTGACGAACCTGCGCCGCGCGCTCCGGAGCCCGCTTCTCCAACTCGGCCAGCCCTCGCCGCAAGCGGAGAGCGTCCAACTGATTGATCGCGAATGCGCCAAAGCAGCATTGCGTGCAGCCGGGGCGGCAAACCAGCCATTCTCCGCTTCGCCGCGTCACGTCGGCCAGCGCGGAGTCCACGATCTGGATCAGCTTCTGATCTCCGCGAGATGGAAAGCCGGCGCTCACGCTGTGAGGATAACGCACAGCTAAGGAAGCGCGGAGGTTTGCGCTCGATATCGCTTCGACTTAGATGTTGAGATTTGCCACGTCTCTCAAAAGAAGCGAGAAGAGGGGCATCCCAGATTTCTTGATGCGCGCGTTCCGTAGAGCCTACATCCCGAATAGATTAGCGTGCAGCTTGGCGTAGCCGTGTTCGCCGGCCCAGAGGTCGAGGGGAGCGGAGGCGAGTTCGTCGACGAGCGGCTCGGCGCGTCCATTCTTTGTGAGGTCGACGGTCTTGATATAAATCTTGCAGGATTCGCAGCATTCCACGCGAATGTAGTCGAATTCAACGGCTGTAAAAACTGAGAGCTTCTTGTCGTTCTCTTCGGCACAGCCGGGACAAACGATGCGTCGAAATTCCCACTCGGCAAGGCAGAACGAACAAATCATGGAGCGCGCGCCTCCGTCGCCCATCTGGCGCAAGACGCCGAGAGTGGGTTTGCGATGGCAGAATGGACACAGCGCGTGTGCACTCTGGCTCGCGCGCAGCGAGGCGCGGGAGCGCAGCACTTCGGCATAAGGCTGAAGAAAAGCCTGAGCCAAAATTTGTCGCGCATCGGACGGGGACGACGCCAGCCAGCTCGCGCTCAGCAGATCAGACCAAGAGTCCCGACCGCGAGAGCGCAAATCGCGACTTAGTTCAGCCAGCGGCTTCGGACCCTTCGCTTCCGCGAGCGACAGAAATTCCTCAAAGCTCGTTCCGAGTTCTGAAATCTCCGACGCGGTGAGGTCGCGATTGAGAGAGGCCGCCGGAGACTGCATTGCCCGGCTCAACTTGGACTGCAGGTTTTCTTGAAAGCGCGCGAGGTGCACGTAGAAACCGAGAATCTCCGCAGCGAATGGATGCTGGCCGGAAAGTTCTTGCGCGCGAGCAATTCGACGTTGCCATAGCGAAACCGTCATCGCGCAATTATCAACCGAGTCCGATATACGAGCAATCGTGCCCGCTATGGAGCGGGCTTCGTTCGCCATCGCACACAGGGGGCCATTCCGCAGTTTCCCGCATTGACTCCATTCCGGCCTCGGAGGTATATTTTCCGGCATCGCTTTGGATACGACTCGGTCGTCGAGAGTACGCAGCACGACGGCCGCAACCTTCAACCTCCGTCTTACATCCTAGTTGGCCCGCTCGTTGGACCAGGGGTCCGCAGCGCAGTCGAACGCGTTCGGTAGTTGCTGGAGGTCTTGATGGAATTCTCCCGCAGGACATTTCTCAAAGGCGCCATTGTCGGCGGAGCCGGGATTTCCGCACTCGGATTCGATCTCACTCCCGTCTACGCGCAGACCCAGAACCTGAAAATTTCACGCGCCAGCGAGACCCGCAGCACCTGTCCTTATTGTTCGGTCAGCTGCGGCGTGATTATTTACACGCTCGGCGACAAGGCCAAGAACGCGATCCCCCAGGTGGTGCACGTGGAGGGCGATCCCGACCATCCAATTAATCGCGGCACGCTGTGCCCCAAGGGTTCGTCGCTAGAGCAGGACATCATGAATGACCGCCGGCTGCTCAAGCCGCAAGTGCGGCGGCCGGGAGCGACTGACTGGGAAGATATTTCGTGGGATCAGGCCTACGCGGAAATCGCGCAGAAGGTAAAGAAGACGCGCGACGACACGTTCGTAGAAAAGGACGCGAGCGGCCACACCGTCAACCGCTGCGAAGGCATCGCCTTCACCGGCGGCTGCACCGACACCAACGAATTCAATTATCTCGTCGTCAAAAGCATGCGCAGCCTGGGGGTCTGCTACCTGGAAAACCAGGCTCGCGTTTGACACGGCCCTACGGTCTCCAGTTTGGGGCCAACATTCGGACGCGGGGCAATGACCAACGGCTGGATCGACATCAAAAACACCGACATGATGTTGATCATGGGTGGGAACCCCGCCGAGAACCATCCTTGCGGCTTCAAGTGGGCGATTGAAGCCAAGATTCACCGCAATGCGAAGACCATCGTGGTCGATCCGCGTCTCACGCGGACGGCCGCGACCGCGGATATGTACGTACAAATCCGCGCCGGGTCCGACATCGCGTTTCTCGGCGGGTTAATCCATTACGCCATTCAGAACAACCGCATTGCCCATGATTACCTGGTCAACTACACGAATGCCGCGTTCATCATCAAGGATGGATTCAAGCTGCCGGACGACGGCTTGTACTCCGGCTTCGATGCCGAGAAGAAGGTCTACGACAAGGCCACGTGGAATTACGAAGAAGGGGGCGACCTAGCCGGAAAACCCGACACAGCAGTCGGCAAGCCGCCAGTTCCGAAAGCTGTGGCACCGGGTGCGACCCCGCCACCACCACCGCTTCTTCCGCCGAAGACGGCGTACGATCTGACCTTGCAGCATCCCCGCTGCGTGTTCCAACTTCTCAAGAAGCAGTACGAGCGCTACACGCCGGAGATGGTCGAGCGCATTACCGGAATTCCACAAGATCAATTCCTGAAAGCTGCCGATCTCTTTACGTCTGTCCGCAAAGATGGCGACATGAAAAAAGTCGCCACGATTATCTACGCGGTCGGCTGGACCCAACACAGTTTCGGTACGCAGATCATTCGCACCGCGGCGATGGTGCAGTTGCTTCTGGGCAACGTGGGCCGCGCCGGCGGCGGAGTGAACGCGCTGCGCGGGCATTCAAATATTCAGGGCGCCACCGACATGGCCGGCATCTTCGACAACCTGCCGGGATATTTGAAAGTGCCGACTCCAGCCGATGCAGATTTGGCTGCGTTCCTGAAGCGGATTACGCCGACGGCTGCGAAGCCCGATCCATGGGACTCGTTCAACTACTACTCGAACACTCCGAAGTTTGCGGTCTCGCTTCTAAAAGCAATGTATGGCCCGGCGGCGACCAAGGAAAACGATTTCGCGTTTCATTATCTGCCGAAGGTCGACCGCAACTATTCCTGGGTAAACATCTGGAACGATATGTACGAAGGCAAAGTGAAAGGCATGTTCGCCTTCGGCATGAACGGCGTGATGATCGGACCGGATTCACAGAAAAATATTGACGCCTTGAAGAAAGCCGACTGGCTCGTGGTGTGCGAAATCTATCCCGACGAAACCAGCGAGTTCTGGCGCGCTCCCGGCATCTCGACCGACGACATGAAGCAGATCAACACCACGGTCTATCGCTTGCCGGGCGCGGGTTTTGCCGAGAAGGATGGAACGTTCGTAAATTCGGCGCGCTGGCTGCAGTGGAAGAACGTCGCTGTGCCGCCGCCGGGACAGTGCAGGCTGGATCAGGAAATATTGGCAACGATCTTTCTGAAAGTCCGCGAGCTCTATAAGAAGGAGGGCGGAAAGTTCCCCGACCCCATCCTGAATGCTTCGTTCGCGTATACCGATCCGTATAACCCTTCACTTTCAGAAGTCGCGAAAGAGTTGAACGGAAAAGCGCTCGTCGACATCACCGATCCCAAGACAAATGTCACGATCAAAGCGGGCCAGCAACTTCCTGGCTTCGCGTGGCTCAAGGATGATGGCACCACTCTCTCCGGCAACTGGCTGTATTGCGGCTCGTGGACGGAAGCGGGCGCGCTGACCCAGCGCCGCGGCACAGAAGATCCATCCGGCCAGGGAATTTATCCGAACTGGGCGTGGTCGTGGCCGATGAACCGGCGCGTGCTCTACAACCGGGCTTCGTGCGATGTCGAGGGCAAGCCGTGGGATCCGCAGCGCCGGCAAATTTGGTGGGATGAGGCGAAGCAAACCTGGGTTGGAGTTGACGTCCCTGACTTCAAACCCGACTCGCAGCCCAAGGATCACATGGGACCGTTCATTATGAATCCCGAGGGCGTGGGCCGGTTGTTCGTGCCGTTGGGCGGCATGCAGGACGGGCCGTTTCCCGAATTCTATGAGCCGATCGAGAGCCCGATCGCGAATCCGCTCCATCCAAACCAGTCCTCGAATCCGGTGGTCAAGAAATACAAGACCGACATGGACAAGTACGGCACGGTCGAGCAGGGCTTCAATGTAGTGTGCACCACGTATCGTTTGACCGAGCACTATCACTATTGGACCAAGAACAATCCCATGAACGTGCAGCTCGTGCCCGAACCGTTTGTGGAGGTTCCGTATGAACTCGCCGAGAGAATGCAACTCAAAGGCGGAGAGCGCGTAAAAGTCACCAGCGCGCGCAGCCACTACATTGCCAAGGCAATGGTCACGCGCCGCATCCGGCCGATGAAGATCGACGGCAAAGAAACGTTTCAGATCGGCATTCCGATTCATTGGGGATTCCGCGGCATCGCCGAAGACGAAGGCAAGACCGCGAAAACGCTGACCAATCAGTTGACTCCGACCGTGATTGATCCGAACGCATTCACGCCTGAGTTCAAGGGATTTCTAGTGAAGCTGGAAAAGGTGTAAAAGTAGCGCCGGCGTCCCGCCGGCTGTCGCGGGGGCGTCTCGCCCGCGCATGCGAGGTCAAATTGACGCTGGCCTCGCGACAGCCGCCGAGACGGCCACGCTACGAAAGAAGAAAGTATGAGCGACCGCAAGACACTCCAAATCCGGCAAATATCGGGGCACTCGGGCACGTCCGCCGGATTCGACATGCAGCGCGATGCCGAAGTCTGCAAGCTGATCGATACCACGATCTGTATCGGCTGCAAGGCCTGCGAGGTCGCCTGCGTCGAATGGAACGACATGCCGTTCAGCCCGACCACCTTCGACAACACTTACCAGACGATGCCGGAGACGCGCTGGAATTTCTGGAATCTGATCAAGTTCAACGAACACCAGCGCGAGGACGGCACCATCCAGTGGCTCATGCGCAAGGACCAGTGCATGCACTGCGCCGATCCCGGCTGCCTGCGCGCCTGTCCCGCGGATGGTGCAATCGTGCAGTACACCAACGGCATCGTTGATTTCCAGCAGGAAAATTGTATTGGCTGCGAGTTCTGCGTCTCGGGATGTCCCTACGACATTCCTAAATTCAATCCGACAACGAAGAAAGTCTATAAGTGCACACTGTGTTCCGACCGCGTGGGCGGCGGCCTGGAGCCGGCGTGCATCAAGGCGTGTCCGACAGGATGCCTGAAGTTTGGAACCAAGGACGACATGAAGTTCATCGCGGAGGAGCGCGCCAAACAACTCCGCGAAAATTTCGGATTTGCGCAAGCCGGAGTATACGATCCGCAATCCATCGGTGGCACGCATGTGGTTTACGTTTTGCACGATGCGGAAAATCCCGAGCGCTACGGCGGCCTGCCCAAGAACCCGATCATTCCTTGGAGCTACACAGTCTGGAAGTGGTTGTTCAAACCGGTGCTGGGAACGTTCGCGCTGTTCGGCCTGTTAGGAGTTCTGCTGCACTACGTGACGATTGGCCCGCGCCGAACGCAGCCGGAACCGCCGCTGAAGAAGGAGTCCTGATGCCCACCGCCGTTGACCGCTTCGACGACAAAGCGCGCGCCACCTTCGATCACATCGGACACAACCAGGTCTACGAAGGTGAACTGCTGCGTCATCCCGTGTACACGCGATTCCTGCACTGGATGGTGGCGCTCTTTTTTTTCCTGGCGTTGTTCACCGGCTTCGGCATTTACATGCCCTGGCTTTTCCGCTGGTTCACGCCGATCTTCGGAGGCGGCGCGCTCAGCCGCGAGATGCACCCCTGGTTCGGCACAGGATTTGTCGTCTTCTTCGGCTTGCAAATGCTGAACTGGATCAAGCCCATGACGTGGACCGCGGCCGACTCGAAGTGGATGGGTAATCTGCGCAGCATTGCCAATGGAACCGAGAAACAGGACCTGCCCGAGACCGGCTTCTTCAACGCCGGGCAGAAAGCTATGTTCTGGGAGATCTTCGGCGGGTCTCTTGTTTTTCTGATCACCGGAATTATTCTGTGGATGGGCACACGCACGTTCGGGCGCTGGGCCGTCGCCGTCAGCTACGTGCTGCACGATATTTCCGCCGTGATCATGCTGGGCGGAATCTTCATCCACATTTATCTCAGCACCATCGGTGAACCCGGAACTTTTCAGGCGATGATCCGCGGCGCGGTCAGCGAAGCCTGGGCTTGGACGTTCCACCCCGCCTGGTACAAAGAGGTCACCGGGCGTGATCCGGTCGAGGCCTGCGAGGAAGCGCGCCGTCGCGGCCAGTTTGAGGGCAAATAGTTCAAGAAACCGCGCTGCCTGGCAACACTGAGCCGTTTTTGTGGCCCGTGGAGGTGGCCTCCAGCGTGGTCGCAGGCTGCGATGGAACCGACCTGCCATCGTCCAGCAGTCGGTTAAGTTCCTCGACTAGAACCGAGAATGTTCTCGGGTTCTGCTCGCTTTCAATTTTGGCGATCAATTCCTTCAATCGCTGGCTGGTGTCGGTGCCGGCGAACATGGCTCTTCCTCCGGTTGTCGGAGTCGATATCTCTTTTGTGTGGAAATTTGCAGCGCGGCCATCTCGCGCAGTTGTGCTGCGTGCTCGTGCAAAGCCGACCGGAGCTCCGAGAGAATTTGCGCAAAATTGCTCTCGTCCGCCGCTATTGCTCGGGCGCACAGTTCTCGAATGCGATTGTGCAGGTGACGAGATGGCACACGAGGACAAATACATCGGAGCGAGCGGCGATCCCATACCGTGTTTGCTGTAGATCCGGATCTCGCATCCCCTAAGGCTGGCAAGGGGGAGGCTCAGCATTGGCGAGTTGAGTTCCCCAAGCGAACCGCTCACGGTCCCCTCCACAATTCTCAAACTCCGCCCGCCGCTGAACTGATCGTCGAACTAATCGTCATCATGGATTTTTTGAGTTGGACTATATTCTGTGCCTGCTCCAAAGTAGTTCTACATCCTCTGCAGCGTCGCAGAGGACCATCCAAACGCTTCGTAGTTTGGCTTTCTCCCCGCGAATGGGTTCCTGTATTTGACCTCGTCGTCCGAATGACAGTCCGAATGAAAGCTCGCTGCAACTGAAACGGTTGGGCGTTTAGGAATCCTGAACAGGATTTTGGGGGGGGAATGTGTCTGACAAAACAGCTATTGTAAGTCTGCGAACTGTTGCCGAACGAGTAGGACTCGCTCCGTGTTCAGTTTCTGCCATTTTAAACCATACGCCGGCCGCGCTGGCGATTCCGCAACGGACGAAAGAACGGGTCTTCCGCGCTGCTGGCGAGTTGAACTATCGTCCGAATCTTTGGGCGCGATCCCTGCGCACCAAACGAACCCGTCTGGTGGCCGCCATCACCTCCGATATTGGGCGCGCCCCGGCTGCCCGTGTGGTGGCTGGCGTGCAATGTCTGCTTCATCGCAAGGGCTACATGCTCGCGCTCGCCGCGTTTGACTGCGCTTCCGAATGGAACACAATCTCCGTTCAACTGCAACAGCGAGGAATTGAAGGCGTCATCTCGATTGACGCGATCCTGCCGCAGAATCTCTCATTGCCCGTGGCTTCCGTAGATCTGGAATACATGACTTTTCAGGAACCCTTAAGCGAGGAGATGCAGACGTGGCTGTTGGAATTGGGCGAATCGGCGGCGGAGACCGTGCTCCGTCAGATTGAGAAGGAGACTGTTCCTCGCCGGATGAAGGTTGCCCCCAAACTTCCGAACGCGCACTTCGAAGTGCCGAGTGAACGCCTGGGCGTGGCAGTGGACGCCCGCGAACGCGCGTAAGTCTTGCCCCGGAGACGCGTGCCTAGTTGCCGGCGCTACATTAGGTTCGCGTTCCGCGGCGTGATTTGGCTCGCTCCAGGATGCGGAACAGCAACAGCCAGCGCTTCACGTTGGTCGTCATCAGGAAATTTTCTTTCACGTGCTCCCGGCCACTGGCTCCGATGCGCTTGGCGAAATCCGGATGCGTCAGCAGGTAGCGAATCTGAAACGCGCACCCTTCCACCGAGTGCACCAGCACGCCCGTAAGTTTGTGGATGATCTGATTGGGGATGCCGCCCACGGCGCCGGCGATGGTAGGCTTCCCTTTCCACAGCGCCTCGGTGACCGTCAGGCCAAAGCCTTCCTTCAATGACTTCTGCACCACGATGGTGGACGCGCGCTGGATCGCATTAATTTCCAGCGCACACCAGGGAGGAAGATCGAGGATGATGATGTCCGGATCGTTCCCCGCCACCTGCTTCACTTCCTGCAACACGGCCGCGCCTTCGGGGTCGTCCGACGCGCCGCCCCCGGCCAGCACCAGTTGGCAGTCGACATATTTTTTGGCCATCTGATACGCCTGCACCACGCCCACCGGATCTTTCAACCGGTCAAAGCGCGAGACCTGGGTCACGATGGGACGAGAGCGGTCGATGCCGAATTCATCGCATATCTTCTGCACCACTTCGTCGGGCAATTCTTTGTTTTTTTCCGAGAGCGGATCGATGCAGGGATAAAAAAGATATTGCGGAATCGCCAGTTGCCGTGCGAAAGACGGGGAAGAAAAAATGGCCGCATCGTATTGCTCCACAAACGGGCGCAGGAACTCCCACACCCGCTCGTCAGGATTCGATAAGTCGATGTGGCAGCGCCAGACCCAACTGGCTTGTGTTTTATCGCGCGAGCGGATCAGACCGACCGGCTGGGGATCGTGGATCACAACCATGTCCTCACCGAACTGCAGGCGCTCGCGATTCTGTTCGTTGTACATCAGAAATATTTCTTGCGCGGATTTAGTCAGATCGAAACTGCTGCCTTGCAGCGCGTTGTGAAAGGCTTTGGTGACCTCAAAGAAGTCGTTGCCGCCGGTGATGACGTCCCAGTGGGTGGGCACTTCCAACTCGGAGAGCAGGGGCACCAGGCGATTCAGCATCTCGGCCACACCGCCGCCGACCGCGGTGGAGTTCACCATCTTGATCGCCTTCCCCTTGAGATCGCCAGCCAGAAAACGCAATGCATCCAAAGGAGCCTGCCCAATAATGTTTCGGTAGTCGTCCAGATGTGGCGACGGAGCGGGTGGGGGCGGTGTCAACACACTCGCGGGAAGGGGTCTACCCTTTCCATTTCCGCGAACAGGCTCCGTTCGCACTGTCTCGGGATATTCTCTCGGAGCGCCGATTTCGACGATCTCGGCGCCGGTTTGCGAACCCTCCGTCAAATCGGTACTGATGTGCTTCTGCTCTGCCATTTGCGACCGTGACTTCATTCGTCTTGGTGTCCTAATTAAAAGCCTGTTCGACGATGGTGGCAATCTGCTGGCGTACGCCTTCCATCGTGTTCGTGTAAATGTCGATGCGCTCGATCGAGTCGGCGGCGCGGGCAAGACCCGTTTCTTCTTCCAGCCACTGCGAAAAATCATTCGACATAAGATGCAAACGCAGTCGCGCTTCAATGAAGTGATGATGAATCGAATGCAGGCTGACCTGCTTGAGGCCGTCGAGAAATCCGGGGAGCGAGTCCGGCGAGAAGGGCGTGGGCAGCACTACGATGTCGGCGGCGCAGAAATAAAACGGCTCGTGTCCGGCCTTGGAACCCGACCGGGGATTCTGTTGCAGGAAGTCATCTACGATTCCGACCATCCTGCGCCGCAGACCTTCGATCGCCGTGAACTCGCGCACATCCACACTGGCCAATTGCTCGGCCAACACCGGCTCGTTGCACGCCGAAAGACACCAGTAGGCAAAGTCGTTGGAGAATCCTTCGCGGATAAAATGATGGTCCTGCAGCGTCCGAAAAGTGTGCTGGAAGATCGAATCGTCGGGGCATGTCTGCAATGCCTGCCACAATTCGACCAGCGTCGACGCCTTCTGCCTTCCGATTCTGAGCAGATGCTCGGACGTGTTGAAGTAAAACGGTTTGTGCGGTTTGCGCATGACGTGCTCGTCCGGTTCCGCGCCTCAAATATAGGTAGCGTTCTGGATCAGCGGAGTCGTCTCCATCGCATCGCGCTAGCCAGTTAGGCGATTCCGTCTCCGACCCTCTCGGCTACGCCACCGAGGCGCCGGCGCTGAACTTGTTGCCAGTCGCCTCGGAGGCGTCGAGACGAACCTCGCACAGCTCGCCAATCAGGCTGCCCGCCCAGCGATACACGTTGTGCTCGCGCACCAATTTACGCATGCGCTGCATGCGGATCTGTTTTTCTTCGGACTGCATTTCGAGAGCGGCGCGGATCGCCTCCGCCGTCTGGTCGATGTCGTAGGGATTAACCTGCAGGGCGTCGCGCAATTCGCGGGCCGCTCCGGTAAAGCAACTCAAGATAAGCACGCCGCGTTCATCCTGCCGGGTGGCCACGAATTCCTTCGCCACCAGGTTCATGCCGTCGTGCAGCGAGGTCACCAGACACAAATCGGCCGCCCGATAATACGGTTCGATCTCTTTATGGCTGTGCTGCCGGTTCAACAGAACGATGGGCTTCCATTGACCCGACTGGAACCGCCAATTGATGCGGTCGGCTTCCGCCTCCACTTCCGCCTGCAGATCGTGATAGCGCTTGATGTGCGTGCGCGTTGGCGCGCCGATCTGAACAAAAGTAAACACGCCCTGGTAGCGCGGATATTTTTCCAGAAAGCGCTCCACCGCCAGGAACCTTTCCAGAATCCCTTTGGTGTAATCCATGCGGTCAACGCCCACGCCCATAAGAGCCGCCTCAACGCCCAAGCCCTTGAGGATCGCGGCCCGCTGCTCATAGGCCGATTCGAGCGCGGGCTCGGGAGCGGCGTCGGCGAATTCCACGCTGATCGGAAACGGCCGCACGATTGTGGGATGATCGAGGCGCTGCACCGAGAAATGCTCCCAGTCGATGCGCGATTCCACAATCCGGTCGACCGTCTGCAGAAAATTCGTGCAATGCGCCTGGATGTGAAACCCGACCAGGTCGGCGCCCAGAAGCCCGTCCACCAGTTCGCGCTGCCACGGACAAATTCCGAATGCCTCCGGGTTCGGCCATGGGATATGCCAGAAGATGGCCACGCGAGCATCGGGCCGGCTCTGCTTGATCATTCGCGGCAGCAGCGCAAAATGATAATCCTGCACCAACACGACCGGCCGGCTGACGTTGTGCATTTCTTCCAGCAGGGCATCGGCAAATTTTCGATTCACTTCCTGATAATGCTTCCAGTCGCTGGCCCGGAAAAGCGGACGCGTGTGCGCGATGTGGCATAGCGGCCACAGCCCTTCATTGGCGAATCCGTAGTAGTACCCTTCCTCTTCCTCCTTGGTGAGCCAGACGCGCCGCAGCGTGTAGTGCGGATCATCGGGAGGAACCGGCAAGCGGTCATGCGCGTCCACCATATCCATATCGGCGTCGCCGGAGCCGTGCGCGACCCAGGTTCCGTCGCAGGCACGGAGCACCGGCTCGATGGCTGTGACCAGTCCGCTGGCCGGCACATTGACTTCCACCGACTTGCCGCGCCGCACGTGCAGGTACGGCTCCCGGTTCGAGACCACGAAGAGCCGCCCGTCCTCCAGACGATCGCGAACGTGCACCGCCAGCCGGTCGGCCGTCCAAATGGATTCTCCAGTCTCGCGGAGCCGCGCTTCCAGTTCGGCTGCGGAGCGCGCGGTGTTCAGACTCTCGGCAAACGTCGCTACTTCCCGCGCCAGCGGACGAAATAGTTCCAGGTCCGGCACTTTGATCCGTATCGAGCCTCGTCCCGTACGCAGGGCTTTCATCCAGTGCGCCGTCCGCGCAATCGGCCCGGCAATGCTCCAACGCACGATCAACAGCGTGATCAGGACGATGAGAATCACGAGTGCCAGTACGCTGAGGAAAGTCTGGCGCCAGATCCTCAAGCTCTCTTGCCGGATGTACCCGGAGTCGTCAACAATGGCCAGAATGCCGATCAGTTCGTCGCCCTTATGCAGAGGCCGGGCATAGATGTGAAACGAACCGCCTCCCATCTTGAGGAAGGCACTGGTGTCGTGATTCTCCTTGAGGCCCTGCAGCACAACCGCAGGCGCGTTCGCCATCAAGGGCTCAATGCTTTTGGTGACGTCGATGGGATGGCCTTGCGGATCATAGACGGCCAGTCCCGCTAAATGTTCCCGGTTGGCAA
>Ga0210400_10003977_pt1 | contig 12939 bp, 11 predicted proteins | sample IncBWH26MmetaG_FD_155456 | JGI IMG/M metagenome (GOLD analysis project Ga0210400, IMG submission 155456) | Forest soil microbial communities from Barre Woods Harvard Forest LTER site, Petersham, Massachusetts, United States - Inc-BW-H-26-M | ecosystem: Environmental > Terrestrial > Soil >...
GGGCATGGGCTCAGGGACTTGCGGGCGGGCGGCATGGACGGACGAGACCTTGTGGAAACTGCTTCTTAGGACGCCGCCAGCCCGCGGTCACCGTCCGCGATGGGTCGCGATGCAGTCTTCGCCAGAGTGTTGCTATTGCACTCCGCGCGTGCGTGCGCGCGTACGCGCGCACGAAAGTTGGCGTCGGGGTCTTCAGGATGCTAACCATGGACCCCACATACGAAGTCCGATTCTAACGGCTAAATCCCTCCCTTGACCGACGAAAACACTACCCCGCCGGCCGACCGGCATGGGGGCATCGCCCCTATCGCGATCGAAGACGAGCTGAAGCGCTCCTACCTCGACTACGCCATGAGCGTGATCGTGAGCCGGGCGCTGCCCGACGTCCGCGACGGCCTGAAGCCTGTGCACCGGCGGATCCTGTTCTCGATGAACGAGCAGGGCCACACGCCGGACCGTTCCTATGTGAAGTCGGCGCGCGTGGTCGGCGACGTCATGGGCAAATACCATCCCCACGGCGACCTTGCGATCTACGACACCCTGGTGCGGATGGCGCAGCCCTTCTCCATGGGCCTCCTGCTGATCGACGGTCAGGGCAACTTCGGCTCGGTGGACAACGATCCGCCCGCGGCTATGCGCTACACCGAGTGCCGGCTGACCAAGGCGGCCATGTCGATCCTGGCGGACCTCGACAAGGACACCGTCGACTTCAAGGACAACTACGACGGCTCCGAGCACGAGCCGGTGGTGCTGCCGAGCCGCATCCCGAACCTGCTGGTCAACGGCGCGGGCGGCATCGCCGTGGGCATGGCGACCAACATCCCGCCCCACAACCTGGGCGAGGTGATCGACGCCTGCCTGGCCTACATCGACGATCCGGAGATCTCGCTGGAGGCTCTGCTCGACATCGTGCCGGGGCCGGACTTCCCCACCGGCGGCCAGATCATCGGCCGCACCGGCGCGCGCAACGCCCTGATGACCGGCCGCGGCTCGGTGATCATGCGCGGCGTGGCGACGATCGAGGAGATCCGCAAGGAACGCGAAGCGATCGTCATCCACTCGATCCCCTACCAGCTCAACAAGGCCGGCCTGGTCGAGCGCATCGCCGAGCTGGTGCGCGAGAAGCGGATCGAGGGCATTTCCGACCTGCGCGACGAGAGCGACCGGCAGGGCATGCGCATCGTCATCGAGATGAAGCGCGACGCCACCGCCGACGTGATCCTCAACCAGCTCTACCGCTACACGCCCCTGCAGTCGTCGTTCGGCGTCAACATGCTGGCCCTGAACCGCGGACGCCCCGAGCAGATGGGCCTGCAGGAGATGGTCACCGCCTTCGTGAAATTCCGCGAAGAGGTGGTGGAGCGCCGGACCAAGTTCGAGCTCTCCAAGGCGCGCGACCGGGGCCACGTGCTGGTCGGCCTCGCCATTGCGGTCGCCAATATCGATGAATTCATCCACATCATCCGCTCCTCCAAGGACCCGGCGGAGGCGCGCGAGCGCCTGATCGCCAAGGATTGGCCGGCCGGCGACATGCTGCCGCTGGTCGAGCTGATCGCCGACCCGCGCACCCTGGTCATCGACGCGAACCTGATCCGCCTCTCCGACGAGCAGGCCCGCGCCATCCTGGCGCTGACGCTCTCGCGCCTGACCGGCCTCGGCCGCGACGAGATCTTCGGCGAAGCCCAGACGCTGGCCGACGCGATCCAGGGGTATCTGGAGCTGCTGGCCTCGCGCGAGGCCGTGATGGCCATCGTCCGCGAGGAGCTGGTGGAGGTCCGCAACGCCTTCGCCGTGCCGCGCCGCACCGAGATCGTCGAGGGCGACGCCGACGTCGAGGACGAAGACCTGATCGCCCGCGACGACATGGTGATCACCGTCACCCACGGCGGCTATGTGAAGCGCACGCCGCTGTCGATCTACCGCACCCAGCATCGCGGCGGCAAAGGCCGCTCGGGCATGTCGACCAAGGACGAGGATGCGGTGACCCGCGTCTTCTCGGCCAACACCCACACGCCGATGCTGTTCTTCTCCTCCGGCGGCAAGGTCTACAAGCTGAAGGTGTGGCGCCTGCCGATCGGCACCCCGACCTCGCGCGGCAAGGCCTGGGTCAACATCCTGCCCATCGAGCCTGGCGAAAGCATCACCTCGATCCTGCCGCTGCCCGAGGACGAGGCCACCTGGGACCAGTACGACGTGATGTTCGCCACCCGTTCCGGCGGGGTGAGGCGCAACAAGCTGTCGGACTTCGTGGACGTCCGCCGCAACGGCAAGATCGCCATGAAGCTCGACGAGGGCGACCAGATCGTGGGCGTCGGCACCTGCAACGCGGGCGTCAACGACATCCTGCTGACCACCGCGCTCGGCCGCTGCATCCGCTTCGCCACCGATGAGGTGCGGGTGTTCGCCGGCCGCGACTCCACCGGCGTGCGCGGCGTGCGCCTGGCCGAGGGCGACCGGGTCATCTCCATGGCGATCCTGCGCTCGGTCGACGCGACGCCGGCGGAGCGCAGCGCCTATCTGAAGCACGCCACCGCCATGCGCGCGGCGGCCAACGGCGAGGCCGGGGAGGGCGAGGACGCCGCGCCGGCCGACGAGGACGAGGCCGATGCAGACGGCGAGACCGTGACGCTCGGCCTCGAGCGGATCGCCGAGCTGGGCGCGGCCGAGGAGTTCATCCTGACGGTCTCCACAGAAGGCTACGGCAAGCGGTCTTCGGCCTACGACTTCCGGCGCACCGGCCGGGGCGGCCAGGGCCTGCTGGCCCAGGATCTCAGCAAGCGCGGCGGCCGGCTCGCCGCCTCCTTCCCCGTCGAGGACAGCGACCAGATCCTGCTGGTCACCGACAGGGCCAGCTTATCCGCACCCCGGTGAGCCAGGTGCGCATCGCCAGCCGCAACACCCAGGGCGTGATCATCTTCCGCACGTCCGAAGACGAGCATGTGGTCTCGGTCGAACGCCTGGCCGACACCGGAGAGGATGACGCGGAGGCGGAGGCCGAAGGCGACGCGGGCGAGGGCGGCGACGCTCCGGACACCTCGGAAAGCTGAGGGCGGACAAGTTTCCCCTTGCCAGAACCTTGCGCGGCGGCGAAAGGCGAAGCCGAGGTTGTTGGGGGACCAAGCCGCATGACCCGCATTGGGCTCTATCCGGGCACCTTCGATCCCATCCACAACGGGCACACCGACATCATCGGCCGGGCCGTGAAGCTGGTCGACAAGCTGGTGCTGGGCGTCGCCATCGACACCGGCAAGGCCCCGATGTTCGATCTCGACGAGCGGGTGGCCATTGTCGAGGAGACGGTCGCGCCCTTTCGCGGCGCCACGGAGATCGTGGTCGAGCCCTACGAGGGCCTGACCATGCACTTCGCCCGCAAGATCGGCGCCGGGATCGTCGTACGGGGCCTGCGCGCCGTGGCCGACTTCGAGTTCGAGTTCGCCCTGACCGCCATGAACCAGCAACTCGACCGCGAGATCGAGACGGTGTTCCTGATGGCGGACCCCCGCCATCTGGCGATCGCCTCGAGGCTGGTGAAGGAGATCGCCCTGCTCGGCGGCGACGTCGCGAAGTTTGTCAGCCCCAGCGTCAAGGACCGGCTGATGGCCAAGGCCGGCCGCGACTGATCCGCAGCGCTGGCGTCCGGCCCGCCGGCCCATTACGAAGAGCCTCATGAGAACCCTTCTGTTCGCCGCCTGCGCCGCGGCCGTCGCCGTCACGGCGTCCGCCGCCCCCAAGGACAAGGCCAAGACGCCGCCGGCTCCGGCCGCGAAGCCTGCCGCCCCCGCCGCGCCTTCCGCGCCCGGTCCCGCCGACTGGCGCACGCCCGACCCGAACAATGTGCTGGTGATCGACACCAACAAGGGCCGCATCGTCCTGGAAATGATCCCCGAGGTCGCGCCGCAGCACGTCGCCCAGATCCGCGCGCTGGCGCACGAGAACTTCTACGACGGCCTCAAGTTCTTCCGGGTCATCGACAAGTTCATGGACCAGACCGGGGACCCGCAGAACAACGGCCAGGGCGGCTCGTCGAAGCCCAATGTGCCCGCCGAGTTCACCTTCCGGCGCGGCGCCGACCTGCCGTTCGCCATGGCCGCCGACCAGACCGTCGCCGAGATCGGCTTCATCAAGTCGATGCCGGTCGAGAGCCAGTCCATGGCGCTCTCGGTCATGACCAAGGATCAGAAAGTCACCGCCTGGGGCCTCTATTGCCCCGGCGTCGCCGGCATGGCGCGGGACGACAACCCCGACAGCGGCAACAGCCAGTTCTTCCTGATGCGCTACGCCTATCCCTCGCTGGAGCGGAAATACACCGCCTGGGGCCGGGTGATCAGCGGCCAGGATGTGGTCCGGGCGATCAAGGCCGGCGAGCCGGTGGAGCAGCCGCAGGACTATATGGAACACGTCCGCCTGCTGGCCGATTTGCCGGAGGCGACCCGCCCGAAGGTGCGGGTGATCGACACCAAGGGACCGTGGTTCAAGGGTGAGATCGATCGGGTCCGCGCCGCCAAGGGCGCGGACTTCACGGCCTGTGATGTCGATATTCCTGTTGAGGTGAAATGATGGCCCCCAAATCCAAGGCGAAAGCCGCGACCCAGACCCCGGCGAAGAGCAAGGACGACGAGAACACCCTGATCATGGAGCTGGCCACGGGTCCGGTGACGATCAAGCTGCGCCCGGATCTGGCGCCGCAGCACGTGGCGCGGATCAAGGAGCTGGCGCGGGAAGGCTTCTATGACGGGGTCGTTTTCCACCGGGTGATTCCCGGGTTCATGGCCCAGGGCGGCGACCCGACGGGGACCGGCTCGGGCGGCTCGAAGAAGCCCAATCTGCCCGCGGAATTCTCGCGCGAGCCGCATGTGCGCGGCGTTTGCTCCATGGCGCGGACGGCCAACCCCAACTCGGCCAACAGCCAGTTCTTCATCTGCTTCGACGACGCCACCTTCCTCGACAACCAGTACACGGTGTGGGGCGAGGTGACCGAGGGCATGGAGCACATCGACGCCCTGCCCAAGGGCGAGCCGCCCCGCGATCCGGGCAAGATCGTCTCGATGAAGGTCGCGGCGGACGCCTGAATCCGCGATCTAGCGCCCCGGCCACCGGCTGGGGTCGCCGCCGACCGGGCCGTCCCAGGCCAGTGTGGCGATCAACGGGTAGTGGTCCGAGCCCAGCTTCGGCCCGCGCTCGACCTTCACCGTGCGCCACAGGCCTCCGGCATAGACGTGGTCGATCGGCAGGAACGGGATCGGAAAGGCCCGGCCGTTCAGCATCGGCAGCCGCGCCGGCCAGCTCGGCAGGGCGCGGTCGCGCCGCTCCAGCCCGATCCCCGCCTCGGCTTGGCGGCGCAGGAAGGACCACTGGGTCGAGTTGAAGTCGCCGGCGAGGATGGCGCTGGGGCGATCGATGGTGTCGAGGGTGAGCGTCAGGTGGAGAGCCTCCGACCGCGCGCGCCGCGACGGGATCGGCCAGCCCTGGTGGGCGCCCACGAAGGCGAAGGGCTTCCCGTCAAAGCCATAGACCACCGGCCAGTTCAGATAGAACCCTTGCCCCGGCAGGTCGTGGACGTCCCAGTTCACCCGGGTGCGGATGAAAGGGTGGCGCGCGGCGACGACGATGTTGTCGGCCGAATAGGTCTCCAGGCCGGTGGCCTGGCGGAGGCGTGTCTCCAAGGCGGGATGGGGCTCGATCACCACCACCAGGTCGGGGTTCTGCGCGGCGATCCATGCCGCCACGCGGTCGGGGTCGCTGTGGATGTTCCAGGCGTTGAATTCGACCACCTTGACCTGGTGCGGCGCCGAAGCTTCGGCTCTGGGAGACCGCGGGCGGGTGAAGTCGGGCAGGATCAGGCCCCCGGCGGCCAGGACGGCGACCAGGGCCGCCAGGCGGATCAGCGTTCCGCGCAGCACGCTGGGCGACGCCCAGGACAGGATGAAGGCCACCGCGCCCGCCGCCAGCCAGATCAGGGCGAAGTGGGCCAGGAGATCCAGCTTGTCGTTCCAGCGGCCGCCCTGGGCGCCCACGGCGGCCGCCGCGGCGCCCAGCGCGAGCGCGGCGGCCGCGGCTTCCAGGCCCCAGCGGAAAGTCAGCCAAAGATTGCGCATGAGCGCTCCTAGCACCGGCCAAGCTTGACCGCGAGCCGTTCGCGTGCGCTTCACGCGCCGGCCATGCAACTTGCCGATTTCGATTTCGACCTGCCCGACGACCGCATCGCCCTGCGGCCGGCCAGCCCGCGGGACGCGGCCCGCCTGCTGGTCGTCGAGCCGGGCGGGGCGCTTCGAGATCTCACCGTGCGCGACCTGCCCAGCGAGCTGCGCGCCGGCGACGTCCTGGTGCTGAACGACACGCGGGTGATCCCGGCGCGGCTGAAGGGGGTGCGCCATCGAGGCGAGAGCCGCGTGGCGGTCGAGGCGACCCTGCACCGCCGGCTGTCGCCGCACCGATGGACGGCCTTCATGCGGCCCGGCAAGCGGCTGGCCGAAGGCGACCGGGTCGTGTTCGGGGACGTCTCGGACCGCGCCTGCCTGCTGGGCGCGCTGGACGCCACGGTGACCGGCAAGGGCGAGGGCGGGGAGGTGACGCTGAGCTTCGACCTCTCCGGGCCTGACCTGGACGCCGTGATCGCCGAGCGCGGGTCGATGCCGCTGCCGCCCTATATCGCGGCCAAGCGCGCGCAGGACGCGCAGGACCGGCGCGACTACCAGACGGTCTATGCGCAGGAGGACGGCTCGGTGGCGGCGCCGACCGCGGGCCTTCACTTCACGCCGGAGCTGTTCGCCCGGCTGGCCGACGCCGGCGTCGAGACGGCCTTCGTCACGCTCCACGTGGGCGCGGGCACCTTCCTGCCGGTGAAGACCGAGGCAGTATCCGAACATCGGATGCATCCGGAGTGGGGCGAGGTCGACGCGGCCACGGCGGAACGACTGAACGCGGTCCGTCGCGCGGGCGGGCGCATCGTCTGCGTCGGGACCACATCCCTGCGCCTGCTGGAGTCGGCGACGGGCGAGGACGGCGCGGTCCGGCCCTTTGTGGGCGAGACGGCGATCTTCATCACCCCCGGCTACCGCTTCCGCGCCGCCGACGGCCTGATGACCAACTTCCACCTGCCGAAGTCGACGCTGTTCATGCTGGTGAGCGCATTTGCGGGGCTTGGCGCCATGCGGCAGGCCTACGCCCACGCCATCGCCTCCGGCTACCGCTTCTATTCCTACGGCGACACGAGTCTGCTTTGGAAGGCGGCCTGATGGCGGCCTTTCCGTTCACGATCGCGGCGACCGACGGCAAGGCGCGGACCGGCGTGCTCGCCACGCCGCGGGGCGAGATCCGCACGCCTGCCTTCATGCCGGTCGGCACGGCGGGCACGGTCAAGGCGCTGACCGTCGAGCAGGTGGCCCAGACCGGCGCAGACATCCTGCTGGGCAACACCTACCACCTGATGCTGCGGCCCACCGCCGAGCGTGTCGCGCGCCTGGGCGGGCTGCACCGGTTCATGCGCTGGGAGAAGCCCATCCTCACCGACTCAGGCGGCTTCCAGGTCATGTCGCTGTCGAAGATCTCCAAGGTCACCGAGGAGGCGGTCACCTTCCAGAGCCACATCGACGGCTCCCGGCACGTGCTCACGCCCGAACGCTCCATCGAGATCCAGGCCGATCTGCTGGGCGCCGACATCGTCATGCAACTCGACGAGCTGGTGGCCCTGCCGGCCACCGACGACCGGGCCGGCGAGGCCATGCGCCGCTCCGCGCGCTGGGGCGAGCGGTCCAAGGCCGCGTTCGGCCAGCGCGAGTCCCAGGCCCTGTTCGGCATCCAGCAGGGGGGCATGTCGCCGGCGCTGCGCCGCGAAAGCGCCGAGCGGCTGATCGGCGCCGGCTTCGACGGTTACGCCATCGGCGGCCTGGCGGTGGGCGAGGGGCACGAGGGCATGGTCGAGGTGCTCGACTACGCGCCGGACATGCTGCCGCCGGAGCGGCCGCGCTATCTGATGGGGGTCGGAAAACCCATCGACATCGTCGAGGCGGTGGCCCGGGGCGTCGACATGTTCGACTGCGTTCTGCCCACCCGGTCCGGGCGGCACGGCCAGGCCTGGACCTGGGATGGGGCGGTCAACCTCAAGAACGCCCGCTTCACCGACGACGAGGCGCCGCTCGACGAGACCAGCGCCTGCCCGGCGTCGCGGGACTATTCCAAGGCCTATCTGCACCACTTGGTGAAGTCCGAGGAGATCCTCGGCCAGGTGCTGCTGTCGTGGCACAACCTGGCCTTCTTCCAGACCCTGATGGCGGCCCTGCGCGCCGCGATCGCCGAGGGGCGGATGGAGGCCTTCCGGCGTGATGTCGCCGCACGGCAGGCCCGGCGCTGATGGCCGAGCCCGCGCCGCGCTTGGGCGGGCCCGCTCGACTGGTCTTCATCGCAGCGCTCGCGGCCTATGGCGCGGTCGCGGGCTGGCTCGTCTGGCGCACTTCGATCCTCGAAGCCTATTCGGACATGTATGACTGGGTGGAGCGGTGGCGGCGGCTACAGGCGGACGGCGACTTCGGCCGTTATTTCTGGGCGCCGCACAACTTCCACCACCTGGTGTGGACCTTCGCGGTCCTCGACCTCGACATCGGCGCCTTCGGGGCCAGGAGCTACCTGTTCCTGGCGGTGGGCGTGGCCTGCCTGGCGGCGGTCGCCGCCATGCTGGCCTGGGCCGGCGCGGCGGCTGCGGGGCAAGGGCTGCGGCTGGTCGGCGGCGGCGTCGCTGCGGCCCTGTGCCTGATGGGCTGCAACGTGCTGGACGCCACCTCCGACATCGACACCACCTATGTCCACGCCCTGGTCTTCGCGGTGGCGGCGATCCTCCTCGCCGAGGCGCCGGGCGGCCGCCCGCGCCTTCGACTGGCCGCGGCCCTGGTCTGCGCGACGGCGGCGGGGCTCGGCAGCGCCGCAGGCCTGGCTGTCTGGCCGGCTTTGATGGTCGGGGCCTGGCGGCGCGGCGACCGGGTCGGGGGCCTGGCCGTGGCGGTCGCGGGCGGCGCGTTCAGCCTGCTCTATCTGGTCGGGCAGACGCCCGGAGCGGCCGCGGCGGCCGCGTCGCCGGGGTTGGCCGCTCATCTGGGAGACGCCACGGCCCTGGTGCTCAACTATCTTGGCCTGCCCTGGTTGCGCGCCCTGCCGCGGCTGGGCGCCGGGTTCGGCCTCGCGGTGCTGGGACTTTCGCTGGCGGCTCTGGCGTTGAAGGCGCGGCGCGGGGCGCCGTGGAGCGAGCGGGCGGCGGTCGGCCTGATCGCCTTCTCGCTGACCACGGCCCTGATGGCCGGCGCGGCGCGAACCGGCGTCATCGCGCCGGATCTGCTGCCGATGCGCTATTCGGTGTTCCTGGCGCCGTTGCACGTGGGCCTCTGGCTTCTCTTGCTGCCCTATCTGCGCTGCGCCTGGATCGCACGTCCCCACAGGCTGGAGATGCTGCTGATCGCGGCCTCTGCCGTGATGCTGGCCCACCAGGCGGTGATGACGGTCTATGCGGTGCGCACGGCCGACGCCAACCTGCGGTTCATCGCCGACTTCCGGGAGGGCCGGCGCTATCCGCAAATGCAGCCGATCGTCTACGGCGATCTTGGACATGTGCTCGGCCTGGCCGACTGGATGAGGCGCGAAGGCCTCTATCAGCGCGAGCTGCGGCGCGATCCGCCGGTTCAGCCGCCGGCTGGCGGACGGGATACTTCGGCTTCATCGACTGGTCGATGAACGACATCCCGGCCCGGCGTCAGCGCCCGCGCGCACTTGCGCGGGAAAGGTGCGGCGCCTAAGGTCCGCGCCGCTTCGCCAAGGGCTGTTCAAGGCCCCCCGCGTCGTGGGCCGGTAGCTCAGTGGTAGAGCATTCGACTTTTAATCGAATGGTCGTGAGTTCGAACCTCACCCGGCCTACCAGACGCCGCCTTGTATCGCGCGGCGCAGATCATAAGTGACGGCTATTCCGCCAGAAGGCGGATCCTCAGAAACAGGTTTGCGAGCGATGGCCGGAGCTTTTGGAGCCCAATCGACGGCCGATGAGGTGCTGGAGGGCGTAGATCTCAGAGGCAAGCGCATCCTCGTGACGGGCGTGTCGGCGGGGCTCGGCGCCGAGACCGCCCGCGCCCTCGCGGCGCACGGCGCCCATGTGGTGGGCGCGGCCCGCGACCTGCGAAAGGCGCAGGCCGCCACCGAGGCGGCGCGCACCGAGGCGGCCCCCGGCGGCGGCCTGGACCTCGTGGAACTGGACTTGGCGTCGCTGGCCAGTGTGCGCGCCTGCGCCGACAGGCTGGTGGCGGCCGGCGAGGCGTTCGACGTTGTGATCGCCAACGCCGGCGTCATGGCCACGCCGTTCGGTAAGACCGCCGACGGCTTCGAGACGCAGTTCGGGACCAACCACCTGGGCCATTTCGTGCTGGTGAACCGGATCGCCGATCTGCTGAAGCCCGGGTCACGGCTGGTCAACCTGTCGTCCGCCGGTCACCGGTTCTCCGACGTCGATCTGGAGGACCACAACTTCGATCGCACGCCCTACGCCGAGTTCGTCGCCTATGGCCGGTCCAAGACCGCGAACATCCTGTTCGCCGTGGAGTTCGATCGCCGCCACAAGGCGCGCGGCGTGCGCGCGACGGCCGTGCATCCCGGGGTCATCGCGACCGAGCTTGGCCGGCACATGACGCCGGAGGTGCGCGCGCAGATCATCCCGCCCACACCGGACGCGGCCGAGCCGCCGATTCCGTGGAAGACGATCCCGCAGGGCGCCGCGACCTCGGTCTGGAGCGGTCTGGTGGCCGCCGCCGACGAGGTGGGCGGGCGCTATTGCGAGGACTGCCACGTCGCCGAGGTCGTGGATCTGGGCGCGGTCCGCGGCGGCGTGCGCCCCTATGCGCTCGATCCGGACACGGCGCGGGCGCTGTGGGCCAAGAGCGAGGCCATGGTTGGCGAGACCTTCTAGCTTCGGGATCGGGGCGCCGCTAGAATCGGGGACGCTGCGGCGGGCTACGACGGCCCTCCGGCGCGCCATGCCGGCCCCAGAACGGACGGAGGGTCAAAGCGTCCGCGCAAGCGCGCTTTCCCGCCGCAGCGCCTTGCCCTTTGCCGTCAGTGCGCGACCGCGAACAGCGGCGTCATGGGGCGGACGCCCTTGTCCGCATCCGCCGCGTGGCCGAGACGGTCAGGGAGACCGAAGGCGTCTTCGAGGGTCCGTAGCAGCGAATAGTGGTTGTAGGGCGTCTCGTCGCGGACGCCGTGCGCGCCGTGGTTGGTGATGACCACGGTCGGGATGTGGCCGCCCCCGAAGTTGGACGGCGCGTCCGGCGTGACGGCGCAGCAGCCGTCGCGGACCTTCCCGGCGCCTTCGTCGAAGGTGATCACGATGGCGAAGTTGCCGCGGCCCGCCCACGCCGGGGTGGCCTGGATCCGGCGCACCAGTTCGCCGGCGAAGGCGTCGCCGCGGCGGATCAGGCCCGCCTTGTTGGCGCCCTGGCAGTCGGCCGGCACGCCGTCGCCCGACAGGCCGTGCATCTCGTTGCACTGGTTGGGCACGATCAGGGCGAAGGCCGGCAGGTTGCCGCCCGCGAGGTCGCGGTCGAGTTGGTCGAAGCCCACGATGCGTTCGGCGCGATGCGGGTCGTTCTGCACGTCGGCGAAGTTCATGAAGCCGGAGTGCTTGGAGGCGTAGAGCGCCGTCTGGCGTGTGCCGTTGTCGAACCGCGGATCGCCGGCGATGACGGCCGGCGAGCCGGGCTCTGGCAAGGTCTCGTAGTAGCCCTTCCAGGTCAGGCCCGCCGCGGCGAGCTGGTCGCCGAGGTGCCGGGTGTGGACCGTGTGGTCGGCGTAGCCCGCGGCCATGGCCCCGTCGCAGAATGGGCGGGTGGACCCGGCCTTGCAGTAGTAGGCGTCGTCGTCATGGATGCCGAAGGTGTCGCCGCCGAGGATGGCGACGTAGTTGGCCTCGCTCGGATGGACCTCGCCGAAGAAGCGCGTGGCGTTGCCGTATCGCGAGGCGAGGCCCGCGATATTGGGCGCCGCAGCCGGATCGAGCACCTGGTCGTAGTCCTTGTTCTCCTCGACGATCACGAAGACATGGTCGTAGCGTGGGACACCCTCCAGGTTTGCGGCCCGGAGGGGCAGGGCGGCCGCAAGGGCCAGGGCGGCGACGATCGAAGCGACTGGGCGTTTCATGGATTCCTGCAGGCTCAGAGTTTGAAGCGGACGCCAGCCTCGTACGTCTGGCCGTAGAATTCACGCTGGATCGGGCGGTTGGCGCTGCCCTCGTAGTAGCGCAGCGGCGTGTCGAGCAGGTTCTTGGCGTTGAAATAGACGGTGAGCTGCGAATTGATCTGGTAGCTCGAGGTGAAGTCCATCGTCAGGCGCTTGTCCTGCAACACGTCGAGCGATTTGTCGCCGCCCAAGCCGAACAGGCTGTGGCTGACGTATTGGCTCGAAAGGCGCGCTTGAATGCCGTGGTCCTCGTAGAACGCGGCGAGGTTCCAGGTCACCTTCGACGTGCCGGGGAGCAGGCCGTACTGGGCGGTTCCCGAGCCGCTGGTCGCGGCATCGTATTCGAGGATCCGGGAGTCGACCAGCGTCAGGTTGGCTTCGGCGCCGAAGCCTGAGAAGGGATCCGGCAGGAAGGTGAACTTCTGCTGGTAGGCGAACTCCGCGCCCCGGGCGTAGGCCGAGGAGGTGTTCAGGAAGGTGGTCACGTTGGCAAGCTGGCCGGGGGCGAGGGGATCGGTGGTGGTCCCGTGCTGGACCCGCGGGACGATGTAGTTCCGGAATTCCTTGTCGAACAGGCCGACTTCCACGATGCCGCCGTTCGGCAGGTAGTACTCCAGCGACAGGTCGAAATTGTTGCCCGTGGTGGGCTTCAGGTCCGGGTTGCCGCGGAAGATCTCGACGGTGCCGGGATTGTTGGTGGTGTTGATCGAGGCGGTCGCCTTGTTCTGCTCGAAG
>Ga0210400_10003978_pt1 | contig 12939 bp, 8 predicted proteins | sample IncBWH26MmetaG_FD_155456 | JGI IMG/M metagenome (GOLD analysis project Ga0210400, IMG submission 155456) | Forest soil microbial communities from Barre Woods Harvard Forest LTER site, Petersham, Massachusetts, United States - Inc-BW-H-26-M | ecosystem: Environmental > Terrestrial > Soil >...
CATGCGCTGGTCCTTATTCGGATTGCTCACTTCTTTACCTTTCCTTTGTGCCTTTGCCATCCTCGGGACTCAGAAAGCGGACCAGAATGCCGTGCAGGATTTCGAAATCGAAGGAGTTGGCCTTTGGCAGTGCCAGTGTACGGCCCATGCCTGCCCGTGCCAGACGAATGGCGCACCAACCCACGGAACCTGCTACGCCGCAGACGTGGCCCACATCAAGAGCGGTCACTACGGAAACATTAAGCTGGATGGGCTCAGCATCGCTCTGGTTGGCGACCTGGTGGATGCCAAGCCCGAGCGCCTCTTCGCCACGCTTTACCTGGACCAGAAGGCTTCCTCCGAGCAACGCGAGGCGCTCCGCAAAATGATGGAATACCTGAGCGAGGACTATGTCGCCGCGCCGGGTGAGCCGGCCGTGCCCTTCCGCAAGATCAGCCCCGCCCCGATCGAATTCTCCGAATCGGCCGACAAGACGCTTTATACCGTAACCCTTCCTGGAATCCTCGAGGAGAAGGCAATCTTGAAGCGCAACTCTGATGGTAGCCCTGTCTCAACAATCACCGCCATGGATTCGTGGAGCAACGTTGTCCACAACGCCGACAACGTTGCATTCCGTTATCACGATCAGAGTGTGGGCCAGGAGTGGGACGAGTCTGGAGACTACGCCAACGTGAAGTACTTTCATCTATCCAAGAAGATGTATGACGAAAAACAGATGCTGGGCCAGCATGGCGATATGTCAGGCAAGTGGACAGCGGAGCAGAGGGAAATTATCAGCGCACAAGGTTTGAAAGAGAAGTAGCGGAACTGGCCGAATCACCCATATTTCCGGACAGAACGACCGCTCCTTCACTTCCACAGATAGTAGAACCCGACATGCTGCTCGAGCATTTTCTCAGTGTTGGGCAAATATTGCGAAAGGTCGCCGGTCATCAGGTCGAGCAGCGTCTTCCGGTCTTTCTCCGGATGCACCAGGGTCGGCTCGCCGGAAATGTTCACCGACTTCGCGGTGTCTTTGACGACGGCTTCGAAGTCACCGACATTATCGATCAGCTTCATCGATAGAGCCTGTTCGCCGGTCCACACTTTGCCATTGGCAATGGATTTTACGTCTTCGAACTTCAAGCCGCGTCCATCGGCGACGGCCTTCACGAACTGCCCAAACATGTTATCGATCAGCGACTGCATGTAAGCCTGCTCGGCCGGAGTGAGGTCGCGAGTGGGATTGCCCGTATCCTTAAACTCGCCGGTCTTGAGCACGATACTCTTTAGTTTCGCCCACTTCAGCAGGTCGCCATAGTTCACCCATTCGGCGATGACGCCAATCGAGCCCACGATGCTGCCGTTGTCGGCATAAATCTTGTTGGAGGCCGAGGCGATGTAGTAAGCGCCGCTGGCGCCCACGGTTTCAATCGACACCACAATCTTCTTCTTTTTTTCCTCGCGGATCCGCTTGACCTCGCGGTAGATCTCCTCCGACGCGGCCACACCACCTCCCGGAGAGTTCACGTGCAGGATGATGGCTTTGATGGAAGAGTCGTCGGCGAACTTCTTGAGTTGCCCGACCACGGGCTGGGGCGACAGAATGACGCCGTCGAGGTCGACCACGCCGATGCGGTCGCCGAAGCTGGCAAACGAAGCCTCGTTGCTGCCAGAGTGAAGCGTGAGGTACACCAGCGAAAATACGGCCAGCACGAAGAGGAAGAATGCTCCCCCGCCGATGAGAATCCAGAGCAGAGTGTGGGAACGTCGTTCAGGCATGAGGAAAGTTTAGCACCGGAGCTAGGGTACGAGCACTTTGAGAGCTTCGTGGAGGATCGAGACTTCTGCCGGCGTCCGGCAAACGTATTCCCCGTCGGCGTAAATATCGAGAGGCGTCTCGGTTTCCACGCGGAGTCGCGCCGCCTGGAAATAATCCACTTCGCGGATGCTAAGGTGGCGACCGAAGTAGACCGTAGGAAACATTATGGCCAGCTTGAAAGGATCAACGCCGCCGATCACGCACACGTCCAGAAGGCCGTCCTCCATTCGCGCCCGCGGCGCAATCTTCATGCCGCCGCCGTATGTGGCGGTATTTGCGATAGCTGCCAGTAGGGTCGGTCGATCGCTGCGCGCGGTCCACAGGCCGGCATCCGGTTCGTTCAGGGTGAGAATTTTCATGGGGTGCGGCGCGAAGCGGAAGATGGTTGGAGCCAGAGTTAAGACGTAACCGCCATGCCCTCGCAGCCAGCGCGGCAAAGCGTTCGCTCGCCGTGCCACTTCGGCATCGAGCCCCACCCCGGCCACACTGCAGAAATATCGCGGAGACTCGTGTGGCGCGGGCACCCCGCCCGTGTTTGTGGCCAGAGGCAATACCACTCCCAGGTCGATGGCGCGAACATTATCTTGATCTTGATCTGGCGCAGCACAGAACCGACGCCATGCGGCAAGAGAATCGCGCACACTGCGCAGCCCAAGCGCGCGAGCAAAATCATTCCCACTGCCAGCAGGAACCACCAGAACAGGCAGTCCCAACCTCACCAACTGACTCAAGTGCCGGTGGATAGTCCCATCGCCGCCAAAGAGCAGGATGATGTCAGCTTGATCCGCAGCCGGCATTCCCACGTGCCAGTCAACGCTCGTGTCGGTCTGGAAAGGCTTAAGATTTTTCCCCGAACATCCCAACCCGAGAATTGCGGCGGCGCGCATGTGCGCGCTTGAGATTAACAGAGCGCCGCTATGGCAGGAATCAAAACTCTGAACTTCTCTGTCGCAACGATCTGGACTTCATGGCAACCTGTCCCTCAGACGTATCCCTTCAGCCACCTCAACTTCATCTTCGTCGGCAGTGAAGAAAGCACCGAACTTCGAATTGTTCTTCCTTAAGTGGGAAACTGCTTGGTATAGTGGATCGCCCTTCGAAAGGGAAACACTGTAAGAGACTCGGAGTAAAGTGCTGTAGCGCCCCATAGTTACAAGACTGTAGGGCCGAAATGAGCAACAGGGAGGATCGAGGATCAGAGCGCTTAGGAGTGTCTCGGGATGTCTTGCAGTTAGTTTAATCCTCGGGGGATGCGGCGGAACAGTTGCTCCCACAATTGCGACGGACCCCTCGAGTCGGATCGTTGTGGTCGGCCAGGCAGCCACATTCACCGTAACCACGAGTGGTTCCGGCGCTTTGAGCTACCAGTGGCAGAAGGGAGGCTTGCCGATCACTGGGGCGACTTCCGCGACCTACACGACCGCCCCGACCACCATCGCGGACAATGGCTCGCAGTTCAGCGTGATAGTAAGTAGTTCGGGCAGAAGTATGACCAGCGGCGTCGCCATTCTTACGGTGTACGCGGCGACCGATGTGCTGACCTACCATAACGATGTTGCGCGTACCGGCCAGAACTTAACAGAAGCCATTCTGACCACCACAAACGTTAATTCGGCCTCCTTTGGCAAATTGGGGTTCTACCGGATGGACGGCTTGGTGGACGCACAGCCGCTCTATGCTTCGAACGTCGCGATTCCGGGCAACGGTACCCACAACCTCCTGATCGCTGCTACGGAGAGCGATTCGGTCTACGCCTTCGATGCGGATTCCAACGCCACAATCTGGCAGGTCTCAATGTTGAAGACCGGCGAAACCACTTCGGACGATCCAGGTTGCCCACCATGCAATGCAATCGGCGTCAACGCTACTCCAGTAATCGATCGCGCCAGCGGTCCGAATGGGGCGGTTTATGTGGTCGCTTCGTCGGCCATTTCGCGCAACGGTTCGACTACCTATTACCAGCGCCTACACGCGCTCGATCTCGCGCTCGGTACAGAATTGTTTGGCGGGCCGGTCGACATTCAGGCTACCTATCCGGGAACGGGCGACAACAGCGACGGCACCAGCGTGGTGTTCGATCCCAGACAGTACAGAGAACGTGCCGCACTGCTTCTGCTTAACGGCGTCGTCTATACCAGCTGGGCGTCGCATTACGATTTACTTCCTTACACCGGCTGGATTATCGGTTACAGTGAATCAACACTCCAGCAAACGACTGCGCTTAATGTGACGCCTAACGGCACCGCAGGCGCAATTTGGATGTCTGGAGCTGGACCGGCCGCCGACAGCTCGGGCAACATCTATCTTCTCGATGCCAACGGCACCTTCGACTCCACAATGAATTCCGGCGGCTTTCCCAGTGCGGGCGACTACGGGAACGCCTTCCTGAAGCTTTCGACCACTGGGAAGCAACTTGCCGTCGCGGACTACTTTGAAATGAATAACGAGGCAGCAGAAAATGCCGCAGATGTCGACCTGGGATCGGGCGGCACCTTAGTGCTCCCAGATTTGACTGACGGCTCGGGACACACCCTACACCTGGCCGTGGGAGCCGGCAAGGATGGCAACGTCTACGTGGTAAATCGCGACTCCATGGGCAAGGTCAGCGATAATGACAGCAATATTTATCAGGAATTGATGGGAGCGCTGCCCGGAGGAGTCTGGGGAGCGCCGGCATACTTCAATAACACGGTTTACTACGGATCTGTGGGAGGCCCTGTCCGAGCTTTTTCGATTGCCAATGCCCGGCTGTCGGCCAGTCCTGCCGCACAGACCGCCAACAGCTTTACATATCCTGGAACCACGCCCAGTATTTCGGCGAAGAGCACAACCAACGGGATCGTGTGGGCTCTGGAGAACACCACCGGTCCTGCCGTGCTTCACGCTTACGATGCCACGAACCTCAGCGAGCTGTACAACAGCAACCAAGCCAGCGCCGGCCGCGATCAGTTCGGCGACGGCAACAAGTTTGTTACCCCTGTCATTGTGAACGGCAGGGTCTTTATCGCTACGCAGACTGGCGTGGCCGTGTTCGGTCTGCTGCCGTGAGCTTTGTTAGGGCAGAATCTGCACACGCTTGATCCGGTGACCCAAGCGAACATCGAGTGTCAGGGGTGGGAGTCCAGCAGGAAAAACCGGGTCCTTCACCACCTCAGCGTTGAACTTCACCGAACCAGCTTTTCTTTTGTGGCCTCCTTCAGTAACTGAAGAAACAAACCCGGCTTTGAAGAGCAGCTTATCAACCTTGATCGACGATCCGGGAAGCGGGTTGACGTCTCCAACGTCTCTGATTGAAACATCCACGGTTTCTATTGAATCAGGAGTTCCGCTCTTCTGAAACTGCCTCGCCCAGTCCTCTCCAGCTTTCGCCGCCGCATCTGCCGAATGAAAATCAGCAACAATTCTGCGAGCCAAATCCTTCTTCGCCTGCATCGGGTGCGCTTCCCGCTTCATCTTCTCGATGTCAGCGACCTGCACATCCGTGAGCAGCTCGTAGTGCCTCCACATCATCTCGTCGGAAATGCTCATGATCTTGCCGTACATCTCCAGCGGCGGTTCGTGAATCCCGATCGCGTTGCCCAGCGACTTCGACATCTTCTGCACGCCGTCGAGGCCTTCGAGAATCGGCGTCGTCAACACCACTTGCGACTCCTGACCATAGGCACGCTGCAATTCGCGCCCTACCAGCAGATTGAATTTCTGGTCGGTACCGCCCAGTTCCACATCGGCTTCGAGTGCCACCGAGTCGTATCCCTGCACCAGCGGGTAGAGCAATTCGTGGACGGAGATTGGCTTCTCGTCATGAAACCGTTTGTGGAAGTCTTCCCGTTCGAGGAGTTGCGAGACAGTGTACTTCGCCATCAGGCGGACAAAATCGTCGGAACTGAACTGCCCCATCCAGCGCCGATTGAAATCGACCACGGTTTTCTGCGGGTCAAGAATTTTGAAGACCTGCAACTTGTAAGTTTCCGCGTTTTCCTCGATCTGTTCTCGGGTCAACGGCGGGCGCGTAACAGAGCGTCCCGTGGGATCGCCGATCATGCCGGTGAAATCGCCGATCAGAAAGATTGCGGTATGGCCGAGATCCTGAAAGTGTTTGAGCTTCCGCAAAACCACGGTGTGCCCCAAATGAAGATCAGGAGCGGTCGGGTCCATGCCAAGCTTCACGCGCAGCGGCTTGCCGCTGGCACGAGATTTCTCCAGCTTGGCGCGAAGATCAGCTTCGCGAATGATTTCTGCGGAGCCTTTCTTCAGATACGTGAGTTGTTCGTCGACAGATGCAAAGGTTGACATGGGAAAGGTCATTATAAAGAAACGCAACAATCAGGATGCGGAAGTTAGAATTGCGCCAGACAGATGAGCCTGCTATGGCGAATCACATTCACATCCGACCAGCGACTCCGGCGGACGTCCCACGCCTGTCGGAAGTGATCGAAGCCTCGGTGCGCGGCCTGCAAGCCCAGGACTATTCGCCCGCGCAAATTGAAGGCGCGCTTCAGTCTGTGTACGGTGTGGACAGCCAGCTCATCGCAGATGGAACGTATTTCGTGGCGGAGGCGCTGGAATCGCAGAGCGAGCCCGAGATCGTGGCCTGCGGCGGGTGGAGCAAGCGCAAAACTTTATACGGCGGCGATCAATATGCGGGCCGTGAAGACTCGCTGCTCGACCCGGCTCGGGATGCAGCCAAGATTCGTGCCTTCTTCGTCCACCCAAAGTCGGCGCGCCGCGGCATCGGCAGTTTGATCCTGGAGGCGTGCGAAAACGCCGCGCGCGAGGCGGGCTTCACACGCCTGGAGATGGGAGCAACCCTAAGCGGCGTAGCTTTTTATCGGGCGAAGGGATACACGGCAGTCGAGAATGAAGACGTGCGGCTGAGCAATGGAGAAGTGCTGCCAATCGTGAAGATGGCTAAGCTAATCAAGTGAGAATGCAGAAGTGAGAATGCAAAAGTTGGAATAGAAGACGGCCTACCTAGGATGCAATTCCCTTTGCTGTACAGATGGACGCAGCAAAAATGGAAGTAAGTTCGTTTGCTTCCTGCAGGAGCGGTGCCAACATCGTAGAGCGAATGATTCCCGATTCCTGCAAAAGCTCAAGCCAGAACAGAGACTCGTCCGCTTCTTCGAGGACAATGCCCAGCTTTGCCACGAACTCAGCCCTCGATCTGGCGCGGCAAGCTGCACGGTAGTTAGCCCCGACCGAAGTACCTGAGCGCAGTAGTTGTTTTCCAATAACCCTGGCTTCTCCGCGAGAGGGAAGCGCTCGGTAAAGACGCAGCACACGAAGAGCAAATTGCTTGGTCCGCTCCTTCAGATCTTTGTTACCACCCATGGAGCCATCTTCAATGGGGCGGCCTAAACAATGCTGTGACGGATGTCACACGATCTTACTTTTTCATTCTCAATTCTGCATTCATACTTGGTTTCTTGAGACGCCGTCCCGCAATTTCAAAGTCTCCCTTAAGAACAACATTAATGGCTTCGGTATATGCGATGTGCTCCTGCTCCAGGATGCGGGCAGCAAGTGAGCGCTCGTCATCGCCGTCGAGCACCAGAACCGTTTTCTGCACAATGATGGCGCCATGATCCAGTTCTTCGTCGACGAAATGCACAGTGCAACCGGAAACTTTCACGCCGTAGGCGAAAGCCTGCTCCTGCGCCTCCAGCCCGGGAAAGGCGGGAAGCAAAGATGGATGAATGTTGAGAATCTTGCGAGGAAACTGCTGCACGAACCACGGAGAGAGCACCCGCATGTATCCAGCCAGGCAGACCAGATCAACATTGTGTAGTTTGAGCGCAGCTGCAATTTCGCGATCATGCTCTTCCCGGGGCTTGCCTTTCGACGGAATCACGACAGCGTTAAGCCCGCGCTGTCGTGCCGTGGCGATGCCCGGCGCGTCCGCTTTATTGGAGATCACGACTGCAATGCGCGCATCCGCAATCCGGCCCGCATCGATGCTATCGGCAATAGCGATGAAGTTCGAACCGCGTCCGGAAAGAAGAATGCCGAGGGATTTCATGGGAGATCAAATGATAATCCACCACGGAGGCACAGAGACACGGAGAAAACTAAAAAGGAACGACCCTCGGGAACACCAAAACAAATAGGCGTATTACTCACAGAGCCCTAAAAAGTTTCCTCCGTGCCTCCGTGGTGGATGTGCTCTCGATTAGCTGTAAAGCACCTTGCGTTCGCCCTTCACGATGCGCCCGACCGTGTAGGCTTTTTCTCCCACGCGTTCAAGCACGCTCTGGGCCTTCTTGAATTTCGCCAGGGGGACAACCATTAACATGCCAAGGCCCATGTTGAAAGTTCGCAGCATTTCTTCCTGCGGAACATTGCCTAACTGCTGCAGGTGCTCGAACAAAGGCAGAACCGGCCAGGAGCCGAGTTCGATCAAGGCCGCGGTGCCGCGCGGCAGAACCCGCGGCAGATTTTCCGTGATGCCGCCTCCCGTAATGTGCGCCAGAGCGGAAACGCATTGCGCGTCGATCAGCTTTCTCAACGCGGGCCAGTAGCTCTTGTGGGTGCGCATGAGTTCGTTTCCAACTTTGTTCTTGATCTCGTTCACATAATCTTCTGTGGAGTAATTCGCCACTTCGAACAGAAGTTTGCGCGCCAGCGAATATCCATTAGTATGCAGGCCGTTGGAGACCAGGCCAAGAACGACGTCGCCGATCTGCACATCCTTGCCGGTGATGATGCGGTCGCGTTCCACCACTCCGACGATGAATCCCGCAAGATCGTATTCGCCGTTCGGATAAAAACCCGGCATCTCGGCAGTCTCGCCGCCGATCAGGGCGCAGCCGTTGTGCTTGCAGGCGTCGGCAATTCCTTCCACCACTTGCTCGGCGATTGTGGAATCCAGAGTTCCGGTCGCCAGGTAGTCCATAAAAAACAGCGGTGTGGCGCCTTGAACGGCGATGTCGTTGACGCAGTGGTTCACCAGGTCCGCACCCACGGTTGAGTGAAGACCCATTTCGAACGCGATCTTTAGTTTCGTTCCTACTCCGTCCACGCTCGAGACAAGGACGGGGTCCGCATATTTCGTCTTGTCGACCGCGAACAGGCCGCCAAAGCCGCCAATTTCGCTGAGCACGCCACGGGTAAAGGTCTTATGGGCGAGATATTTAATGCGCTGCTTGGTGCGGTTAGCACGATCAATGTTCACCCCTGCGTCGGCGTAGGTGATCGGAGTTGCGGCGGGCGTGGGTTTCTTGGCCACGGATGATTGTGCTGTCTCTGCTCTTTTCTCTTTGTCTCAGTGCTTCAGTTGTGGGGAAACGCTGGATTCGCTTGCGAAGCGTTAGCTTCTAAGGACGCCCATTCTAACACGTTCGGTAAAGAGCACCCGCCGGAGAGTCCCACCGCCAACCTCTGACTACACTACCACCGCATCCGCGGACGCTCACGCCCGCTCGTCACTGCCCGGCACCCAATTAATGCGCGATGAAGTCGGAAAAGAAGTAGGCGAGAACACCAAAAAGAACCAAACCGGAGATGCCGTATGCGGTGAGAACCCAAGCGCCGCGGCCTTCGTGTTTCCGATTGAGCGCCGTTTGGGACTGCTGATCTACAGATGAGACGTCAGGGGCCCGATCTTCCATACCCAAAAAACCTCCGAACGGAAGGATCGTGGCGCAATTACATTATGCGTCACGCCTGCCCGGCGACATGGCCAAACAGGACTCTCTGAGCGGAATTTTACTACGGTTTTGTGACGGATAAACAAGGAAATGTTGACATGGATCAGAGGTTCATGTGGGGACGGTCGCCTTCGACCGTCCCGCCGAGCGAAGCGAAGCGCTGTCGAAGCCGAGGCCCGGCAAACCGATGATCACACCGCCGCCACCTTGGGATTTATCTGCCAAAGGCCGTACTATTAACCAATGCGTAGTTTCTTTCCGCCGCTTCTTGTTCTCTGTGCCCTGACCACGTCTTTCAATGCCTCAGCTCAATCGGGACAGGCCCCCTCGAACTCGAGCATTCCGGCCAAAGCAAAAAAAGGGGCCAAGGCCGCCGAAGCTAAGCCCCAAGAACCAGCGCCCTCCAAGCCGGAGGAGCCCAAACACGATTACTCGCAGGAAGCCTTCGTCATTGAGCAGTACCGCTCCGTTTACCATTTCGAGAATGATGGCACCGGCCGCAAGGAAACCATTGCCCGCGTCCGTGTGCAGAGCGAAGCGGGCGTTCAGCAATGGGGACAGATTCAGTTTGGCTACAACTCCGCCAATGAGCGCGTAGAAATGTCCTACGTTCGCGTGCTCAAGGCCGATGGCAGCGTCGTTAAGGCCGGCGAGGATGCCGTACAGGATCTGAGCGCCCCGCTGGAACAGCAGGCGCCGGTCTATACCGATTATCGCCAGAAACATATCACTGTGCCCGGCTTGCGGCCCGGTGAAGTGCTCGAATACGACATCGTCACCATAATTCACACGGCACTGGCTCCAGGACAATTTTGGGCGGACTATGAGTTCGATAAAAACAACATCACGCTGGACGAAGAAGTGGACGTGGATGTGCCGGCCGACCGTCCCATCAAGCTCAAAACGAAACCGGGAATGGAGCCGAAGATTTCCGAAGAGAAAGGCCGGCGCCTCTATCACTGGAACCGTTCTCACCTGGAGCGCGAAGACGATCAGAAAAATAAAGACGACAAAGACAAGGATAAAGAGGCCAAGAAGAAAAAGAAGCGTCCGGAAGACGAGCGGCCTGACATTCAGCTGACCTCGTTCGTGAGTTGGGAACAGATCGGACTCTGGTACGCGGGTCTGGAGAAGGACCGTCGCGCGCCCTCGCCGGAAGTTCGCACGAAGGCCGACGAACTCACCAAGGGGCTCAATAACGATTTGGATAAAGTTCAAGCCCTCTACGATTTCGTAGCGAAGAATTTTCGCTACGTTAGCCTGTCGCTGGGATTAGGCCGCTACCAGCCGCATTCCTCCGGCGATGTCCTGCACAATCAGTACGGCGACTGCAAAGACAAGCACACGCTGCTCGCCTCGTTGCTGGAGGCCGAGGGCATGCATGCCTCTTCTGTGCTGATCAACTCCAGCCGCAAACTAGATCCTGACGTCCCTTCGCCCTCGCAGTTCGACCACGTCATTACCATGCTGCCAATGACGAAGCCGGACGAAGAAGTCTGGATGGACACCACCAGCGAGGTGGCTCCGTTCCGCCTGCTGGCCTACACTCTGCGCAAGAAGCAGGCGCTGGTGATTCCCGCGACCGGCACGCCACACCTCGAGGAGACTCCCGCCGACACTCCCATGCCCGACAGTGAAATTTCCGAGGTCGATGGAAAAGTAAACGCAATTGGCAAACTCGAAGCGCATGTCCACTACACCTTCCGCGGCGACGAGGAATTGCTGCTCCGCTCGATTTTCCGCCGCGTGCCGGAAGCCCAGTGGCAGCGGGTTGTCGAGAATGTGAACGCCGGGATGGGCGGTGACGTGACGAATCTAAAGATCAGCGATCCGGCCGCCACGCGCGAGCCCTTCACCATGTCGTACGATGTGGGCCGTCCGAATTTTCTCGATTGGTCCAAGAAAAAATCGGACCTGACGCTGCCCCTCTGCCAGTTCAACCTGCCCGATCTGGGCGATGACGACAGCGACGCAGATGCTGAGCCCCTGAAGCTCGGCCCCAAAGCAGAGTACGTCTACAAGATCAAGCTCGAACTTCCCGCCAAGTACACCGCGCGAGCCCCGCTCCCATTTTCGCTGAAGCGCGACTACGCCGAGTATCAAGCCACTTATAAGCTGGAAGGAAACACGTTCACTGCCGGGCGAACGCTCACGCTTCGTGATGACGAACTGCCTGCCCCGCGCGCCACCGACTATCAAGCCTTCCGCCGTGCCGTCAGCTCTGACCTAGGGCAGTTCCTTTCCGTCGAGAACACCGTGGCGGGCGCGCCTTCCGCTCCCGCCGACATGAAAGCCGACGACCTCGTCGAGAGTGGTCGCGCCGCCATCGCCAGCAACAATCTGCCCATGGCCGTTCAACTTCTCAAACGCGCTACGGAAGTTGATCCCAAGAATAAATATGCGTGGTACGCGCTGGCCCTCGCCTACATGGGCATGCGCCAGAACGAAGACGCTATCGCCGCCCTCAAGAAACAGATCGAAATCAATCCCTATGACGAGTATGCCTACAACGCTCTAGGCCGAGCCTATTGGCAGGAGCGCAAGTATGACGATGCCGTCACGGCGTTCAACAAGCAGATCGAGATCAATCCCCTCGACAAGTTTGCCCATGCCGGGCTCGGCGGGATGTATTCCGAGTGGCACAAATACGATCTGGCAGCCGCGGAACTAGAAAAGGCGACATCCCTCACTCCCGACAATCCCGAACTGCAAGTCAGCCTCGGTGACGCCTATCTCAACCTTGGTCAGGACGACAAAGCCCTCGCCACCTTCGACCACGCGGTCGAGCTTTCCGCCACGCCGCTGGTCTGGAACAACATTGCATATCAGCTCTCGCTGAAGAAATCTCATCTGGATCGCGCTCAACAGTACGCGGAGTCAGCAGTCTCAGCCACCACAGCCGCGTTGCGGAACCTGTCGCTCGATCGCCTCACCCAGCAGGATTTGCCTCTGGTGCCATCGCTCATCGCCTATTGGGACACGCTGGGCTGGGTTTATTTTGGGGAAGGCAATCTGGACAAAGCCGAAAAATACGTCGCCGCCGCCTGGGGACTGGGCCAACACGGAGAAGTGGGCGACCACCTCGGTCAGATTTACGAGAAAGAAGGCAAGAAAGATCGCGCGCTGGAAACCTACGAACTTTCCCTGGCCGGTCTGCGCCCGATTCCAGAAACCCACGACAGAATCGATGCGCTGGTCAAAGCTGACGCCAAACTCAACGGCGTCAAAAGAGACGACAATAAAGAAAGCCTGCAATCGCTGCGCAGCATCGATCTGGGCAAAGCCAAAGAAAACGGCACTGCGGAGTTCTTCGTGCTGCTGAGCGGCGCCGTCGGCTCGCCAGCGAAGGCCGAAGCCGTGCGATTCGTCAGCGGAGACGACAAGTTGAAAGTCTTCACCGACGCCCTCCGCACAGCCGAGTATCATCTGACCTTCCCCGACGATACGCCGCTGAAGATCCTGCGCCGCGGAATTCTCTCGTGCTCTACGGCG
>Ga0210400_10003979_pt1 | contig 12937 bp, 10 predicted proteins | sample IncBWH26MmetaG_FD_155456 | JGI IMG/M metagenome (GOLD analysis project Ga0210400, IMG submission 155456) | Forest soil microbial communities from Barre Woods Harvard Forest LTER site, Petersham, Massachusetts, United States - Inc-BW-H-26-M | ecosystem: Environmental > Terrestrial > Soil >...
CAGCGCGAGCTTCCAGGAGAGCAGATAGGCGGATTTGCAATCTTCCACCGTGGCGTCGTTCGGCATGTTGATGGTTTTGCTGATCGCGCCCGAGATGAACGGCTGCGACGCCGCCATCATGCGGATGTGGCTTTCCACCGACAGGTAACGCTTGCCGATCTTGCCGCACGGATTGGCGCAATCGAACACGCTGTAATGCTCGGCTTTGAGGTGCGGCGCACCTTCCACCGTCATCGCGCCGCAGATGTGCACATTGGCGGCCTCGATCTCGCGCTTGGAGAACCCGATCGCGGTGAGCAGGTCGAAATTCGGCGCCGCGATCGCCTCCATCTCGAGCTTCAAGGTGTCGCGCAGGAAGTCCTCGCCAAAAGTCCATTTGTTGAAGGCGAACTTGATGTCGAACGCGGTGGGAAGTGCGGCTTCCGCCTTGGCCAGGGCTTCGTCGGTAAAACCTTTGGCCTTCAGCGTGGAGACGTTGATCGCGGGTGCATTAGAGAGCGAACCATGGCCGACGGCATAGGCCTCGATCTCCGCGATGTCGCTTTCGCGGTAGCCGAGCGCGCGCAGCGCTTCGGGGACGGCGCGGTTGATGATCTTCCAGTAGCCGCCGCCGGCGAGTTTCTTGAATTTCACCAGCGCGAAATCAGGCTCGATGCCGGTGGTGTCGCAATCCATCACCAGACCAATGGTGCCGGTCGGCGCCACCACGGTGGTCTGCGCGTTGCGGTAGCCATGGAGTTCGCCGAGTTCGAGCGCCTTGTCCCAGGCGGCCTTGGCGTGCTCGACGATATCGGTCTGCGTCACGCTGGCATAATCGAGCGGCACCGGATTGACGGCCAGCGCCTCATAGCCGCGGCTTTCGCCGTGCGCGGCGCGGCGGTGGTTGCGGATCACCCGCAGCATGTGGCCTGAGTTCTTCTTGTAGCCGGGGAAGGGGCCCAATTCCTTGGCCATCTCGGCCGAGGTGGCATAGCTGATGCCGGTCATGACGGCGGTCAGCGCGCCGCACAGCGCGCGGCCTTCCTTGGAGTCATAGGACAGACCCATGGTCATCAGGAGTCCGCCGATATTGGCAAAGCCGAGGCCCAGCGTGCGGAATTCGTAGGACAGTTCCGCGATCGCCTTGGAGGGGAACTGCGCCATCATCACGGAGATTTCGAGCACGATGGTCCACAGCCGGCACAGGTGCTCATAGGCACTGACATCGAACTGCTTGGTCGTGGTGTTGTAGAACGTGATCAGGTTGGCCGACGCCAGATTGCAGGCGGTGTCGTCCAGGAACATGTATTCCGAGCACGGATTGGAGGCGCGGATGTCGCCGGATGCCTTGCAAGTGTGCCAGTCGTTCATGGTGGTGTTGAAGTGCAGGCCGGGATCGGCGGAGGCCCACGCGGCGTGGCCGATTTTTTCCCAGAGGTCGCGCGCCTTGAGCGTCTTGGTGATCTTCTTGTTGGTACGGCCGATCAGATTCCAATCACCATCCGTCTCGACCGCGCGTAAAAAGTCGTCCTTCAGCGAGACTGAATTGTTGGAGTTCTGGCCGGAGACGGTGAGGTAGGCCTCCGAATCCCAGTCGGTGTCGTAGATCGGAAAATCGATCTCCTTGTAGCCTTGTTTGGCGAACTGGATGACGCGCTTGATCATGCCGTCGGCGACCATGGCGCGACGGGCGAGTTTTATTTCGCGGCGGAGTGCCGGGTTCTTCTCGGGATCAAAGCAGTCGTCGCCAGAACCCTCACAGTTGACGCAGGCTTTCAGCACCGCCTTGAGGTGACGCTGGTTGAGCTTGGAGCCCGTCACGAGAGCTGCGACCTTCTGCTCTTCCTTCACCTTCCAGTCGATATAGGTCTCGATATCGGGATGGTCGGCATCAACCACGACCATCTTGGCCGCGCGGCGCGTGGTGCCGCCGGATTTGATCGCGCCCGCGGCGCGGTCGCCGATCTTGAGGAAGCTCATCAGGCCGGACGAGCGTCCGCCGCCGGAGAGGCGTTCGCCTTCGCCGCGCAGCCGCGAGAAGTTGGAGCCGGTGCCGGAGCCGTATTTGAACAGCCGGGCTTCACGCACCCACAGGTCCATGATGCCGCCCTCGTTGACGAGGTCGTCCTCGATGCCCTGGATGAAGCAGGCGTGCGGCTGCGGATGCTCGTAAGAGGATTTCGATTTCGTCAGCTTGCCGGTCTTCCAGTCCACATAGTAGTGGCCCTGGCCGGGTCCATCGACGCCGTAAGCCCAATGCAGGCCGGTGTTGAACCATTGCGGCGAATTCGGCGCCACCATCTGCTTGGCCAGCATGTAGCGCAGCTCGTCATAGAAGGCGCTCGCGTCTTCCTCGGAGGAGAAGTAGCCGCCCTTCCAGCCCCAGTAGGTCCAGCAGCCGGCGAGGCGGTCGAACACCTGCTTGGCGGAGAGTTCGCTGGCAAAGCGCTCGGACTCCGGCAGGTCGGCAAGGGCCGCGGTATCCGGCACCGAGCGCCACAGCCAGGACGGTACGGTTTCTTCCTCGACCTTCTTCAGGCGCGCGGCGACGCCGGCCTTGCGGAAATACTTCTGGGCCAGCACGTCCGAGGCGACCTGCGACCAGAATTCCGGGACCTCGACGTTTTCCAGGCGAAACACCACCGAGCCATCGGGATTGCGGATCTCAGATGTCGTTAATCTGAAATCAATTCCTGCGTAGGGTGATTGGCCTTGAGTCGTGTTGCGGCGTTCGATTCGCATTGGTCTTGCCCCGTTCTTTTTGACCGGACCGCTGCCCCGCGGCGCCGGATGTTGTCCTTGAGCGAACCTCCGGACCAAAGTTGAAGACAACTTTGGCCCAGGTATCCGCGAGTTCTACCGGTGGATCCGGCCCTATTTCTCTGGCCGCGAGACCGGTGCGAGCACTTGCTTGCACTTTGCCTTGCCGCCGCATGGTCTGATGGAACGCCCCGTTCCGGTCAGTCCATGCTCTCAACGCCACTAACCCTGAGCCGTTTCGGCTCTTTTTTTTGCTCCGAAATCCCCGGAAATTCGGGACAAAAAAGCCGCTCCCGCTGCCTCAACCGGCCGGCGGAGTGGTCATTCTTGGAACCCTTCAGGGAGCGACCGGCGGGACCCAAACACACTCGCGCCGAACAGGATCGAAGCTAGGACGACTCCATCGCGCCCGTCAAGGATTAGTACGAGTTTCTGAATCAAATACTAAATATGGTGGAAAACGGAGAATAACAGGGGGTGGTCCGCGCCTGTAATGCCGCCAAGTATCAGTGAGTCCTCAGGGATTCCCAAGCGAAAAAAGTGACTTCGGAACGCCATGGCGGGCTTCGCCCCGCTGTTCACAGGGCAACTATTTATTGTGGGCGAGGCCTTGCCTCGGGAAGACTCACGTGAAGGTATCGCGAAGTATTGGCGCTGTGGATTTTGGCATTCGCGCTGGCTTGGCGAATCGCAGGCGCGAATCCCAATCCGGACGAATCGAATGTCAGAACCGGAACACTCGGCTGGCATGTCCTCCCGCCGATGGTCTGTTGCCGGGAAAAACGGCACAAGGTGCCACTACTCACACCGGTCCAAGCTCCCATGACAGTGCAAAACCAGACGGGCGCCAAAACGCGCATCGCGCCCGCCGGCCTGATGTTCCTCGCCATCACCTCGATCGGCTGGGGTTTCAACTGGCCCGTCACCAAGCATCTCGTGAGCGTGCTGCCGCCGCTGACGCTGCGTGGCAGCACCGGGGTTGTGGGCGCCAGTCTGCTGGCGCTGCTTGCGATATCCCGCGGCGAGAATCTGCGCGTCGCCCGCGAGCTCTGGCCACGGCTGGTGCTGGCCGCGATTCTCAACGTCGGCTGCTGGATGGTGCTGATGGGATTCGCGCTGGTCTGGCTTCCGGCCGGCGAGGCGGCGCTGATCGCCTATACCATGCCGGTATGGGCCTCCATCCTAGCGTGGCCCATTCTCGGCGAACGGCCGAATCTGCTGCGTGTCATCTCGCTCGTGATGGCGTTCCTTGGTCTCAGCGCCATTCTGGGCGGCAATGGTTTCGCGGCCAGCCTGGCAAAGCTGCCGGGTATGATCATGGCGCTCGTCGGCGCGATCGGCTTTGCGATCGGCACGGTGCTGGCCAAGAAACTGCCACTAGGCCTGCCGCCGGTGTCAGCGGCGGCCTGGCAGATCGGGGTCGGTTGCCTGCCGGTGGCGATCGCGGGCTTTCTGTTCGAGAGCGCCCATCTGGCTGGTCTCTCCGAAGTCGACTGGATGCTGATGGCCTATTCGACCGTGATCCAGTTCTGCGTCGCCTATGTCTGCTGGTTCGCCGCGCTGGCGCGCCTGCCGGCCTCGGTGGCGGCGATCGGCACCATGGCGGTGCCTGTGATCGGCGTAGCGGCGTCCGCCGTGGCGCTGCACGAACCACTCGGCATCGGCCAGATCATGGCCCTTGTCTTTACGCTGGCCGGCGTCGCACTGGCAACGCAATCGTGATGACCGGCGCCTGATCCATCACAAGGACGGCGCATCGGCATGCGCAGCCCTCGCTATCCCCTGATCTCGCAGGCCCTTACGGGCAGGGGTGCCGCCGGCCGTCATAGCCCAGATAAGTTCCCGACTGCGGGTCGTAGGATCTATGGGTCTGCATGCAATAGCCGGCGGCACCGTCGCCATTGCCGCCTGAATCCTGGACAACCGCGCCTGGGCCGTCTTCGTAATAGCCATTATCGTAAAAGCCGACGGCACCGACCACCGAGCCCGAGATGAAGGTGCCACGATAGGCTGGATCACCGCCGTTGAAACGCGCCGCGGACGCGCCGCCGCCGAATCCACTCGCGCCGCCGCCGTGGTGGCTTTTGCCACCATGGAAGCCGCCGCCAGCGCGAGCCGCGCCACCGCTGCCACCTTTACCAGCATGGGGTTCGGCCGAACTTGCGACCGGCGCCGTCGTCGCCAGAACCAAGACCGCACAGGCACTCAAAATTCTAAAACCATTCATTTTCGGCTCCATCCGGAGGGCACGTGTAACCCTCCGGGAAGGCGATCTCGCAAGCCGTTACGGGCAGGGATGCCGCTGGCCGTCGTAGCCCAGATAGGTTCCCGACTGGGGATCGTAGGATTTGTAGGTCTGCATGCAGTAGGCGACGGAATCGTCGCCGCCGACCGGACCTGGGGCCACCGCAACGGGACCTTCGTCATATTGGTCATCGTAATAGCCCGGCGCATAATAACCCGGCCCGCCATAATAGGCGCCCGACGCGAGCGCGCCGCCGACCACGGCACCGGCGACGAGGCCGGGAACGACGCCGCCGCCGCCGCGATAGCCATAACCGCCACCGCGATAACCGCCGCCACTAAAACGCGCGCCCGGGGCACCGCCACGGAAGGCAGCGCCACCGGCGTGCATACCGGCAGCGTGCATGCCGCCAGCATGGACACCACCTGCGCGGGCGCCGCCGCCTCTAGCGCCATGGTATTGGGCGAAGCTCGCGGCTGGTGCCATGGCCAGAACTAGCGCCAATGCGGCAGAGGTACTCAAAACTTTCAAATCAATCATTTGTTGGCTCCATTTAACGGGACACATTAACTGCCGGAGAGGCCGGATGTTCCCGAATTCATCCCTCTATCGTGGGGCAGACAGGAGACTGTTTGACGCAGGCTGCATGCGGGATGAACGGATTGCGACGATTCCGCGCCGTTGATGAGGGAGGCTCACATCCCCGGCGCAACGAGCTTGTGCAGGGGACTTAACTGGACAATTCGGCCCGCCGATGGCATCAGGACCTCACGCGCTTCTCGAACCGGCCAGGCCCCATGAAACTGTTTTTTCTCAAACTCTTCACATGGTGGAATGGCCAGACCTTCGGCACCCAATTGTGGACGTGGCGGTTCGGCGAACTGGTCGGCCAGGACGAACAGGGCAATCGCTATTTCCGCACCAAGGGGCGCAAGATCGACCCGTCGCTCGGCTTCGAGCGGCGCTGGGTGGTCTACAACGGCTATGCCGAGGCTACCCGCGTCCCGCCGTCCTGGCATGGCTGGCTGCATCACACCGTCGACGTCGCGCCGACTGAAGAGACCTATACGCCGCGCGAATGGGAAAAGCCGCATCTGCCGAACATGACGGGGACACCCGCGGCCTACCGGCCTTCCGGCTCGACGCTGGCAAGCGGCCGCCGCCCCAAGGCCACCGGCGATTACCAGCCGTGGACGCCGGGCAGCAACTGAGTTTCAACCAACCCCGTCATTCCCATGTGCAATTGCAGATCTGAGGGCGCGCGTTAGCACGAGCCCGGAACCTCGGCCGACAACCTCTGGATTTCGGGTCGCATTTCGTGCGCTCCGGAATGACGACGAAGAGCTGTCACCCTGTGAACAACGGGAACAGCGGGGACATCCAGCAACGCGTGCTTGAGTTCGACCGGCGGCGATGGCTCAATCTCACCATCTTACGGAGGTGGGAAACCATCGCGTCGGTTCGGGTCCCAGTTCGCGACTGCCCCGATTTGCAGCGGCTGCCGAGTAGGATACGGCCCGGGAGATAGGCCCCCGGTGCAGATATCCTGAAATCGCCCGTTAATGTGGAGCTGCCGTAAGACAGGAAAGGCCGCTTGGGAAACCAGGCGGCCTTTTTCTTTGCTGTTCGAGCGTTTCCGAGCGAACTGGATACCGGTTCGCGTGAAGAAAACGCGTCAAAACAAAAGATTGGAGCCCGGTTCTGATTCAATCAGAACCGGCGCAGCGCTACTCCGCAGCAAAGGAGATCGTCGATCGATCGTAATCGCCGGACCCCATCGCGTTGTCGGAGAAAATCTTGTGCTGCGCGATCCAGTCGAATGATTCCTCGAACACCTCCTTGGTATAGGGTTCGAATACAATTCTTTCTCCCGGACCCCAGCGCCGCGTATCCATGACGGCATGGAAGCGGTCGGGGAATTCATTCTTGTAGTAGTGCGTGTAACGCTCGGGGCGCAGGTCGAGATCGCGTTGCGCCGAGCGTAGCGCGCGGAAGTAGCGCCGCATGTCTTCCGGGTCCGGCGAGCCCTTTATCATCGCCGCGATCATGAATGTCGTATCGATGATTTTGCGGAAGCCGAGTTGTTCGGCGAGATAATAGGGGCCGTTGAAAAGCGCCGCCGCCGGGCTCTTGCCGTCGATGAATCGTTCCATGCGGCTGAACAGCATGCCGTCTTCAAACAGCAGGTTGATCTGGCTTGGCGGGATATACTGCTCCAGCGCCTGGATGGTCGAATAGTGGCTGCCGGACTGGAAGCCGACCGAGATCGGCACGCCTGCGAGATCAGCCGGGGTGCGCACCTTCGAATCGGCGGCAACGAAAATCCCCGATGGCGCTACCGAGTACAGGTCCGAATAGAGTTTGGTGTGGCCGTTCGAAGCCGCAACGTTCACGGTCCAGTGGCAGGCGCAGCTCACATTGGCCTCACGGCCCTGTTCGATGCTCTGGAAAGCGCCCCGGTTGCCACCTTTGTTGTGGTGCTGACCTTCGGTCGAGCGGATCAGTTCGCGGAATTCGTAATCCAGTCCCTGATCGCGAAAATAGCCTTTCTCTTCCGCAATCCATTCCTGAAGCCGAAAATGCGGTTCGACGATGAACTGGGCCATGGGATCCTCCGCTGTCGCCGGGATTTGCCGATTGTCGTTGACGAGAAGCCTATCCCCCGGCGATGACTTGCGCCATGCCAGAACGGGAATGATAGATATGGACCAAGAAGCATATTCGGAATTGAGCCTGCGCGAATTGCGCGTTCTCGATGCGTTGCTTCACCAACGAAGCATCACCCGGACCGCGCAGTCGATGGAGACGACCCAGCCGGCCATCAGCAAGGTGCTGCGGCGCCTGCGCGCACAGTTTTCGGATCCGCTGTTCGTGCGCAATGGCCAGGCGATGCAGCCGACCGCTAGGGCGCTTGACATCGCCGATCGCTTGCGTGTTCTCCTCGCCGCCGCCGATGGCTTGCGGTCCGCGGTTACGCCGTTCGATCCTGCCAGCTCGGATCGCCTGTTCAGCCTGCTTCTGACGGATGTCGGCATGATCAGATTCCTGCCGCCTTTGATAGCGCGGATGGCAGCTATCGCACCCAATATCAGCGTGCGCGCCGTGCCGTTGGACGCGCGGCAATTCGAATACAGGCTCGAGACCGGGGAGGCGGATCTGGCGTTTGGCGCGTTTCCGAAAGCCGCGCGCCATCTGCGGCGGCAGCGCCTATATTTCGACGGCTATTCGAGCGTGCTACGCAAGCGTCATCCGCGCGCGTCGAAATCCCAGTCGCGGTCGGGCTTTCTCGCCGAGCGTCACATTCTGGTGACGGGATCGGAGACCGGGCACGCCGCGCATCGTGCGGCGCAGCGCGTGCTGTCTTCCGCCATCGCTCCAGCGAACGTCATGTTGCGCGTGCCGAGCTTTGTCGCCGGCGCCATCGTTGCGGCGGAGACCGACGGCATTGCAACCTTGCCGGCCAATCTGGCGCGACGCCTCGCCGGCCCGCTCGGCCTTGTTGTGTTCGAACCCCCGATCGCACTGCCTCGCATCGAGATCGCCCAGTTCTGGCACGAGCGTTATCACCGCGACGCCGGTCACAAATGGCTGAGGAATGTTACGTTTGAACTGTTCGCCCGTTCGGGCCGGTAGCCTCGGCGGTTTCATTATCATTGTGTGCCAGTGAAGCGCAGGTGCACGGCGTCACGCGATGCGCGCCGCGGCACGACGGTTCGCCTCACCGCGTCGCTGCTGTCCCGGCGCATTCCTTTCTTTCAGGCGGGCGACAATTTCCGGCGGCGCGGTATCGGGCGAACCGGCATTGAACGGCGGCGCCGGATTGTATTCCAGCCGCAGCTGGATCGCCTCCGCTGTCTGCCGGTCGAGCAGGATCGACACCAGCGTCAGCGCAAAATCGATTCCGGCAGTGACCCCGCCGCCGGTGACGCGGTTGCGGTCGACACATACCCGTGTCTTGGTCGGCGTCGCCCCGTATAGCGACAGAAATTCCATCGCCGTCCAGTGCGTGGCCGCGCGGTACCCTTTCAGCAAACCGGCCGCGCCCAAGACCAGCGAGCCCGTGCACACCGAGGTGACGTATTTCGCACCGGCGGCCTGCCGGCGCAGGAATTCCAGCATCTCCGCGTCATTGATCATGTCATCGGTGCCGGCGCCGCCGGGAACGCAGATCACATCGAGCTGCGGACAATCCGCAAAGCTGACGGTCGGCGTCAGCGTCAGCACGGAATCGCTCGGCACCGGCTCGATCCGTTTCCAGATCAGATGCACCTGGGCACCGGGCACACTCGCGAACACCTGCAGCGGCCCGGTCAGATCGAGCTGGGTCACTTTTGGAAACACGAGAAGTCCGATCTGAAGCGGGGCCGACATGAGGAAAGCCTCTCAAGGTTTTGCGACGGGCGCAGGCAAGGACGTTTCATCGTTCGTTTCCGGATCAAGTCCGGGCGTGACGACAGAAGCCTGCTTCACCTTGATATCTTGCCGCGATCGGCTAATGTCGTAAATGGCGTATTTCCCTCATTTTAGGACATTGCCTAATCATGATCGGCGTGCTCGTATTTCCGGATTTCCAGCTGCTGGATGCCGCCGGCCCGATTTCGGTTTTCGAGATAGCCTCCCGCTTTGCCGGTGCGGCCGCGTCAACTGAGCTTGTCTCATCGATCAGGGTTTTGGCGGCGACGCCGGGTCCGGTGCGCAGCTCTTCAGGTGTTGAGATGGTGGCGCGCGGCCTTAAGCCTTCGGGCGCGATCAGGACCTTGATCGTCGCTGGCGGCGAGGGGGTGCGCACGGCCGCGCGATGCGACAAGACGCTGACCTTCGTGAAGGCGATGGCAAGACGCGGTGTCCGCGTCGCCAGCGTCTGCTCGGGCGCCTATATCGTGGCCGAGGCCGGCTTGCTCGATGGCCGCCGCGCCACCACGCATTGGCGGCGCACCCGGCATTTCCTGTCCGCCTATCCCAAGGTGAAACTGGAGCCCGACCGGATTTTTGTCCGCGACGGCGAGATCTGGAGTTCGGCGGGGATCAGCGCCGGCATCGATCTGGCGCTGGCCCTGGTGGCGGAGGATTTCGGTGACGCGATCGCGCAGGAGACGGCGCGCCAGCTCGTGCTCTACCATCACCGCAGCGGCGGCCAGTCGCAATTTTCGTCGTTGCTGGAATTGAAAGCGCCCGCAGGCCGTTTTGGACCGTTGCTGAGTTGGGCTCGCGAGCATCTCGAGGCGCCGCTGACGGTCGAGGATTTGGCTGAGCAAGCCGGCATGAGTTCGCGGCATTTCACGCGCGCGTTCATGGCGGAGACCGGCACCACGCCGTCGAAGGCTGTCGAGCGGCTGCGGATCGAGGTGGCGCGGCAGCGGGTGCAGTCTTCCAGCGAGGCGATCGAGCGCGTCGCGCAGCTTACCGGTTTTCGCGATCCGGAACGGATGCGCCGCGCCTTCATTCGCGCCTTTGGCCAGCCCCCGCAATCACTGCGTCGCGCGGCGCGGGCGGGTTAATCTGTTTGTAAAAGCCCCAGCCTGCGCCCCAGCCATTTTGTGGTCGGCGCCTGGATCAAGATCGTCATCAAGATGGCGATGAACGTGATCGAGGCGATCATCGGCGCGCCGGGTACCTTCACGGCCATTAGCAGGCCGGCCAGTGCCGCCGGAATGACGCCGGTCTCCCGCGTCCAGCACATGAAAAGCATCTCGGCAAGACTCCAGCGTGCGCGGCGATCCGGCAGCGCGCACAGGAAAACCGCCCCCGGCCGTGCGAGTAGCATCAAGACGGCGGCGACGGCTATGCCGCTGACGGCATATCGGCCGATCAAGGTGAAATCGACCTGGGCGCCCAGCAGAATGAAAATAAACAGGCGCATGATGAATGCGGTGGTCAAAATGAATTCGTCGAGCTTTTGCGTTTCGCCGGCCTCCATCGCGAAACCAAATGCCTCCTTGTTGCCGAGCATGATGCCGAACACGAAGACTGCCATGAAGCCGCTGGCTTGCAGGTCGGCGGCCGTAAAATAGGCGCCGATGACGGCGGCCAGCGTCACGACCGGCGCGTATTCGGTGAGGAAGGCCCATTTCTCATGGGCGATCAGCAGCGCGGCCAGATATCCAAATACAACGCCAGCGAGAATACCGATCACCGATTGCTTGAGGAGATTGAACATCGAGCCCATCAGGGAGAACTCACCGCTTCCCATCGTCACCGCCAGCACACTAAAGGTAACGACGGCTGCCATGGCGTCATTGAACGCGGACTCGCTCATGATGGTTTGCGCGACGCGATCGCGAATCCGGATCTGCCTAAAGATCGGCACCAGAGTTGCCGGATCGGTTGAGGCTATCGTGGCGCCGAGCAGCAGCGCCGTGGTCAAGGGGATGCCGAGGATGTAGTGAGCGGCGAACCCTGTGATCCCGGCGGTAATCATGACACCGACGGTGGCGAGGATCAGGATGGTAATCCAGACCTGCTTCAGCACATTAAATCGCAAAGTCGCGCCGCCATCGAACAGAATGTAGCTGGCGCCGAACAGCAGGATGAGCTGGTTAAGCGCTGAATCCGCGCCGATGTCGATCAGCCGCAGTGCCTGTGGGCCAATTACGACGCCCGCGACAAGGAACAGAGCGACGTCGGGAATCCTGATCTTTTGCGCCAGCAGGGCAGTGACGGTACCGATAGCCAGAATGAGACCGCACGACAGCAGCGTGTGCCTGGCAATCTCGATGGAGGCCGACGTTTCCAACTTGCTTTCTCCCGGCGGGTGCGTGCGATGTTCGCGCGACCCACCTCGCGCTCAAACCGCCCCGGTCACGGCTTTCTCGTTATCGGTTCCGGCGAAGACGCGGTCTTCTGCGCGCTCAGTCTTCCCGCGATCGGCTTGAGCAGCAGCGGCGTAAGGTAAACCGGGAATTGGCTGAGCGCGAAATACAGCCACGTCGTCCCCGGCAGCACCCCGCTCGTTGCCGCCAGCATCAGTCCCATGTTGCGCTGTGAGACCATCAAACCGAGCGAGAACGCGCGTTCGTGACCGCACTTGCGGAAAATCAGCACGGTGACGCCGAGCAGCGCGAAAAATACCGCGAAGGCCAATACCGTCACTTCAATCACCCAGATGGGATCGGCCCAAAAGCTGCCGGCCACGGTGCCCATCACAGCGCTGACAAAGACGAACAGGATGATGATATTGATCCCGTCGATGACGCCCTTTTGCCGCTCTATGGCGCGCGCGCCGACGGTCCAGCGTATTCCCGCCGCGATGAACAATGAGCCGGCCACAATCGCGAACAGCTTCAGGCCTAGCCCCTGCGGCGAGAGCGTCAGCGCGCCGCCGAAGAAGACGTAGGCAAACAGCGGGGCCGAAATAGGAATCAGCGAGATGCTGGTTACCAGCGTGATGAGCACCAGGGTCGAATCCAGTCCCATCAGGGCCGCCAGCGCCGGGGCCGCCATCATCGGCGCTGCTACCGCCTGCAGCATCAACGCCAGAAACAAATCCGGCGATTGCACGTCGAGGCCGGTCGCGCGCGAGGCAACGCCCGCTATCAACGGCACGCCGAACGTGGTCCACGCCGTTGCCGCGAAAACGATTCCCGGGCGCCGCAGCTGCGCCCGCAGCGCGGTGACATCGACGCGCATGAACGAGATGCAGAGCAAAAGAAAGATCGCTTCGGTGACGAACGGTCTGAGGAGTTCGCCAAGCGCCGGCAGCGCGACGCCGATGAACACAAGCGCAGCAACCGCGCGGGTGCCTTGAGCGCCGAGCCAGCGCAGAGCCTGCACCGGAACGACTCCAGTTTTTTGCAACATGAGAGACATGTGGCCTTCGAAGGAGAGACGCGCGGCGGGAACGAAGGGTGGAACGCGACCATGCGGTCGTCGCCGCACGGCATAAAGTAACTTCTCGTTACGGTCTATTTCCGTTGCGGGCTAATTCAACGCCTTCAACCACACGCCGATATCGTT
>Ga0210400_10003980_pt1 | contig 12937 bp, 12 predicted proteins | sample IncBWH26MmetaG_FD_155456 | JGI IMG/M metagenome (GOLD analysis project Ga0210400, IMG submission 155456) | Forest soil microbial communities from Barre Woods Harvard Forest LTER site, Petersham, Massachusetts, United States - Inc-BW-H-26-M | ecosystem: Environmental > Terrestrial > Soil >...
GGTGCAGATCAACGCCGACGGCACGATCCTGGTCGCGACCGGCAGCCCCGATATCGGCGGCTCGCGCGCCTCGATGGCGATCATGGCGGCCGAGACCTTCGGCGTCGATTACAGCCAGGTGCGGGCTATCGTCGCCGACACCGCCTCGGTCGGCTACACCCATGTGACCGGCGGTTCGCGCGTCACCTTCGCGACCGGCATGGCGGTCGTCGACAGCTGCAAGAAGCTGGTCGACGATCTGCGCGCCCGCGCCGCGATGATCTGGGATGTCGATGTCGAGGGCGTCCTCTGGGAAGACGGCCATGCCAAACCCGCCAGCAGCAATGTCGGCGATTTCAAGCCGATGTCGCTGAAGGAGCTCGCCGGCAAGGCGGCGCAAACCGGCGGCCCGTTGACCTCGGCGGCCTCGGTTAACGCCGGCGGGCAGGCCCCCGGCTTCACGACCCAGTTCTGCGATGTCGAGGTCGACCCCGAGACCGGCAAGGTGACGATCCTGCGCTTCGTCGCGGCGCAGGATGTCGGGCGCGCGATCCATCCCTCCTATGTCGAGGGGCAGATCCAGGGCGGCGTCGTGCAGGGCATCGGCTGGGCGCTCAACGAGGAGTACATCTACGACGCGAAGGGGCGCCTCGATAATGCGGGCTTCCTCGATTACCGCTGCCCGGTCGCGTCCGACCTGCCGATGATCGAGCCGATCCTCGTCGAGGTGCCGAACCCGGCGCACCCCTACGGCGCCAAGGGCGTCGGCGAGGTCAACATCTGCGCCCCGATGGCGGCGATCGCCAACGCGATCGACAGCGCGATCCATCGCCGGCTGACCGAATTGCCGATGTCGCCGCCAAAGGTGCGCGCCGCGGTCGACGCGGAGGCCGCCGACGACTAGGACTGGACGATGGGCCTCGCGCGGGTTGTTCTGTCGAGCGGCTTCAGCCGTCGCTACACCGGCGGCAAGCGCGAATTCGACATCGAGGCGAAGAGCCTGCGCGACGTGATGAAGGCGCTCGACGAGCTCTATCCGGGGCTCGGCGAGCACCTTGAAGAGGAGACCACCGTCGCGATCGACGGCGAGATCCACGACCAGCCCGGCTATTTCCAGAAGATCCGGCCGGGCTGCGAAGTCTTCTTCATCCCGAAACTCGAAGGCGGCTAGCCCGCCGCCTCCGGTTGCCGCTTTTCGCAGCCCTCCCGCCACTCAAAACCGCTTTGCCCGGGCTTGTCCCGGGCATCCACGTCTTCTTCTCAGAGCCGACGCAAAGTCGTGGATGGCCGGGCCAAGCCCGGCCAAGGCGGCTTTAGGTTGTAGACACAGACGTTAATCGCCGGCGGCTGTGGGCTGCCGCATGTAGTGGTAGCGGTACAGTTCGGTCTTGAGGCCGAAGCGGTCGTACAAGGCGCGCCCCGGCGCGTTGCCTTCCTCGACCTGCAGGCAGGCGCCGCGCGCCCCCTGATCACGGCCCCACGCCGCGAGGCTGGCTATGACCCGCCAGGCGAGGCCCTGCCGCCGTCGGCCCGGATCGGTGATCACCGACTCGTAACAGAGGAGGCCGTCGCCGACCGTGCCGTAGGCGAGCGCCGCCAGATCGCCGTCGATCCGCAATCCGGCAAAGGCGGCCGGCACCGCCACCGCGCCCACGATGCGGCGGTAGACACGGCGATGCGTCTCGGTATGCCGCTGCAACGCCGCCATCGCCGCGAGCCATTCCGCCCGCGGATTGGCGGACAATTCGACACCCGGGTCCGCGGCCGCGGCAACCGCATCCATCGCGCCGTAGATAACGCAGGTCTCGCCCTCGCTCCGGTAACCGCGCGCCGCCAGCGGTTCGTCGATCCCCGCGAGAAACGACGGCACGCGAAAGATCACCGGCTGCTTTTGCCCGCGGTACAACCGCTCGACCGGTTCAACAACCGCATCCGGAGCCGCGCAGTCCGGGTGCAGCGGGTTGGCCGAGTTGGCGCGCCGGCTGACGCCTTTGCTGAAGCGCAACAGCCAGCCGTCGAGGATCGCCTGTTTCAGCGACGGAAACGCATTGAAGCAGGTCGCCTCGATCCGCCAAGCCAGCGCTTCATCCGACGACAAATGTCTTTCCTCCCGTTGCCGCGGGCCCAATTGGACCGCAGCATCCCACCGATCGCCGGCTCAGGAAACCGGCCCTGGATGGTGCCGCCACGTGCCCGCGCGTGTATGGTCGCGCGATGAAGGAGATCCGCCTCAACGCCTTCGAGATGAACTGCGTCGGGCATCAGTCGCCGGGCCTGTGGGCGCACCCGCGTGATCGCTCGGCGAATTACACCGATGTCGAATACTGGACCGGCCTCGCGAAGACGCTGGAGCGCGGCAAGTTCGACGGGATCTTTCTCGCCGATGTGCTCGGCATCTACGACGTCTATGGCGGCTCGCCCGACGCGGCATTGCGCCATGCCGTGCAGGTGCCGGTCAACGATCCGGTATTGCTGATCCCGGCGATGGCGCAGGTCACCGAGCATCTCGGCTTTGGCGTCACCTCGACCCTGTCCTACGAGCCGCCCTATCCGTTCGCCCGCCGCATGTCGACCCTGGATCACCTGACCAAGGGCCGCGCCGGCTGGAACATCGTCACCGGCTATCTGAACAGCGCCGCCTCGGGCATGGGGCTTACGGTCCAGCCGCGCCACGAGCAGCGTTACGAGATCGCTGAAGAATACATGCAGGTGGTCTACCAGCTCTGGGAGGGCAGCTGGGACGACGGCGCCGTCTTGCGCGACCGCGGCCGCCGCCTCTTCGCCGACCCGGCAAAGATCCACCGCATTCGTCACGAGGGCCGGTTCTATCGGGTCGATGCGATCCATCTCTCCGAGCCGTCGCCGCAGCGCACCCCGGTCTTGTACCAGGCCGGCGCGTCGACCAGCGGCCGCGGTTTCGCGGCGGCGCATGCCGAATGCGTCTTCATCAACGGCCCGAGCCCGCAGGTCGTGGCGCCCCAGGTCGCCGACATCCGCCGCCGCGCCATCGGGTTTGGCCGCGACCCCAACGACCTCCTGATCTTCACCTTGGCCACCGTGATCACCGGCCGCGATGAGGCCGAAGCCCGCGCCAAGCACGAGGAGTACCGCCGCTTTGTCGATTTCGAGGCGGCATTGGCGCTGTTTTCCGGCTGGACCGGCGTCGATTTCGCCAAATACAAGCCCGACGACGAGCTGCGCTACATCGAGACCGAGGCGATGCGCTCGGCGCTCGCCTCCTTCACGTCTGACGATCCGGATCGGGTCTGGACCGTGCGTGAGCTCGCCGAGCATGTCGCGATCGGCGGCCGCGGCCCGTTGTTCGTCGGCTCGCCCCAGCAGATCGCCGACACGCTGACTTCCTGGGTCGAGGCGACCGGCATCGACGGCTTCAACCTCGCCTACGCGGTAACCCCGGAGAGTTTCGAGGATTTCGTCGCGCTGGTCGTGCCGGAACTGCAGCGCCGCGGCGTCTACAAGCGCGATTACCGCCCCGGCACCTATCGCGAAAAATTGTTCGGACGCAGTCCGCACATCGCCCCGCCCCATCCGGCCGCCCGCTATCGCGCCCGATCATAGGGCTTGCCAGTTTTTCGCTATTGCGAATTTTTAACTTGACAAATCCGGATTATCGTGGTATGAAAACCGCACCCTGGACCAATCCGGATTGGTGCGTCTCCCGTTGCACGGGGGGCAATCGGGAGTGCAAAGGAGCCTACGCCAGAGTTCCCGTGAACGTCAGCCGGCTGGGGCGGGTTCAAGGCGCTGATTGTTACAATTTTGCCGCTGATATTGTCTCTGATAGTTGCTGTTTTGTCGCTGTTCCCCCTGCTGTTATTCCGCTGTTCCGCCGCTGTTATTGCCGCTGATAAGACGGTGAAAAGCCCGCGATTACAGGTAGTTGGGGCTCTCGCCGATTTTTTTCAGCGGGCTCGGGGCGCGGCGAGAGGATCTAGGGACGACCCGATGAGCGGGCGGTCTGGTTGAACAGGATCTGCCGTTCCTCGTCGCTGGGCGGGGCGCGACGGCGCCATTCCTTGCCGAGATCGACGCCGCGCTGCACCGCCGGCCGGTCCCGCACCGCCGCTCGCCAGTGCGACACATTCGGGAAATCGTCGAGCGGCTGGCCCAAGGGCTTGGCGATCAGCACCCAGGGCCAGGACGCCATGTCGGCGATCGAATACTCGCCGAGGATGAACTCGCGGCCCTCCAGCCGCCGCTCCAGCACGCCGAGACAGCGGTTGTATTCGTCGGCGTAGCGCTTGTGCGAATAGGGGTGCTCGCCCTGCGCGTAGTTGACGAAATGGCTGAGCTGGCCGGCCATCGGGCCGAGATTGCCGACCTGCCAGAACAGCCATTCCAGCATCTCCTTGCGCGCCCGTTTGCCGGCCGGCATGAACTTGCCGCTGCGCTCGGCGAGATGGATCAGGATCGCGCCCGACTCGAAGACCGGCAGCGGCCCGTCCCCAAAATCGCTTGGCGCATCGTGGTCGACGATCGCCGGCATCCGGTTGTTCGGGCTGATCTCGAGGAATTCCGGCTTGAACTGGTCGCCCTTGCCGATATTGACCGGGACCGTGCGGTATTCGAGGCCGCATTCCTCGAGCATGATCGCGACCTTCCAGCCGTTCGGCGTCGGCCAGTAATAAAAATCGATCACGAATTACTCCATGGCTGTCATTGCGAGGGCGCATGGGCTGAACTTGACTATAAGAAAGGTTCTAAACCACGTTGGCGTTCTGGTTTTTCTAATCATGGCTACATCAAATGTGGCTTCAGCGAAAATCGTTTCCTCTTTCGGTAGCTGCCCAAATGAATGTAGCGATTTCCCCAGCGGCATCCCGTTGGACGGATTTTGGATCAAGGAACGCCCGGAAAGTCGTGACCCTTCGTTTGTTGAAGACATCTCGATAGGAGATGCGACCAAGCATGTAAGCGCGCCTTTTGCTTTTCTCGGAAGTGATTTCTGTGATTTCGGCGGCGGTGAACGAACGCTTAGCAGTTATCCACCCGACGGCGGGATTTCTAGTCTCTCCTGGAAACACATTCACGGATTGCGGGATCTCCGTCCAGAGCGCGGGCAACCGATATCCTGCGGGTAGAGGGAAGGGGATGATGTCAATAATCCCGAGAATCTTAACCGCGCGCGCGGGGGTTTGCCCGTACGTAATCAGGGCGACTTGAACGGCAAGCGGTCTGCCATCGTTAATGCCGCGCCAGGCTTTGATTTCGTGAGTGACGTAAGCGCGCAATTGGCGGCGCGCAGAACTTTTCATCGCCCGAACGGTGGCAAACAAGGCGATGAACTGAAGAAAGCCGACAAAGGTAGCAATGATGGCGATCTTGTCGCCTATTCCCAGCCCGCTATACCACAGCCACCAGTCGTAAGCCGCCTGTTGCTTGCTTTTCTCATCAGCAGATGTGATTTTTTCGTTAGCGTTTTGGGCGGCGACTGCGGGTTGCTGTTGGACGCCGGTGGGTTCTTGCTGCTGTGGAGCGCCTTCGCCGCGCCCTGGACTTGGGGATGGCTGTTGTGATTGGGCGATTGACACAAACGCCAATAGGCCAAACGCGCTCAGAATTACAAACCGCGTTAGCATCCGCTAATCGCCTCACCAAAGATATCTTCGTTGCCCCGGTTATTGTAGCGGAACTGGAATTCGGCAATGTAGAGCGGCAGATATTTAGCGCTCACCTGGTGGAAAGTGTCGACAACGCCGAGCTTGAAGATACTCCAGAACCCCTCAATCGTGTTGGTGTGGATCGCGCCGACAACGTACTGGTGACATCAAGCTTTCACCTTCCCTATTCGATGACCTCGTCGGCACGGGCGAGCAGCGCCGGCGGCACGGTGAGACCGAGGGTCTTCGCCGTCTTCAGGTTGATGATCAGCGAGTACTTCGTCGGCTCCTGCACCGGCAGTTCCGACGGGCTGGCGCCCTTGAGGATGCGGTCGATGTAGGACGCCGCCTGGGCGTGCGTGTCGACCGGATCGATAAAGTAGGACATCAGTGCGCCGCTTTTGGAAAAGAACTCGCTGGCACCGATCAGGGGTACACGGTGGCGGGCGGCGGCGGCGATGATCGCCTCGCGATGCGCCGCCGTGAAACTGTCCGGCAGAGAGATCAGCCCGCCGCCCGGCTCGCGCGCCTGGACGGCGACGCATTCCTCGATCGCCTCATCATCATGGACCGGCGCCAGCGTCACCGTTAGCCCGAGGGAGGGCGCGGCAGCCTCGATCACGGGGTTGAGCAGCCTGGCATGCGGCGCGGTGTCCGGGTTGAAGATGATGGCGACCCGTTGCACGGCCGGGGCCACCTCCTTGAGCAATTGCAGCCATTTTGCCGTCATCGGCGGCTCAAACGAGGTGAAGCCGGTGATGTTGCCGCCCGGGCGGGCGAGACTCTGGACGAAGCCTTGTTGCACTGGCGCGGCCACCAGCGTGAAGACGATCGGGATCGTGCTGGTCCGTTTCTGCAACGCGCTCACCGCCAGCGGGATGCTGGCCAGCAGCGCGTCCGGCGCGAGCGCGACCAGCTCCGCCGCGTCGGCGTCGACGAGCGCCGGGTCGTTGGCAGCGTAGCGGTGGTCGAGCGTGAGGTTCTTCCCCTCGACCCAGCCGAGGCGCGCCAGCCCCAGCGCGAACGCCCTCGCCATAGCTTGGGCGAGCGGATCGTTCTCCGGGAACTGAAACAACACCCCGACCCGGCGCATCCGCTTGGTCTGTTGGGCGTGCCCCGCGACCGCCAGGGTCGCCGCCGCGCCGACCGCAAGGATGAATTGTCGACGTCTCACATCGCCGGTCCATTCACCCCGAGTGCAACTCGGCGATCTCGCCGGCCGAATAGCCGATTATCGGCACGTGCCCTCGCCGGTGATTAGGACTTCCCGGTGGCGACCAATCGGGCGGCGGCGGCGCGGTAGATCGAGTCACCGTAGTGTGCCTCCTCGGATCGGCAGGTATAGGTCATCTTGATGACATGGTCGTCGTTGCAGACGATTGCCCCGGCGCCGATCTCCGGCCATGCCGGGAGCCCCTGCGGCACTACAGCCGGCCGCGGCATCGGCGCCCCGACCGAAGCATAGCCGGCGCAAGCGGCGAGCCAGAGCGCGTCGGTGGCCTGCTGCGTCAGCAGTTGCGGATACCGCCCGAACAGCGCGCGCGCCGCATGGCTCGTCGTCACCAGGTGAAGCACGGTGAAATCGGCGGTCTGCCAATACAGCCGTATCGCGATGCCGGCGAGCTCCGCCAATAGCGTCGCAGGCGGCAGCGCCGGACGCGACAGCGACGCGACGAAATGCAGGTCGGCGGCGGCAGCTCGCATGCGCCCGATGATGCCTTGGCCGGTAAACCGCCTCCCGCCAAGCGCCTCGGAGATGCGAACGAAACCTGCCTCGACGGAGGCGGTCTCGGGAGCGGCCTCGAGCGATACGTCGAGCGGCGCATGACGAGAGCACAGGGTCGCCAAACCGGCGGCTGTCTCGCCGCGGTGACCCGCCTCGACGCCATAGGCGAGACGGATCAGCCCGTGGAATGCGGCGGCCGCGACCCCGTCGGCCACCGCCGGATAGACCTCGCTGATCAGGGCATCGGCCCCCTCTGCCTCGGCGCGGGCGCGGAACGAGGCCGCCAGCGCGTCGAACATATCCGACTGGCCGATCTCGTTCCGCCACGAGCCGGCTGCCACGGGCCGCGGGCTGGGGCGCCGCGGCAGGGCGCGGTTCTGTTCCCACCAGCCGAAATATTCCTGCAGGCGGCTGTCGCGCGCGCCGAGTTGCGCCAAGGCGAAAAGCGCCATCGGCAGATGATTGACCGTGCCGCGATTGGCCAGATCGAAGCGGTCACTGGCATCGAGCAGCCGGGCCAGCACGCTGCTCATGATGGCGGCGCCCGGCCGAACGCGCCGGCGGCGCGCAAATCGGCGATCTCCGCCGCCGAATAGCCGATCTCGCGGAGCACCTCGTCGGTATGCTCGCCGAGTCCCGGCGCGCCGCGGCGAATGCTCGGCGGCGTCTGCGAAAACCGCGCCGCCGCGCGCGACTGGCGCAGCCTGCCGGCTTTCGGGTGCGCGTATTCCTCGAGCATCTCCATCGCCACCACGTGCGGGTGGCCGATCATCTGGCTGCGGGTCAGCACCGGTCCGCAGGGCACATCGGCCTTGGTCAGCTTGTCGAGCCATTCCGCCGACGAGCGGCCGATCAGCACATCCTGCGTCATCTGCAATCGCGCCTCGATGTTCTGCGACCGCAAGGCCGGCGTCCGGAACCGCTCGTCCTCCAGCCACTCGGGCTTGTCGAGCGCCCTGGTCAGCCCTTGCCACTGCCGGTCGGTCACCACCGCCGCCGTGATATAGCCGTCGGCGGTCTCGTAGATCAGGTCGATCGAGCTCGCCGCCTCCTGCTCGGCCGGCTCGTCGCCGACAAAGGTTTGGCCGCTCATGTCCGAAGCCCACAAAAAGGCCACCACCGCCTCCAGCATCGACAGCCGGACGTGCTGGCCCTCGCCGGTGCGCTCGCGCGCCAACAGCGCGGCGGTGATCGCCTGCGACGCGGTGATCGCGGTCAGCTTGTCGGGCAGGATCGTCCGCAGCAGGCGCGGCCGCGCCTTGTCCGAGCCGGCCTGCACCGTCGCGAGCCCCGAGAAGCCCTGGATCACCGGATCATAGGCCGGCGCCTGCTGATACGGACCCTTCTCGCCGAAGCCGCTGATCGAGACATAGACGATGTTCGGCGCGACCGCGCGAATGGCGGCTTCGCCGATGCCGAGCCGCTCGGCGACCCCGGGCCGGTAATTCTGCACGAAGGCGTCGGCGCCGGCCGCCAGCCGCTTCAGCGTGTCGAGCGCCGCCGGGTTCTTCAGGTCCAGCACGATCGAGCGCTTGTTGCGGTTGTTGTTGAGGAACCCGGCGGAAAACCCGCCGCGCCGGTTGGCGCCGCTGCGGGTCGAGTCGCCGCTATCCGGCGCCTCGACCTTGACGACGTCGGCGCCCTGATCGCCGAGGATCATCGTCCCGAGCGGCCCCGAGACGTTCGAGGTCAGATCGACAATGCGATACCCGTGGAGTGGACCCGGCATTCTTCCGCCTTTCTGATAAGCCTGAACCGCCGCTGCGCCGGATTATGCACCAAGCCGGGCATCAGGCGAGGGAGGGTTGTGGTGCGAGGACAAATGATCGTCCATGATCGCTCGGCCTAGGCTCGGGGGATGCTCGGGAGATCAACCTTGCATCGATTTGCCAAATCGGGACGCCACCGCATGAACCGCCGCGAGCTGATCGGCAACACGGGAATGGCCGCGATCCTCGCTACGGGCGCCGGGATCGGCCGGGCGAAAGCGGCGGATCTTCGTCCGTACGAGCGGCTGGATCCGGTGCTGCAGCCTTATCTCGCGAAGCACGGTCTGCCGGCCTTGGCCGCTGCGGTCGTGCTGAACGGCCAGATCATGGCCGCGGGCGCGGTCGGGATGCGCCGGGCCGGCACGCAGAGCCCGGTTTCGCTGGAGGATCGCTTCCATATCGGGTCCGACACCAAGGCGATGACCGCGCTGGTCGCCGCCATGCTGGTCGAAGCCGGCAAGCTCCGCTGGGATTCGACGGTCGCCGACATCTTTCCCGAGCTGAGCGGCACGACCGACGCGGCGCTCAAACCCGTCACGCTCGAACAGTTGCTGTCGCATACCAGCGGCATTCCCAGCGACAATGAAACCCACGAGAAGCTGTTGCTGCAATCCTATGCGCAAGGCGAGCTGAACCTCGACGAGCTGCGCTACTGGCTGGTCAAGGAGCTGGTGCAACAGCCATTGAAATCGGTTCCGGGCGCCCAGTTCGCCTACGCCAACATGGGATACGTGCTGGCCGGCGCGATGCTCGAACGGGTCGGCGGCGCCAGCTGGGAGGAGCTGGTTGCGACGCGCGTGTTCGACCCGCTCGGGCTCAAGACGGCCGGCTTCGGGCCGCAATCGAGCCTTGGCCGGGTGGACGCGCCGCTCGGCCACAAGGCGCAGCCCGACGGAACCCTGAAACCGATGCTGGCCGGGCCGAACGGGGACAATCCCGCGATCCTCGGGCCGGCCGGCACCGCGCATCTGTCGATCCTCGATTTCGCGGTCTGGGCCGGCTGGAACGCGGGCGAAGGCCGGCGCGCGCCCGCCCTTGTGCGACCCGAGACATTGCGCAAGCTGCACACGCCGGTCATCGATATGCCGCCGCGCCCCGATGCGAAACCCGGCACGCCGTCGCGCGGCGGCTACGGTCTGGGTTGGGGTAACATGATGATGCCGTTCACGCCGGAGCCCTTCGTGTTCCACGGCGGCTCCAACGAGCTGAACCTGGCTTATGTGATGCTGCAGCCGAAGAACGATCTGGCGATGGTCATGACGACGAATATCGCCGGCGCGGCGGCCGACAAGGCGCTGATCGCCCTCGCCGAAGACCTCTATCAGCGCTTCGGCGCGAAGCGGTAAAGAGCGTGCCTGTCTCGATCCAGCAACGGCGCTCGGCCGAGCCCAGCCTGCGCATCGTCTGTCCGAACGGGCATCTCGGCTTCGCGCCGATCAAGCCCGGCAGCTTCGCGATCGGCTGCGCCGCCGAGCCCGATCTGATCTGCGCCGATTCCGGCTCCTGCGATGTCGGGCCGGGGCCGCTCGGCGCCGATGTCTCGTCGAGCCCGCGGCGATGGCAGGTGCAGGATCTGGAGACGATGCTGCTCGCTTCGCGCCGGCTCGGCGTGCCGATGATCATCGGCTCGGCCGGCGATACCGGCAGCAACAGCCGCGTCGATCTGTTTGTCGGTATCATCCGCGATCTCGCGGCGAAGCACCGGCTGCCGAAATTCCGCCTCGGCCATTTCTATTCGGAGATCGCCAAGGACGAATTGAGCCGACGCATGCAAACCGGCGAGACGGTCGCGGGGCTCGACGGGCGGGCGGCGCTCGATCTCGTGACGCTCGACGCGACCGACCGGATCGTCGCGGTGGCCGGAATCCATCCCTACATCAAATTGCTCGACGCCGGCGCCGATGTGATCATCGGCGGGCGCAGCAGCGACTGCGCGATCTTCGCGGCGCCGGCGATCCGCCGCGGTTTCCCGCCGGCGCTCGCTTATTTCTACGGCAAGATCCTGGAATGCGCCTCGTTCTGCGCCGAGCCTTACGCCGCCAAGGAATCGGTGCTCGGCGAGATCACGATGGACGATGTCAAGGTCACCGCCCTGCTGCCGGAGCAGCGCTGCACGATCGCCTCGGTCGCCGGGCATGCGATGTACGAGCGCGCCAACCCGTTCTACGAATACTTCCTCGGCGGCCATATCGACATGCGCGACTGCCGCTACGAGCAGTACGACGAGCGAACCGTGCGGATCACCGGGCCGCGCTACGTCCCGGCCACCGAATTGCGCGTCAAGCTCGAAGGCTCGGGCAAGATCGGCGAGCGCTTTGTCGGCGTCGTCGGGGTGCGCGATCCCTACACGATCGCGCATATCGACGAGGTCATCGCCTGGGCGCGCCGCCAGGCGGAAGAGCAGCTCGGCCCTAGCGGCTGGGAACTGCATTTCACGGTCTATGGCCGCAACGCGATCCTCGGCGAATTGGAGCCGTTGAAAGCATCGCCGGCGCACGAGATCGCCATCGTCGTGCAGGCGGTCGCGCCAACCCGCCAATTGGCCGAAGAAGCCTGCATGATCGGCACTCGCCAGATGTTCTACGCCCGCCTGCCCGCGGTGAAGGGCACCGCCGGCGGCATCGCCTTTCTGCTCGACGAGGTCATGCCGGCAAGCCCGGCCCATCGCTGGACGATCAACCACACGCTGCGGCTCGACGACCCGCTCGAACTGTTCCCCACATTCCTGACCGAGGCCGGCGTGTGATGGCGAGCCGACCGCTCTCCGAGATCGCCAAGACGATCCGCAGCAAGAATGCCGGGGTCGACCACATCACCTTCGATGTGATCTTCGCCGGCCGCGCCGATTACGATCATGTCCGCCGCAGCGGCGTGCTGTCGCGCGCCGCGGTGTGCCGCATCTTCGGCATCGATGACGGCCGCATCACCGACTACGTCGAGTTCGCCCCGGCATTGGCGATCAAATTCACGATCCGCCGCACTTCCCCGAGCGGCAGCCCGGGCGACGCCGACATCTTCGGCAGCCAGCACTACGGCCCGCTCCTCGGGATCAAGGTGCCCGGGGAGGGACCCGACGATAGGTAAGGCCCCCGTCATCGGGGCTTGCACAAAAAACCACCACTGGTTCCTCCCCCGCGACGCGGGGGAGGGGGACCATGCGAAGCATGGTGGAGGGGGCATGAGGCCGACAAAACGCGGAATTGGCAGGAGGTCTAAGTGGCATACGGAAACGCCGGTTCCGCCCCCTCCGGCTCGCATCGCTCGCCACCTCCCCCGCGTCGCGGGGGAGGAGCCGCGTGCCACCCACCCGGGTTGGCGATTTTGTGCAAAGTCGGTCAGCGGGTTCAACCGAACCGGTCCCTGCGCGGAAGCGGTTCCCTCGGTTGTTAAAGGCGATTTCACGTTCGGGTGACGGGGCTTTTGTCTATGGCGCCCAAATACTGCCCTGAACCGATCCCGAAGTTCGACCCCGCTTTCACCGGGAGAAAACCGTGGGGCCGGCAACTTCGCACACCAGCGGGAGGGAGGTCGTCATGCAACAGTTTAGCGTATGCCCCGGATGCGGCCGGCTTGTCAGCACGCGGTATCCGTTCACGCACCATTCCGGCAGAAATCCGATGGTGTTTTGTCTCGCCTCCTGCTTCGTCCGGTGGGATCGCGAGCAACGGTGGAGGCAACACCAGACCGCTATGGATTCAAGCTCCGCGCCGCGTCAGGGCACAGTGTCGGCGCGCGCTTTCAACGGCCATGGCCAAATGCACCCGGCGCAAGCCGCCTAGTATCCGGCGTCGCGCTGCATGATGTCGAAGGCCGCCACCGCCGCGCGGGTCGCCGGATCGTCG
>Ga0210400_10003981_pt1 | contig 12933 bp, 20 predicted proteins | sample IncBWH26MmetaG_FD_155456 | JGI IMG/M metagenome (GOLD analysis project Ga0210400, IMG submission 155456) | Forest soil microbial communities from Barre Woods Harvard Forest LTER site, Petersham, Massachusetts, United States - Inc-BW-H-26-M | ecosystem: Environmental > Terrestrial > Soil >...
GGTTTCACCCCTCCGCTCTACCTTACCCTCCTCCGCAAATCGATTTTCGCTGCATGCATGGTGGGCACAGGGCCGCCGGCTAAAACCTGCCGATGGCCAGAGTGCTCCGCTAAATAGGCGATGAACCAGACAATCGACGACGCCCGCCTCGCCGCCTACCTGGATGCCATCAAGGTGCTTCGAGGCGCATTGATCCGAGCAGAGGCCGCATACTCCGCTCTTCCTAATAGGATACGACGGTGGACGTACTCGCGGGCAGAGGTCGCCGCTGGCGAAAACCCGAAAACCGTCTTTCTACGTGCGCCGGATAATCCGGCTTCATCGCCCACCCGTTCACCTTGAAAACCGCGCTACGGCTCGGCCAGCGCAACACGGCGCTCGTCTCGCGCGGCCGAGTATACCTGTCGAGATGCATCGAGGTTCATCACGAAGATACCGAGACCGACGAGCAGATCGGGCCACACCGAAGGGCTGATCGCCGTTATGAGCCCGGCCGCGATGATCGCCACGTTCGCCAAAGCGTCGTTTCGCGCCGAGAGGAATGCCGCTCGGGTCAGGCTCCCGTGGTGATCTCGAACGCGAGCTAGGATCAATGCGCAGAAGAGGTTGACCACCAGCGCACCCAGCCCGGTGATCGACAGCGGCATTGCGGCCGGGGGTACCGGGAAGCTGAATTTTTCCCAGGCCGTCCAGGCGGTCGCCACGGCCGGCGCGAACAGTACGGCCGCGAGGATCATACCGACGACTGACCGGCGGCGGGCGCTCCATCCGAGGGCGACGAGGATCAAACCGTTGACCGTCGCGTCTTCCAGGAAGTCGATGGAGTCCGCGAACAGCGACACCGATCCGATTATTCGTGCGACCGTGAATTCGACCCCGAAGTAGGCGAGGTTCAGCAACGCCACGACAATAACCGTGCGTCGAACGGCGATCAGGTTGTGCTCCACGATCTGCAAAGACCTCCTCGATGCCGATCTGACGGCCGCGATCCTACGGCCAGTGGCCTGACTTGAGCGTAATTACGTCCCGGTTAGCTCCTGGACGATGAAAATCACCCACATGACCGCCAGCACCACTGCGCCAAGACCGAACAGCGCCCCGCGCAATCTGAGCTTATTGCTGGTGACGTGAACGAAGGCGTGCAGAAGGCGGAAGACGACGAACACCCATGCCAGCACGACGAATAGATAGCCGGCGTGATGCGAGAAATAGGCGAGTATGGTCAGGACGTAGAAAAGGGTCGGTAATTCGGTCTGGTTACTGTAGGCGTTGCTGACCTGCCTAGACCGCTTCGGCCAATTCGGTTCGCGGAGTGCGACATCTTCCGGCTTCACCGTTCCGGCGCGTAGATCACGACTGTGGAGTGCTCCTGACCAGAAGAGGAGCGCGAACGTCAGGATTACCTCGACGAACAGGGGCAACAGAACCGTTACGAGCGGCAAGATGCACCTGTCCGATCAGCAGTTGGCGCAGGTTTAACGAATGTCGAGTAGTGCCAAGAGCGCCTGGATATCCGGGAAAATGTGATCCGGCGGCGGCACGCTCGGGTCGAGGTCGATACCACGCCTATTGATCCAGCACACCGTTAGCCCGAGCGGCTTGCCGCCTACCATATCGGTGACCTGCGACTGGCCGGAGTGGAGGATTTCGGGTACCCCGACGCCCGAGTTGGCGATGAGGTACCGGAACAGCGTCCCATCGGGCTTGTAACCACGGGCTCGTTCGGCCGTGCAAATCAGATCGAATTCCCGATGAAGCGGGGTTGCCTGGAGGAGATCGTCGTCGATGTTCGATACAACCGCCAACCGGTACTTGCCGGCCAGCTTCTCCAGCGTCGGCAGCACGTCGGGGTATAGCTGCATCTCCCCGAACAGATCGAAGTACCGCTCGATCAGGTCAGCTTTCCCGCCCGCGATGCCGAAATTCTCAAACGCTTCTTCGAGCGAAAGCTCGCCGATCTCCCGGTAGCTGCGGTAGGGCTCCCGGTAATGGACGATGTTGCGGCCTTCCCAGAATTGATAGAATGCGAGCGCGTCGACGTTTGGAGCGCCCGCATCTTCCAGGATGAGCCGAAACGCCCTTACATTTGTAGGCGGCGTGTTGATCAAGGTGCCGTACACGTCGAATGACAGCAGTTTGTACATGCGCATCTCTGCATCGTGGGGGATTTCGCAGCTTACTCTTCAGACGCCGAAGCCGGTGAAAATGATCCCGACGATCTGCAAAGGCCTCCCCGACGCCGATTTGACGGCCGCTATCTGACGGTTGGTGGAATGAGCCTTATCAACCCCGCGCTTGCGGCGCATCTCGCCTATCGCATAAGGAGGAAGTGATGAGCGGATATCGCTCGTATAGGGCGGACAAGATCGATGCCGTCAGGGGCCCTGCTCGGAAGACCATCTTGGCTTGGCGGCCAGACGCGAAGGGACCCGCGAGCCTCGCCAGGGCTACGCGCTGATGGAGAGTCCTCAAAAGGGGACCCATTTCCTAGTGCACCGAGTCATTCATTCGGTAGGCTCTGGGGTGGGATCATGTCCGTGACAAGCCCCGGCGCGGGCCGCGAAAGGCGGACTCACCTGAATGAATGGGACCACTAGTAACCACCCTGCCAAAAAAATCGAGCCACATACTGCGCCCGGCGAAAACCCCGGCGGGATCTCGCATGGTGCCAGCGATGCAGCGCCACCAGCGTCCATATTGCCTCGACTAAGCCGAACGGCCACGCACCTTGGAGGAATCCATAGAGGGACCCAAGCGCGCACGATCCAGCGAATGCGAGGATGAACCACGTGCTGCGCTGCTCCAGCGTGTAGCACACCAACATTGCCGTATCCGGAACAGGCCAAAAGCCGAAAGAGCAGCCATCATGTCGAATGTGATACAGGAAGTTGGAACGACCTCACGCCTTGGAACCTGCCGATGTTCGCCGGGCTACTCGCCTTGATGGCTGCGGCCATCTTCACGGGCGCTGCCTTCTATATCAATTTTGCCGAACAACCCGCTCGGCTGACTTTGGATGACCGCTCGCTGCTCGCTCAATGGAAACCGGCCTATAAGCGCGGGTATCTGATGCAGGCCACCTTGGCGGTTGTGGGATTTATTCTCGGCCTGCTCGCATGGTGGTTCACCGGTAGGATCGCCTTCATCGTCGGGGCGGTGCTGATGGTGGCGAATTGGCCATGGACGATCTTTGGTATCATGCCGACGAACAAGACGCTGATGGCGACCGAGCTACCCGATGCGGGCGCACAGACCCGCGCGCTTCTCGTTAAGTGGAACCGACTTCACGCCGTCCGGACGGCGTTAGGTGGTCTCGCCGTGACAGCCTTCCTAGTCGCGCTATCGTGAAACCGATCCCGGTTTCGTTCGTCTGAGGCGCGGTCGCACAAGGCCATAGCGTCTGCCGATGGCAGCCCTTTCAAGAACGAACCGAAGGCGGTCCCTGGTCTCATGGAGATATGCTCATGCCCACCGCCGCGGGGAAAATACGGTTCCGGAACCCCCGTTTATAGGATCGGCCCAGGAGTAGCGATGGAATGCTCGATTAGCTCTCGGGTGATTATCGCATAGGCGTCGTCTAATGAATCGGTGAGGTGGAAAAGATCGACATCCTCGGGGCTAATCGTCCCGTAGCGAACCAAGGCGTCGAAGTTGATGATCTCACTCCAAAATTTTTGACCGAACAGAATGATCGGAATGCGTTTCCGCATTTTCCGGGTCTGCACCAACGTCAATATTTCAAACAATTCATCCAAAGTGCCGAATCCGCCCGGAAAGAGCACCACCGCTTTCGCCAAATAAATGAACCAGAATTTGCGCATGAAAAAATAATGGAAGTGGAGATGTAGTTCGCGGCTGATATAGGGATTATCAAATTCCTCATTGGGTATCGAAATAGTGAGGCCGACATTGTATCCCTTGGCCTCGGAAGCGCCGCGATTGGCAGCTTCCATGATACCAGGACCGCCCCCGGTGCAGATGACAAACCGGCGATCTTCGTCGGCCAAATTCTTCGACCACTCCGTTAGCCGGTGCGCCAGTGTCCGCGCGGCCTCGTAATACTCGGACAACTCCAAAACGGTGCGGGCAGACTCCAGGGCGATGCCGGTCTTTTCCGCTTCGGCGACGGCAGTCAACGCGGCCTCGCGCGATTTAAGTCGCGCCGATCCCATGAAGACGATCGTGTCTTGGATGTGCTGATGCTGGAACCGCGACAAAGGCTCCAGATACTCCGCCAGGATGCGTAACGCGCGGGCGTCGCGACTTTCGATAAATCGAGCATTAAAATAGGCTTTGGGTTGAGCCACGTGTCTACCAATGTGATTGACCAAAGGGGACAGGTCGCAGTCTGATCCAAGGCTTCCCAAATTCCCAGATCGTTTGAACCGCAAGCAAACGGATCAGGGAACGTATCGCGTGACGCCCTCGATCTCGGCCTGATCGGGACCGCGCAACTCGATCACGTTACGGTCGGGATCGCGTATGAACACCGAAACGCCGCCGTCCTCGCCGAACTTTACCGGCCCTTGCGTGATGGCGATGTCATTGGCCTTCAAGGCGGTGATCGTCGCCGGGATCGAGGCGACATAGAGCGCGGCGTGGGTATAGCCGGGATATTTCTCGGCGACATCCATTAGGATGTTCGTCGCCGGATCACCCGCGTTGGCATTGAAGATCAGGTTGATCTCGACGTCTTGCGGGTTGCGGATGATTGCTACATCGTCACCCTGCGCCCTGTGCGACAACGCAAATCCCAAGACCCCATAGAAGGCAAGCGCACGGTCAAGGTCGCGCACCCGGATGCCAATGTGGGCGACCCGCTCAATCGCGACCGTCTGGGTTGCAGCCATGTTTAGCCTCACACTCGTGCGGTTAGCGGCGAGCCGTCATTCTCATCGCCCTATTTGGGTGAAGGCGTCCGCCTTACCTTCGGCAGCCGCTGCCCGTGTCCGCTCGTCCCGCGCCTCTAACACGGAGAGGAAGGATTCGTATTGCTCAAGGTAGTGCTCGTGCTTGTTTTCTTTCACAGAGGACATGTTCGCAGCAAAGATGGCCGCAACCACCTTGTCGACATCGGTCGCATCATCCATCGCCGCTCGCTCCACCCGTTCTTTGCCGCATGCATATGGGAACGAAGTGGTCCGCGCGACAGCCTCAGTTCGTAGCCGTAGCCCTCAGCGAACTTTCGGTCGTGCTGATCTTCTGCTTTGCCTCCCGCCATGGGACCCATTGTGGGAAAGGGGGTAGGGTCTGTGTCAAAGGGCGTGCGGACCCGCAGGGGCGGTCAGACCTACGGGCGATATGGAGAAGCCTTAATCGCCGCACAGAATTAACCGGGTGGGGTAATTTCCAGGCGAGATGGGCTGGGTAATTTGCCAGCGGGATGAACCAGAATGATCCCCGACCGCGACATATGGCGAGCGGCCAATCTGCTGATCCGCGAACATAGTTCCGACGCCGAGATGGTCGCAGCCCGACGCGCAGACGAGATGCTCGAACGCGGCGATCACGAGGGGCAACTTGTCTGGCTTCGCATCAGGCGGGCGATCGTCGAGTTGCAGGCCGCGCCCGTGGGGAAGCTGAATTAGGGTGATGGCTGCCGTCCCGCGTGCGGCCGGCGAAATCAATTGTCACCGTCCAAACGATGTCGCCGAGAGGTCAGTTAGGCAATCGCGGCCCTTCGGGCGGATGCTGGCTTCCTCGCCATCCTCAAGGAAGATTTGCGAGGTCTGGTGTTCTCAGCCTTGCTTGCGCTGGCTTTCTGGGGGCGGGCCTTGGTCGGAGTCCTAGAAACCTTACTGCCGGCGCGGCGGCGCGGGTGCTTCTCGGTTGTGGTGGCCGATGCCGCTGTGGGTTGTGCTGGCTTTCGACCGAGTCCGATTTTCTTGGCAAATTGGGAACGTCGCTCGGAATAGTTCGGAGCCGTCATCGGATAGTCAGAAGGCAGGTTCCAGCGGCGCTTGTACTGGTCGGCCGATAGTCCGTGCCTGGTCCGCAAGTGGCGCTTGAGCATCTTGCCTTTATACCCACAGTCGATGCAGATGATGTGGTCAGGCCGAACAGAGCGTCGGACTGTCACTGCCGGAACGCGAGGCGGTTCTTCAACGACCTCGTTGCCGAGGCCGCTCAGGGTCGAATGGACTGAAGTGATCAGGCCACCGATTTGGTCGGTCGGGATAGGGTTCCTTCGCACGTATGCCGCCACAATTTGACTTGTGCGGCGCTGGTCATCGGCGATCATGGCGGGAGAACTCCTTTGTAAGACTTGCTTGTAGCGCAGCTTAAATCATGCCGCCGATATGATGAGGAGCCATTAGAAGTCAACCCTGCCTTTATACTTTAATGTGAAAGCCGCTACTTGGTCGGCAATGCTATCGTTTGGGTAACAGGGAGGAATCCGGATGTCAGACGACCAGCCGGCCGTATCGGCCAATCGGGAACTCGCCACCAGGATTGTGGCCGCATTTGTTCGGAGACATCAAATTTGGGCTGACCAGATCCCTACTCTGATTTCGACTGTCCATCAGGCGCTCGCCGGCCTCGGCAAGCCGGTGCCTGAAGCCGCAGTCCCCCGGACCCCCGCCGTTCCGATCAGCCAATCTGTCCGGCGCGATTACGTCGTTTGCTTGGAGTGCGGGTGGCGCGGCCACATGCTTCGCCGGCATATCACAGCCGCCCATGGGTTGACGGCCGAGGAATACCGAAGGCGATGGAACTTACCTTCGGAGCACCCATTGGTCGCGCCCGCTTATAGCGCGCGCCGATCTGGGCTGGCAAAGGAGTTAGGTCTGGGTCGCGGCGGACGGAAATCGACTGCGAGCCACGGAACATCAGAACCGGAGACCACTACAGCATCGTAGCGAACACGAAGGCGATGCGGCGGCCCGATCAAAAGTGACGTCGAATTCAGGTGATGCGCCTTTTCTGTGGGGTGGAAAATCGTTCTAGCGAGCGGTTTCGCCTCGGGCTTATCAGCGGTGCCCTCCGCCACCATGAAAACCGCCACCATGGAAACTGCCGCCATGGAAACCGCCACCATGCAAGGCACGACCGTGGAAGCCGCCACCATGGAACCCGGCATGGAAGCCGCGATGAAAGAAGTCACCGCTACGGAAACCGCCGCGATGGAAGCCGCGTCCGACGCCGCCAACGCCCGACGGGAAGTCGTCCCCGTAATAGGGATAGTCGTCATAACCGGATGCTGAGTAGTTGCTGGACTGGTTGTCCTGGGTGTTATCCTGAACGGAGGGCTGTAACGGCTGTGACGGAGACCCCCGTAGGACCGTAACTTGCGCCTGGACCGGCGCGGGTGCCAATAAGCTTCCGGCGGCGACGAGGGTCACGGCAAGTGTGGCGGGTTTAAGCCAACTGAGAACGGACATTGGTCATCTCCGTCAATTGCGGCGCTGCCGCATGAAGGATATGTGAGGCGTCGGATGGAAACACCGTTCTCCGAAGCGTGAATTGGGATTTAGTCGCCGACGTGCCGCTGCCTGCCGAAGACGCCGAGTGATGCTGCCTGGGTGAACCTCCACGGAGCAGTCACGCGATCCTCACCTTGGCAAGCATCGCGCCCTGATTGGAGTGGGATTGGAGCGTGAACGATCGCCTCGGTAGGTCTTCGCTTTCGAGTTCCCTGCGATGGTACCTGTCCAGGGAAAGGCCAGTCGGGTCTTCGTCGAGGCGCGGGCGGAACCGCAGGGGTGGTAGCAGAGCGACGTGATACCCGATGGAGATCCTATTCGGATTACCCACCGACAGGACATTGCGGACGACTTCAACCGGAACACCATCAAGACCATGATCTTCGGCGCGTGCAGCCAGGACGCCTGTCAGGGCCAATTTCAGCGATCGGGCACGGCGGTTCGGTGTGCTGCGGCCGCTCTCCACTTCCCGTTTTGCAAACCCAGGATGGCAGTGAAAAGTATCTTCGGTGCGATGGGTTGACCCTGGAACGATCCGGATTGCGCGGAAGCGCCGGTCAATACTGCCGAGTCGCCATATCTATGCACATGCGTCTCCAACAACGTTATCGACGCCAGCTTGAGATCGCCTGATTTGAGCGCTGCAAGGACACCGGCTTTGTCGAACCGACTCCCGCTCTCGTCGGTGTCTACATAGGAATCGACGAGGATCGTACCAAGCGCTCCCGTATCGGCATTTATCAAGGCCGCTACCCATCTGTGCTGGAGATCCAACAATGGCTGGGCCGAATCTCCAGATAGCTCTTCATCTTGATGCGTCATTGGAAACGTCACGGTGGAAGACGAGAGGGGCACCCGCCGCGCCACGCGGCTGGAGGTTTGAGGCGGTTACCGAGGGTATGCCACAATCCACCCTGAAGGCTAATAGGGCGTCCCGTTCTTGCGAGTGAAGCGGCGGGTGCCGTCCGGGAGAGGCTGTAGGTGCATATCGATGTCGGGATAGCTAACTTCGTCATTCGGGGTGCGATCACCGACGACCAACAGCACGGTGTCGACCGAGGAATGATTGACGAAGCGATGGCCGTCTCCAGTGCCGGCCGGAAATCCAGCACACATCCCGGCCGAGAGAATTTGCTGTCCGGCGTTGGTCTCCAGCGTGACCTCGCCTTCGAGCACGTACACGAACTCATCTTGTCGTGAATGGGCATGTCGATGGGACGACTGCCCGCCGGGTACGATCCTCGTCATGACCACCCCGTAATTCTGCAATCCGGCATGGTCGCCGAGGCGTCGATTGTACCGGTGCAGGTTCACGGCCCGAAATGGCTCCGGATAGTTGGTGGCATTGTTCTCTTCGACATCACGCGGATCAAATGCAGGCGGCTGCGGTTCAGGCATGGTTTTCTGTTCCTCCTCTACTGATCACGGTAGGGCTGACCCCATCGGTTCTCGTAAACGACCTCAGTGAGAGGTACACGGCGAACCGGCCCGAAGCGGCCCATCGGATAGCCGATTGGCAAAAGCGCATACGAATGTACGTCGGGCGGCAATCCGAGCGCGGCCTCGACCTCTTTCTCGAAATTCAAGTAGAGCGTTGTCAGGGTGGCACCCAGACCGAGCGCTCGTGCCGCCAACAGCATGTTCTGGACGGCCGGATAGATCGAGGAGCCGGTTGTACGTGTCGGGGTCGCCCCTTCGAGGCACGGGACAATCCAAACTGGAGCCTCGTGGATGTGGTCCGCGAGATATTGGGCCGCATCGAGCATTCGCTTGAACCGTTCCGGGCTCGTGCCGGGAGCCGGTTCGCCCGCACCGTACCGAGGCGCGACAACCTCGTCCCAGGCCCGCTTGTAGTAAGCTCCGACCGTCCGCTTGACCTTCGGGTCGCGTACGACGATGAACCGCCAGCGCTGCATATTACCGCCGGACGGGGCAGACACCCCCGCCTCCAGGATTTTCCTGATCAACGCGGCCGGCACCGGGTCGGGTTTCAGCCGACGCATCGACCGAGTCGTGGCCATGATCTCGAATAGGTTTGGGATTTCCTCCGGCATGACATCCTCAAGCGGAAGTTGTCGTCTCCATATAGCAGGATACACGCTGGCCATGGCGGAACTTGGGCATGTGCAACGACTTCGGAAATCGCGCCCCGTATAGCGACTACCTTGCGGCGTTCAGCCAAGTCCGCATCCCGGTCAGATTTCCAGTAGCGGCACCTAACTTCCAGTCTCGCGACGACATCTGGCCGACCGATAAGGCTCCGGTCATCAGGCGGCTCGAAAGCGGCATCAACGAGTTCACGGAGCTACGTTGGGGGTTTCCGCCGGGTCGGCCGAAGGGCGCGCCTGTCATCAATTTCCGCTCCGAGGGACGCCGGTTCCCGGTCGGCCGCTGTCTGGTACCGGCATCGCATTTTTTTGAATTCACCGGTATGAAATCGCCAAAGACGAAGTGGAAATTCACTAAGGCTGGCGAGGACTGGTTCTGCTTTGCCGGGCTGTGGCGTCCGATGCCGCAGGGCGGCGAAGCGTTCACCCTGCTTACGACCGAGCCGGGACCGGATGTAGCGCCGATTCATGATCGGCAGATGGTGATCCTGGAGCGCTCGGATTGGTCAGCATGGCTTGACCCAACGAGCAACGAAGCCGAACTTTTGCGTGCGCTGCCGGCGGGTTCCGTTAGTGTTGAACAGGTCGGATAGTGCGATCGTGCTGCTTGTAGCCCGTACGCATCCTGCTTGCCGAGGCCGCTGCCGTTCCGCACCGGACAGCAGCGGAAGCCCTCGGAACCTGAGCCTCTGTTTGCAACGGGACGACGCACTCGTTCCATCTCAGGAGTCCCAATCGGGTAAAGGAGCGGTGTCGACCGGGCCAAGTGGTGCTATCATACCGTCATGCTGGACAAATTGGAGAGTGAGGAGCGTCGGCTCAATTTGGCGTCGGCTACGAAAACAATCACCGAAACGGGCGTCAAATTGCTCGATGCCGACGACGGCAGCGGTTCCCGAAATCCCGCTTGGCAAACCAGCCCGCAGCCGGAGAGCGCTACGAAAACGTATTGCCTCTGGTGCGGCCGGGGCTTCACACCGCGCGTGACCGGCGGGTCGGCTCAGAGGTTTTGCTCGGTCGGGCATCGGCAGGCGTTTTGGATCGCCGCGCGCCGCTGGACAATGAGGGCGATCGAGACGGGCCTGCTCAGTGTCGACTGCTTAAAGGCACCTCAGGGCAGCGTGCACGCTGCCCCAGGGCATTCCAGCCGCAAGGAAGAGGTATCGGCTCGTAGCTCGTGTTGAAAGCGACTGCGATGTCGGACGGCCATGGATTACGGTCTGCCAGCAGATATGCTGGGGTTCAGGCTACGCGCGGGTCTTCCAATCGTCAGCGCGCCGGGCCGTGGCTACACGAATTCTCAATCACCCAATCGGACTCATTCTTCGGGGAAACCGGCGAGGCGCAAGCCGGCAATAATGGTCTTCTCTTGCAATGCTTGATACCGGGGATTGCCGAGCCCTTGTTGTCTAACCTGGATAGCGTGCCATGCCGCAATCGAGTTCGCGTTCGGCCTGCCTTTCACCGCTTCGGCGATTTCGTTCTTCGCCTCCTCGACATCGCCACTGAGGCCCAGAGCCCCGGCGAGGTAGAGATGAACGAACCAGGAGTCGGGAGCGAGGGCCCGCGCCGTCCGGAGCAAAGCGACGGCTTTCTCGGTGCGGCCCAAAAAAAGGTGGCAGCGGCCTAAAGCGGAATAAGCGAAGAATATGAATGGCGAACGCGGATCGAGCCGTATGGCTTTTTCAAGGTACGGCAGTGCCGTCTCCGGTTGGCCCAGGGACAGCAAAGTCTGACCGAAAAGCCGAATAGTCCAAGCGTTGTTTGGGTCGAGAGAAATCGCCGTTTCCCATTCTAATATCGACTCGTCCCCTTGTCCCTGCACCAGCCGCAGCCGCCCCTTTATTCCATGTGCAACCGCCGAGTTTGGTGCCCGCTCCAGAGCCTCCCGGATCAGCCGTTCCGCCCGCGCCTTGTCCTGGTCAACCGAGTTGCTAAACCCGTTGCCAATGTCATCCACCAGGATCTCTGCGGTTATAATTCTCGCATCGACTGAGGCGGGGTCCAGGGTGAGCGCCTGCTCCAACAGGTTGAGGGCCTCTCGATGTAAGGCTGCTGATCCGGATTGCCGGTTCAAGGCGCGGGCGCGCATTACGAGGTCCCGCGCATCGGGATTGGCAGCATGCTCCTGTTCGATTCGACGCCCTGCATCCCTATACAGTTCAGTGCCGAGGGTCCGCGCGAGTCGGCTAGTAATCTCTCTCTGCGCCTCCACTAGATCGCGGCGATCAGTGTCGAAATGGTCCGCCCAGACATGCGATCCTGTTTTCGTTTCGATAAGTTGCACGTTAACCTGAACCCGGTCGCCAAGCCGCCTCACGCTGCCTTCGAGCACATAGTTGACCCCGAGGTCGCGGCCAATCTGCTTCACGTCAACTGGTTTGCCCTTGTAGGTGAAGGCGGTGGTACGAGCGATCACGAAGCTGTCGGCGATCCGTGAGATATCGGTCGTCAGGTCGTCGGTGATCGCGTCCGCGAAATATTCCTGCTCCGGATCGTTCGACAGGCTCGTGAAGGGTAAGACGACCATCGACAAGCGCGGCGTTGCAGATGGGGCCGCGAGAGCCGCCACCTTCTCAAGCGGCGGCGCGGTCGCGCTTACCCAGGGAGCATTTGGTGATGACCGCAGCCACCACAACCCAGCGGCAACGATCAGAACGCCGGCCACAACGATGGCGGCAATCGACCACTGCCGGTGCCGACCGGCTGGTCGAATTGCTCGTGGCGCTACTGGTATCTCCGCCCTGGGCATCGCCGCAATAGCATCTGCGGTGAGAGCGTATGCGCGAATAGGGCGGACAATGTTTTTAACACTCTGCTCACCCAGGTCCTCGAAGGGCAGATCGAGCCTCCCGACGACGTCTTCCTGCACCCGCCCCGAGACGCAAATCCCACCCGGTTCAGCCAGCCCTTCGAGACGGGCGGCAACATTGACCCCGTCGCCGAAAATATCACCGTCCTCGACAACGACATCGCCTACGTTGATACCGATCCGGAACTCGATTCGTTGCGCGACAGCGACACCGGAGTTGCGCCGAGCCATCGCCTGCTGCACCTCGGTCGCACAGCGCAAGGCGTCTACCACGCTTCCGAACTCGACGAGTAGGCCATCGCCCGTGGTCTTCACCAGCCGGCCGTGATGCTCAGCAATGCTCGGGTCTATCACCTCGGCCCGGATTGACCTTATTCGATTGAGGGTTCCTTCTTCGTCAGCCCCGATCAGGCGCGAATAGCCCGCGACATCGGCTGCCAGGATCGCTGCCAGCCGACGTTCAGCGCGGACCCGCTCTCCCGTGTTCATTGGTCTTATCCAGGATGCCGAAGCCTCCCGCCGGCTCCGAGGTATTCTTCAGCATAGTCCCAAGGGTTGCGGTCGCGAAAGCGGTCTGACTGCTGCCGCG
>Ga0210400_10003982_pt1 | contig 12932 bp, 14 predicted proteins | sample IncBWH26MmetaG_FD_155456 | JGI IMG/M metagenome (GOLD analysis project Ga0210400, IMG submission 155456) | Forest soil microbial communities from Barre Woods Harvard Forest LTER site, Petersham, Massachusetts, United States - Inc-BW-H-26-M | ecosystem: Environmental > Terrestrial > Soil >...
CGGAGTTCCACCATAAGCCGCTCGGGGTTGGACAGTTGCGAGGCAGTGAAATCGGCGTCCTGCTCCAGGTCGAGCACGATCCGCGTCGTTCCCGGCTGTGTTTCCGCGATGCGGATTTGCTTCAGCAGGTGGTCGCCCACCGCGATGGTCTTCTGCACCGTTCCCGGGCGCGTGTCCTGCACATCGAAAAACAGACGCGGGGGGCTTTCCAGTTGGTCCGACTTGTATTTGAATTCGGCGGAAACTTCCACCGCCACGCGCGTCGCGTCGCCGGTGGACCAGAAGCGGACGGCCGTGACTTTGTTCGCGGCTTGGCCCAGGCACGTCACGTCAAGACACACCACGGGCGCAAGTGTTAGAAAGATCGAGACGGCCGCGCGCAACCGGTTACTGCTGCGTCGTCCTGAGATGCAACCTGCCTTCAGCATCGATAAACGGCTCCAGTTTCGGGTGTGTTTCCTCCGTCACCCCAACTGGCGGAGCGGCAGGCTCCGCCGAGTGCTGCGCGGCTGCCTTTTTCGCTGCTCCGTACTGCTGGCCGACCCGGTTTACATAATCCATAGTTTCCGGATACGGCGGAATCCATTTGTATTTTTGCACGGCCGCCGGTCCGGCGTTGTAGGCTGCCAGCGCCAGGCGATCGTCCTTGTACAAGTCCTGTAAGTACTTAAGATAGCGTACTCCGGCCTCGATGTTCTGGCGCGGATCGAAACTGTCGCTTACGCCCAGGCCGCGGGCCGTAGGCGGCATCAGCTGCATCAGGCCCTGGGCGCCCTTAGGCGAGACGGCGTACGGGTTATAGTTGCTCTCCACCTGGATCATGGAATGCACCAGCAGCGGATCCACATGATTGTCGCGCGCCGCCTTTTCTACCATTTCGGGAATGTTGATCGAACTTTCGTGGTGAACCGCCGGCGCTGCACTGGCAGGGCTTTTCACCGCAGCCACGCTGCGCACCAGCTTCCCGGTGCGGCGATCGGCGCGAACGACTAATGCCTTTTGGGAAGAGTTTTCCACAGCCGGGAGATCCCCGGCAGCGGCCAGTCGGTTCATAGGGGAGGTGGCCAGCAGCATGCTAAGTGCCGATATGAAACAAATATACACCCTTTTGTTTGTCAACATGCTGGCTGCGATTGCTACTATCATCTCATGCCGAGCCGCAGGCGCCTCATGCCAAGCTGCAGGGCGGGGTTCGTGCTGGCCGGAGGCCGAAGCTCCGGGTCGGCTGTAGACTCCGCCGCGATTCAATCTAAGCTCCTCAAAATGCATGACTTCTTGCCCCAAGTTAGAGTGTGGGAGGCACCATGAGCGACGCCTCCTCCCATTACATCGAGTTCGCCGACGTTTATAAGACGTTCGACAAGCCGGTTTTAGTCGATGTCAGCTTCCACGTCGACGCCGGCGAGACCCTGGCCATTATCGGCCGGAGCGGTGTCGGTAAGTCGGTGAGCCTGGGTCACATCATGGGATTCATCCGGCCGGACAAGGGTCGCGTCTACGTATCCTACGCCGACATCACCGACATGCCCGAAGCGGAGCTGCGCCGCATCCGCAAGAAAGTCACCATGGTGTTCCAATCGGGGGCGCTGTTTGATTCCCTTACCGTGGGGGACAACATCCTGTTTTCGCTCGAAACGCGCGAGGACTACAACGAGCAGAACAAGGAAGACGTGGTGCGCGGGCTGCTGAATATGGTGGACCTGGGCGACGCAGTGGACGTCTTTCCGACGGACCTCTCCACGGGGCACAAGCGCGCCGTGGCGATCGCGCGAGCGTTGGCCGCCCAGCCGGAATGCATCCTTTACGACGAACCCACCACCATGGTGGATCCGATCATGAGCGACCACCTCATCGGCCTCATGCTGCGGCTGAAGAACCAGCTCCGGCTGACGGCGGTGGTCGTGACCCATGATCTGGACCTGATGCGGCGGGTCGCCGACAAAGTGGTGGTGCTGTTCGAAGGCCGGGCGATTTACTTTGGGCCAGTGGCGGATCTTGAAAAATCCGAGCATCCCCACATTCAGGAATTCCTGGCGATGGACAGGATGGCATAAACGAGCCGCGTGAGTGCGATAAAATCAGTCTTGCCGTCCAGCGTGCTTCCAACGAGCTTGGTCGCTATCTACCCAGGATCCTTCGACCCGATCACCAACGGGCACCTGGATCTGATTGCCCGGGGTAGCCGCATGGCGGGGCATCTGATTGTGGCGGTTCTGCGCAACCAGGCCAAGCATCCGTTGTTCAGCGTGGAAGAGCGCCAGGAAATGATCGCGGAGGTGGTGAAGCCGTATCCGAATGTGGAGATCGCGGCGTTCGACGGGCTGCTGGTGGACTACGCAGCTTCGCGCGGAGCGACCATGATCGTGCGCGGAATGCGGGCCGTTTCCGACTACGAACTGGAATGGGAGATGGCGCTCATGAACCGCCGGATGAGACCGGAGATCGAGACAGTGTTCCTGATGGCGGGCGAGGAGTATTCCTTCATCAGCTCGCACCTGGTGAAGGAAGTGGCTGCACTGGGAGGGAACGTGAGTGGCGTGGTGCCGCCGATGGTGGAACAGCGGCTGAAAAAAAGAATTGGAGCAAGGAAAGCAGGAGTATAGGATGCCAATCGTGCAGGAATTAGCGGAACGGATTTCTTGGATCAGCGAATCCTCAACCATGAAGGTGGCGGCCGAGGCGGACCGGCAGCGCCGTGAGGGCGTGGACGTGGTGGACTTCAGCGCGGGCGAGCCGGATTTCCCGACGCCTGACAACATCAAGAACGCTGCTATCGAGGCGCTGCGTCAGAACTTCACCAAGTACACGCCGGTGAGCGGCACAGTGGAACTGAAGCAGGCTATCTGCGACCATCACAAACGCAGCTACGGCACGTCCTATACCCCCAAAGAGTGCATCGCCACCATCGGCGGCAAGCACGCGATCTTCAATCTGGTACAGGCGCTGGTCGATCCGGGCGATGAAGTGGTCATCCCGGTCCCCTACTGGGTGACTTACAAGGACGTCGTCAATTTCGCCGCGGGCAAGTGCGTCTTCGTCGATACCGACGAGCAGGAAGGCTTCGTTCTCTCCGCCGCGCAGTTGGAGCGTCATCTGACGCCCAAAACGCGGATGATCATCCTCAATTCGCCCTGCAATCCCAGCGGCGCGGTATATGAACGGACGGAGATGGAGAAGATCTTCCGGATCGCCAAGGATCGCGGCATCTGGATCCTGACCGACGAATGCTACGAGCGGTTCCTCTACGACAGCGAGCTGTTCTCTTTGGCTTCCATGCCGGACGCCAAAGAGACGGTGGTGGTGGCTGGGTCGCTCTCGAAGACCTATGCCATGACCGGCTGGCGCATGGGGTTCGTGCTGGGTCCGGCGGCGGTGGTGGCGGGGATCAACAAACTGCAGAGCCACACGACGTCGAATCCGACGTCGATAACGCAGAAAGCGGCCATCGAAGCCCTGCGCGGGCCGCAGGAGTCGGTGGGCATTATGCTGGCTGAGTATCGCCGGCGCCGCGACTACGTGATCAGCCGGCTGCGCAAGATTCCAGGGGTGAAGGCGAATGAGCCTCGCGGCGCATTCTACGCCTATCCCAACGTGAGCGCGGCTTTCCGTAACGGCATTTCGAGCTCGCTGGAATTCTCCGAAACGCTGCTGGCCGAAGAGCACGTCGCCGTGGTCCCGGGAGAAGCGTTCGGGACGGCCGAGCATATTCGCTTGTCCTATGCGACGTCGATGAAGGAGTTGGAGCGTGGGCTGGACCGCCTGGAGCGGTTCATCAAGGCGCGGGTCTAAACGGGGCTGATGCTCACGCGGCTGACTCCGCGGCCCGTGCCCAAGGTATGGGGCTCCAGACATTTGGAGCCGTGGTTTCCCGACACAAGCGAAAAAATCGGCGAGGTGTGGTTCGAAGGTCCGCCTAAGCCTCCGCTTCTCATCAAGTTTTTGTTCACAACAGAACCGTTATCGGTACAGGTGCATCCCGAGGGCAAAACCGAGATGTGGCACATCCTGGCGGCCGATCCGGGTGCGAAAATCGCCGCGGGGTTTCGCGAAAAGATCTCCGAGGAGCGGTTACGAGCCTCGGCGCTGTCGGGCGAAATCGAGGATTTGCTGGAGTGGTTCGAGGCGCGCCCCGGCGACACGTTTTTCATCCCCGCGGGAACGGTGCACGCCATCGGCGCGGGTTTAGTGTTGTGCGAAATCCAGCAGCGTTCCGACATCACCTACCGCTTATTCGACTACGGCCGTCCCCGGGAACTGCATCTGGACGAAGGCGTGCGCGTCAGCCGCCGAAGCCCGCATGCGGCCCGGCAGAAGGCGCGCGAAGGCGTGCTGGTCACTTGTCCGTACTTCACGACGGAAAAGCTCCGCGTGGATGGCGAGGCGCGTTGCGATGCGGGCCGGACGATCATCCTGCTCGATGGAAGTTTGAAAATCGGCGGCCAGCCGGCGCGCGCAGGCGAAGCTTGGTATGCGGAACCCGGCGGCAGCGAGGTCCAATTGACCGGGCAGGCGACGGTCTTGCTTACGTATTGACTTCCCGTTAGACTGTCCGGTAGCCATGAAGCACTGGAAGCGTCTTCTGCTGATCGTTTTCGCGCTGGGACTGCTGACGGCGGCCTACGAGCGCATCAATACTCCTGCCTTGATGTCGGACGCGGCGCGGGCCTATCTGAACTCGCTGACTCCAGAGCAGCGGGCCAAGACGACCATTCCGTTCAACGCTGACGAGAGGTCCAACTGGCATTTCATTCCGCTCGAAAACCGCAAGGGCGTGGCGCTGCGCGAAATGACGCCGCCGCAGAAGCATCTGGCCGAGGCGTTGCTATCGTCGGCGCTGTCCACCCAGGGCATCGTCAAGGCGCATACCATCATGAGCCTGGAGCAGGTCTTGAAGGATAACGAGCAGGGGAAAGCTCAGGAGCGAGATCCGGAAAAATACTTCGTTTCGATCTTCGGCGAGCCTTCCGAGAAGGGCACCTGGGGGTTCCGTTTCGAGGGCCATCACGTGGCCATGAACTTCACCATCGTGAACGGAAAGATCGCGTCCAGCCCGAACTTCTTCGGGTCCAATCCGGCCGAAGTGAAAACCGGGCCTCGAGCCGGCCTGCGCGCGCTGAAGCGCGAAGAGGATATCGCGCGCGAGCTGGTGAAATCCATGACGCCTGAACAGAAGAAGGTCGCCATTTTCGACAAGAAAGCGCCTGCCGACATTCTGACCAACGATTCACGCAAGGCTGCGCTCTCGGGCCAGCCCAACGGAATCCCCTACTCACAACTCAACGCGAAGCAGAAGGACGTTATCGAAGCGCTGGTGGCCGAGTACGCCATGAATTTCCCGCCCATGATCGCGGATTTCCGCATGGATCAGTTCAAGAAGTCGCAGGCCAACCTGTTCTTCGCCTGGGCGGGCGGAATCGAGCCGGGCGACATGCACTACTACCGCATCCAGACGCCGCTGTTCCTGATCGAGTACGACAAGACGCAGGATAATGGCAACCACATCCATTCGGTGTGGCGCGATTTCAATGGCGATTTCGGGGCGGATCTGCTGGCGCAGCATTACGCCGCGGATCACAAGTAATGGCCGCGAATGAACGCGAATAACTAAGAGAAGAAAACCCGTACGGTGGTGATGGTGAGAGCGTGGGTCACCATCGAAGCGCGGATACCGCTGGCCTGCCGGAACGCCAGACCGTAGAAAACGCCGGCCACCGCTGCCAGCAGCGCGAAGCGCCAGTTGGGAAAAGATCCGTACCACAAGTGGACCGAGCCGAATAGCAGCGAAGTCAGGATCAGCCCCGCCCATTCGTTGCGCAGCCATCCGATCATCCACTGCTGGAGCAAGCCGCGGAAAAAGAACTCCTCGCCCAGCGCCAGAACCCACAGCCCGCCAAAAAAAGTCAGCACCACGATCACCGGTGTTCTGATCCACGAAACGGCGTCGGGCGGGTGGAACTTGTTCCATCCGATCCACCAGGCCAGGGCTGCCACCACCGGCAGCATGAGCAAGAAAAAGACTGCGCCGATTTTCCATTCGCGGAGCGAGGGCCAGAATCCGAAGCCGACTCCTTGCACGCGGCGGACGCTCAGCAGCGCGAAGGCGCCGGTGCGGATCCACATCGCCTGCCCCAGGGCCTCGAGCGGCAGCCGGGGATCGGGACGGACGTACAGCGTCGTGAAAACCTTGGCAAGAACCACGGCCGCCATCAGGGCGAGCAGCAGCAGATCCGCGGCGGGCTTTTGCGGCAGCACTACATACCAGAACGACACCAGTCCGGACAGCAGGGCGATCCCGGCCAGCGCTTGCCAGCGAAACGATCCGAACGCAAGCGACGCCGCGCAGTAGGGAGCTATTGCACCCAAAACCAGGAGCGTCGCCACACCCACGGGCCGCAGCTTCTCGAGCCGTTTTCGCCAGCTTTCCACGCCCAGGGTCAGAAACAGAGTCGCTTCCAGTAGAAACGCCGGGAGGGCGGCCAGCACCACGGAAGAGGGGATGCCTCGTTGCAAGGAATAGACATATCCCGCCGTTGCGCAGGCCAGCCAGAATAGCGGCAAAGCCCAGAAGATCATGCTTGTCGGTCCATGGTAGCAAGTACCTTGTTTCCCGTAACCTTTGCCCGCTTCGCGAGTATTCTCGTATGTAACCGTGAACACGATTGTGAATACAGGGGATAACGCGGTGATGGCCGAGGTGAGCGCGGGCCAGGTGGCTCAGCTCGCGGTGCTGTTCGAGCGTCATCACCGGGCTCTGTTCCGGTATTTTGTGTCGATGAGCGGCCATCGGGAAGCGGCGGAGGATCTGGTGCAAGACGTATTCTTCCGGATCCTGCGGTATCGGACCAGTTACAATCCCGCGCAATCGTTCACGGCGTGGATGTATCAGATCGCGAGAAATGCGGGGGTGGATCAGGTGCGGAAGCAAGGCGCCGTTCAGGTGGTGGATATCGACACTTTTGCCGAGCGTCGCGCGGAACTCGTTTCGGCCTCCCCCGGGCCGGAGGAGAATGCGTCGCGGGGTCAGGACCTGGCGCTGTTGCGCCGCGCCATGGGCCAGTTGCCCGAAGACAAACGCGAAATCCTGGTGCTGAGCCGGTTCCAGAGAATGAAGCATGAGGATATCGCGGAAGTGCTGGGCTGTGAGGTAGGAACCGTTAAGGTGCGCGTGTATCGGGCGATCCGCGCGTTAGAACAGATTTATTTTGCGCTTGTGAAGGAAAAAGTCGAAAAGGAAAAGGTTTCATGACCTGCGAAGAAGCCAAGAATCGGATGACAGACTACTGGAGCCTTACGCTCGGCGCAGCGGAACGAGAGGATTTTACGGCGCATCTGGCCTCGTGCGAGGCCTGCCGGAGTGACGTATCCCGGATCGGCGCGCTGTGGCAGGGCCTGGATCTACTGCCCCTCGAAGAACCGAGCGGCCAGGTGCGCGAGCGGTTCTACGAAATGCTGGGGGCGTATCGGCAAGGTTTGGCGTCGGCCGAAGCGCGGCCGGTAAGGCGTTGGTGGACCATGCCGGCATGGCAGATGGCGGCCGCGGCCGTGCTATTGGCGGCGGGATTGGGGATCGGATACGGAGCGCGCGGAAACGGGCAGCCGCCCGCGGAAATATCGCAGTTAAGGGAGGAGGTAGCGAGTATGCGGCAGTTAGTGGCGTTGTCATTGATGCAGCAGCAGTCGGCGAGCGAACGCTTGAAAGGCGTGAGCTGGTCATATCAGGTGGAGCCTTCAGACACCGAGGTCTTGAACGCGCTGGTGACTACGGTGAGGCACGATCCAAACGTCAACGTGCGGCTGGCGGCGGTGGATGCGCTGCGTCCTTTTACCGGGAGCCCGGTAACGCACCTGACCGCCAGAAACGCCGTGGTCCAGGCGCTGCCGAAGGAGACCTCGCCTATCGTGCAAGTCGCGCTGATCGATTTTTTGGCGGAATTGAAAGAAAGAAATGCCGCGCCGGAATTGCGGCGGCTGGTTTCCGATCCCGACATCGACGTGGGAGTCCGGAATCGGGCTGAGTGGGCGCTCGAAAGGATGCAATGAAGATGATTAAGAGAATGGTAGTGGGGATCGGACTTGCGGCGCTCGCAGCGGCGCAGCTCGGGGCGCAGGAAGGACGGCAACAGATCACCATGCCGTTCCGCGACCCGTCCATGCCGCGGAAACTGATCGTGGAAGGCGGCACGGGGAGCTTGACCATCCGCGCTTACGACGGCCAGGACGCCATCATCGAATACACGGGGCGGGAGATCCCCGGCGCCAACGTCCGGGGTAATCGGGGCGGCCGCAATGAGCCACCAGCTGGCATGCATCGGATCGGAGGGTCTCGCGGGCTGGATATAACCGAAGAAAGCAATACCGTGAAGGTGAACAGCCAGGGCATTTTTGGCGGTACCGCGCGCGACATGGTGATCCAAGTCCCGGCGCAAACCTCGGTGAATGTGAAGACCATGTTCGGCGGGAGCATGACGCTGGAGAACATCTCGGGCGACATCGAGGCTGAGAATTTCAATGGGCAGGTGACCATCAACAATGCCTCCGGATCGGTTGTCGCGCATTCCATGAACGGGAAAATCCTGGTGTCTTTGAGTAAGGTTCCACCCGACAAGAGCATGAGCTTTTCCACCTTCAACGGCGACGTCGACGTGACGTTGCCGGCGGATACTAAGGCTCGTTTCAAGATGAGGACCGACTTCGGCGAAATCTACACGGATTTCGATGTGAAGATGGAGGCCAACGCTGCGCCGGTTGTGGAAGAACAGAAGGATAAGAACGGAAAGTCCAGGCGCCGCGTTCGGGTGGACGGGACGGAGACCGGCACCATCAACGGCGGCGGTCCGGAGATGCAGTTCACAACGTTCAACGGGCGAATCCTGATCCACAAGAAGTAGTACGGCCGGCCACACCGGGGTAAAATGACCCTGCTATGGCCCGTTTCCCCGGCGTGGATTACTTGCGGATCGATACCCTCTTCAGCGAGCAGGAGCTGCTGGTCCGCGAGACCGCTCGGCGCTTCGTCGATGAGCGCGTGATTCCGCTGATCCGCGACTGCTTTCGAGACGCGCGCTTCCCGACTGAGCTGATCCCGGAAATGGCCAGCTTGGGATTCCTGGGCGCCAACCTCCAAGGTTACGGCTGCGCCGGGATGAGCAACGTGGAGTACGGATTGATCATGCAGGAGCTGGAGCGCGGCGATTCCGGCCTGCGCAGCTTCGTGAGCGTCCAGGGCGCGCTAGTGATGTACCCCATCCTCACCCTCGGCAGCGAGGAGCAGAAGCAGCGCTGGCTGCCGCGTCTGCAATCCGGCGCCGCGATCGGCTGCTTCGGGCTGACCGAGCCAGGGTTTGGATCGAATCCGGCCGGGATGCTCGCGAGGGCTAAGCACGAAGGCGGCGGCTGGGTGCTTTCGGGTGAGAAGACCTGGATCACAAATGGTTCAGTGGCGGACGTGGCCGTGGTGTGGGCTCGCGCCGAAGATGGAATCCGCGGTTTCCTGGTGGAGAAGGGCACGCCCGGATTCAGTTCGTCCGAGATCCACGGAAAACTATCCTTGCGGGCCTCGGTGAGCTCCAGCCTGAAGTTCGACGACTGCCGCCTGCCTGAAAGCGCCTTGTTGCCGGGCGCAAAAGGGCTAAAATCCGCGTTGAGCTGCCTGACCCAAGCCCGCTACGGGATCGGATGGGGGGTGATCGGCGCGGCGATGGATTGTTATGAAACAGCGCGGTCGTATTCGGTCGCTCGCAAGCAGTTCGACGGGCGGCCGATCGCTTCGCATCAGTTGGTGCAGGCCAAGCTGGCGGACATGATCACGGAGATCACCAAGGCGCAGTTGCTGGCCTTGCAAGTTGGGAAGCTAAAAGATCAGGGGCAGGCCGAGGCGGCGCATGTTTCGATGCTCAAGCGGAACAATGTGGCGATTGCGCTCGAATGCGCCCGCCAATCGCGCGATCTGCTGGGAGCCAACGGGATCATGGACGAGTATCCCATCATGCGGCACATGTGCAATCTGGAGACGGTGAAGACCTACGAAGGGACTGACCACATCCACGCCCTAGTGATCGGAGAGCGGGTCACCGGCATAGCGGCGTATAAGTAGGGGCGTGGTAACATGGTCGAGGTCCCTCGGGTAACCGTATGGTCATTCTTATCACCGTTATTCATATAATCGTGTGCCTGATCCTGGTGGTCGTGGTCCTGCTGCAGAGCGGCAAGGCCGCCGACCTGGCGGGAGCGTTCGGCGGCATGGGGTCGCAGACTGTTTTCGGGCCGCGGGGATCGGCCAACGCCCTTTCAAGGGCCACCACGGTTTCAGCGGTGGTGTTCATGCTGACCTCGCTGACGCTTTCTATCCTGGCGACTCGCGGAGGTAGCGGGACACCGGACCTGCTCAAGAAAACCATCCCGGCTGCGGGACAAAAAGCTCCGGCACCGGCGCAAACGCAGGCGCCCGCGACCGGAAGCACCGTGCCGATTACGGTCCAACAAGGGGTAGACGGCGGTGCGCCGGGTACGCCGCAAACAGTGCCCGTACCGGTGTCGCCGCCGCCGGCGAGCCAGCCGCAGAAGAAGTAGTTGTCGCGTCGCGAGTTTTGATTTTGTTCGTGTAGGATGCAGTCAAACTTCCAACGGATCTGCTAACGGTTGGATTTGAGATGTGCGGTCGTGGCGGAATTGGCAGACGCACTGCCTTGAGGTGGCAGCGGGAGCAATCCCGTGGAGGTTCAAGTCCTCTCGACCGCACCATAGACCTGAAGGATTCAAAGTCGCAGGACGAAGAACCGATTGCTCCGAATGGCCGACACAAAGCCATCAGTCAACACTGCGCCGCTTTCGGCGGGCTATCCTGAAAAACCCCGACAAAGCCTTGGACCGCTGTAGTACAGGAGCTAACGGCGGGTTGAGCCACAGGAAGTCGATTCGCCACGCCCTCTGTCCACGGCACCGTCGCTACGCGCCGAATGACAATACCCCATGCAAACATAGCTACTACGGCCGAAGCGGCTGCGACCGTAAAAGCCCACGAAAGCTGCCGGTACGGTCGACAATAATGCCCGTCACGAGTGGTGCAAACACGCCCGCCAATTGGCCCGCGACGTTTTGCGCGCCAGCCCAGCGGCCTGCGGCGCTTGGACCGGCGAGTGTCGATGTCACGGCAAATATCGCACCAGTCGAGAAGCCGAAGAACACTCCAGCCGTTCCCAGCAGCCAGACGGTCACCCGCGGCTCGACGTAGGCGCTTCACGCAATGGTGACAGCCACGCCAATTGCACTGGTGAGCAAGTACGCCTTGCGCACCCGCGTGGCAGAGCCGCCGCGGGCGATCTGGCGATCAGCCGCCAGGCCCGACAGCGCCGCAGTGGCGGCATAGATGCCGTAGATGGCGGCGACGATTCCGGCCATCTGAGAGACGGAAAAACCGCCCACCTTTACAAGGAAAGTCGGTACCCAGGTGACGACGAAATAGAACGCGTAGTTGCTGGCGAAATGTCCAAGAGCAGTGCCCGAGAAGTCGCGCTGCCGCAGAATCTCACGATAGGAAACCGGCAGTGGGCCGTGCTCTTCCCTTGCACGAGAGAACCCGCCGCGTGTCACGGCGAGCCAGGGCCAAAGCCACAAAAGCGTAGTGACCCCGAGCCCGAGGAACATCGCCCGCCAGCCGAAGCGCGCCATCGCGAGCCCACCGCAGAGGGTTCCCAACATTGGTCCGATGCCTTGGCCGGAACCGATGAAGCCGTTTGCACGGCCGCGTTCATGCTCCAAGGTGTTTCGGGATACGATGAGTTGCCAGCTCGGAAACGTGACGCACTCGCCCAGGGGCAAGCATCAGGCGGAGAGCGAAGATGGTAGCGAATCCGTGCGCCAGCCCGGTCAGGGTGGTCGCCGCGGACCATAACAAGACCCCTGCGGCCAGTACAAAGCGGACCTCGAACCGGTGGACCAACCACCTGCCGAGTAACTGCGCGGGCGTGTAAGCCCAGAAAAACGCGGACAACAGCAGGCCCATCCGGGCGTTGGAGAGGGAGAGTTCGCTCTGCAGAAGCGGCGCCGCCGTGGAGAGGCTGCTGCGATCCACATAGTTGAGCGCCAACACAAGTCCGAGGACGAGAACCACACCATGAGTCGGGCCCGGCCGCTAATTCATTCACACAGGGTATCAGGGTGAGTACGCTGGCCAGTTGTTGCGGGCAGTTCGCGGGGCACTCGGAAGTTGGCTCCGAGTCGCGTAAAACCAGGATGATTCGCGATCAGTCGCATAGTATTTACTGATTGTGGCCGGGTGAGGCGCGACCCATTGGGAGGAACTCTTGCAGCAACGCACTCACTGAGACCTCTGGGGTGTAACCAAAAGTGTAACCACCGAGGGAGAATGGGCGAAACTCGGCGATACGCAGATCCTTCGAGCGCAAGCAGGCCTCACGTTGGGCGAAGGTTTTATCCTGAGTTCGTGCCCTCCCAATTTGAATTGGATGCTTACCTCGCGCGCATCGGCTATTCTGGACCGCGCACACCTACGTTCGACACGCTGGAAGCCGTGCATGCGCTGCATCCCGCAGCCATTCCCTTCGAGAACTTGAATCCGCTTCTGGGTTGGCCGGTATCGCTGGATGTGGATTCCCTTCAAGCGAAACTGGTTGCCGGTGGACGCGGTGGATGGTGCTTTGAGCACAATACTCTGTTCCGTCACGCGCTTGAAACGTTGGGGTTTTCAGTCACTAGCCTGGCGGCTCGCGTCCTGTGGAATGCCCCGCCCGACAGCCCAATAGGCCCACGCAGTCACATGCTGCTCCTAGTGGATTTAGGCGGCTCGCTCTACATCGCCGACGTAGGATTCGGCGGGAATGTTCTTACAGCTCCGCTTCGACTGCAACCGGACATCGTGCAGCTCACGCCGCATGAGCCCCACCGCCTCTTGCCGCTCGGAAACGGCTTTGTGC
>Ga0210400_10003983_pt1 | contig 12927 bp, 13 predicted proteins | sample IncBWH26MmetaG_FD_155456 | JGI IMG/M metagenome (GOLD analysis project Ga0210400, IMG submission 155456) | Forest soil microbial communities from Barre Woods Harvard Forest LTER site, Petersham, Massachusetts, United States - Inc-BW-H-26-M | ecosystem: Environmental > Terrestrial > Soil >...
CGCCATTCGCACCGTGTTATCTCAGGGCGGCCTGGGAGAAACCTACAACATCGGTGGGCAAAGCGAGAAGACGAATCTCGAGATTATCGAGGCCATTTGCGATTTGCTGGACGAGTTGCGCCCGAACGACCCCATCGTTCCACACAGCAAGCTCGTCGCTTTTGTCAAAGACCGCCCCGGGCACGACCGCCGCTACGCGATGGACACCCGCAAAATCGAGCGCGAACTGAATTGGCATCCGCTCGAAACTTTTGAGAGCGGCATCCGCAAAACTATCCGCTGGTATCTTGAACACGAAGATTGGGTCCGTGATGTCACCAGCGGCAGCTATCGCCAATGGATGGCAAAACATTACGCCACCTAACGTTGAGAAGGAGAGCCGCGATCGAAAACCGAGACTCGAAACTCGACATGACAAAGAACACATGACGAAGAACGCGCCACAGAATTACAAAGGCATCATTCTTGCAGGCGGCTCAGGCACGCGCCTATACCCCGTCACCCATGTACTTCCTAAGAGTCTGCTGCCGGTGTACGACAAACCGATGGTGTACTATCCGCTCTCCACGCTGATGCTGGCCGGCATCCGCGAAATTCTGCTCATCTCCACGCCCGAGGATCTGCCCCGGTTTCAGCATTTGCTCGGCGATGGCTCCCGGTACGGCGTCCATTTCCAGTACGCGCCTCAACCGGAGCCCGAAGGCATTGCCCAGGCATTTCTGATCGGCAAGAAATTCATCGGCTCCAGCGGTTGCGCACTGGTACTCGGCGACAACATTTTCTACGGACACGACCTCGTCAAGGAATTGCGCGCAGCTACGCTCCAGCCCAAAGGAGCACGCATTTTTGCTTACCCCGTTCATGACCCCGAGCGCTATGGCGTCGTCGAGTTCGATCCGCATGGAAAGATGCCAAAGGCGCTCAGCATTGAAGAGAAACCCAAGCAGCCGAAATCCCGTTACGCCGTTACCGGCCTTTATTTTTACGATCAGCAAGTCGTCGAAATTGCCGCGAGTCTCAAGCCCTCTAAGCGCGGCGAACTCGAAATCACCGACGTCAACCGGGTGTATCTCGAGCGCAATCAACTTACCGTCTGCGTGATGGGACGCGGCACAGCTTGGCTCGACACGGGCACCCACGAAGCCTTGATGGAAGCTTCGTTATTCATTCAGACTCTGGAGAAGCGCCAGGGCCTCATGGTCGCCTGCCCCGAGGAAATCGCCTATCGCTCAGGCTACATCACTGCCGCGCAACTGGAAGCCCTGGCGCAACCCATGCGCAACAATGGATACGGCGCCTATCTCCTGCAATTGCTGCGGGAACGGGTTTTCTGATTTGTGGCTTGTGAAAGAAACTTCATACATGGTCATCCCGAGCCAAGCGAGGGGATCTGCAGTTTGTTCAGAATCAACAAAAGCGATGAAAACCGTCCGATGAAAAAAATATCTACCAGCCTCCCCGGACTCCTCAGGCTCGAACCGCGTGTGTTCGGCGACGACCGCGGCTTTTTTCTGGAAAGCTACAACCAGCGCGCGTTTGCGGAACTCGGCATTTCCGAGCTATTCGTACAGGACAATCATTCCTATTCCGAAAAAAATGTCGTCCGAGGCTTGCACTATCAGATTCTCCAGCCCCAGGGAAAACTTGTGCGTGCCATCACCGGCGAGATTCTTGATGTCGCGGTCGACCTGCGCCGCGCGTCTCCCACCTTCGGAAAATGGGAATCCTTCAAACTTTCCGGCGAGAACAAACACATGTTGTGGATTCCACGCGGATTTGCTCACGGCTTCCGAGTCGTGTCCCAGACCGCCCATGTCTTGTACAAAACCACGGATTTTTATGCGCCCGAGCACGAACGCACAGTGGCCTGGAATGATCCTGCATTGGGCATTGACTGGCAATTTGACGCGTGGCAACTCGACGGTGAACCCATCATCTCCGCAAAAGACCAGCGGGGCGTGGCCTTCGAGCAGGCTGAAAAATTCGAGTAGCTCCGCGTCAATTCAGCCGAAACTCGACCGCAATCGTGGTCTCAACCTCAACCCGCTTGCCACTGGATAGGTACGGCTCAAATTTCCAGGACTGCACGGCCGCCGTCGCCGACTGCGCCAACAGATCGGGTCCGGACACGGGCCGCAGGCGTTTGACGCTGCCATCCGGCGCAATCACCGCATCCAGCACCACCAATCCTTGCAAGCCCGCCTTCCGCGCAGCTTCGGGATAAACGGGATCGACCTTGGTTACAATCCGTTTCTCCATGGTTTCAGGAGAAATTCGCAGCCCGGACTGCGCATCCGTCGCGCGCGCTTCCAATTCATTCCAGGACCTCTCCCACTGCCACCATCCCAGGCCGGCCAGCGCCAGCATGCAAACGCACAGCGCATAAAATCCGCCCCGTCCAATGCGAATCCTGGGGCCTGCCTTACCAAGCAATTCCGCAAGGGCCACCGGCGCTTCCGCCGTTGCGAGTCCGTCTAGCTCTTCTTTTTTGAAATCTCTGAACTCCGCCTGCTGTGAAGTGGAGCGGTAAATCCAATACCGGATCATCTCCCGCTGCTCGACTGACAGCCCCACAAACTCAAACCCGCAACGGAGACGTGACTGATAACGCACCAGCGCTCGCGCCCGAACCGGGACCCCAACATCTGGAAGCCGCAGTTCGATCGCCACCTGTACGCCCGCGGCCAGTTCTCCGGCCACCACCGCGCTCACACCGGCTTCGCTGATGTCGGTGCAGCGCCCAGGTAAATTCTCGGGGACCCCGGATCGCAGTGCGATCAAGTCCATGGGTACGTTGAGGGGATGCCGTGGGAAACCGCGCTCTCGCGTTTCTTCTAACACCGGCGATCGAGCTGCACTCATCAGACTGCCTCCGCAGGATGGAAAATCCTTATCATGCGGCTGGAATCAACCGACTTGAATCAACAACGAAGGTGGCGGTTGCGAGGATCGTTCCTCCGAGTATATCGGAAACACCGGGACGAAAACGCTGAAATAGCTTTCTCCGGGCTTCATTTCCAGAGGTGTTTCCCTACTCCATATCCCGCCAATTTGGCCCCACTCCGATTTCCACCAGCAGCGGAACTTCGAGAGAATACACCTTCTCCATGTGCTCCCGCACCAGCATTTTCATTGCGTCCAGTTCGCTCTCCGGCACTTCGAACACAAGTTCATCATGTACCTGCAAAGTCATCCGCGACCTCAGTCCGCGTTTCCGGATCTCCTCATCAATCCGGATCATCGCCAGCTTGATCAAGTCGGCGGCCGTTCCCTGCAGCGGAGTGTTCACCGCGGTGCGCTCAGCAAACCCGCGCTGGGTGGCGTTCTTGCTGTTAATGTCAGGAATCGGCCGAATGCGCCCGAACAGCGTCTTTACTCTCTGATCCCGCCGCGTCTGTTCGAGCGTTGCATCAATGAAGGCCCGCACGCCCGCGTATTTTTCAAAATACGCATCAATGAATTTTCTGGCCTCAGTCGGCTCAATACCCAAATTCTGGGAAAGCCCAAACGCCGACAAACCGTAAACAATCCCGAAGTTCACCACCTTCGCCTGTCGCCGATGGTCCGGTGTAACCATCAGCGGCGGAACCCCAAACACCTGTGACGCCGTCAGCGTGTGAATGTCATCCCCGCGTCGAAACGCTTCCACCAGCAGCTTGTCTTTCGACAAATGTGCCAGCAGCCGAAGTTCGATCTGCGAGTAATCGGCGGCCAGCAGCACGTGCCCCGGCTCGGCGATAAACGCCGCCCGAATCTCTCGCCCAAGTTCCGTCCGTATCGGAATATTCTGCAGGTTCGGATTCGTTGAAGACAGCCTTCCCGTCGCTGTCCCGGTCTGCCCGAAAGTCGTATGCACGCGGCCGCTCTGGCCGCGGATAAGTGCAGGTAATGCATCCACATAAGTCGACTTCAACTTCGTCAATTGCCGGTACTCCAGCACCAGCCGTGGAACTTCGTGATCCGCGGCCAGCCCTTCCAATACATCCACGGCCGTCGAAATCTTCTTCCCTTTCCCGTATTTCGCCGGCATCGGCAGAGCGAGCTTGTTGAACAGCACATCACCCAACTGCTTCGGCGAATTGATGTTGAAGTCCACGCCGCAACGCTCATAAATATCCCGAGCCTTGGCGTCTGCCTCGCGCAGCAATTTCACCGACATTTCGCCCAGCGCCGCCGGATCAATCTTCACGCCCGCATCTTCCATGCGTGCCAGCACCGGCACCAGCGGCGCATCGATCTCCTCGTACACAGAGGTCAGTCCCTGGTCATCAACTTCTTTGCGGAGCGCGCTCGCCAGCCTGCCCGTTACATCCGCGGCCTCCGCTAGGTTGCCGCTCAGCTTCAGATTGAATCTCCGCAGCGCAACCTCGGGCAACGAATGCGACGAATAGGTGGGGTCGAGCAGGTAGGAATACAGCATCGGATCGTGCTTTACTCCAGCCAGCGCAATACCCTGCTCGCCGAAATGGTGGACTGCGGACTTGAGATCGTGAACCGTCTTCGGCGCAGCGGCATCTTCGAGCATGCTCTTGATTCGATTGGCGAGTGCCTTGTCTTCCAGAGTGACCATCGCCCCAGCCCCCGGGGCGTTCGAAACAGCAATGCGCTTTATAACTCCGGCACTTTCATCCGCACTTCGATCCTCACTTTGATCCTCAGAATCCGCGGGCTGCAAAGCCAGAAACCCCGACTGCGCGGGCTGAGGCTCCTCGTCTTCCGCTGCGCTCTCGATGTGAATGCTCACGGTGTCCGCTGTCGGAATTGCCAGTGCGAGGGGCGCGTTGTCACCCAAGCCTCGCAAGTACTCTTCGAATCCAGCCTTCGACTTGATCTCCCGGTAGTCGCCCTCTTTCACTTCCACTACCGGAAGCAATTCTTTCAGCAAAGAAGTAAATTCGAGCTCGGCAAACAGCGCGCGTAGAGATTCAACGTCCGGGTCGCCCGCTTTCATCGCGGCAACATCGAGCTCGACCGCTACGTCGGTATCAATCGTCACCAGTTGTTTGCTGTAGAGGATGTTGTCGCGATTGTTCTGCAGCGATTCCCGATACGATTTCTTCTCCACCTCAGCCGCACGTTCCAGCGCCTGTTCCACGGTTCCAAAGCGCTGAATGAGGTCCACCGACCCTTTATCGCCAATCCCCGGCGCGCCCGGAATGTTGTCTACCGAATCCCCCCGCAGCGCCATCACGTCCACTACTTTTGACGGTGGCACTCCGAGGATTTCCTCTACCTTCGCCGCATCGCAAATCAGGTTATCCTTCGGCGGATTCAGCACGCAGACTTTGTCGTTAACCAACTGCAACATGTCTTTGTCGCTCGACACCACAAACACCGGATACGATTCCGCCGCCGCTTTCCGTGCCAGCGTTCCGATCACATCGTCGGCTTCGTAACCTTCGAGCTGCAAAATTGGGATGCGGTATCCTTCCAGCGCGCGCCGAATATATGGGATCTGCTGCACCAGGTCCCCAGGCATCTCGGCGCGGTTCGCCTTGTAGCCGCCATATTGCGATTCTTTAAAGGTCTGTGTCTTGATATCGAACTTGCGGATCGTCGTGATCGCTTTCGCCTGCTGATTGCGGATCGTCGGCGCGCCCACGTCGAACACCGCCGCCAGATACTCCGGCGAAAAATCGTCGCGCAGTTTCCGCAGCATGTTGACGAAAACATAGGTCGCCGCCGTCGGAACCCCCGTCTTCGTAGACATAGGCCGTTGTCGAGCCATCGCATGATAGGCACGGAAAATGAACGACATCGTATCGATCAGGAAAATCCGGCCCTTACTATGAGCAGGAGCGGCCAGAGGCTCAGGCGCGGCACTCACTTGCTTCGGCGATTTCTTCTTGGGAGGCAACCGGCCCAGTTTAACAGTTAGGGAGTTCTTCGCCACAGAGTCCCCCATGGAATACAGTCGCCTTCTTCTTCAATTCGAAAGGCACGTCGATATTCCAAATCCGTGTTTGCCCCCTGTGTTCCCCTGTGCTCTCTGTGGTGAAGACTCTGGGCAAGCGCGTATCATATGGAGTCTTCAGCGCTCGCAAGGCTGAGTGCTGAATGCTGAGTCCTGAATGCTGCCCTTCAAGCTTGTCTACAGCGACGACTATTACCTCCCCATCGGCTCCCATGTTTTTCCCGCCGAAAAATACAAGCGCATTCATGACCGGCTGCTCGCGTCCGGAATTGCCGAAGCCTCCGATTTTGTCACTCCTCATCCCGCAACCGATGAGGATATCCTGCTCGTGCACACTCCGCGTTACGTCGAGAAATTGAAGACGGGCATGCTCAGCGCGCGCGAACAGACGGAGCTCGAAGTCCCTTTTTCTCCCGCGTTGGTAAAGGCCTTCTGGCTCGCTGCGGGCGGTTCCATCCTGGCCGCGGATTATGCGCTGAGCAACAGAATAGCGATCAGCATCGGCGGAGGATTCCATCACGCATTCCCGGATCACGGCGAAGGCTTCTGCATGATCCACGACGTAGCCGTCGCCATCCGCAGCATGCAGCGTGACGGCAAAATTCGCTTTGCAATGACCGTCGATTGCGACGTGCATCAGGGCAATGGCACGGCCGCGATTTTCGCCGGCACACGCACGGCCAGTGAGCCGTTGCCATCCGTGCCCACTTCCACACTGACCCCCGCTAAGACAAAAATGCACAGCGGCCACACCGGAGATGTCTTCACCATCTCGCTTCACCAGGAAAACAACTACCCGGCATGGAAGCCTCCCTCTTCGATCGACGTCAATCTCCCCGACGAAATTGGCGACGACGACTATCTCGCGTGGCTCGACAACGCGCTCAGCTCCGGCCTTCGCCAGTTCGACCCGGAGTTACTCTGTTACATCGCCGGAGCCGATCCTTATCGCGAAGATCAACTCGGCGGCCTGTCGCTCACCATGAACGGATTGAAGAAGCGCGATGAACTCGTCTTCCGCGTCGCCAAAGCTCGCGACATCCCCGTCATGGTCACCCTCGCCGGCGGCTACGCGCGGAATGTCGAAGACACGGTGACGATTCACTGCAACACGGTGATCGCAGCGAAAGAGGTATTTAGAATCTAAGTGACTGAGCTCAGGTCAGGATGAGTCCACAATGGAAAATTCCAAACAGATCGCAGCGCTTGTGGAGCGGGAACTCGCGGGCATTCGCATTCGTGATGCCAGGCTGGCAGAGAGGATTCGCGAGCTCCTCGTGACTCCGTACTCCGTTGAAAGGGAGTGGGACTACGGGGCCCCGGATGAGCGATTCACGTGCTGGACAGTATTAGAGCACCAGCCATCGAATAGGGGGATCGCGTTTTGCTCTCAAGGCTTCGGTCCTTCAGATCCGTGGGGCCTCGTGTCTCTGTCAGGGCCGCAAATGAGTATCGGCATGGATAGCGCATGGTTCGTCTCGCTTGAAGACGCAATGAGAGCAAGCGCGGCTTGGGAAGGTCCAAACCCCGAGGGCTATGAGATACGGTGAGGTCTAACCTATCGCTGTGAGTCCTGGCTGTTAAAATTAGTCATTACTCTTATGTTCGAGAATCTCCAGGAAAAACTCCAGCGCGCCTTCAAATCTCTCCGCGGACAAGCCGTCCTCACCGAAGAAAACATCGGCGAGGCGATGAAACAAATCCGACTGGCGTTGCTTGAAGCCGACGTCAACTTCAAAGTCGTCAAAGATCTCATCGACCGCATCCAGGCTAAGGCCGTCGGACAGGAAGTGCTGACCGCGCTCTCGCCCGGCGAGCAAGTCATCAAAATTGTCCGCGACGAACTGGTGGAAACTCTCGGCAAAGACACGGCCAAGCTGAAATTCGCCTCGCAACCGCCAACCGTTGTGCTCATGGCTGGGCTGCAGGGTTCAGGCAAAACTACCACCTCCGGCAAGCTCGCCAACTGGCTGAAGAATGGCGGACACCGTCCGCTGCTCGTCTCAGTTGACGTCTATCGCCCCGCCGCGCGCGAACAACTCAAAGTCGTCGCGTCGGCGATCAAGGCCAACCTCTACGAAGGCGACGTCGGCGACGCGAATACCGCGACCGTCGAGCGACTCGCCAAAGAAGCGCGCCGCGAAGCGATCAACTCCGGCTGCGACGTGCTCATCGTCGACACCGCCGGCCGTCTCACATCGACGACCAACTCATGGACGAGATGCAGTCGCTCAAGCGCCTGCTCAACCCGCAGGAGATTTTATTCGTTGCCGATTCGATGACCGGACAGGACGCCGTCAAATCGGCCGACGAATTTCACAAGAAGCTCACGCTCACCGGCGTCATCCTGACCAAAATGGACGGCGACGCCCGCGGCGGCGCGGCGCTCTCGATCCGCCAGGTTACGGGCCAGCCCATCAAGTTCATCGGCGTCGGCGAAAAGTACGACGCGCTCGAGCCCTTCCACCCCGACCGCATCGTCTCGCGCATTCTCGGCATGGGCGACATCCTTTCGCTCATCGAAAAGGCGGAGTCGCAAATCGACAAGAAAAAAGCCCAGGACCTTGCCACCAAAGCCCTCACCGGCGACGGCTTTTCGCTCGAAGATTTTCGCGATCAGTTACGGCAGGTTCGCAAAATGGGATCGCTGCAAAGTCTTATGGGTATGCTGCCGAGTGTCGGCGCGTTTTCCGGGCTACAAAAAGCCGCCGACAAGGTTGACGAAAAACAGATCAACCGCGTCGAGGCCATCATCAATTCCATGACCGGATACGAGCGCAACCATCACGAAGCCATCAATGGCAGCCGCCGCAAACGTATTGCCCGCGGGTCCGGAACCAGCGTGCAGGAAGTCAACAACCTGCTCCGCCAGTACGCTCAGATGAAAAAAATGTTCAAGCAGATGGGCAAGCCCAGCTTCGCGCGGAGAATGGCCGGGATGAAGTTTCCGGGAATGTAAAAGGGAGCCGAATACGGCTCCCCTTTTTGCATTCTGAAGTGTGCTGTCTCAAATTTTGAGACTGGCGAATTACTCTTTCTTTTCTCTACCCTCAGCCTCAGCAGCGGCGCTGTCCTTCTCGGCCTGTGCCTGGGCATCGGCGTCTTCCATTGCCTTGCGATTCTCCTCGGCACGTTTGGCGCGGATTTCGGCGCGCTTCTGGCGCTTTTCGTCCAGCACCTGCTCGCTACCCAGCAATTCGATGAATGCCTTTTCGGCGCCGTCGCCCTTCCGCCACGCGGTGCGGACGATCCGCAGATACCCGCCCTGGCGGTCACCAAAGCGCGGAGCCACGGTATCGAAAAGTTTGTGGACCGCTTCGTCCGTCATCAGATAGGCCGCCGCCCGCCGTCGCGCCGCCAGATCACCCTTTTTCCCGAGCGTGATCATCTTCTCGACCTGCGGACGCACCGCCTTCGCCTTGATCACGGTCGTCTCAATGCGTTCTTCCATGATGATCGACGTCACCATGTTGCGCAGCATGGCGCGCCGGTGCGACGTGGTCCGTCCTAATTTGTATCCTGCAACTTTGTGACGCATGGATCCCTCTTATTTTGCTGCCTCTTGTTTTGCTGGAGCGACGGGCGCCCTCGCCCGTCACCCCATCACAGATCGTTATTCTTACAAATCTCTGTTTCTACAGATCGTTGTCGCCATACGCCGAAGCGGGCAGCACCTGGTTCGAAGTCGGTCCAGGCACGGCGTTTCCGTGCTCGTCGATCTTCATACCCAGGCTCAGACCCATCGAGGAGAGTATCTCCTTGATTTCGTTGAGCGACTTCCGCCCGAAATTTTTCGTCTTCAGCATCTCGGCTTCGGTCTTCTGCACCAGTTCGCCGATCGATTGAATGTTCGCGTTTTTCAGGCAGTTATAACTCCGCACCGAAAGTTCGAGTTCCTCGACCGAGCGGTTCAGGTTTTCGTTCTTGATCTCCGGCCTGCGCTCTTCGCTCGCCGACGCGGTTTCGATCTCCTCTTCGAAGTTGATGAAGATATTCATGTGATCCTTCACCAGCTTAGCCGACAGTCCAAGCGCATCGCCGGGAGTGATTGAACCGTTCGTCCAGACCTCCACCGTCAGCTTGTCGTAATCGGTGATCTGCCCCAAACGCGCCGCTTCGACGGTGTAATTGCACTTGCGGACCGGCGTGTGCACGGAATCTATGGGAATGAATCCAATGCCCAGATCATCCTCGAAATTCTTGTCCGCGGAAACGTAACCGCGCCCGCGCTTCAGGCGCATTTCCATTTCGAGCTTGCCGCCCTCGCTCACCGTCGCGATGTAAATTTCCTTATCGAGCACTTCCACATCGCCATCGGCTTCGATCATGCCGCTCGTAACCACTCCCGGCTGATCGGCGCGCAGGTAAATCGCCTTCGGACCATCTCCCGCAAGCTTGAACGGGACCTGCTTCATGTTGAGGATGATGTCGGTCGCATCTTCTACTACGCCGGGGATCGACTGGAACTCGTGCAGCACGCCTTCGATCTTCACCGCGGTAACGGCCGCGCCTTCGATTGAACTCAGCATCACGCGCCGCAGCGCATTGCCGATGGTGGTACCAAATCCGCGCTCGAACGGCTGCGCCCAGAACATCCCGTATTTGTCAGTGAGCGAACTGGTATCGCTCGCCAAACGTTTCGGTTTTTGAAAACCTCTCCAAAGCATTATGTGTTTCTCCTCTCGGCCATGTGGCTCGACCCTGCTCGCTGAGCGGCCCGGCTCAGGTCACAGCAGGAAAGGCTGATCTGGCACGAATGGTAGGCCAAAAAATCAACTTACTTGCTGTACAACTCCACTATCAGCTGCTCGTTCACCGGCAACTGGATGTCTTCGCGTTTCGGCAGCGCGATCACGCGCCCCTTGTAGTTCTCGCGATCGATCTCCAACCATACCGGCGCCGGCTGATGACTGGCAAAATCCTTCGCGATTTCGAGAATTGGAACCTTGCGGCTGCTCTCCCGAATCGCAATCTCTTCTCCCACCGTGACCTCGTACGAAGGAATGTTCACCTTCTTACCATTCACCTGCACGTGCCCGTGACGCACCAACTGGCGCGCCTGGCGGCGGGAAATGCCGAAGCCCAGCCGATAGACGACGTTGTCCAAACGCCGCTCCAGCGATTCCAGCAGTTTCGCACCCGTCACACCTTTGGACCGGACCGCGTTCTCGAAGTAATTCCGGAACTGGCCTTCCTGGGTGAAGTAGATGCGTTTGGCTTTCTGTTTTTCGCGCAACTGCAGACCGTAGCCTACTACCTTGGTCTTCTTGTCTTTCCCATGTTGTCCGGGAGCGAAGTTGCGCTTCTCAATAGGACATTTGTCGCTGAAGCACTTGGTGCCTTTCAGAAAGAGCTTGATGCCTTCCCGCCGACAAAGACGACACACTGCATCCGTATAACGTGCCAAGTTGTTCTCCTTAATTAGATGACCGGTTTACAGGTTTGGCTTCACCCTTCATCCCGGACGAAATCAGCTTTCAGCCATCAGCTCTCAGCCGTCAGTAAAACCTAAGCGCGGGGTTCACTGGGAACTGATTACTGGATACTTTCCTCACACTCTGCGCCGTTTCGGCGGCCGACAGCCGTTATGCGGGATCGGCGTCGTGTCCTTAATAGACCGCACTTCAATTCCCGCCGAGGCCAGAGCGCGCACTGCCGACTCGCGCCCCGATCCCGGACCGCTCACCCGCACATCCACCGTGCGCACCCCGTGATCGCGCGCCATGCTGGCGGCGTTCGACGCGGCCTGCTGCGCCGCAAACGGCGTCCCTTTGCGGGACCCGCGAAAACCGAGCGAGCCAGAACTCTTCCATGCCAGCACATTGCCGCTCATGTCCGAGATGGTCACGATGGTGTTGTTGAAGGAGGCCTGTACGTGCACCAATCCGTGCGGGACCTCCTCCCGCTCTTTCTTCTTAAACGTCTTCTTTTTGCCTTTTTTCTCGGGCGCCGCTGCGGCGCCGCCTGCTGCTGCTGGTTTTGCCATTTTTGAAGTTCTCAGTTCTCAGTTCTCAGCTCTCAGTAGAACCGTTCTCCTCGACAACTGAGAACTGGGAACTGAGATCCGGGAACTGGGTTCTACGCTTTTGCCGTCTTCTTCTTCTGCGCAACCGTGCCCTTGCGCGGACCTTTGCGGGTACGAGCGTTGGTGTGTGTGCGCTGCCCGCGAACCGGCAGGTTCCGGCGATGGCGGAATCCGCGATAAGACCCGATTTCGATGAGCCGCTTGATGTTCATCGAAACATCTTTGCGCAAATCGCCTTCGACCGACCCTTCCGCCTCGATGACCTGGCGGATGCGGTTGACCTCATCTTCTGCAAGGTCGGAGACTTTCTTCATCGGGTCCACCTTCGCCGCGTCCAGAATACGCGCCGCTCGGGAATTGCCGATGCCATAGATGTAAGTGAGCGCGATATTCGCGTGCTTGTTGCGCGGAAGATCGACGCCTGCAATACGAGCCATAAGTTTTCTAACCCTTCCCGCTAGCTTTCGGCTGCTACGAGCTCCGAGCCGCGAGCTAGCGGCAACCCGTTTTTGGCTCGTAGCTCGAAGCTCGTAGCTTCTTTATCCCTGACGCTGTTTATGTTTCGAGTTCTCGCAGATCACCCGCACTACTCCCTTGCGGTGGATGACCTTGCACTTATCGCAGATTTTCTTAACCGATGCTCTTACTTTCATAACTCCTCACGTAGCGACGGACGCATTCGTCCGTCCCGCCAGGGCGAAGCCCCGCGGCAAACTTATTTGTAGCGGTACACAATCCGCCCGCGATTCAGATCGTACGGAGAAAGCTCGACCGCGACTTTGTCTCCCGGCAATATCCGGATGAAGTTCTTCCTCATCTTGCCGGAAACATGCGCCAGCACCTGGTGTTTGTTTTCGAGCTCCACCTTGAACATGGCATTGGGCAGCGGTTCGACAACCGTTGCCATCACTTCAATCGCGTCCTCTTTGCTCATCGACTCCTTAAAATCAGTTCTCAGTTCCCAGTTCCCAGTTCTCAGTACTAATTC